>Ga0163199_1001365_pt1 | contig 15244 bp, 12 predicted proteins | sample PL_2010_150m_FD_113537 | JGI IMG/M metagenome (GOLD analysis project Ga0163199, IMG submission 113537) | Freshwater microbial communities from Powell Lake, British Columbia, Canada to study Microbial Dark Matter (Phase II) - PL_2010_150m | ecosystem: Environmental > Aquatic > Freshwater > Lake ... | reverse complement strand
GTGACGGCACTGGCAGCCTGGCTATCGGCTGAATCGCGCGGTATGAAATTCAATCTGCCCCAGGACCATCTGCAGGAGAAAATCATGTACGAGGTGGGTAAGCGGCTGTTCTTCGCCCGCGGTGGCAGCCACGATTTTGCCTGCGCCTCATGCCATGGTGCAGACGGCAAGCGCATTCGTCTGCAGGATCTGCCTAACCTGACGATGAACCCGGGCGCGGGCAACGGCTTTGGCGCCTGGCCTGCTTACCGCGTCTCCAATGGGCAAATGTGGGGCATGCAGTTGCGTCTGAATGACTGCTTCCGACAGCAGCGCTTTCCGTATCCTGCGTTCGGCAGCGATGCGACCATCGCACTCGGTGTCTACATGGGTGTGAACAGCAAGGACGGCGAGTCCATAGCCCCGGCGCTCAAGCGTTAAGGTATCAACATCATGAATAAAGTCATCAAAACCCTGATGCACGCCCTTGCCGTTTTTTTGGTCGGTTGTGCCGTCCTACCCTCGGGCGCTGAGCTTGACAAAATTACAACTGACATCATCAAGTCGTCTTTTCGCGACCAGGGGCAGGCCAAACTGGACCGGCTGGTTCAGGACGACGCGAATCGCGAATGCAGTGCGGCTGATGTAGCAGGCAAGCCCATCGATCCGAATGTGGCCCTGGCGATAGAAGCCGCCAACCTCAAGACAATCAACTGGCCCTCCGATGGGAGATTTCTGGGCGACTGGAAAGAAGGCGAAAAGATTGCCCAAAGTGGCGCAGGCATGACATGGACTGACAAAGCCGGTTCCACCAACGGCGGTAATTGCTACAACTGCCACCAGATAGCCATCAAGGAGATCTCCTTCGGCACCATCGGACCGAGCCTGTACAACTACGGCAAGATTCGCGGTGTCACAACGGACCCAAGCAGTGCGGCGTCCAAGGCCATCGTGGAATACACGTGGGGCAAGATCTGGAATACCAGGGCTTACAACGCCTGCTCCAATATGCCCAGAGCTGGGCACAAAGGATTTCTGACCGAGCAGCAGATCAAACACATAATGGCCCTGCTGCTCGATCCGACGTCGCCGGTGAATCAGTGAACCTCACCAAACGCGAATTCTTTCAGGTGCTGGGCGCTGGCACCATGGCCGGTATGGGCCTGAGCAGGTATGCAGAAGCTGACGCCGCCGCGGCCGGCAACGGTCTGTACGACATCCCCAGGTTCGGCAACGTGTCTTTCCTGCACATGACCGATTGCCATGCACAGCTCAATCCGATTTATTTTCGCGAACCCAGCGTGAATATGGGCTTGGGCAACATGAAGGGCCAGTTGCCCCATTTGGTGGGACAACACCTGCTCAAAGTAGCCAAGGTGCGCCCCAGTGGCGCCGAGGCACACGCCTTAACTTATCTGGACTTTGAGAAGGCCACTCGGCGTTACGGCAGAGTCGGCGGCTTTGCCCATTTGGCCACGCTCGTCAAGCGCTTGAAGGCGAGCCGCCCCGGGGCACTGTTGCTGGACGGTGGCGACACCTGGCAAGGTTCGGGCACGGCGCTATGGACCCAGGGGCAGGACATGGTCGACGCCTGCAAACTGCTTGGCGTGGACGTCATGACCGGACACTGGGAATTCACGCTGGGCATGCAACGTGTGAAGGAAATCATTGGAAAAGACTTTGCCGACAAGGTCGATTTCGTGGCCCAGAACGTCAAGACGAACGACTTTGGCGATCCGGTGTTCAAGCCCTATGTGCTGCGCGAAATCAACGGTGTGCCCTGCGCGATCATCGGCCAGGCCTTCCCTTACACACCCATCGCCAATCCACGCTACATGATGGCAGACTGGGCCTTCGGCATCCAGGAAGAGAACATGCAGGCGATGGTGATCGAGGCCAGGGCAAAAGGAGCACAGGTGGTGGTGCTGCTCAGCCACAACGGCATGGATGTCGACCTGAAGCTGGCTGGTCGCGTCAGCGGCATCGATGCCATCCTGGGGGGGCACACGCACGACGGCATGCCGGTTGCCGCACTGGTAGGCAACAAGGGCGGCAAAACCATCGTCACCAACGCCGGTTCCAACGGCAAATTCCTGGGTCTGCTGGACTTTGACGTCAAGGACAACAGGGTGACGGACTTCCGCTACAAACTGTTGCCGGTGTTTGCCAACATGCTGCCGGCCGACCCCGAGATGGAGTCACTCATCACCCGGGTTCGCTCACCCTACCAAGCCAAGCTGTCAGAGAAACTGGCGGTGACCGAGGGACGCTGTACCGCCGCGGCAACTTCAATGGCACCGGCGACCAGTTGCTGCTCGACGCCCTGATGGACGTACAAGGGGCCGATCTGGCCTTCTCGCCGGGTTTTCGTTGGGGCACGACGCTGCTGCCGGGCCAGGCCATCACCCGCGAGTGGCTGATGGACATGACCGCCACAACCTATTCTTACGCCACCCTCACCGAGATGAGCGGCGCGACCATCAAGGTGATACTGGAAGACGTGGCCGATAACCTTTTCAACCCTGACCCCTACTACCAGCAGGGCGGTGACATGGTGCGCGTGGGTGGCCTGCAATACACTTGCAGCCCCGGCGCTGCCATGGGCAAGCGCATCGACGACATGCGCCTGAACGGCAAGCCGGTGGAAGCCGACAAGAAATACAAGGTGGCCGGCTGGGCACCGGTGGCCGAAGAAGCCAGGAACCAAGGCAACAAACAGGTTTGGGAAGTTGTCGAAAGCTGGCTCAAGTCACAGGGCGGACGTGTCTCAAAGCGCCAGATCAACAGCCCCAAGTTAATGGGCGTGCTTCCAAACCCGGGGATTGCCACGGACTGAAACCGTTCATTGGGCTGTACCTGATTTAGAGGAGACTTTCATGCGTCGAATTTGTCAACTCGTGCTCGCGCTGCTGGCATTGGCGGTCTTTTGCGACCTGGCCTCGGCCCAGGACAAAGTGGTCTAGCACATCGATGATGCAGCCGCCCAAGCCATCAAAGGCCTGTGTAACGTCCGAAACCACCTGGACGTGGCACCGGACACCAATATCATCCTGAACCTGGACCGAAAGAAATCACATGGCGCGACGATCATTGCATGTCCGGTTTATTGACTGGCTCAGGCTGAGTGTGGCTGCACTTGGCACATCAGCTGGATTCTTGGCACACGCGGGCGAGCCACCGCCGATGGTGCCTCAGTTGGTGGCACCGGGGGCCTGGTACGTCCAAGGGTTGCCTGAGGCAGGTTCCTCCGCCAACCAGAACTTTATATCCAATGCCGGTTTTGTTGTCACAACCGAGGGAGTCGTGGTAATCGATGCATTGGGTTCACAGGCACTGGCGCAACGCCTGCTCGACCAGATCCGGAGTATCACATCGCAACCGGTTACGCATGTCATCGTGACCCACTACCATCCTGACCATTTTTATGGTCTGCAAGTCTTCAAAGCCGCGGGCGCACGCATCATGGCGCACGAGGCGGCCCGGAACTATCTTCATTCGGAAAATGCACTACTTCGGCTGGCGTCGTCGCGCCAGGACATAGCGCCCTGGGTCAATAGTCAGACCCGACTGGTCGACGCCGACGAGTGGCTGAAAGGCGAACAGACGCTCACCGTAGGCAAAGACGTTTTCCAAATCAAACCAATGGGACCAGCCCACACAGCAGAGGACCTGGTGGTGTACCTGCCCGAAAGAAAACTGCTGTTCGCGGGCGATCTGATGTTTCGAAACCGTGCTCCATTTGTCGGCCAAGCCGACAGCGGCCTCTGGATCAAAGCCCTGGATGCCCTGGCAGCTTTCGACACGCTGGCCATCGTGCCCGGCCACGGCCCGGTATCGACCCAAGCGCGTGCCGATCTTCAACTCACGCGCGACTATTTGAGCCATCTTCGTTTCGTCATGGGCCAGGCAGCGCACAACATGACTCCGTTTGAAGAAGCCTACCAGAGCGCAGACTGGCGTCGTTTTGAGCAGATGCCCATGTTCCAACTTGTCAACCGAATCAATGCCTACAACACCTATTTGCTGATGGAGCGAGAGCCGCCATGAATACGACGCCACCGTCTTTGGTCAGTGCCTTGGCTCTGAACCGACGTTCCTGCCTGAGTGCGGTGCTTATGTTGGGCCTGGCTCGGATCATCCATGCCGCACCGGCCGCTTCCCTGCCGATTGCGAAGTCCTTGCGCGAAGAACTGGCGTTGGCCTTGAAGGGTGGCAATCCCTTGCTGGTGATGGTCAGTCTGGACGCCTGTCCGTTTTGCAAAGTGGCACGCGAAAGCTACCTGAGTCCAATGCGTGCGGAGCAAGGCCTGTCCATTGTGCAGGTCAACATGCACCACGCCGAAACCGTGAAAGACTTCAAGGGTGTCGTGCTTACACAAGACGAACTGGTGCACTTATGGAAGGTAACACTGGCGCCTACCGTGCTCTTTTTTGGGCGCGATGGCGCAGAAGTCGCGCCGCGGTTGGTGGGTATCGGATCGCCTGACTTTTATGGCAACAAGCTGGACCAGCGCATGGAGCAGGCCCGGGCTGCCATCAAAGCCCCGTGACTGTGATCTAAGCAGCCACACCCAGTCGCTCCCGCCAACCCGGGAACAGTTTGTCTGCATCACCCGGGAATGACTCAAAGGCGCGAGCAAACTCCTTGTGATCTTTGGCAAACTCTATCGCGTCAGTGCCCGACTTCCAGCACGCATATGACTGGCGCAGTGAAATGGCGCCGGCGGCAGCACCGTCGATGTGGCCATAGGCGCCGCCACCCGCGGTGTTGACGACGTTGCCGTGGCCCAGGTTCTGGAAGAAGCCGGGCAGGCGCAGTGCATTCATGCCGCCCGAAATAATCGGCGTAGTGGGCTTCATGCCGTACCACTTCTGGAAGTAAACCGGTCCCTGGCATTCATCGCGTTCGATCATGTAGGCAATGGCGCGGTCATCGCCCTCACCTTCCATTTTTCCATAACCCATGGTGCCGACGTGAATGCCAGATGCCCCTTGCAGACGGCTCATCTTGGCCAGCACAAAGGCGGTATAACCGCGCTTGGCGCTGGGCGACGTGATCATGCCGTGGCCAGCCCGGTGGTAGTGCAGGTATTGATTCGGGTACTGACGCCGTGCTGTCGTGATCATGCCGGGACCACCGACGAAGCCGTCCACCAGGAAGGCCAGTTTGTCAGCGTCGGGGCCGAAGGTTTCGAGTGCAAAGTCGGCCCGCGCACACATCTCGTAGTGGTCATCGGCGGTGATGTTCATGGAGAACAGCTTGGCCTGACCGGTTTCATCCTGGGCCCGTTTCATGGCGTCATAGACCAGCGGAATGGTCTTCTTGATCGGGGCAAACACCTGATTGCCCTGTGGTTCGTCGTTCTTGATGAAATCGCCGCCCAGCCAGAACTGATAGGCCGCAGCGGCAAAGGGCTCCGGACGCAGACCGAGCTTGGGCTTGATGATGGTGCCGGCAATGTAGCCACCATCGACCACCGGACGACCGAGGATGCGCCAGAGGTCGGCGATACCTTTTGCAGGGCCGTCAAACATCTGGATCACGCGTTCTGGCACATGGAAGTCGATCATCTTGGCGTGCGCGATGTCGCCCATGCCCTGGTTGTTGCCGATCACCAGCGTCAGTAACGACACCAGCATGAATCGACCATCCGTGACGTTGCGGTCAAACAGGTCCAGCGGATAGGCAATGCGCATGTCCTCAGATGCTTCGTCGATGTGATAAACCAGCGCATCGAGCCCCTTGGTGAAGTCGTCGGTAGTGGACACTTCGACGTTGGTGCCGGTCGAGGACTCGGCCGCAAAGTGGGCTGCCGCCTCAAGGTAGCCGACACCAGATTTGGGCTTCATCCGGTAGGCCACCAGAATATGCTTGCCGCCGCTGATGAGTTCGTCTTCCTTCAGGCTCAGGTCGGCGTAGCGCTTGGATTGGTCCATCTCGATCTCCGGTAAGTTGGGTTTGACAGGCGCAACTATAGGGAGTTTTATTCATCAGGACTACTAAATATTATTTATACACAAATCAGAAATCAATGATGAATAGGAAGCCGAGCCTTCTGGTATCAGGCCCAGGATTCGATCAGGGGGCCGCCCTGCTCAATCAGGAATGCCTTGAACGCATTGGCTGCGGGTGAAAGACGACTCTGGCGCAAGTGGGTCACGTACCAGTCACCAACGATAGGCAAGCCGCTGATGTCGACCATCACCATGTGGCCGGCCGCCAGTTCGTGGCGCACCGTGCGCAAAGACAGAAAACTCAGTCCCATACCAGCCATCACTGCTTGCTTGATGGTCTCGTTGCTTGGCATCTCCATTGCCACCTTGATGGGGATTTCGTGCTGCGCAAACAGGCGCTCCATCGCAGCGCGCGTGCCCGAGCCCTGTTCGCGAACCACAAAGGCACAATCGCGCAACAGTTCGAAGGCCGCATGCTTGCGGCGAGACAGCGGGTGGTCGGGCGCGCACACGATGCCCATCGGGTTGCTGGAAAACGCCGTAGCCTCACAGTCCAAATGGGTTGGTGTGCGACCCATGATGACCAGATCTGCCTCGCTGCGCGTCAGCATCGACAGGATGTTTTCGCGGTTGTCGATGTACAACTTGATCTCGATGCCAGGCAGTTGTTGGGCAAAGCGCACCAGCAGCATCGGGACAAAGTATTTGGCCGTGCTGACCACAGCGAGTTCAATATGACCTTTCTTCAGACCCACGTGCTCCGCCATGCTGGCTTCGAGGTTCTTGAACTGGGCCAGTGCAGCAATGGCATGGGTCTGAAACTCCTCACCGGCCCGGGTCAACTGGATATTGCGGCCGGACGGCTCCACCAGCGGCAACCCGAAGGCCTCCTCCAACTGGCGCAGTTGCATGGACACAGCGGGTTGGGTCACAAACAGCCGCGCGGCGGCCTTGGAGACCGACTTATCCCGGGCGACTTCAATAAACGTCAATACCTGCTTGAGGGTGTAGTTGCGCATGATAAAGCATTATCTAAAACTGATGAATGTGCTTGTAAATGTAATTGGAATTTATGTTTAATGCCGACTAAAGTCAAGCCGTACCCGCTTCTGATGAGCACTCACAACCCTTTGAAAAGAGATTTCCCATGTTGCACGCACTGATTTTTGATGTCGATGGCACCTTGGCAGATACCGAGTCAACGCATTGCGCGGCGTTCAACGACGCTTTTGCCCGGTTCGGTCTGGACTGGCATTGGGACGACGCTATGTACACCCAACTGCTGAACGTGACAGGCGGCAAGGAGCGCATCCTGCAGTACCTGAAGACGGCCCAACCTGACTTGAGCAAGTTCGGCGTCCTGGGCATGGAGGAATCGGTCAAACGCTTGTTTGAGCTCAAGACCCAAGCGTATCTGCGCAGTGTCAACGACGGTGCGGTCAAATTGCGTACTGGCGTCCTCAATCTGATCAACGAGGCACGGGCGCAGGGAATGCAATTGGCCATTGCCACCACGACCTCGCCGGTCAATATCGCCGCCTTGCTGAGCCGCGCCATGGGTTCCGACTGGCGTCTTGCTTTCGCAGCCATTGGTGACGGCGCCAGCGCGCCGGTCAAGAAACCTGATCCACAGGTTTATCTGCAAGTATTGGAAGCACTAAGACTTGCGCCGACGCATTGCCTGGCGCTGGAAGACTCCAGCAACGGCCTGCGCGCGGCCACCGCCGCAGGGCTTGCCACATTGATCACGCCAACACGCTACACGGCGCGCAACGACTTCGGCGACGCCATGCGCGTGGTGCCCGATTTGAGCCAGGTCGATCTGGCGCAGTTGAAGCTCTGGCATGCCCAGAGCCAGCTTGCGACGAGCGTCGCCTGAGCCGATCCGCAGCTTGAAATCCTGAACATTGCAGCACAACAGAAAGCCGCGTCATGAGCACACCAAATTCATCAGCCTCGGTGCTTCGACTGGCGCCAAGCATCCTTTCGGCGGACTTCGCCCGCTTGGGTGAAGAAGTTCGAGCGATTCAGGCCGCCGGGGCTGATCTGGTTCACTTTGACGTGATGGACAACCACTACGTGCCCAATCTGACCATCGGCCCACTGGTGTGCGAGGCGATTCGCCCGCACGTGACGATCCCGATTGATGTCCACCTGATGGTGGAGCCGGTTGATTCCCTGATTCCACTATTTGTCAGAGCGGGCGCCAACATCATCACCTTCCACCCTGAAGCGACCAAACATGTGGACCGCACCTTGTCGCTGATTCGCGAGCTCGGCTGCAAGGCCGGGCTGGTGCTCAACCCTGCCAGCTCGGTGCAGTGGCTCGATCACGTGATGGACAAGCTCGACATAGTCTTGCTGATGAGTGTGAATCCGGGCTTTGGTGGGCAGAAATTCATTCCCTTAACACTTGCCAAACTGCGCGCCGTGCGCCAGCGTATCGAAACCCACCAGGCCAATGGCGGGCAGCCGATCTGGCTGGAAGTCGATGGCGGTGTGAAGACCGACAACATCGCCTCTATCGTGCGCGCCGGCGCCGATACCTGCGTCGCTGGCAGTGCGGTGTTCGGCAGTCCCGACGCCGACGGTGGCTACGCCAAAGTGATGAGCGAATTGCGCCGTCAGGCCGCCAACTCATCGTCTTGATCTACTGATCCCCTGAAAGAAGCAAGCCATGCTGTCAAATCATCGAACCACACTGACCCAGTTTCTGATCGAGGAGCGCCGCCGCTTTCCCTTGGCCGGTGGCGACTTCAACGCCCTGATTCTCGACATTGCCATTGCCTGTAAAGCGATCGCGCGCGCGGTGGCTTTTGGGGAACTCGGTGGCGTGATGGGCAACCACGCCACCGAGCAAGGTGGCACGGTGAACGTACAGGGCGAAGTGCAGAAGAAGCTCGACGTCCTGTCCAACGCGGTCTTCATCCGGCGCACCGAATGGGCTGGCAACCTGGCCGGCCTCGCCTCCGAAGAAATGGACCAGCCTTACCAAATTCCGAAGCAGCACCCGCGTGGAAAATACCTGCTGGTCTTTGATCCACTGGACGGCTCCAGCAACATCGACGTGAACGTCTCGGTGGGAAGCATCTTCTCGGTCCTGCGCTCACCGAAAGATCTGGACGACATGCCGCGCGATCAGCAGCGCGATGTGGTCGAGGCCGACTTCCTCCAGCCAGGCTCGCTGCAGGTCGCCGCCGGCTACGCCCTGTACGGCCCTACCACCATGCTGGTGCTCACGGTTGGCAATGGCGTCAACGGCTTCACTCTCGATCCGAATCTGGGCGAATTCATGCTCACGCACCCGCTGATGCAGATTCCTGAAGACACCCAGGAGTTCGCCATCAACGCCTCCAACAGCCGGTTTTGGGAAACGCCCATCAAGCGCTATGTGGATGAATGTCTGGCCGGTAAAACCGGACCCAGAGCGAAGGATTTCAACACCCGTTGGATTGCCAGCATGGTGGCCGAGGCGCACCGCATCCTGATGCGTGGTGGTGTCTTCATGTATCCGCGCGACACCAAAGATCCAGGCAAACCGGGACGACTGCGCTTGCTGTACGAGGCCAACCCCGTGGGCATGATCATGGAGCAGGCTGGCGGCCGTGCCTCTACTGGCGAGCGAGCGGTGCTGGGTGTGCAACCGGACTCGTTGCACCAGCGCATTGGTCTGGTATTTGGCTCCAGGAACGAGGTGGAGCGAATCGAGCGCTACCACGCCGAGCCGGTCCACGTCGAGTCAGACAACCCGCTGTTTGCGGTACGCAGCCTGTTCAGAAATTAACAAGCTTGCGGGACAGACCGCTGGTACACGAAGTGAGCAAGCTCTGTCCCCAACCAATTTAGATAGGAGAACCACCATGTCAGAGCGACATCCCATCATTGCCATCACCGGGTCCAGCGGTGCCGGCACCACCTCGGTCACGCGCACTTTCGAAGGCATCTTTCGCCGCGAGGAGGTGAAGGCTGCCATCATCGAAGGCGACAGTTTTCACCGCTATGACCGCAAGACCATGAAGCAGAAGGCGGCCGAAGCCGAGGCGGCCGGCAACAAGAACTTCAGCCACTTTGGCGCGGAGAACAACCTGTTCCCCGAACTCGAAGCGCTGTTTTGTGACTATGGCGCCACCGGTATCGGCAAGCGGCGCAAGTACCTGCATGACCTGGAGGAAGCAGCACCCTACAAGCAGGAACCCGGCACCTTTACACCTTGGGAAGATGTGCCTGCCAACACCGACCTGCTGTTCTACGAAGGTCTGCACGGCGCCGTGCTGACGCCTGAGGTGAACATCGCGCAGCACCCGGACTTGCTGATTGGCGTGGTGCCGGTCATCAACCTGGAGTGGATTCAGAAGCTCTACCGCGACAAGAAACAGCGCGGTTACAGCACCGACGCCGTCACCGACACCATTCTGCGCCGCATGCCCGACTATGTGAACTACATCTGCCCGCAGTTCAATCACACGCATGTGAACTTCCAGCGTGTGCCCATGGTCGATACCTCCAACCCGTTCATTGCGCGTGACATTCCCAGCCCGGACGAGAGCATGGTGGTCATCCGTTTTTCCAACCCCAAAGGAATCGACTTCCAGTATTTGCGCAGCATGATCGGCGACAGCTTCATGAGCCGTGCCAACACCATCGTGGTGCCCGGTGGCAAGATGGAACTCGCCATGCAACTCATCTTCACACCCTTTGTCTGGCGAATGATGGAACGCAAGAAAAGGGCTTCCTGAAACCTTGCGGGAAAGACCGAAGTTACAGGAAGTGAACAAGCTCTGTCCCCAACTGATTGAAATGTATGACCACTCCTACTCCTACCCCCGACCTCACCCACCAAATGGCCAACGCCATCCGCATGCTCGCCGTCGATGCGATTGAAAAGGCCAAGTCGGGCCACCCCGGCGCGCCCATGGGCATGGCCGATATGGCCGAGGTGCTATGGAACCGCCATCTGAGTCACAACCCGGCCAACCCGAACTGGTCCAACCGGGACCGCTTTGTGCTCTCCAACGGCCATGGCTCGATGCTGATCTATGCCCTCTTGCACCTCACCGGCTACGACTTGCCGATGGCCGAGTTGAGGAACTTCCGTCAACTGCACAGCAAGACCGCAGGCCACCCCGAGGTCGGTGTGACTCCAGGCGTGGAAACCACCACCGGGCCGCTTGGCCAGGGCCTGGCCAACGCGGTCGGCATGGCACTGGCCGAGAAGTTGCTCGGTACTGAGTTCAACCGGCCCGAGCAAACGATCGTCGACCATTTCACCTACGTCTTCCTTGGAGATGGCTGCCTGATGGAAGGCATCAGTCACGAAGTCGGCTCGCTGGCCGGCACCCTGCGGCTCTCAAAATTGATCGCGTTTTACGATGACAACGGCATCTCCATCGATGGCCATGTGAAGGGCTGGTTTACCGACGATACGCCCAAACGCTTCGAAGCCTATGACTGGAACGTCATCCCCGCGGTGGATGGGCACGACAGCGCCGCGCTCGACGCTGCGCTGCGCGCAGCCAAGCTGCAAGCGCGCCTGCCCAACGGGAAACCGACGCTGATTTGCTGCAAAACCGTGATTGGTATGGGTTCGCCCAACAAGGCTGGCAGTCACGATGTGCACGGCGCGGCCCTGGGTGCGACGGAAGTAGCCGCCACCCGCGCAGCCCTGGGCTGGGCAGCAGCACCGTTTGAAGTGCCCGCCGATGTTGCCATGGCCTGGAATGCGCTGGCACGCGGCGCTGTTGCGGAGCACGAGTGGCGCAGTCGCTTCGAAGCCTATCGCTCTGTCTACCCGGCGCAGGCCGCCGAATTTGAGCGCCGCATGGCGGGCGAGTTGCTGCCTGCCCTGGCCGAACAATTGCCTGGCGTGCTGGCCGCCATCGCTGCCAAGCCGGACGCTGTGGCCACCCGCAAGGCGAGCCAGAATGCGCTGGATGCGCTGGCGCCGCTGATACCGGAATTTTTCGGCGGCAGCGCCGATTTGACCGGCTCCAATCTGACCAACTTCAAGACCTGCGTCAAGGCCGGACGAGACCAGTGGGGCAACCACCTGAGCTACGGCGTGCGCGAGTTCGGCATGGCTGCCATCATGAACGGCCTGGCCCTGCACGGCGGCTACATCCCTTATGGCGGCACTTTCCTGACCTTCAGTGACTACAGCCGCAACGCCATTCGCATGGCGGCGCTGATGAAACTGCGCGTGATCCATGTCTTCACACATGACAGCATCGGCCTGGGCGAAGACGGCCCGACGCACCAGAGCGTGGAACACATCCCGAGTCTGCGCATCATCCCCAATCTTGATGTCTGGCGTCCCGCCGACGCACTGGAAACAGCCGTCGCCTGGGCCAGTGCCATCGAGCGCAAGGAGGGTCCCGCTGCCCTGTGTCTGTCGCGCCAAAACCTGCCTCGCCTGACCGGGGATGGCAGCACAGCCGCAAGCGCGGCCAGCAGCATTCGGCGCGGCGCCTACGTGCTGTCTGACATGGAGGGCGCTCAAGCCGTGATTTTGTCTACCGGCTCGGAGCTGGAACTGGCCATGCAAGCGCAAGCCACCCTGGCCGCCGAGGGCATTGCGACTCGCGTGGTTTCGATGCCCTGCAGCAATGTCTTTGACCGCGAGAGCCAGGCCTATCAGAGGCTGGTTTTGCCCTTGACCCTACCGGCGGTAGCCATTGAGGCAGCGCACCCCGACTTTTGGCGCAAATATGTGGGCCGCGACGGCGTCGTGCTGGGCATCGCCAGCTTTGGCGAATCAGCCCCGGCAAAGGATTTGTACGTTTACTTTGGTATCACGGCGCAGCGCGTGGTGGAAGCCGTCCGCACCCTGGCACACCGTGCCGCACACTGTCACGACACCTGGGTCGGCGACGAGCCACACGCCAAAGTGCTGCCAGAGCATATCGTCCCATCCATCAATTGAAATTCATGCGTCATGGTGCCTGACGGGGTTCCGTGTCGCCTTCATGAAATGGCAATCCGGGCTATGAGCTCAAGCACTTGAGCTTCTTCACCGATCGACGGTCTGAGGATAAAGAGAATTTGCGGGTGACTAACGCGCAATTTGGCCATCAGTCTGGGCATGTCTTCACGTGCATGCTTGCCTATGCCCAGGAATAGCGGCACCACCGTGATCGACTCAACGCCGAGCGGCAGCAACTCGGCAACACTGGCGTCGAGATCGGGCGCGGACAGTTCGAGGTAGGCACAGCGCACGTGAAGGTCCGGGCGAAGTATGCCAATGTGCCGCGCCACCGCCTCTACCGGTTGGCGCCACAAGGGGTCACGTGAGCCGTGCGCCAGAAGAATTATTCCGTGCTTCCCGTTGCTTTGTGTCATTCTGAACTTGGGCAGTCTGTTTGATTTTGTGGACAAGCTCTCACGATAGCAGCTTGTTGGCAGGATTGAGGGGGTCATTCTTGCCTGATTCACCAAGCCATTCGCAGATCGCGGCCAACGCCATGTCCTCGTTCGCAAACAGTCGCGCCTGACCAATTTCATCGAACAAACCGGTTCGACGCATCACATCGAGCACCTGCTTCTTGAGCCCGGAGAACACCAGCGTGACACCGTTGTCGCGCAGACGCTCATATAACGCCTTGATGATGCCTTCACCTGACGCGTCAAGACTGTTGATGCCGTTGCCAACCACCAGCACATACCTGACGTCTGGCTTGCTTGCCACCGCCTCCAGCAGGGCATCTTCAAAATAGGCGACGTTCGCAAAATACAGTTGGCCATCGAAACGTACCGGTATCACCTGCTCGCTGGTGGGAATCTCTGGATATACCTTGACGTCGCGCAGGGTGCCGTCGCTATGGCGCCCCAAGCGGGCCACGCGTGGCTTCATCGTACGGTACAGGAACAGCACAATCGCGACCGCCGCACCAAGCAAGATGCCATTGTCAAGATGCGGCGCAAAAGCGAGTGTCGCTACAAATGTCACCCCGGCGGCAATGCCGTCGTGTTTATGCACCAGCCAGGCATGCTTGAGAGCGGCGAAATTGATCAATCCGCTGACCGCCATGATGATGACCGCAGCCAGCACCGCTTGCGGCAGGTGGTACAGCATTGGCGTCAGGAACAGCAGCGTCAGCAACACGATGACACTGGCGAACACCGACGACAAACCGGTCCTGGCGTTGGCATTGAGATTGACCGCAGAGCGCGAAAACGACCCACTCACAGGAAAGGAATGACACAGACTACCGACCACGTTAGCCAGGCCCTGACCGATCAATTCCTGATTCGGATCAATGCGTTGCTTGGTCTTGGCGGCCATTGCTTTGGCAATCGAGATCGCCTCCATGAAACCGACCAGGGAAATGATCAAGGCACTTGAAAACAAAGTCCCAATGTCGCTCCAACCGAAGCTCGGCAAGGAAAGCTGTGGTAGCCCGGCAGGAATGCTGCCCACGACTTCGCCACCACCCAGCAACTTCAATTCGCCATGACGCAGGCTGCCGATGCGCCAGCGATAGCTATCCGATATCTCTGCGACGGGCACCTGTCCATGAAGGTAGAGTTTCGGTCTGAGCTCCCCCTGCGCTGGGACCTGCTCGAAAATGAAGTTGCGCAGGGAACGGCTGTTCTTGCGACTCTCGGTATCGGCATTGCGCAACTCCAATTGCAGCAACTCAATCTCGTAACGCACGGCCGCGACATGCTGGCCGCTGGTCCCCCGCTGCTGAAGCTCTTTGAGTTCGACGGCATGTTGGGCGATATGCTCCTTCAATTCCACCATGTGTGCTTCAGTTCGCATGAATTCCTGCGCCAGCATACCGACGTCACTGTCCATGATGTATTCCACCCTGCTGGTACTGTTGTGCTCGAAGCCGCTGCCCCAACTTACCAGTGTCGTCAGCGTGACCGCAAACAGCACATTGGGCAGTCGTGGCGTCAAGCGCTTCATGCCGATCATGATGACAAATGCAGCGCCGCCCATGATCAAAGTCGGCAGGTGCATCGCGCCGACTTGCTGGATCATCCCCGCCACATCCTGCAGAAAATATTCACTTCGTCCAATCGAAATGCCGAACAGTTTATTGATCTGGGAAAGTCCAATAATGATGGCCGCGGCATTGGTAAAGCCGACGATCACCGGATGCGAAAGAAAGTTCACAACGACGCCGAGTTTGAAGGCACCCAGTGTCAACTGAATCAAGCCGACCATCAGGGCCAGCAGCACGGCGAGCGCGATGAACTGCTCCGAACCGGAAGCGGCCAAAGGGGCAAGCGCCGATGCCGTCAACAAGGAGACTACAGCGACCGGTCCGGTAGCCAGTTGCGCCGACGACCCCCACAGCGCTGCGAT
>Ga0163199_1001363_pt1 | contig 15248 bp, 13 predicted proteins | sample PL_2010_150m_FD_113537 | JGI IMG/M metagenome (GOLD analysis project Ga0163199, IMG submission 113537) | Freshwater microbial communities from Powell Lake, British Columbia, Canada to study Microbial Dark Matter (Phase II) - PL_2010_150m | ecosystem: Environmental > Aquatic > Freshwater > Lake ... | reverse complement strand
TATTAATATTGTCTTTGAGTCGAAGTAATACAAGTATTGGATTGTCTATTGCACCCATCTGGTCAATTTTTTTTTGAAAATTGTCAACTAATTGAAAATTTATATTAGAATATCGCTGAAGAATCTGACGGCGAAATTTTTTTAAAGTTGAAATATCTACTATTTGGCATAACCAATTGTCATTTAGCTTAAATGAAGGCCAAAGCGGAATTAAAGTTGAGTCACTATTTTGAAGTCCAAAAAGGTGAATAGTTTTATTGCTAAACGGTTTCAACAGATAGGCTTGTTTTAGATTTTTATCATAAATAATGTTTTGTAAAATTCTATTCTTTATTATGTCAACGAAATAAAAGTCTTTTGTTTCGAGTAAATTAATGATTTGAGAGTTGTCTGATACTGCTTGGTTTTGATTTGCATCAGAGCAATATATTTTTCTAAAAGGAATTGACTTGTTATCTTCCAGTAGGTATTGAGTGTTATCTTGAGATGAGAAAAGGAATGATGAATCTTGATTATCATAAAATGTGAAATACTTTATCCTCTTGCTATTGTTGTTGGTAAAGCGTTTTCCGGAATTATATTCTTTAATTGTGTTACCCTGGTCGTCAATTATTCGAAAAATTGAATTGGATCCATTTCTTATTGACGTCATATAGAGACAAATATTATTTTTAACAGGATGGAAACTAATCGCATAATCATGTATCGGAATTAAACCTTGAAAATTTCCATTTGGAAAAAAAACCAAAATAGATTTCTGTTTTCCGTCAAGTATAAGAATCTCAGAAGAACTTTTAACTGCAACATCCTGAATATCCTTAATATAGTTATTACTTATATTGAATGGGCTCAAACTACTAATAAATTCCCCTTTCTCATTAAATATCAATATTTTTTTTAGTTTTTTATCAAAAATAATTAAACGATTATTTTCAAAAAACACTGCATTGATTTGAGAAATCATACAATTATCCTTAGATTCAAGAAAAATGTATCGTACTGAATCGAAGAATTGATCAGCATGGAAATACATTGTAGGTTTAACATTACTTGTTAGCATTATCAATGAGATCTTGTTTGTTGAGGGATCCTTACAACAGCCCAGTAGGATCAAGAATCCTAAAGAACCGATAAATAATTTGTTTTTTGCCATTGGTTTGAATTACTTTTTTTTAATGCACCTTAGTGATGCCGAAACAGTATTATAAACGATGTCGTTATTTATGGTAAATAAATAGTAGTCACCGCATTCAGTCAGAGGAAACCCTATTGCATTTGAAGTTGATTTATTATAAAAGGAGGCAATTCCGTAAAGTTTAATGATTTTATTTTCAATGTATTTAAACCGCCAATGCGTATCCCAATAAACCCCTTCGGCTCCTTTATTGACGAACCCTGGTTTATAGGGAGAATATTGATAGTGTGAAAAATGAAATCCGGAATACTGCAGATTAAAACCTGACATCCCATCCGGCCCGTAATAATCTAAAATAAATTGCAAAGGTGCTATCAAGTTAATTGTTTCCCAGTCTTCAACCGTGGGAACCCGCCACCCTTCCGGACAAATACCATCATTGACCTCTTCATAATGGTAGTCCATCATCTCCTCCCAACTATACAACCCGCCATGGATATCGATATTACTCGGATTATCATCATAAGCGAAGAATTCGGCAATACCATTGTCAGTTTGTGGCTCACTACTTGGAATTCGGATACCATATCTGAGATTCTCAGCCATCCACCAATTGCCATTAAGTTTTACAGCCCGATATTGCTGCCTGTCTCGAGTATCAACGAAGAATGAATCGAGGTTAGGTTTAAATATCAGTATGGTGTCAGAATACTGATCAGTTAAACCATCTTGATCTTGGACTTCAAGCCAGACTCTTTTTCGCCCAGACTCCATGAAAATCCAATTGGCAATTCTGTTTGTGCTAAAATTGGTATCCCATTGTCCATCTTCATTGAAGTCCCATCTTAATTTAAGGGTCAATGCATCCCCATCTGGGTCGGTTGATGCGATTGCATTAAAAGTGACAATCCGACCAGTAAAGGCTAGCTTCGAGCTAACTTCAAAAAAAGCTGATGGAGGAGTCACATCATTAGTACATTCAACTATTAAATATAGCAATGAAATAATCATTAAAAATGAGATGTAATTATATCTTGGTTGTTCCATCTTATAGAATGTTTCAGCAAAGATCAAAAATTTCTCAATACAATCTTTAAAATAAAATCACTAGCGTTGCGTTGTTAAAAATATAAGTTCTTCGAAAAGCTTGATATATCTATGTTCGCGGAATTTTCCATCGAGCAACGACTTGAATATAGTTTCTTGTTTCTTAGTACAAAATACTGGTTATGAATCAGGGCAAAATGTTCTTCTCTTAAATCATGGAATTTGCACCATCTCATTTGATTAAGTATTGTGTTTAGAGATATGACAGAGACTTTAAGGTTCAGAATTTCACCAGTTGGAAGCAATTTCTCTGAATGGCTTTTAGTCAGCTTACCCACCCTGAAAGCCTAAACGAAACCACCCTCTTACTTAAACTGCAGAAAGAGAAACTTGACGATCTTGCAATCGGAAAACCTTTTCATAAGTCGACCATATCGAGAGTTAATGAAGTCAGCGATTGGCGATCTTCCAGGATTTTGCCCACAAGATTATTGAACAGGCAAAAGGTTTGTACGAGGATGAAAACCATCTGGATATTAAGCTAAAAGACGGCATCTTTGCAACTGATTCAACCATCCCTGACCTTTGTTTATAGGTTTTCTGATGGACAACATTCCGTACAACCAAGCCTGCCGTCAAAGTACATATGCTGCTTGATCTGAAGACATCCATTCCCTAATACATCTTTGTTACTGAACGCGCTGTGCACGACATTAACATTTTAGATTGCATCGTTCTAAAACTAGGGAGCTACCTGGTTATGGACAGAGCTGACTTTGATTCTGAACGAATATTGCTGCTTGCCTCAGACAGGATAAATATTGTCATTCGTGTGAAAACCAATTTGAAATGTTAGGTGTTAAACAGTGGTCTACCGGACAAGGTTCTAGGAATACCAAGCGACTAGGCGATTAAGCTAACCGCTATAAACAACACGCTGAAATACACTGACAGCCTGCGGCGCTTAAAATTCTTCGATGCGGATACAAAGAAAACCATAGTCTCTCTTACCAATAACTTCAGACTCAAAACTTCCACCGTGGCTGCTCTGTACAAATCACAATGGGGTATTGAGACCTTCTTTAAGAGGATTAAGCGGCACCTTAAGATTAAAATATTCTGGGGTCACAACAAGAATTTCCTTAAAACTCAAATATGGATTGCTATCTCGTCGTATCTCATAGTGATCATTGCCAGGAAACAGCTCAATCTGAAATAATCTCATTACGACATTTTATAGATGATCAGCCTGCCACCGTTCGACCTGGCACCGATGAGAAAACTCTTTAAAAACGCAGAATACCAAGATGTCAAAGAACAAGGATATAATCAAATAAAATTGTTCTAAAAAAGATGCAACGCTAGTGAAATCAAATAGAAATCATTTTAACATGACTGATTTATCGATTAATTTGAAAAAGAGAGCCAGTTTGTAGGACTGGCTCTTCAATAATTTCTACTGTTGGTTAAGTGAGTCAGGCTCTGGAATTGGACCCCGAAGACAATCCCATCGCCAATCTTTGCAAACATAAACACCACAAAGTTGACTCCCTCCCGGAGTGCAATAAGTTTCGACTCCCATATCCATCCAAACCCAATTGTTATAGGGGTCAACACAATATTGCCAACAGTGGGTTCCATCTACAGACCAACCTGGATCAACCCAGCTTTCAACTTCCAGACAGGTCTCTTCTCTCGCAAGACTATTGGCTGGTTTTGTAAAAAATACCATGGCAAATAGGCAACTTACAGAAATTAATCCAATAAGAGTCTTTTTAGTCAGTGAAGGTTTAATATTTTGTACCATCTTTTTAGATATTAAGAACACCTACTCTTTCAGGGCTTTTCGCTATCCGCCCTGCAGACACCAGTTGATCACTCTGGTAATTCTGCAAATTATCAAAGGACATGTTCCTTGACATCAATAAAGGTCATAAGAAAAATCCAAGGTTGTACCGTATATTAACGGAATTGATAAATATTAATAAACCTCTGTTAATCACAGAAAATGTGTCATTTGAGTCCTTTTCCGTTGGAAAAACAGTGTTGTCGCGCCGTTAATTTACGTTAAATTATTTGAGTCATTGTTTTTCACGGCGATTTTATAAAATTGGGTTACTTTAGTTTTGAACTTTAATTAAGGTGCATTGTTCATAATGCAATTACCTAATTACCATGGAAATTCCATTGCATCCGGTTGAACTGCCGGGCGGACATCGGAATATCAAAAATATCAGTCATAGATTTAAGAATTAGGAATAAAAAAAGGGAGAGTTGCCCCTCCCTTTTGATTAACAATCACCACAATCACTTAGAAGTTATGTTCCAACTGGTAGATCAGTTCAGCTTCTATATTTGTCAAAAGCACGGTGAGTTTCATGCCGCGTTAATCGGCCATTTTATATGCCAGATTCAGCATTTCGACAAAGTTGTGAGAGCGATACACCTTAGAGGTAACCTTTTGATAATTTCCAACATGCGCCATCCAAACCAGGCAGAGCGGATCATAAGGATCTTTAATGGGGTGGAAATGAGAGCTGGTGCAGAGATAAATCTGTTCTGTCATTGGTTTTTAGCATTATATTCATCGAAATGTTCTGCTCTTACGAAAAACCGGCAGTACCGGCCCTGTTATGTATAGCAATTCATGGCTTCATAATGATTGACCCATTTGTCGAATTTGGTCTCTGCATCGGTCAATATTTCTTTGGAAATCTCACAAGGTTCTTTCCAAAGTGAATCAAAAGCCATTTTGCAAGGGTGAACCATAAAATAGATGGCGATGCCTTTCGGCCTTGTAAGGGTATCAAGCGCACCCGGATTAATAGAATCAATGAATTTTGAAGTAGATCTGTCTGCCGGCTTTCTGACAGCAATAATCACAGATCCGGCAGTTTTGAGGACAAACAACCCCATCCGTATAATTATCGGGATCAGCTACGACATTAAATTGATTATCCAGCATGAATCCTGATCCTGAGATGGTAAGATTGCCAGGAAGATTGGAGAAGTCGAGATCCCGACGGGCTGTGTAAGTCAAAACCGGTTTTCCGAGCAGGATAGCGATTGTTTTCACTTTCGTTACATCACCCTGGTGCCGAAAATCACCGGCTTCAGAGAATCGACTTTCGGATTACGTCAAAACCCCAGTAATTCCGACTGGCAAAAGAGTGCAGGGGTCATGTTGAAGATAGCGGTTGAGGTATCCTGCTTTTTGTTGCCGAAGCTGAATAGGGTATGAATCATGATGACTACGGCATTAAATTGTCATCAGCCACGGAGAGGTAACCCTGTTCTGACAGGATGAGGTGATCCAGCACCGATAGATCAAGAAATGCAGCTGCATCCTTGATTTTCTTCGTGATTTTCAGATCAGCATTCGAGCAGATACAATTAGCCTGCAAAAATCTTAGCGGCCAGAAGCAAGAAATTTTCAGGATTGATTAATGCCTATGAAATAAACCCCTGATAGTTATCCCGGTTGATGATTTCAAACCGATACTCGGGATATGCTTGCTGAAATGATTTTGGCAGGAATGCCTTTGAGGTTGGGATCCACTTGAATTCAAAGGTATGCAATATTCCATCACTCTCTTCAATATAGTCAATCTCCTGATAAGACAAGGGGTAAAGGGTATACTCCCATTTACGACCGCTCATAGGTTCATTAATCTTATTGGCTAATTCAAAAGAGGAAGATCCGGAAGCGATCACCTTGACCCCAGGGATTTCATCAACCATGATTTTAAAACAATTTGCGATTACAACCGCAAATTGTCCGAATCAAATCCTTTTCCGTGCTCCGAAGAATCCATACCAGGATGCCAGGAGAAGCGGGATCAGAACAATGATCAGAGAGGTTTTCAGGCTAAGATAATCTGCAGCGAGGCCAAACAGCAATGGTATAAAGAATCCTCCGGATATGGCCATGATCAGATAGGAAGATGCTTCATTGGTAAACCGCCCCAGCCCGTCGATGGCCAGTGAGAAGATTGTGGCAAACATGATTGATATAAAAAATCCGGTCAGAGTTATGGAGTAAATAGCCACATAACCGGAACTGGCCATGGAAATCACTATCAGAAGTCCGGCAAGCGCTCCGAACCAGCCCACCAGCCGGCCCGGGTTTACCTTGATCAGCATGCCTGCTCCCAACAACCGGCCAACCATCAGTCCGAGAAACATCAAACCTGAAATATCAACGGCCCGGGCCTTTTCAATTGGAGCCTCCTGCATAAAATAGGGAGTCATCAATTGATAAAGGATCGCCTCGGCCCCCATATAAAGCAGGAGAACAATGAAACCGAACTTGAAATGGCGGTAATTCCAGGCACTTTTCTTTTTGTCGGTCACAACCTCCTCTGAAGCCTTTTCTTGTAAAGCATCATTCGGATTCACCGGCATGCGGGCCATCCGGATCAGCAATCCCAGCCCGGCATATAGAACAGTGAGTATCAGATAAAACCATACAATCCCCCGGAACGGGTCATCCTTGAATAGCTTCAGGATAAAGCCTCCGGCAACATAAGAGGTAAGGAACGCACCAACCGCGCCGAGCCCCTGCGAAAAATTGATCCGGCTGGCAGCCGACTTGTCGGGCCCCAGGGCCCTTACATAAGGGTTGCAGGCGACCTGCAGGAAAGTAGCACCTGAAAACATCACAAAAACACCAACCAGGAACAGTGGATAGGACCTCAGGATCGCACCCGGAACAAAGATCAGCAGTCCCAGTGCGGCAAAAAGACAACCAACGACAATAGTGGTTACCGTCTTATACCGGTCGATAAACAGACGGGCCGGAAAGGATATGGCAAAAAAGGCAAAGAATGATATCGAAGTTAACAGTGACGTTTGGAAATTATTCAGGCTGAAAGTTTCCTGGAAAAGTGCGACCAGCACATTTGCCAGGTTCCATACGAATCCGAGCATAAAGAATTGGAAATTCACCAGGATGAGCGGATAGAGGATCGAACGGGTTTTCTCTGATAATTTCATCGGGTTTAAGTTTTTAGTATTAACGTTTAGAGCATAATATTAAAGAAAATTATTTTCCCCTTCCCGGTGTTTTTAATGTTTTGATATTCATGTAAATTGCTTTAATATTATATCCTGGTTGGCATTATTAAAACTTGAAATATGAAAAAGCTAATAATCGGAAGCCTGATTATGCTTCTGGCAATTTCGTGCGGGAAAAAGAACCAGTATACCATCACGGTTAAAGCCGAAGGCGGTCCCGACAGCCTGATGGTTCACAATAATTGGTACACCTCGTCGGACACCCTGGTGATCCGCGACGGAAAATGCACGTTCACCGGGGTTATCGACACCTTCCCCAAGCTGGTATCCATCGGGTTCCCCATGCCCTCCCAGCTGAATACCCGGATGATTCTGGAGCCTGGCAATATCAAAGTCAGCTATACAAAAGAAGGCGGTTTCAAAATCGGGGGCACCAAAGACAATATTATCCTCCAAAAGCTATTTGATGAACTGAAACCTTTCCAGAGTGAAGTCATGTTGGCCTGGAAGGCTTGGGGGAAGGCTTATGCCAAAGAACCGCGAAGCAAGGAAGAGTGTGAATCCGCCTGGCTTTTCCAGGAAGGGGTGAAAAAAAAGAATTTAGACAAAACCAGGGAGCTGATCAAAGCCAATCCGAATTACGCTGGTCTGGTTATCGCCCTGCCCATTATCCGTAATGAACCGGTCGAATACCTGAAGGCCTATGTAGATGCATTTAAGGCCTTTACGAACGACGAACGGTATAAGAGCATTGTGAAAGAATATGAAATAGCTGAAAAAACCATCTCCGGTAAACCGGTTCCGGGATTCACTTTTCCGGATACAACCGGCAAAATGGTCTCCTTATCCGATTTCAAAGGTAAATGGGTGCTGCTTGATTTCTGGTATGTCGATTGTCCCTGGTGCCGCAAGCTGACTCCGCATATGATTGATATTTACAAGGATTGGAAACAGACCAAAAACTTCGAAATCGTCAGCATCTCAGTAGATAAACCCAAGGATTACCAACGGTGGAAAGAAGCCATTCGACACGATGGGGCGCTCTGGACGCAGGTACTGGACAGCACCAAGACCTATCCCGACGAATATGGTATCACCGGCTATCCTACTCTTATTCTGGTTGATCCAAATGGCAACGGTGTCAGAAAGGTCATCGGCTATCAGGAAGAGGGAGGTTTACGCAGGATTCTTGGAGAGTTTGTAAAATAATACTTCAGCAAAGACTGTTTGGATTTTTATCACGGAGAACGGCCCGTATTCTGCTATGCTTCTGCTGTTTGAGTGCTTGTCTGATTTCTTGTAATAAATTTTTTTCTCTTTTCTTCCATGAAAAATAATCAGGGAGAATAGGATGAGAATTTTACTCTATCTACGGGTTGAAATAATAAGGTCCCTCACATCGAACCAGTAAATGCCAAAGTATCCCACCGCACCATTGTCAAAATTCCCGATCGGATTATAGGGTGTTGCGGAAACGAAACTGGGACGTGCCATATCATTGATCTGGCTGTAATAGGAATAGCTTAAAGAATCAATGGACTGGAATTCGAGGCGAACGGTATCCCCCAATTCAAAATCATAACGGTAAAGGGTCATGTCAACCCCGGTCCCGTCAAATTGCTTATCATTCGCAATATTGGAGCTTCCACTATGAGGTTTGCCGTTGGTCGTTACTTTAAACCGGTAGAAATCGGCAATACCAAACTTCTCCTGTTTTAGCATCCTTGATATAACCACTGATGGAATATTTATCATCAGCGATTGATTTATTGGGGATTAACCATACAGCTGCGAAAAAGCAGAAAAACAGTAGTTTGTCCTTCATTAAGTTTACCTATAAGTGCCATTAGGACATCTCAGGGCCTTAAAGGTTTAAACCGAAGGGCGGGTGTTCCTTTAACATTTTCAATATTTCGCCTTGCTCGGGTTCTTTGAGTTCAGCTTTGATGAGATCAATAACAGTATTTACTGATATGATATCCGATGCACGGGAAATTCTGAGATCATTGTTGTCGGCGTCGAGTATGATATACTTATCAGCCCCTTCGGCCTGATTCCAGGGCTCCCAGCGTGGAAGAGCCTCACTATTAGGGTTACCCGTTCGGGCAAAGTTCGCCAGGTATAACATACAAAGGCCTGTCAATTTTTCGCGGCCGGGGCGATTGGCTCTGGTATAGGTATTGCCAGTAATAAAGGACAATTGGTTTCCTCCACCCCCGAGGAAGAATGGGATTTCTGCATAATGATTGGCCCCCATAACTGAGCCCATGTTTCGGGGCAGAACGCTGACACCTGAGTCATCGGGACTGCCCCAATCGAAGCGATAGGCATATACTGGCGGCATATCCGGATTGGAGGTCATCGGTTTTGCAACATTATCCAGTCCGCTTGCCCGCCAGAGCAAAGATTGATATCGTGAGAGTAGTTCGTAATTCCGCGTTCCGGGGGAAGGATCTTTTAGGAGAAACCGGAATAACTTCATCTCATCCTTGTTCACCCCAATGAGCAGGGGTACCTTATTGGCCCAGGTACCGGAGGCAAACACCCCATAACCCTCTTCAGGTAAAACGGTACCATCAGTGTAAACAGCAGCCCAATTCGCCATCCCGCCGACGATTGTCGGAATCCTTTTCATCAGTTCAGCCGGGGATTTTGACCGCAGATAGGCATCAATCTCGGGTGCGGTCATTTTTGCAGCAATTCGTTCAGCCTCCCCGTTGTTCGCTGCCTTACCATCAGCGATCAACAGGTTAACCACCAGTTTTGCAGTGTGGCCTTCTGCCTCAGCCTTGCTCCTTATCATAGTGAGGCCGCTTTCCACAACGGCCCGGTGGAAAAGTCCTTTTGCCAGCGGTGAAGTAAGCAGCGACAAAACGTTCATCGCCCCGCCCGATTCTCCGGAAATGGTAACATTGCCGGGATCTCCGCCAAAAGCTGCAATATTCTCATGCACCCATTCCAGAGCTTTTATCAGGTCGAGTGTGCCGAAATTGCCGCTCTGATCCTCCGGTGAGCCCGAACCCGTAACAGCGGGGTGCCGGAACCAGCCAAGCACTCCCAGTCGAAAGTTTACCGAGATATATACCATGTGCGACTTACCTGCGACAGCGTTGCCATAATAATCACGAAATGATCCGGTACCAATAGAATTGCCCCCGCCATGGATAAACAGGTATACGGGTAGTCCCGTTTCATCACCCTTTGGACGCCATATATTCAGATAAAGGCAGTCCTCCGAACCTTTCGGTCCCAGAACCGGCAGTATCTGGGCCGCAGAACTACCGAATTTTTTCGCATTTCTGATGCCAGTCCATGGACTGAGATCAACCGGAGCCTTCCAACGCAACGGGCCGGCAGGCGGGGCAGCGTATGGAATACCTTTCCAGCACCAGGTAGAGCCTTTATCAGCAAAGCCCTTAACCAATCCATACCTGGTTTTAACCGTGACATTGTTTGCCCAGGCTCCAATTGATAACTGATTATCAGGCAGGGCAGTTTGGATTGCAGATGCAGTTGCAGTAAAGGCAATTACTGCCAGAAATGCAGCCAAAACCAGTTTGGCCGCTGGTCGGGATTGTTTCGTGGTTTTGGGCAATTTATTTTATTTCGTTCGGCTCTATCTTTCCGGCATCTCGGTTGATCCTGATTTTCAATACATAAGCCGGCGAATCCGGAATGTTCTCAGGTACACGGATCAGCAACTCCCGGTCGCGGTTATCATAACTAACTGATTTACCGCCCAGTACGTTTACCCTGGTAGCTTTTACTCCTTGTGGAAGTGGCAGTTCTATCTGTTTCAAAGATTTATCCATAACGTGCAGATATATAACCTGTCCGACATGTGTTGATGCCATCTTATCGTTAGGCATGAAGGGTCCGCCGCGTGTCCCATAAACCCCCTCACCATTAACCTTTAACCACTTACCAACCCCCTTCAATAATTCAGCCTGCCGCGGTTCAATCCTGCCATCGGGCATCGGGCCAACGTTGAGCAACAGGTTACCATTGCCGCCTACAGCTTTAATCAGGGTATGCACAATCTCATCCACACTTTTCAGTTTATCGTTCGGTTTCCATGCCCACTGTTCGCCAACCGTGATGCACGATTCCCAGGGATAATCCCGGTTGAATTCCCCGATCCGTTGTTCAGGTGTTCCATAGTCGCCGGCATCTTTGGCAATACTATCCGTCATCCCGGCCATCCCTTTGAACCCCTTATCTACCCTGTTATTGATCAGGATGTCATCACGCATGTCGCGGATATACTTATAGAGTTCCATCCCATCCTGGTGTGTCCATGAACCTTCCCATTGGCCGTCGAACCATAGGATGTTGGTGTGATAACTCTGAACCAGTTCCTTCACCTGATTAAACAGGTACTTTTTATAATTCACCATGGTTGAAGGGTCAACCGGCCTCGGATCACCTCCATAACGCGTAGTATAATCCGGATGATGCCAGTCGAGGATGGAATGATAAGTTCCGAACAGTATCCCCTGCTTTTCACAAGCCAGCTCCATATCTTTTAATACATCCTTTTTATAAGGAGTTGAAGCGATATCGTAATCGGTATATTCTGATGGCCACAGTGCAAATCCATCGTGGTGTTTGGAGGTAATTACAAAATATTTCATCCCGGCTTCCTTAGCCAGCCCGATCCACTCATCCGCATTAAAATTCACCGGATTGAATTGCAGATAGAGACTGTCATAGGTATTGATCGGTACCTCACGGCCCCGCGACCATCCGATTTCTGTTCCTTTGATGGATATCGGCCCCCAGTGCACGAACATCCCGAACCGCCTATCCTGGAAGTTTTTCAGGGCAACGGCATTGGTTTTCAATGTGGGATTGGCTTCGCCGCCACCTCCGACGGGGGTTGGCAGAGGCTCTTGCGAGGCGGTGCATGCCGTGAGTAATAAGGTAACAAGGAGAAAGGAAGAGATTTGTGTTTTCATGGTTTCAGTTGTCATATAAACATAAAAAGAAATTCAAACACGCTAATTGATTCTCGTTGAATTTTTATCGGTTTTCCTGCTCTAAATTCAGTGGTCTTGTTATTTTTGTTCTGTATCTTTTGAGTGGATACTAATTTTTATTCTAACACTTTAAAGATAAGTATTTTACCCGGATGAGAAAAATTTTCATTTAGAAATTTAGGTTAATAACAGAATCATTAAATCTAAGAAAATCCAATAATCAAACAGATGAAAGCATTATTCCTGATGACTATTACTATTACGTTTCTTTGTTGGGAGATCGTTGTCGGTCAGGAAAAAATTCCTGATCATGGATATTCACGTGTTTCATTAACCGTTATTTATATCGATGATCCCAGCCCGGATCCGAACGGGGGATTGAGTTCATCTGTGAGAAATTTCGTAGAGAATATGAAACTGATCGGGCCTAAATTTAATGATCACAGCCTGCCCTCACGGTTCGTCCGTATCGATATTCCAAACTTTACGGCGGAGAACCGGATCACATCGGCTTCCGGCATGGATACCCGGGCGATCCGGGATTTTCTGGCCGGATCAGATATGTCAAGGCAAATCGTGGCTAAATGGTTTGACAGAAAACCCGACGGAACCCTCGGCATGGACCTGATCGGGCAGCGTGGGCTCTACAATGCGAAGGATAACGATTACCTTACTGCAACTGCCAGCCAACGGCAATTGGGCAGTCTGAAAGATCAGGGAGAAAATCTGCTTAAACTCAGTTACCTGTTGTTTATCAATTTTTCTGATATTCAGTACAAAGAAGCAAAAACCACCCCCGGCAAAGGCGACTATGGCGGTTGCGGCCGCGGGTACCTCTATAAACTGGCCTGGAACGATTCGGTCAGTGCCCAATTCTATGAAAACCTCTGGATTTCCGAAAATGATCCCGAAGCTGTGAAAGCTGAAAAAAAGCGAAAATTCGACAGCACGGCTTTCCCAATGGAGTTTGTCCGGGATGTCAGTTATAACGTGGCACCGTCGCTGATTGTTTTACCCAATGATAAGAGAACCGATGAGGAGAAGCGCACCGCCCTGCTCAATAACCTGTATGAAAATATCCTGTTGGAAATCGAAAACCGTGTTCCGGATTTCCAGGTCAGGCAAAACCTGATCTCCAGCAAACCCATCGGAGCCACTATCGGACTGAAAGAGGGGGTATATGTGGATCAGCGCTTTTTCGTTTATGAAAATGTACAGAAAAAGAACCAGGACGTCTACAAAAGACGTAGAGCGGTGGTGCGTGCAAAACAGGTAGCCGATAATCAGAAAATCACCGAAGGGAAATCCAAGCCCACCACCTTTTACCAGGTAGCCGGAGGAAAAATTGATCATTTCGGGATGTTCCTTGAACAGAAAAATGATCACGGCATTTCCATTACCGCCTTGGTACTTTCGGGCGAAATGGGCGGATTAAACCTGACCCTGGGATACAACCTTTCGAGGACCCTGAGCAAAACCATGAAAATGAAGACAATCCCGACCGGTGTTTATCTGTTTGCCGACCTTGCAGCCGATCCGGGCACCTACAGCAATGTTGACGTGCCAGGTTATTATTCAAATTCTTTTGACGGCTTGTTTACCAGGGTATCCGTCGGACTGAGCAAGGATTTCTATTTCATGCACCATTTTCAGCTGTCGCCAAGAATCGGCTATGGCATCGAAACCACCAGCCTCTATGCAAAGGGTGATAATGCTTCCTTTCCTGATGGCCTCTCCATAACCGGTGATCACTTATTAGCTGGCGGAAGTTTTGGAATGAACATTTTTCACAATATCCAGATGATAGCCGGCGCGAACTATTACGTCCCGATGGAGGATAACTTCATTACCGTGGGTTCAAACCAACCGGTCAGTATCGGAATAAAATGGCAATCTGTTTTCAACAACCGCAGCGGACTCAGCTTTTTCGGAGGCTTAAGGATACTGCTCTGATCTGAATTATAAAACCATTATGATATGAAAAAAAGATTTTTATTCGTTTGGGTTGCATTTTGGGTGCTATCCTGCATGACGATGCAGGCTCAGACCCGGAAGGAGAAAAAAATTGCCGGGTACATCGATAAAAATTACGAGGTGGAATGCCTCGGAACCGGAACGCAAGGCAGCCAGCTGATGAAAGTCTGGGGTTACGGCAAAACACCGGAAGATGCTGCCATTCAGGCCAAACGCAATGCAGTGCATGCCGTGATCTTTAAAGGAATCACCGCGGGACAGGGCTGCATGAAACGTCCGTTGGTTACAGATCCGGGAGCCGAACAGGCACATGCCGACTATTTTGATCTGTTCTTTGCACCGGCCGGGAAATATCTGAATTACGTTTCCCTCAGTGGCGAAGGAGTGCAGGACCGGATCAAGGTGGACCGGAAAACTTACAAGGTGGCCATCAATGTTTCGGTTATGCATACCGCACTGCGGCAGGAACTGGAATCGGCGGGGATTGTCAAAAAATTAGGTGCCGGATTTTAAAATTGGAATCCTATGAAAACTAATTATGGATTGTACGGGATTACATTCTGCTGCCTGGTTCTGGGAACGGCATCCTGCGATCCGCAAAGAAAAATCGCGGCCTACAACACCCATCAGACGGAGTGCATGGGCATCGAGATGGACGGCTCACAAACGGTGAAAGCCTGGGGAACCGGCCGTAACCGACACGATGCGGTGGAGCAGGCCAAAAAGAACGCCGTGCGGGATGTACTCTTTAACGGGATCGTGGCCGGCAAGGCGGAATGCCAGGTAAAACCCGTTCTCGCCGAGGTAAACGTACGGGAAAGGAATGAGGCCTATTTCAACAAGTTCTTTGCCGATGGCGGGGAGTTCCGGAAGTTTCTGTCACTGCGCGATGAGAAGATCCGCCACCGGTTCTTTCGTGACAAACAACTAGCCAAAGACCGGGTTAACCGCAGCGTGATTGTTCGCGTTGACCGTCCCGGACTGATCGAAAAAATGAAACAAGATGGAATACTAAAATGAATGATACTGTTATGAAAAGAAATATCGGTAAAATAATTCTGATGGGCCTGATGATCCTGTCAGGAACAGCAGCCTTC
>Ga0163199_1001362_pt1 | contig 15260 bp, 16 predicted proteins | sample PL_2010_150m_FD_113537 | JGI IMG/M metagenome (GOLD analysis project Ga0163199, IMG submission 113537) | Freshwater microbial communities from Powell Lake, British Columbia, Canada to study Microbial Dark Matter (Phase II) - PL_2010_150m | ecosystem: Environmental > Aquatic > Freshwater > Lake ... | reverse complement strand
CTGGAGAGGGTCGTCATTGCCGGAGATATGCCTGGCTACTTCAAACCGGTTTTTACAAAAGCTATGGCCCTGGCTGGGGGTAACACTGATGAAATCCAGCTTGCTTCCTTCAAGGAGCGCGGAGCAAGTGGTGAAAATGCGCAGGACAGGGCCAAGGCTGTTATTGCATGTGCCAGCATGGCGGTTCCCTTCTCACTCGTGGCTGTACCAGCAGGAAATCCGGTCCATCATTCTACCCTGATCATCGGTGCAGGCATTGCCGGAATCCAGGCTGCCTTGGAGATTGCCAACGCCGGAAAGCAAGTTTACCTGGTTGAGCAGACCGGTACAATCGGCGGTCATATGGCAATGTTCGATAAAACCTTTCCTACGCTTGATTGCGCTGCTTGTATCCTGACCCCAAAAATGGTTTCGGTAGGGCAACACGAAATGATTCACCTGTTAACAAATTCAAAAGTCACGGAAGTAACCGGTAAACCTGGTTCTTACCGGGCAAAGATTCACCAGCGCGCACGACGCATCGACGTAAAATCATGTGTATCCTGCGCACTTTGTGTTGATGTGTGTCCGGTTAAGGTAGAAAGTGAATTTGATGCGAAAATATCTTTACGTAAAGCGGTTTATATCCCTTTCCCCCAAGCCGTTCCTAATGCCTTCCTAGTGGATGAAAAAAACTGCACTTACGTTTTATCAGAAGGAAAAAAATGTGGTGTTTGCGTAAACAAATGCCCCAAGGAATGTATTAATCTTGATGAAACTGACAAAATCATTGACATAGAAGTAGGTAATATCGTGTTGGCAACCGGTTATGAACTTCTTGATGTAGGGAAAATAGAGCAGTATGGTTATGGAGTTTATCCTGATGTATTAACGTCACTTGAATTCGAACGATTGACCAACGCTTCGGGTTTTACCGGTGGAAAGATTGTTACCAAGACCAAGCGTTTCAACAAGCGTACACAGCAGGAAGAATGGTTCTTCTCCCCCGATGGTGTGCCTCCCAGAAATGTAGCTATTATTCATTGTGTTGGTTCACGAAACAAAAAATACAATGCTTATTGTTCCCGGGTCTGTTGCATGTATTCTCTTAAATTCGCCCATTTGATCAAAGAGAAAATACCAAATGTCAATTGTTATGAATTCTATATCGATATGAGAGCCTTTGGAAAAGGATATGAAGAGTTTGCCGAACGGATCAAACAGGGGGGAACATTCGTTATTCGTGGACATTCCGCTTTTGTGACTATGAATAATGGACAAATGATTGTTCGTGGAGAAGATATCATAAATGATAAAATGGTTGAATTTAAGGTTGACATGGTAATTCTGGCAGTAGGATTGATCCCGGCGTCCGGTAATGAAGAACTCAGCAGAATATTAGGGATAACAAGAGACTCTGATGGCTGGTTCTCCGAACTGGATTATAACGGTAGCCCGACCGATACGGAAAAAGGGTGCATTTATGTGGCTGGAATGTGTCAGGGACCGAAAGATATCCCCGATACTGTTGCTCAAGCCGCTGCTGTGGCTGCCGGAGTTTTACGCACTATAACAAGTGGAAAAGGAGTTGGTCATTTGAGCAGCATTACTCTCAACGAGATCGAAGCAAGGGCAAAAAATATTCACACTTTATCAGGAGGTCAGTATGTCAATCAGAGTTAATCCCAGATTTATTAATGATCTGGTTCTTTTTGGAGCCGAAGACGTACAATTATGTTATCACTGTGGTGATTGTTCAACAGTTTGTTCACATGCCGATGACATTTATAAGTTCCCTCGTAAATCAATGCGCCAGTTGCAAATGGGATTGGAACGAAAAATTGAAACCACACTTGAACCATGGTTATGCTATTACTGTGGTGTATGCTCGGAACAATGTCCTCGTGAGGCAGATCCCGGTGAAACGATGATGAGTCTCCGGCGATGGCTTATCTCCCGTTATGATATTACCGGGATTGCCAAACAATTTTTCAAATCCAGAATGACCGAAATTATTACAATTATTGGTTTCGCTTTGTTGACTGGTCTATTCTTGATTTATTATGGTTATTCAATGGGGAATATTCACATTTATGATGGAGAAGGTGCATTTTTGTCGAGTACATTCATCCATGAATTCGACCTTACGCTAGGCTCTCTGCTCTTGATATTTCTTGCTGTTAATGCGTTCCGGATGTGGTACTTCACAATGATAAAGGGAACAAAGATACCCGTGCCCTGGTGGCTCTATCTCAAAGAATTGTACCTGCTTCCCTGGCATTTCTTTACCCAGAAACGTTACTCAGAATGTGAAACTAAACGTGACACGAAGATTTTCATGCCCTGGATCATCCACCTCGGATTGATGTTGGGATATGTTATCATGCTTGTACTCGTGATGGTATTTGTTGAAAGATTACAATCAGGACCTGCGATTCAATGGCCGGTACATATTTTTGGATACATTGCCACCATTGGTTTGGTCTCCGGCACCATTTATTTTATCCGGGCCCGGTTAAATAAAACATACGTACAATACAAGAAGTCACATAGTACCGATTGGGTTTTTGTTGTCCTGTTATTTCTCATCGTGTTGACCGGCATCGCGCAACATATTTTTCACCGGACCGGTTTATATGAATTGGCTAATATCACCTATATTTTACATCTGATGTGTGTTGTCCCATGGTTGCTGAGGATGCCGTTCAGTAAATGGGCACATCTTGTGTATCGCCCCCTGGCAATGTATTTTGCTGCCACCCGCCGGGATGCAATAACAAGGCGGGAGATTTCATTAAAACCTAATTCTGATTCCATCAAGTAAAAAAGGCAACCATGAAAAATTGTAGAATCGGCGTATACATATGCATGTGCGGTACAAATATTGCCAAAATAGTTGACGTGGAATCTGTTGCGAAATTCGTTTCTGAACTTCCCAACGTTACGCTCGTCAGAACCTACAAATACATGTGTTCCAATCCGGGACAGGAAATGATTGTACAGGATATCAAAGAAAACCAGCTTAACCGGATCGTCGTAGCCGCCTGCAGTCCAAGTATGCACGAACGGACATTCCGCAGCGCCCTGAGATCTGCCGGCCTCAATCAATATTTGTTTGAAATGGCAAACATCCGTGAACAATGTAGTTGGGTTCATGATGATATAAAGGAGGCGACAGAAAAAGCAATGGCAATGACACTTGCTGCCATCCGGAAAGTGGAACTTCACGAACCGCTGGAAAGTATGACCGTCGACATGTCTCCGAATGTGTTAGTCATCGGAGGAGGTATTGCAGGTATGACTGCTGCCCTGGAACTAGCCGATGCCGGTCATTCTGTAAATCTTGTAGAAAAGAATGATCAGTTGGGAGGCAACATCGCTCGCGTTGATCTTACTGCCCCGTACTTATATTCTGCACGTGATCTTTTAACGGAACGTTTGACCCGTATCAGGGACAATAAGCACATTAAAGTTTATTTTGGATCGAAAGTGATAAACCTAAGCGGATATATTGGAAACTTTACTGCAATGATCCAGAAACAGAATGGTAAAACAGGCACAAATCATGATCCTGTTGAGATCCATATAGGAAATGTCATAGTATGTACAGGATATAAAGAGTTTGATGCCTCCCGCATCACTCATTATGGTTACGGGAAACTTCCGAATGTCATTACCTCCTTTGAACTGGAAAAAATGATCCGTGCAGGTCGTATCGAAACCAAGGAAGGTAAGGTACCCCAGTATGTTGCTATTATCCATTGTGTAGGCAGCCGAAGCCAGGAATTCCATTCCTATTGTTCCAGGGTGTGTTGCATGACAGCATTGAAATATGCCCATGAGATTAAATCTGCTAATCCAGAATGCTATATTTCCGATGTCTATATCGACATGCATGCTTTTGGGAAAGGGCATGAAGATTTTTACCTCCGTTCATCAGAAGCAAAAACACTATTCCTGATGTACGAAAAAAATGACAGGCCGGTCATTCATAGAGCAGGTCCGAAAGACGATTGCGAAATGCTCATCGAAGTTAATGAGAAATTATCCGGAGAATTAATTGAGATTCCCGCAGACCTGATAGTCCTGATGGTTGGTATGGAAGCCCGCCCGGATTCCGCTGAGGTAGCTCATCTTGTAAATATCAGCCAGGATAAAGACGGATGGTTCATTGAAAGTCATCCTAAGCTTGAACCGGTAGCTACCACTACGGATGGGATTTTTATTGCAGGAACCTGTGTCGCCCCTAAGGACATTCCGGATACCGTAGCCCAGGCCCGGGCAGCAGCAGCCCGTATTATGGCTAAAATCTCAAAGGGTAAGATCGAAGTGGATGCAGTCTATTCCGAAGTCAATGAAGATATCTGCTCCGGTTGTCGGTTTTGTAACAAATTATGCCCTTACAGCGCTATCGAATTCAACGAAAAAGAAAAACACAGCCATATCATCAGCGCCCTGTGCAAGGCTTGCGGTGTATGCGTGGCAGCTTGTCCTTCGGCTGCAATCAAGGGGCGGCATTTTACTGACTCACAAGTTTTATCCGAGATCGATGGACTGACCCAGACAATTCAGTATGTTGAACCCTAGTTGTAATTCATTTTCAGTACTAATTTTCAGTGAATTAAAAGAGTATGAAAAACAAAATTTTATTAATTGATGATGATGAAGATCTTCTTCGCTCATTCCAGGTTATGCTTGAAAGCAAAGATTTTGATGTGATCACTTCTTCCGACGGGAAAGATGGGTATACTAAACTTAAAAATGAGAAACCTGATTTACTGGTTCTTGACGTGATGATGAATACAGATCTTGAGGGATATAATCTGTTGCATCTGATCAAACAAGAGCCAGCCTACAAAAAGCTACCGATAATTTTGTTAACAGGTATGATTGATAAATTAGGTGTAAATTTAATTTCCGGGGTCGAAGATGAAGAGATGCTGCCCAATGTTCACTTTCAGGATAAGCCAATTGACCCGCAGGTTCTGGTGAAAATGATACAGGATTTGCTAACAGGATGATTTATTGTTATTCCTTTTTTATAAATTTGGACATCAATAATTTTCAGTGATCGAAGAATTGATCACTGAAATACTCATGTTGTCTCGATTCTTTTTAACACAGGAAGAAGAGATTAATATATGGATGCTAAACTTGTTCCGGCCCATGTTTTGTTTGCGAAATGGTTCATCCGAATCAGGTGGATTGCCCTATTCACGCTGATTATTTCAACCTATGTTGTCAAAAACTTCTTTAAAGTTTCCATTCAGGATATTCCAATATATTACCTTTCCGTTATCCTCTTTGGATTTAATTGCCTTCATATTTTCATTCTGAAGGTAATACTTTTAAAAGAGCTGAACAAGGTTATTATCAGGATTAAGTGGGATATTCATTTCCAAATCATAACAGACCTGATTATTTTGACCTTGATTCTTCACTTTTCAGGGGGCATAGAAAATCCCATGATTATTTTTTTCTTCCTGCACATGATTATTGCAAGTTCCATTTTCTCGACTTTTGGCAGCTATTTGCATACCACCTTTGCGTTTGTATTGGTTGCCATGTTAGCATTTTTTGAATATTATTCCATAATTCCTCATTGTCATTTAGAGGGTTTTATCAATCCTGATTTGTACCAGAACAAATTGTTTATTTATGGAAGCGGGTTTATTTTCATCTCCACCTCTTTACTTCTCGTACATCTGACGCATCTCATTGTATCCAGGTCTATCAAAATTGAAGAAAATTACGTGAAGACCAATGATGAACTGGAGAAAAAAGATGAATTGAAAAATGAATATGTTCTCCGTGTCACGCATGATATAAAGGGTCACCTTGCAGCAATTCTCAGTTGCCTGGATGTAATCCGGTCAAAAATAACCGGGCCATTGAATGATAAACAGGAAGAATTCGTAAACCGTGCTTTTGAACGAACGGAACTGCTCACGGATTTTGTCAAAGCTCTTTTGAATCTGACCAAAAAACGACTGAAGCAAGACACTGAATTTGAACAGTTCTTATTAATAGAATTGATTGAAAAAGTAGTGTCATCTGTTCAGATTCTTGCAAAAGATAAATCAATTGAATTTACTGTTTTTATAGATAATAATATTCGTACTATAACCGGTGACCCATTTACAATTGAGGAACTGTATTCCAACCTGTTGTTGAATGCAATAAAATATACCCCTCCAAAAGGACGTATTGAATTATCTGTAAGAAACCGTCCTGACCATATTGTAACTGAAATATCAGATTCCGGAATTGGAATTCCAAAGGAAGAAATTCCGAAAGTTTTTGATGAGTTTTACAGGGCAACCAATGTGCCTAAAGACATAAGAACCGGATCGGGATTGGGACTTTCAATAGTAAAGCAAATCGTTGAAAACCATAAAGGCAGGATCTGGGTTAACAGTGAGGTAGGTATCTGGACCAAATTCACTTTTACACTTCCTAAAAACCCGAATTTGATTGATTAGGTTCCAGGGGTTATTGGAATTTCCACAAAGATTACGCATCAGTGATCAGCCTGATTGCGAAAAAGTAATGTAAATACATAAAGATATGAATCTGACGACAATTATAATTCTAGTCATTATTGGTTTGATGGCCGGGGTATTTGGAGGGATGTTCGGGGTTGGCGGCGCCATTATCATGGTACCTGCATTGGTTTATTTTCTGGGAGTTGATCAACACACGGCCCAGGGAACAAGTATTGCAATCATGCTGCCTCCCATTGGACTGTTTGCCGCGTACAATTATTACAAGGAAGGACAGGTGAACATCTGGTATGCTGTCATCATTGCTGTTGCATTTATGGTTGGTGGGTATTTCGGTTCAAAGATTGCAATAACACTTCCGGAAAACCTGATGAAGAAAATATTCGGAATTTTATTAATACTTGTTGCTTTGAGAATGATTTTCTCAAAGCAGGTTGGAGTGGTAAATTGATTTGCCCCTGTTAATAATTTCTCAGAACGTCAGTGTTTTATCGCTATTCAGCGTCCATTGTACCAACTCCTTCATGGTACTGATTTCAGCTCCTTCGATTAGTCCGAGATCTTTGATACCCCTTGCTTCTGCACAGGTACCACAGATTTTCACCTTTCCACCTTTTGAAATAACAGAACGGATCATCCTTTCAATATTATAATATCCCTGAGGTGTATTTTGATTAAGTAACGCCGCAGTTGCAGCATCTGCCATTAGAAATACACGAACTTCGGCATTTTCATCTTCTTTCTGGATGGTCATTGCCATACGTAGGGCATTGTATGCTTTCTCGGAGCCGTAAGGGGCATCGTTGATAATAAAAAGGATTTTCATAGAAAGACAGTTAATCTAAAAAAAAGATAATTTCAAAATGTAATTACTTTATTGGACCACTTAATGATTTCGTACATATCCTGCATCGTAGACAGAGGACACATCCCGGAACCTTCCATTTTCCGACTGGTCAGGCAGGTTCCGCACGCAAATATTTTTCCGCCGTTTTCGGAAAATTGCTTTATCTGGTCATTCACCTCAAATTTTGCATTATCCAGCTTCTCACATTCAACTCCTTTTCCCAATAAAAAAACCTTTACTGTATCCCCTTCACCCAATGCAAAATTCCCAAATCTGAATGCATTCCAGACTGTTTCAGGGTCATTTGAATAAACGACCATTCCAATTTTCATCTTTGGATTGTTTATCGAATTCTCGTTGGATTGAGTGGTGTTTTGGCTTATCGAAAAAAAAGGGATAATCATCAACAAGGTAAAAAAGATTTTTTTCATGTCGCAATCATTTAATAATAGTGAATTGTTTTTTTAACGTTGGGGTATTTAACATTTTCTTTGTGAATTTGCTTTTAGAAGTATTTAAAGAACCAATGTTTTTCAAACCAAATTTTTGTCCAATGCCAGAAAAATCCGGGTTTTTTCATCTTCACAACAGGCAGAGGTGAACCATAAAAATTTCCTCCGGCATAACCTGCTATACCGTTGCCCATTTCTAAAAAGCATTGTCCATAACCATTGAATGTTTTGAAATCGTTTTTATCGTTAATCTTTTGAGCAATATTATGAGCAACTGTTTCTGCCTGATAGTGCGTAAAAACTCCTGCTTTTGGTAATGGTCTGCCCATTTCGAGCGGAATAAATGTTATATCTCCAATGGCATAAACATTTTGGAAATTTGTTTCCATTGTGTTGCGGTTAACTTCAATCCAACCCGATTTTCCTACCAAAGAAGTTTCTTTAATTACTGAAGGACATTTATGTTTTGGCGTGTAAGCCAACAAATCATAGTCAGCAGTTTTTCCATCGCTGAATGTCAAAGTTGTTTCAGTTGCTGATATTAGTTGGTGTTCAGGAAAATATTTTATTCCTTTCATTTCTACCATTTGCCTTACTGCTCCCGATAGTTCTTTTCCTGCAACGGGCATTGGTCCTGGTTCAGGACTGTAAAGTGATATTTCAGTTTTGCTCCTCAATCCTTTTTTCCGGATAAAGCCGTCAACAAGCATTGCTGCTTCGTAAGGTGCAGCAGGACATTTAAAAGGAAGTGAAGGAACCAAAACAACAATTTTCCCGCCAGTGAAATTTTGCAGTTGCTCATTAAATTTTGTCGCCCCTTCAAGATTGTAAAAATCGAAACCGTAGTTATTAAGATTATGTTCGGAAACCTGCTCAACCCCAAGAGAAACCACCATATAATCGCCTTTGTATTCTTTTCCTTTTACAACAACAGAAATTTGTTCGGGGTTTACATTTTCAATTTCTCCGATTACAACTTCAATACCTGTTCCTGCAATTTTATTGGTGTTCCTGTAAACTTGTTTCGGCTTTCTTTTACCAACCATTAACCAAAGGAGTGAAGGGGCAAAAATATTTTTTTCTTCTTTTTCAAAGATAAGAATTTTTACAGGGTTGGCTTTTCTGCCATTACCTGCTTTTTTGCTCAATGCTTTAGCTGTGATAATACCGCCTGTCCCCGCACCTAATACTAATATCGTTTTGTTCATACTATTTGCTTTAAAGTTTTTCAAGAAGGTCTTTATGCTTTTTGAGATTGTCAATAAGGACTTCCCGCATTAGTTGGCATGCTTGTGCCACCTTCTTTGTTGAAAGTGAATAATAGTTGCATTGTCCATCCTTCCTCACTTTCAAAATACCTTTTTTTGTCATTACCGAAAGATGTTGAGAGAGGTTTGATTTTAGTCCACCTGTAACTTCCAATATATCTGTAAAGCAGAGTTCGTTGTCCTGCAACAAATCAATTACCTCAATACGCAATGGGTTTCCAAGTGCTTTACAAACATCGGCGTGTAGTTCAAATATTTTCTTATCGGACATTGATTAATTGTTTAGTAGTTCACAAATGTATAAACTAATAAACTAATTGTCAAATATTTTTTCGTGGATTGAAAAAATCTTAGCATTGTTGTTTTGCGGATGGCATTTAACTCTTTTGCAAATGGTGTAAAAATAAAATCTTTTTGTGGTCAATGATTGTGATACCCGTTTTTCTGTCGGCCAAATGAAGATAGTCCCTTCAATGGTTATGTCTGTGATGTAAATCAGGAAAATGGTATTCTATATGATTTAATTTCTTGTTCTATGTTTTCAGCCCGTATCAAAAAATCAAATTCGCCACTATTGTTTTTCGTAAAGTAAATATTGGTCCGGACAAGATACAAACTATCTTTGTGAAGGTTAAACTATCGAAATATTTCTGACCAAAGTAATCAACATATTGAAAAGGTTTCATGCCTAAAAGATAAAAATGTTTCTTTAGATAAAGCGCATAAATAGTACCATCATATTTCTAAAATCATTAAAAATTTAGTTTTTTGCTTCTTCTTAATCCTTGCGGCATTAAAGATGATTTTCTCAAAACAGGCCGAAGTTCTTGAATAATTGTTTTAATGATATGACATGATCAATAACCGTGTAATTGTTTGTTCACCGCGTATGGAATATTTCCGGGTCTCCGGGCTAACCAAACATAATATCACCAGCCTGTCTGACCCTAAAAAGTCACTTGCACAGCATCTGACACTAATAACCCTTCTTATTGATTCCGGATATGAAGTAGTTGATATACATGAACTTGATAATCATCCAAATTCCGTTTTTACACACGATACATCGTTGGTAACCCCTAAAGGATATATCAGATTAAGAATGGGACTGGATTCAAGAAGAGGAGAAGAAGATTGGATGGCAAAGCATTTAGAATCACTTAGGATAAAAAGAGCTGGAAATATATCAAAAAATGGAACGGTTGAAGGTGGAGATGTGATTTTAACCGGCTCAATTGCATTTGTAGGTATTTCGAAGAGAACAAATAAGGAGGGGGTAAATCAGATATCCACAATTTTAAACGCAATGAATTTTGAGGTAAGGTCTATTGCAGTGCCTGAGCCATTCTTGCATCTGGGTGGCGCTATGAGTATCTTATCCTCTGATGATGTTCTATGCTGTCAGGGGATTTTTCCGATAAATTTTTTCGAGGGCTTTAACAGAATTGAAGTACCAGGAGATAACTTTGTTTCCGGTAATGTAATATCCCTTGGGAATCATAAAGTTATTGCAGAAAAAACGAATATATCTGCGATCGTTGCCCTTAAACAAAAGGGATATAAAATTCATGCCCTCGACTTATCAGAGTTTATAAAAGGAACAGGGGGGCCATCTTGTCTTATTCTCCCGGTATAAATAATCACAACCAAATTAATTCTAAAATGAGCGAATTCGATCAAAAAGCACAGGAATGGGATAAGAACAAGATGCATCTTGAACGGACAATTGCTGTTGCCGGACAACTGCAGAAGATGGTTGCCTTTAAACCAAATATGAAAGCGATGGAATTTGGAGCAGGTACCGGTTTACTCAGTTTTTACCTGAAAGACAAGTTTTCGGAAATTACACTGATGGATAGTTCGCGGGAAATGCTGAAAATGGCTGAACAAAAGATGGAAACTGGCGACCATTCTAAATTCAAAACATTGTTTTTAAATCTCGAAATGGAAGAATACAGTGGTGATCCGTTCGATATCGTCTATAGCCAAATGGTACTGCATCATGTCAGGGATACAGATGCCATAATCAGGAAATTTTATCATCTTCTAAATCCGAAAGGGATTTTGGTAATTGCGGATCTTTACCAGGAGGATGGCTCATTTCATGATGGTACTATGGATGTTCATAAGGGCTTTGACCCGGAGAAGCTACTTGCAATTCTCCTTCAACAAGGTTTCCATGATATTCAAATTGCACCTTGTTTTGTAATCCAGAAAGAAGTCTCCGAGGATAAAATAAAGGAATACCCGGTTTTTTTAATGACGGCGCATAAATAGATTGACAGTTATCATCATGTGCTCATGACCTGACCAGGATTATTTTAATGCTTTTTCAATTTCATCCTTCAGGCCTGACTTGAATTTCCCGGGATTGCTCTGGCCATAATCAAAGGCAAAACGGGTAAGGTCCTTCTGGATCTCTTTGCCCTTTTCCAGTTTAACGATATAGAGGGCCTGGGCATTGATATTAAAATTTGCAACAACTTTTGCATTGGCCTTATCATCGGTGTTGATAACCCGGAACGTTATCGTTCCGTTCCCGGTTTCTTTTGCAAAATATGATTGCATCACAATTTTTGTATTCGCTTCAATGGACTGATCGATCGGGCAACGGTCGGTCGGGTGAAAATAATAGACTTCAACTTTGACTGTACTACTTGCCTTTACCTTATTTTGGGCGGTTACGAAAGATACATGGAACATCATTAACAATGAGAATAAAAGCACGATTCTTTTCATATCGGGTTGTTTGTATTAAAAGGTGGTTCTTCGGTCCAGTTCTTTCAGCAAATAATCTTTTGTCTTTACTCCAACAAAACGATGGATCTCTTTTCCGTTTTTTAACAGGATGAGGGTTGGAATACTTCTGACACTAAACTTTGAAGCAGTGGCTTTCGCATCATCAACATTCAGTTTGGCGATCGTCACTTTCCCATCCGTTTCTTCTGCTACCTCATTTAATATAGGTGCCATAAGTTTACAAGGCATACACCATGAAGCCCAGAAATCCACAAGAACAATCCCGGTTTTAGTCTTGGCTGAAAAATTCTGATCGGTAAGGATCTTGACTTTCTCACTATCCTTTACATCTTTGAGTTGATTCATCTTGTGTTTAGCCCGGTATATCAGGAAAACAAATAATAAAAGGACGACTCCAAGTACAATAAATGTGAACAGCATGATTTTTTTTCTGCAAAGATAGAAGAAAATTTGTAAAGAGTGCTATTTATGCGATTTAAAAGAAGGTGAAATTACTTCGATTCCCGTTCAGATATTCTCCAAATACTTTATTTATCCTTGTTTCAATCGTTTGGATGATATCTTTTTTTTCTGCTTTCAGCCTTTGACATTGACATTGTCCGATCTCGTTAACGATTATCGCATCGCAATCACAAAGATTGTATAAGGATCCATGCTCCGAAATTATCATTTCACTTAAAAGATTCCACCTTAACTCCTGGTGAACGATTTTCCCTGATTCAATGGTCGTGACAAGGAATCCTCTTGAACCCTTGAACTTCTTTCCAATTACTTGGCCATCATCAGTTGGGATTGCTACTTTCATTATTTTTGTTATAAATCAAATGAATATATGAAGATCCGCCTCCTGTGCCTTGATGATGTATTCACCTATACCGCAGATATCATCGACAATATCAACAAAGTCTTCCATTTTTTCACCCCCCCAAATCTTTCCTGCAAGTCCGCAGATATGGATTTTAACTTCACCCATTTTCTTTGCTTCTTTGAAAAATTCGAGCCAGGGTTTAACTTTTAGTCTTTCAAGAGATGCAACGAATTCAGTTTTAAGATGCGCATTCTCAGCCATAGAAAGCTTCTCAATATTTGCCCCTATATCTTTTTTAAAGGCACGGGCACCCTGTAAAAGCACGTAGATATCGACGGTCATGTCATGTGCAATTGCACCGCTCAGCACAATACCTGCTGCTGTCAGTTTATCAAGGCTTCCGGAAAACAAGCCCATAGTAAAATTCTTTTTTTCCATAATGTGTTTTTTTAAAAGATGAATACCATTTAATTAATTACTATTCCCATTGTTGAAATAGAAAAACAGTGCCAATGGCCTGTAAACCGCATGGGCGAACTTTGAAAAAGCAAACAACAATACCAATTCCATTGAAATGATCGTATGGATGAGCAATACAATATGATTGATTAAATAATTTGCATTTAAAGCTACCGAGACCTCCAGCCAGAACCCTGTTATCCCTGCAATCCAAAGGAATAATAAAAACACCCAATCGGCAAGCCGGGTTTCTGAGTAGGTCTTGGTCACTTTTTTAAGACGGTAATTAATGGCAAGGCTCGTTCCATAAACAAGGAGCAAACCGGCAATGGTTCCGAGGATACGGCTTGGCCACCAGATATCCGTTGCAGGATCTTTAAGCATAAAATCCAGGACGGTTGCAAGAAGCAAGCCTATAAACCCCCACATTATTGACCAATGGACAAACCAGGGTTGGACTGCCGCAGGTTTATTCTTCCAAAAGGAGTCTTCTTCCTTATCGCATGTCTGGTAGCGGTTCATGGTTGCAAGTTCATTCATGACTTCTTTCAAAGATTTCCAAAAATTGATTTTGGAATGTTCTGTTTTCACCACATTTTTTGAAAGTTTTAAGAACATCGTCATCAAACCCCAAACAACAGAAATTCCGGTGATGCTGAAAATGATCAATCCGAGGTTATGGATCACTGAATAAGGGATTATGGTAAAAAGCCATCTGGATACTTCATGATCGGGTTTCAATGTGAAGAGAAAGAATCCAAGCAAAACAGAAAGGGAAATTGTAAACAGGATAAAAACGGGCTTGCTTTTAAAGATCAGTTTTGTCAGGCCGGTAGGCTCGTAACTGGCGATTGCATAACGACGAAGGGCAGCCATATAGTCGCCTGGACCAGCTTGCCGGGGACAGGTTTCAGAGCATTCACCACAGGCATAACACAACCAGATTTCCTTGCTTTGCAGGATTTCTTCTCTTAGCCCAAGCATTCCGTAACGAAGGAACATGCGTGGATAGTTCACGCTTTTATCTGTCAGTCCGCAAACGGCCGTGCAATTACCGCAGTTGAAACAGGCACTAAAATCCTTAGCTCCGTATTTTTTTATTTCCGATGCAAATTCAGGATCAATTCTGGCCATGAGGAAGGTTTTTTAGTTTATACGCATAATATTCATCTGCATCATCCAATCCGGCAGCTTCTACCAGGCTGTATTTATTCATGGTCATCAGGTGGTAGGTCACAAGTTCAGGTTTGAGATCAAGTTCCTTGGATAAAACCGGAATCGTTTTTGACCCCTTTTCAAGGCAGGCTGCTAATTGTCGCCAGATTTGAGGCATGTCTTTCATCATGATATCTTCTCCGTCTGCACTCTGTGACGCATTACCTTCTGCGGTTTCAAGTTCGACTTTTTTCATAAATCCATCAATCATTCCTTCGACCTCAGCATTAGAATACTGGGCAATGTCGATGGCATCTACGGGACAGATTGGAGTACACATTCCGCAACCCTTGCAAACAGCTTCATTCACCGATGCCACAACTTTGCCGTACATTTCCAATGGATGAATTGCATCGTATTCACATACTTCTGCGCACTTCCCACACCAGACACAGGCTTCAACATTGACCCGGGCAATAATCGGTTCAAGCAGAATTGTCGGATTTTTTGTGAGTGCATTGATCTTGACTGCTGCAGACAGTGAGGATTGAACAGATTCTGAAATATTTTTGGGTCCCTGGCAGGAACCGCCTATAAATACACCATTTATGACGGTCTCAACTGGCCTTAATTTTGGATGTATTTCATTGAAGAATTTATCATTCCCGTTAGGGATCTTTAATTTTCCGGAAATCTCTGAACTATCACTGCGTGGAACCATCCCTGTGACAAGAACTACAAGATCAGTCTCAAGTTCCAGATCCATTCGTTTGGTAAGCTCATCTTTAATTTTTACCAGGAGTTTGCCATTGTTTTGTTCGACGACTGGTGGCATTTTTTCTTCATATTTCAGAAAGATATCTCCGTTTTTAGACGAGCGTTCATACAGGATCTCTTGTTTGCCATAGGTACGTATGTCACGATATAGATGATATGCTGTGATGTTCTTGAATTTTTCATGAAGAAGCAAGGAACTATGAATGGCCGTAGTGCAGCAAACCCGGGAACAGTATTTATTCTCGCCCTTGG
>Ga0163199_1001361_pt1 | contig 15267 bp, 11 predicted proteins | sample PL_2010_150m_FD_113537 | JGI IMG/M metagenome (GOLD analysis project Ga0163199, IMG submission 113537) | Freshwater microbial communities from Powell Lake, British Columbia, Canada to study Microbial Dark Matter (Phase II) - PL_2010_150m | ecosystem: Environmental > Aquatic > Freshwater > Lake ... | reverse complement strand
CGCCCGCAGCGTCACGCGCGCCAGGGCGCCCGTTGCCTTCGCCGCCGGCTGCGTCACAGTCATCCGCTGCCACGTCGCCATCGGAAACACGCGGCTCGCCGTCGCGCCCGCCGCGCCGCCCGGTTGCTCGATCAACACTTCCGTCTGCGGTGCCGGCGTGGTCCGTGGTCCCGGCTCGGCGCGTAGGAAGATCGAAAACGTCCGCGCCTTGCCGGCGGTCATCGGTTGCCAGAACGACCACAGCGTCAACCGCTGTTGCTCGTCCAGCACGATGCGCAGGCAGCGCCGCCCGTGCGCCGCGTCACTGCCGCGCACATCCGGCGACGGGTTTTCCCATTCAATCATCGGCCGCCGCGCGAACGCGTCCGCGTCGCTCACCTGGCAGTTCCAGTGCGCCATGCCCAGCTCGAAGCTCGGATTAGGGAGAAGGTTCTCGGCGCAAGCGGAAGCGAGGGTGAAGAAAACTCCAAATCCCAAACTCCAAACTCCAAAGAAACTCCAAGCATCAAACACCAAACGCGTCCGCGCCGGCGCGCTGGAGTTTGGAGTTTGGAACTTGGCGCTTCCCTGGAGTTTGGAGTTTGGAGTTTGGAGTTTCACTTTCCGTTTTCCTTCGCGCGCTGCACTTGAATAATCCGCGCCTCGCCAACGCCGTGAATGCCTTCCACCGAGTTCTGCTCGATCGCCACCGTCGCTCCCGGCTCGTCAATCGCGAACGCCACCGGCGCGTTCGTCGAGGTGTTCACCGGATACCAGAAATACGCGTGGTTGCGGCGGAACACAATCGCATCGCTGCTGCCGGCGGCATGGTAGGCGGTCGAGGCGTCGCGCACCACGTTAAACTCCACCACCGTGCCGACCACCGACGCCGACGTGTCGCCCGTGGTCGCCGCGCCCTTGCGGCTGATGAGCACCACGCCGTCGCTGCGGCTGCGGATGAACGAATTGTGGCACAGCACGTTGCCGAGGGCGCGAGGGAACTCGATTGGCAGTTTCGGCGCGTCGCCGCTCGTGACCAGCGCGCCGGCACTGCACTCCTCGACGCGGTTGCCCTCGGCGACATTCCAGAACAGCGGGCTGATGCCGCGGTTCCACGTGCGTGGCATCGAGGACGCCAGCGTCGTGCCATTGGCGTAGAGGAACAGGCCCGGCTTGCGCTGCCGCGCGATGGTGTTGCCGGCGATGACGTTCTCGACACACGAAATCCACAGTTGGACGCCCGTCATGCCGTCGGCCGTGTGATTGCCGACGATGAGGTTGCGGTAGAACATCGTGCCCACCGCGACGACCGAGCCTTTCGCCGGCGCGACGCGCCACGGCCGGTCGAGCAACAGCCGCTCGCCGTCGCGCTTCACCACGCGCCGCGTCTGTCCCTGGCCCACGCCGCTGAAAACCGTCACGTAGTATTCGCCCATCGGCGGCTCTGGCGTGCCGTCGTCCGCGTCCGGCGGCCAGAACGGCGTCTCGTTGTTGTCGGCGTCGCGCGCGAGCTGCTCGCGCTTCACGCTACCGAGCCGGTCGTCGGGCGTCGGCGGAAACGTCTTCGGCAGCGTCACACTCGCGCCGTCCGCGCCGGCCAGCGGGCCGAAGTAAGCGGTGCGGTGGTTGCCCTCGAACAAAATCATCTCGCCGACGTTCTGATCCGTGCCGGCCACGCCACCGAATCGCGCCTGGCCCGCGCCGACGCCCGCGCCGGGGCCGCGCGGGTCCTCAACGCCGTTGCCGAAAATCCAGTTGCGCGTGATGGAGCCGTGCCCCGTCGAGAACCACAGCAGCCGCCGCGCCGTCGGCCCGCCCGCTTCCGCCCCGCGAGGCGAAACGATGATGTTCTCCTCGACGACACATTCCTCAATCGGCTCGCAACGGCCCAGAATCGCCGCCTCCGCGTTGCCGCCGAAGCGCGTCACCGACACCAGCCGGTTCCGCGAAAACTCCGTCTGCCGCGCGCCGGAGATGAACAACGGCGTGCGCCCCCAAAGCTCGTTGTCGGCGACCGTCGCACGCTCGGCGCGGGTGGTCAGCACGGCGCAGTTCTCGGCTTGTTTGCCGTCGCAGTCGGCGACTCGCACCTTTTCGACGCGGCAGTTGCGCAGCCAACCCGTCGGTTCCGGCGAGCGGATCGCAACGCCGATGTTGACCTGCGCGTTGCCGAGAATCGTCAAGCTCTCCACGGACGCGCCATCGCCGCTGAGCCAGACCGCCGCGCGGTCGCCGCTCCGCAGTGAGCCGTCCTGCGCGACGAACTTCACGCAGTCTTCGCCTTGAAGAACGATGACGCCGTCGTGACCTGGGAGCGCGGGCATCTTGCCCGCCTTGGCTCCATTGGCGGGCAAGATGCCCGCGCTCCCAGGAAAGCCTTCCGGCGTAAACTCCGGATCGAGCGCAAACACAAACGCGTCGAGCGAAACGCCGCCGCCTTTCACGTTCTTCCAGACGAGCTTGTGCTTGCCCGCCGTCAGCTTCAGCGTCGCCGACTTCGACCACTTGAACTCGCCGAAGCTGCCGGTGTTTGGCAGGTTTTCCAACGGCACCGGCTCTCCGCCGTCCACAATGAGCGCGTGGTTGCCGCTGACGCCCGGCAGTTTCCACGGTGACATCTCCGTCGCGTAACGCAGCCAGACCATCCACTCGCCAGCCTGCGGCACGTCGAGCGCGTATTCCATCGAGTCGCCGGGCGTGTGAACCGCACCGGGCGCGTGGCCCCAGCCGCTGACGCCGAGCCGCGCAAACGTCGCGTTCGGGTCGTGGACCAGTTGCAGCTTCGTCTTGTCCATGTCCTCGCCGCGCAGTGTGACGCCCGCGGGAATCCGCAGCGTGCCGCTGAACTGGAACGTGCCCTCCGGCAGCTTCACCACGCCGCCGCCGCGCTTGGCCGCTGCATCGAGCGCGCGCTGGAGTTCGACCACCTCCGGCAACTCCGTGACCGCCGGCTCTTTCTCCGCCGCGGCCGCCGTCACGCGCAGCTTCACCGGCTCGCTCCAGCCGAACTCGCCGCCAGCGCCGGCGTGCAGCCACACTTCGTAGTCGCCCGGCGCAAGACCTTCCGGCACGCTGAACGAAACGGAATACTTGCCGGCTTCGTCCACGTCCGCCCAGACACCGGCGCGGCCGGCCTGCGCGATATAGACGAACGCCTCCACGCCATCGGGCCGGCGCGCGAGGTTGCGGCCGAAGACGCGCACCGTGTCGTTCGCGGCGGCGGCGTTGGGAAAACACCACCACGGCTGCGGCGCGTTCAACACGATTGGCGTGGAAGCTCCAGCGGCGTTTTTCACCCACACCACAAACGGCCCGTCCTGTGCTTTCTCCGGTAACGTCGCCGTGAGGTAACCGCCGGTGAGAAACTGCGCGCGCGCCGGCCACGGCTGGCCGGCGGGATCGCTCGCGCTGATGCCCCATGCGACGAGATTGGTCGAGAGCTTTTCGCCGACAAGAAAAAATGTTTCGTCCGGCCCGGCTTCGGCGCTGTGCTCATAGACCACCGGTGCGCCCGCCGCCGCCGGCATCGCGGGCGGCTGGAATCTGCCGCCGGGAACTTCCTGCGGTGCCGGCTTCGGCCCTGCGGCAATGGCAGCCAGCGCGGCGGCAGCAAGCAATGTGATCGCCTTGTTCATCATGATTCCTCGACCGTGAGGCAGGACTGTAGAGATGCCCCGCCGAAATCACAATCAGGGAATCAGCGAGCAGCGCAAGGTCTGCCGACTATTGGCTGCTGCTGCGTGATGCAGTGCAGCGCGCCGAGGCCCCAGACGAGGTTGGTGCATTCGACGGCGACGACGCGGCGCTTCGGGAAACATCGCCGCAGGATGGCCAGCGCGCGCTTGTCGTTCCGGTGCGAGTAGGTCGGCACGAGAACGATGCCGTTGGCGATGTAGAAGTTGGCGTAGCTGGCGGGCAGGCGCTGGCCGCGGCCTTCGAGCCGGCCGGGCATCGGCAACTCGATGACACGCAGCGGCCTGCCGTCCTGGTCGCGCATCGCACGGAGGCGTTTCAGGTTCTCCAGCAGCGGGGCGCGGTTCTCGTCGGCGGGATCGTCCTCGACGCAAGTGACGACGGTGCGCGGGCCAACGAAGCGGGTGATGTCGTCCACGTGGCCGTCGGTGTCGTCGCCGGCGATGCCCTCGCCGAGCCAGAGGATGTGGGTCACGCCGAAATAGTCGCGGAGATACTGCTCGATCTGGCGCTTGGCGAGCCGCGGGTTGCGGTTCTTGTTGAGCAGGACGGACTCGGTGGTGAGCAGCGTGCCGCGGCCGTTGACATCAATGGAGCCGCCTTCGAGCACCATCTCCGGCGAAAACAGCGGCAGGCCGAGCGTCCGCGCGACATGCTGCGGGATGGCGTCGTCGAGGTCCCACGGCGGATACTTGCCGCCCCAGGCGTTGTAGCGCCAGTCGAGGACGGCGATGGGGGAGTGACGGGTGACGGGTGACGGGTGACGGACGACAAAGATCGGCCCGTGGTCGCGGCACCAGCATTCGTTGCAGCCGAAGCGATGGAGGAAGACGCGGTCGCGGCGAATGCGCTTGGACTTGGCAAGGAGACGACGGACTTCTTCTTCGTGCGCCTCGTCGTGGACGACGATGCGGACCCGTTCGTGCGGGCTGAGCAACTCGGCCAGCTTCACCCAGTAAGCCGGCACCGGCTCGAACTTGCCGGGAAAACTCGCGCCCGCTCCGCGCGGCCACGTCAGCCACGTCGCCTCATGCGGCTCCCACTCGGCTGGCATGTGATAGCCGAGAGCGGCAGGTGTTAGTGGATGAGTCTTCATGCTCTCAGCCCTATCCATGCAGTCGCCGTGGCCCCTCACCCTTGCCCTCTCCCCAGCGGATGGGGAGAGGGAATCGCTTTCCTCTGTTGCAGGCGTGGACACTATCCAGTGTGCCACATAGCAGCGAGCAAAACGCCTCCCTCTCCCCGTCAAACGGGGAGAGGGCCGGGGTGAGGGGCTGTTTCAATTGCATGGTCACGGCTCAATCCACCATCCGTTTCGTGATGTCGCCGTAAGCGTCCACGCGGCGGTCGCGCAGGAACGGCCAGTGCGTGCGCGAGTATTCCACGCGGTCAAGGTCGCAGTCGGCAATGACAACTTCTTCCGCGTCCGCGCCGGCCCGCGCAATGATCTGGCCGTCGGGACCGGCGATGAAGCTCTGGCCCCAGAACTCGATGCCGTTGCCACCGGCGGGACGCTCGTGGCCGACCCGGTTGGCAGCGGCGACGAAGCAGCCGTTGGCGATGGCGTGGCTGCGCTGGATGGTCTCCCACGCGTCATGCTGCGCTGCGCCGAGCCGGGCCTTCTCGCGCGGATGCCAGCCGATGGCGGTCGGGTAAAACAAAATCTCCGCGCCTTGCAGCGCCGTCAGCCGCGCTGCCTCCGGATACCATTGGTCCCAGCAGATGAGCACGCCGATCCGCCCGTGCCGTGTCGTCCACGCGCGGAAGCCGAGGTCGCCCGGCGTGAAGTAGAACTTCTCGTAGTAGAGCGGGTCGTCCGGGATGTGCATCTTGCGATACTTGCCGAGCAACTTGCCGTCGGCGTCGAGGATGGCGGCGGTGTTGTGATAGACACCGCGCACGCGCCGCTCGAACACCGGGGCGACGATGGCGACGCGGAGTTTCTTCGCCAGCCGCGCCAGCGCGCCGGTGGTGGGGCCGGGCACCGGCTCGGCCAGTTTGAAGTGGGCGTAATTCTCCGACTGGCAGAAATACTGCGACCGAAACAGTTCTGGCAGACAGACGATCCGCGCGCCGCGCCGCACCGCTTCCTCGACGCGTGCCAGCGCCTTTTCCAAATTCGCCGCCGGGTCGGGCGAGCAGGCCATCTGCACCAGCCCAACGCGGACGACGTGAGATTTGAGTTTCGTTGCCATCACATTCCGGCGGTCAAACGCCGCCGCTACAGGTTAGTTTGTGGGACGGCGATTGCAAGACTGCGGTGGCGCGCAGGGCGCAAGCGGCGCGGTGAGCGCAGAAGGAGTAAAAAAAACCGAAAAAAACCTTGCGCCCAAAAATAGCGGACGCATAATATGTCGCGTAGCAAACAAAGAGGTTTCTGAACGAAAGGATCAACATGAAGAGAGTAATCGCAACAATCGTGGTGGCGGTGGCGGTGCTGGCACTGTCCACTCCGGCCCAGGCGGCTGAGGAACAGGACAATCACATCAGCAAGCTTGTGCGTGGCTGGACCAATCTGGCCTCGTGGTGGATTGAAATCCCCAAGCAAATGTATGTGGTGTCCCAGCAGCGTGACGCCGGCGCGGGCGTCCTGTTTGGCACGATGAAGGGCCTTGGCTTCGGTCTTGCTCGCCTCGGCGCGGGCATCTATGAAGGCGGCCTGTTCTTCCTGCCGAAGTATGAGCCGGTCATGGATCCTCCGACGGTGTGGCCGTTCGAGGAAGCTGGAACCTTGGCCAGCAAGTAATCCGTGCTGGTTGACGGCCCGCTGAAAAGGAAACTTGACAGTGTCCGACATTGCAGGTAAGAGAACGGGCTAGTTAGTGGAGAGTGAGGACGTTGACAAATCAAGATCTTGGCTTGGGGCTAAGCTTCGCCACCCATGCCAGAGAGGTATGAAGTGCGAAGCTAACCAACAGAGGAGCAATAGAACGTATGAAGAAACTGAGCATCTGCCTGGCGGCCATTGCGGCCATTGCTGTGCTGGGAACGGCTTCGGTCAGTGCGGCCGAAGAGCAGGACAATCACATCAGCAAGCTTGTGCGTGGCTGGACCAACATTGCCACGTGGTGGATCGAAATCCCCAAGCAAATCTATGTGGTGTCCATGCAGCGTGACGCCGGTGCCGGCATCCTGTTCGGATCGATGAAGGGCCTCGGCTTCGCGATTGCTCGCCTCGGCGCGGGCATCTACGAAGGCGGCCTCTTCTTCCTCCCGAAGTATGAGCCGGTCATGGATCCTCCGACGGTTTGGCCGTTCGAGGAAGCCGGAACCCTGGCCAGCAAGTAATCTGGGTTCTCTACAAAGCTGTAACCAAAAAGGAGCCGGAGCAATCCGGCTCCTTTTTGTTTTTATGCGTGCCGCGCTGCTGGCGGCTGAATCCTTGACAGCCAAGGCCGCCAACTCTAGCGTCGTTCCACGGTTTGGCCCACACCATGCGAATTCGTTTCCTTGGCTCCGGCACCTCGCAAGGCGTGCCGATGATCGCTTGTGACTGCGCGGTCTGTTCCTCGACCGATCCGCGCAACAAACGGTTTCGGCCCAGCATCATGGTCGAAACCGCCGACGCGCACATTGTCGTGGACACCACACCGGATTTCCGCAGCCAGTGCCTTGCCAACAACGTGCGCCGGCTCGATGCGGTGCTTGTCACGCACACGCACGCCGATCACGTCCTTGGCCTCGACGACGTGCGGCAGTTTTGCCATGGCGGCCGGGTGCTTCCGCTTTACGCGGGCCGGCGCGACTTGGAGACGCTCAGCCGGATTTTTCCGCACGCGTTCGATCCCGCCCTGCGCACGCCGGGCTGGCCGCTGGTTGACGGGCATCCGTTCGAGCCACTCGTTCCTTTTCAGATCGGCTCCACTCGCGTCACGGCGCTGGAGCTGCCGCATGGCCGCTTCACCGTCCACGCGTTCTTGTTCGAGGACGACACCGGGCCGCGTTTCGCCTACGCCACCGACTGCAAAGCCGTCCCGCCGCCAGCGCTCGACTGTTTGCGAAACGTGCCGGTGTTGGTGCTGGATGCACTGCGCCACCGGCCGCATCCGGCCCACCTGAATCTGAACGAGGCGCTTGCCGTTGTTGCCAGGATGCGACCGGGCCGCGCCTGGTTCACCCACATTTGCCATGAGTTTGACCATGCGGCCGTCGAGCGCGAACTGCCGCCCAACGTGCGACTGGCCTACGACGGTCTGGTGGTCGAGGTCTGAATGAACACCGCGCTTTCCTCTGCGATCCTCCGAAGATGGCGCCGCCTGCTGGTCGCGTTGAGTCTGGCGTTCCTGCCCTGGCCGGCGGGCGCCGCGGAGAACTGGACCGACCGGCTGCTCATCGTCGCCAACAAGACCCTTCCCGATTCCGTCTCGCTGGCGCGCTACTACGCCAGCCGGCGCAGCGTCGCCACCAACCGCATCTTTCTGGTGAACTGCCCGCAGACCTTGGAAATCTCGCGCCAGCAGTTCAACGACACGCTGCGCGACCCGATCGAGCGGCATCTGGAGGAGCGGGGCTGGCTCGCGCGCGACGAGCGCGGCGCGGTGAAGCGCAACGACTGCTGGCTGCTGGCGCTCTGCTGGGGCGTGCCGTTGAAGATCGCCTCCGATCCGACGTTGCAGGAAAAGGCGGCCGAGCGGATGCCATCGTTGTTCCGCCGCAACGAAGCCGCCGTGGACAGCGAACTGGCCACGCTGCCGTCGGGTCGCGTGCCGCTGACCGGCCCGCGCGACAACCCGTTCTACAAAATGGGGTTTTTCCCGCCCGCGAGCCGGCGCATGATAATGGTGGCGCGGCTCGACGGGCCGGATGTCGCCGCGGCCCGCGCGTTGGTGGACCGGGCGCTGGCCGTCGAAACCACCGGCCTGCTCGGCCGCGCTTACTTCGACGCGCGCGGCTCACAGGACGCGGGACACAAGGTCGCCGACGATTATTTGCGCGCCGCGCACCAAGCCGCGCGCCGCGCGGGTTTCGAGTCCGTCCTCGACGAAAAGAGCGAAGTTTTCCCCGCGGACTATCCGATGACCGATGTGGCGCTCTACGCCGGCTGGTATGCGGGCCAGTTGACGGGCGCCGTGGGCCGGCGCGACTTTCGGTTCCGTTCCGGCGCCGTCGTCCATCACATCCATTCCTTCTCCGCGGCCACGATGAACTCCGGCTGGGTTGGCCCGTGCCTTGCGCGCGGCGCGGGCGCCAGCGTCGGCAATGTTTATGAGCCTTACCTCCAGCTTGTCCTCAACACGCAGGTTTTTTTCGAGCGGCTTCTCAGCGGCCGCAACTTTGCCGAGTCGGCCTACGCCGCCACGCCGGCGCTCTCCTGGCAGCAGACGGTCGTCGGCGACCCGCTCTACCGCCCGTGCCTGTTCAGCGCCGACGAACAAGCCGACCGCCTCGAAGCAACCCACCACCCCGATTTCGCCTGGGCGTGCCTGCGCAAGGCCAACACGCTCATCGCCGCCGGCAAGGAGCCGGACGCTGTCCGCTATCTCACGGAAACAAACGCCGCGCTTCGCAGTCCGGTCCTCGACGAGAAACTCGGCGGCCTCCACGCCCAAGCCGGCCGTTTCCAGGAAGCCGTCGCCGCCTGCAAGCGCGCCAAAGCCGCCTACCGGAACACCTATGATATTGTCCGCGTCTCCAACAGCCTCGCCGACCTCCTGTTGAAGCTCGACAAAACGGCCGAAGCACTCGCTGTTCTCGATGATGTGATCCGCAAACACCCCGGCTACGAAGGCCGCCGCTTCTTGTTGAAGAACGCCGCCACACTCGCCGTCAAGCTCGGCGACAACGCGAAGCTCTACTACTATACCAAGCTGCTTCCCCCGCCCGACGCCGCGGCTGGCTCGCGGAAAAAGTGACTCGCTCCGCCCGGCCCGCGCCGTTACCGCATCCCGCACGCGCCCGGCCCGGCGGGGTTGTTGCACGAGCGGCAAGCCTCCGGCAGGTCGCCGCCGCCCGAACTGTTGCTTACCGCGAAAACCGAAAGCTGTTTCTCCAGCTTCTTGCTCTTGCACGACGGGCACTCCGGCGTCGCCGAGCCTTGGACCAACAGTTCAAACCGCTTGTCGCACTGTTTGCAGACGTATTCGTAAATCGGCATGGAACCATCATAGTCCGCCCGTTTCGCTGACACAAGACGTCGAAGTTGCCGAAAGCGATGGCTGAGGGATGCCGCGACTCAAGGCAGGAGTTTCCGCTCTTTGAAAGCGGCGCACGTTCTCTTTCTTGCTAAGGGAGCAAAGGCGGCTACCATCCGGTGACGGTGAAACCCGTATGATTCATGTGACCGACGGTCGGTGGAGGTTGTTTCTCCAAAACATCGCGGCGTTGTTGAGCCGCCACGCGCGAGCCGTGTATTTGATTGCCACGGTCTGCGCGGGCGTCCTTATTGTTTATCCCCGCCACGATCTTGTGCAATGGTTCGATCCGGGGGACCACGGCCGGGATTTGTATGGCTTCGAGCGCACGCTTCACGGCGAGCTTCCTTACAGGGATTACCTGTGGGTGTATGGTCCTCTCATGCCTTTTGTCTATGCGGCGTTCTGCGGGGTCTGGGGCTGTCAGATTTCGAGCGTCGTGCTTGGCAAACTTTTTTTCAACGTGCTGGCGGCAGTGTTCCTCTATCTGGCCGTCTCCGAACTGCTGGTTCCCTTCACCGCTTTTCTCGCGGCCGTGTGGTTCCTGGTCGTCTATCCGGAGTTCTTCTACACCTATAATCACATAGGGGCCATCGCCATGATACTGGCGGTGCTCTGGACGATGTTCGCCTACGTCAAGGCCTCCCGGTTGCGTGACGCCTATCTGGGGCTGCTGTGGGGTTTCATCCTGGGACTGATCAAGATCAACTTCGGGGTCGTGGCGGTGGCGATGTGCGTGCTGGGCGTGTTCCTGACGGATAGGTTCAAGAGAACGCCCGACGTGAAAACCAAGACGCTCTTTTACGTGACCGCTGTCGGATTCCTTCCGCTGCTGACGTGTGCTGTCTATGGATGGTTTCTCAAAGACCTGTCCATCGTGGAGATTCGGCAATGCCTGCCCTATCTGAGCGACGACGAGCCGCACGTCATGAATCCCCTCGTGGCGCTGGCGAGGCTCATCGGTTTCATCGGGTTCACGATTCGCGCCGACGCGATAGACGCGTGCATGGACGCCATCATTGGCTGCTCGGTCATTCGCACGGTCTACCTGCTGGCTGCGCGCAAGATCGAGCCGGACCGCCGTGTGCCGCTGGCGCTGGCGTTCGTCTTGACGGCGGTGTTTTGCGCGGCCAACCTCCACGAATACCTGCGGAGCGGCGTGGGCTATCGCCTGTTGTGGAGCCAGCCGTTGAGCATCGTGTTGAGTTTCGTGGCCATTGACACCGCCTTCAGCGGAGCCAGCAGGCTGGTCCGGTTTCTGGCGCGGCTTGCCATCGTGCTGATGGTGGTGGTGGCGTTTGCCGGCAGCGTTCAGCGAATGAATGTGCAGAAAACGCCCGACCGTCTCCTGACGGTCAGGCTGGGAAACATCTACATCGGCAACTCGCCGGAGTGGTTTCAGACTGTGGAGGCCGCCACCGCGCTTCTCAAGAAGGAGTTGAAACCCGGCGAGCGGTTCTTCGCCGTTCCCTACGACCCTCTCTATTACTACCTGACGGAAACGAAGAGTCCCACGCGGATGCTGATGTTCTTCGAGCACATCAAGATCTCTCGTGAGCAGGAACAAGCTGTCATCAGGGACCTGGAGTGCCACAACGTCAACTACGTCCTCCTCGCCAGCCTCTGCAAATCCAAGGAATACGGCTTTGGGATTTTTGGAAAAACCTACTGCCCCATCATCGGCCGTTACATCGAGGAGAACTTCGCGCCCATTGCCAAATTCGGAGATTGGGTCAACGAGCCGCTCTGGTCCAAGCACCACGGCGTCATGATCCTCAAAAGAAAGCAGCCGATGGGCAATGCGGCTACTTCCGGCCCTGCAAAGCCCTGACCATCGCCACCGCCCGCCGCACGATGATTGCCTCCGAGCCAGGGCCGACGCCGGACGAATTCACTTCGTAGCCGCCTTCCGGATACGCCGCCGCGTGCGGGATGTAGCCGCCGCCCCAGTGCGAGTAGCCGCACGTCCAGATGTGCGAACGCGTCCGCTTGCTCCAGTCGGCCAGCTCGCGCTTGATACGCAGGCCGATCTCCAGGCATAGCTCGCCCTGGCCGAAGACCATGTAGATGTCGCCAACGCGCAGCACGGCCAACTCAATCTCGCGCGTCTGCTTCGCGTCCTTCGGGTGGATCGCGACCTCCGGGCGCGATTTTGGTTTCACAGACGATGATCGCGCCCGGAGGTCGCGATCCACCTTCGTCGTCACCTTCAGAGGCAACGCCAGCTTCTCGCTCACGCCCGCCAGCGGGAACGGGCGGTTCGGCGGCACCGTCACAGGCAGCGGTGGCACGCAGACGGCGCTCACCACGTCGCGGCCGAGCTGGTGGCCCAGTTCCGTGAGCATTTCCTTTCCCTCCACCAGCACATAACCGAACTTGCCGTTCGCGGTGGCGATGCGCGGGCGCACGTCGCCGCCGAAGCCTTGCAGGAAGACCGGCTGGCAGTTGGTGAAGGCGGCGGCGATCCACTCCCGCGCAGGACCCGGATAATCCGGGCTGATCTCGTAGCCGCCCATCGTCACCGGATGACACGCGTAGCCGAACAGCAACGAGCGCACTGCGTTGGTGCCGTCGAGCACGCGAAGGATCGGCACGTCCATATCAATGCGCTTGCGCGGCTCCGGCGCAATGCCGGCGATTTTGCCGTCCTTGCCGACTTGGCGGCGATTGAGGCCCACGAGCGACTGGCCGACGGTGTAGTCGAGCGACGCCTCCTTCAGGTTGGCGACGGCAGCTTCGACCAAGTTGGAAGTCCTCGCGCCAAACAAGCCCAGGTAGTCGGCGTTTCTGCTGCTGAACGATGGTCCACAGTGCGTGTGCGACGAGTTCACCATCATCTGATGCGGCGGGATGCCGAGTTTTTCCGCCGCCTCGCGGATGCCGGCGAGCTGCTGCGTGCCGATGTAGCAAACATCAATCGCCATGATGCCCGCGCGAGTGCGGCCGGTGTCGAAGACGACGCAGGAGGCGCTGAGGTTCTTGAAGACGCCGGTGGAGGGCGACTTGCGGCCGGCATAGCCATGCATCCACACTGGGCCGGTCGGCGTGATGTCCATGGTGGCGACACCGATTTTGAGCGGTTCGGCGGCGAGGACGGCGGAGACGGCGAGGAGTGAAGCGGTTGCGGCAAGGCAAGCTTTCATGACTGTGAATAATGACAGAGTAAACGCCTTGGTTGAAGCCCGGATTTGAATCCGCCATAATGATCCCGTTATGAGATTTCTTTTGCCGCTCCTACTCGTCATCGGCTCGCTGCGTGCTGCCGAGGTCAAGCCGCCGCTCGACTACATGCTCGTTATCACCGGCGAAGAACTGTTGCGTGGTGTGTTCCCCGACGCACACACGGCGTTCATCACACGCACGCTCCACGCGCTCGGCTGTCACTGCGTCGGCTCGACGACTGTGGACGATAAAGTTGCTGACATTCAGGAAGCTTTGCGCGCCGCGACCTGCAAAGTGCCGCTTGTGATCATCACAGGTGGCCTCGGCCCGACCGTCAACGATGTCACGCGCGGCGCGCTGGCGGACTTCACTGGCATCGAGTTGCGCGAGCAGCCCGATGTGCTGGCGGAGATGGAACGGCGGTTCAAGACGCCCCGCGACCAACTGCGCACCAACCTTCGTTGCCAGACGATGGTGCCGACACGCGGCACTTATCTGAAAGCCGCTTTCGGCACCGCCGTCGGTCTCGTGTTCGAGTGGAACGACAAGGTCATCGTCGCGCTGCCCGGCCCACCGCGCGAGTTGCAGCCGATGGTGAAGAACGAACTGGTGCCGTATTTGCAAAAGAAGCTCGGTATCCGCTCACCCGGTAGTTCCATCACGCTGCGGTTTGTCGGCGCCGGCCAGTCGCTCATTGACCAGACCATGAGCCAGCACGTGCCGCTGCCGCCCGATGTCATCGTCGGCTCGCAGTTCGAGGGCGGTCGCGTGGACTTTACGTTCATGCTGCCCGGTAACAGCCCCGAACAGGAAGCGCGGCTGAAACAACTGGCGGCAACAATCCGTGAACACCTTGGCGAATACATTTATGCCGAAGGCGAGACGACGCTGGAACAGCAGGTCGCGCAAACATTGCTGGATCGGGGCGCGCAGTTGACCTTGGTGGAGATCGGCACCGGCGGCCGGCTCGCGACAAGCCTGGCCGGATTGCCAGAGACGATGCGGTTGTTGAAAGGGGCTTACGTGGCTCCGAGCGATGAGGCAATGCGGCAACTGCTGAAATCGGATGGCCGCGAGTTGAAAACTTTTGCTCAAGCTGCCAACAGCGATTGGGTGGTCGCCATCGGCGGCATTGCCGCTGATAGTGCCGGCGCGCGCTCGTGCGGCGTGCTGTTTCGATTGGGCGGCGAGCGATGGGAGTCTGTCCGGGTGTCAGTCCAAGGCTCCGGCGAAACGGCGCACGCCGGTTTGGTCACGCAGATTTGGGACCGCCTGCGCCGGTTACTAAAGTAGTCCTCACGCTCCGCGTGAGGAATTCCTAACCTCACATTCATGCCATCTCGCGGAGCGAGATGACTACTTTGGCCGCGCCCGGCAGATTGGCGCACTCCTCATTGCGTCAGCCGCTTCGCCTTGGAACGTCCGCCTTTCCACAAGTCGTATTGCGGGTCGGCGTATTGGGCAAAGAAACCGTCGAGTTGCTTCTGCAACTGCTTTTTCATCGCGGCGTGCTCCGGCCAGTGGATGAGGTTCTCCCGCTCGCCGGGGTCTCTCTTCATGTCGTAAAGCTCGTCCGGGCCGTTCGGGTGCCGCACAATCAGCTTCCAGTCCTCCGTCCGCACCATCCGCAGGTTTTCGAAGTCGTGGAAGGTAACATTCTCCCACGCGAGTTTCTCTCCCACCAGCGCGCGAGCGTAACTCTTGCCCGCCAACTGTGGCTTGCTCGGCGTCTTCGCCTCCAATCCCATCCGCGCCAGCACGGTCGGCAGGAAATCGTAGTTGCTTGTCATCAGGTCGCACACCTTTCCTCCCGGAATCGCGCCCGGCTGCCGCCAGATCAGCGGGATCATCACTGCCGGTTCGCGTGCCCCCAGCGGCCGCGTGTGGTCGCCCATGCCCCAGTAACCGCCGTGGCCGCCGCAGAGGCCTTGGTCTGCGGTGAACACCACCAGCGTGTCGCGGTCATGGCCGAGCCGCCGCAGCGTCTCCATGATGCGGCCGACGCCGTCGTCGAGGCCGCTCATCGCGGCGGCGTAGCTGCGCATGCTGACGAGGTTGTTCATGAAATCGCGGTTGTGCATCAGCCACGGGCTGACCGGCTCGCGCGGGAACGAGTTCATGTTCTTGTTGGCGTAGTAGTCCGTGTGGCGGTTCTGATGGACCTCGCGCATGATCTTGCCGAGGCCGTAGGGGGCGTTGTAGGCGAGGTAGAGGAAGAACGGCTTCTTGTGGCTCTGCTCCAAGAACTCGACGGCATGATCGGTCATTGCATCGGTGGTGTATTTCGGTTCCCTGTAGAGCT
>Ga0163199_1001358_pt1 | contig 15271 bp, 11 predicted proteins | sample PL_2010_150m_FD_113537 | JGI IMG/M metagenome (GOLD analysis project Ga0163199, IMG submission 113537) | Freshwater microbial communities from Powell Lake, British Columbia, Canada to study Microbial Dark Matter (Phase II) - PL_2010_150m | ecosystem: Environmental > Aquatic > Freshwater > Lake ... | reverse complement strand
GCTCCTGTACGCGTTGTTCCAGATCGCGGTTAAGTACCCGGAATTTCTCTTCGGCTTGCTTGCGTTCGGTAATATCGAGAAAGGCCACCAGGAAGGCCGGCGTTTCGTCGAACAGCATCGGTTGCAGCGACAACGCGCACCAGAACAGCGTGCCGTCGGCTTTGCGGGTATGCAATTCGTAGTCCTTGAGGAACCCCTGGCGGGCAAAGGTTTCCAGCAATGGCACACGATCGTCGGGGGCGGCGTAGAAATCGCTGGCGACATGGCCGAGCGCCTCGCTAGCCGGCATCCCGAAGACCGGCTCGAAGCCGGCGTTGGCGAACAGAATTTCGCCGTCGGATTGGCGGCTGATTTGCACCGCCACCGGGATGGTTTCCGAGATGGCGCGGAATTTCTGCTCGCTGGCGCGCAGCTTGGCCGCGGCATCCGCAATCGAGCGTCGGAGCCGGATCGGCACAGACACCCAATACCACACCAGCAGGCCCGCAATCAGCGCCAGCAAAGCGCCGCCGGCAGTGATCCAGCGCGTATCCGGGAGCGGCCAGCCGCCTTTGGGAAGCGCGGCGATTTGCCAGGAACCGTTGGGCAGCCACGCTTGCTGGGTCACCGGCTGCTGCCGGAAAACCGCCGCGTCGCCCCAGATCATGCCGCCGCCGTTACCCGCAGCGCGCACCGCGTAGGTCAGGCCGCCCGATTCCGCACCGCGCAGGCCGGCCTCGCCGAAAAGATAATCGCAGTCGACCAGGATGCGTCCCAGCCCCCAGTAAGCGCCGCTTTCCGGCGGGCCGCCGGGGCGGGTGAGAAATATCGCTTCATGGCCGATCAAGGCCAAGCCGCCCTGCCCCAACGAGACCGGCCCGGCAACGGCGATCAGGCGCGACCTGCTGGCGCGTTCCAGCGCGTTCTTTTCAGCGCCGCGGGTCAGCAGATCCAGCCCCAATGCGGATTCATTGCCGGCCGCAGGAAAGACATGCTTGATGGTCGTGCCTTGCACCAACTGGATCGCGCGTATCCCTTCCTGGCGGGCAATCAGCACGCTGGCCAGTTCGCGGAATTGCTTTTCATCGATGCCGGGGTGGGTGGAAACGTAGGAAACCAGCCCGCGCCCCAGCAGCAGGCGCGCAGCAATGCCCCCTTCGAGCCGGGCGCGCACCTCGCCCAGTTGTTGCTGCACGGCATCGCGATGCAACTGGCTCAGACGCTCCCGCTCGGTGCGCTCGAGCACGTGGGTCGCGGCGGCAACCACAGCCATCGTCAGCGCTGCGGCGACATAGGGAATCAAGCGGCTAGCTGGCATTCCGGTTTTCGCTATATAAAGCTTGGAAAACTAACGCATCAATCCCCCTTTGTAACTAGGGGATTCCCTAATCTTGCATTGACCGGATTAGCGGCACCTTCCCAGCGACACCCGCGCAATCCCCGCCAGGTCGTCGACGCTGGCGACCTCGCAGAAACCGGCTTGTTCCAGCAGGGCGCGGCAAGCCCCGGCCTGGTCGTAGCCATGTTCGAACAGCAGCCAGCCGCCGTGGGCGAGATGAACTACCGCACCGGCGATGATGACGCGAATATCGTCCAGGCCGTCCGGCCCCGAAGCCAGCGCCGCAGGCGGCTCGAAGCGCACATCGCCTTGCGCCAGATGCGGGTCGCCCGCGGCGATATAAGGCGGATTGGATACGATCAGTTCGAATCGGCTGTGCGGCGGCAACGCGGCGTACCAGGCGCTCTGCACGAAATCGACGTTCGCCAGCGCGAGCCGCTGCGCATTGTTCCGCGCCACCGCCAGCGCGGCGGGAGACAGGTCCACGGCAGTCACCACGGCTTGCGGACGCAGTTTGGCGAGGGTAAGCGCGATGGCCCCGCTGCCGGTTCCCAGGTCGAGTACCCGGCTGGCGCGGTTTTCCGGCAAGCGCGCCAAGGCCTGTTCCACCAGCAGTTCGGTTTCCGGGCGCGGGATCAGCACGGCGGGCGTGACCTGGAAGGATAGCCCGTAAAACTCCCGTTCGCCGGTGATGTAAGCGATCGGCTCGCCAGCCAGGCGGCGTTCGAGCAGGGCAGAAAAGGCGTTGGCCGGCGCGCTGTCGAGCACCTCGAGGTCGTGGGCGACCAGCCAGGCGCGCGGCCTGGAGCAAGCCTGGCAGAGCAGCACTTGGGTTTCCAGGCGGGCGACCCGCGGGGTTAAATCGAGCGCAGCAGACAAGGCGGCGGTGGCGCGCCGCAGCAGGTTGGCAAGGGTTTCCAAAAGGCTAGTGGCACACCACGCAATTTCTCCCCTGGTTCTTGGCTTTGTACAACGCCTCGTCCGCCCGTGCGATGAGGGCCTCGACATCGTCGCCGCCGCTGGCGGTTGCCACGCCGATACTGACGGTCACGGGAATGACGACACTGCCGCACTTGGCCTTGATCTCCATTTCCGCAGTGTGCTGTTTGATGCGTTCGGCAACCGGCACGGCATCCTGCTTGCCGGTTTCGGGCAACACCATCACGAACTCTTCCCCGCCGAAACGCCCCATCTTGTCGTTTTCCCGCATCAGCGAGTGGCATTCCGTAGCGAAAGTCTTGAGCACCTCGTCGCCGGCCGGGTGGCCCCATTGATCGTTGATCTTCTTGAAATGGTCGATGTCCATCATCAGGAAAGACAGCGGATGGTCATAGCGCTGCCCCCGCTTGATTTCCTCTTCCAGAAAATCCAGGATGGTGCGGCGGTTATACAGGCCGGTTAACGGGTCCTCGCGGGAAAGCTTCATCAGACTGGCTTCCAGCGCCTTCCTTTTGGTGCAGTCGGTAAATGTTCGGACGAACCCTTTGCCGGGCAACGGGTTGTGGGTCAGCTGGCACCAGCGCGGCTCGCCATTGATCAGTTGGGGAAATTCGAATTCGAAGGTGGCTGACTCGTCGAGTTGATAGATCGCGTAATCGAGCATTTGCTGATCCTGCCCGGTCGCGTCGGCCCATATTTTCAGGAGATCGCGGAAATCGACGCCGACCTCGACCGAGCCGGACGGAAGTTGGAACATCTCCTCGAAATGGCGGTTGAACGCCAGCGTGCGATAGTCCGGCCCGACCACCACCATGCCCTGGGTGATATGGTCCAGGACAATATTCAGAACATCCGCCGATTGGGCAAAGCTGCTTTTATCGAACGAATTCCTGTGCTTGCCGGACTCCCTCTTCACTGCGCCCCCCCTGCTGGTTTTCGATTTTTCAGACTGTCCCGCTCCGCCCTGCCGATTGCGCGACACCCCGCGCCTATCAGGACAGGTTAGCATAGTGTCCGGCGAATGAAAAACCGCAACCTCCGCTACGCCACGCGCTGAATTTCAGCCGTCCCCGCTCAACGAAGCCAGCAATTCCGCCTGGTGTTCGGCCATCAGCGCGCCGACCAAGTCGTCCATGTCGCCGTCCATGATCTGGTCGATCTTGTACAGCGTGAGGTTGATGCGATGGTCGGTGACGCGGCCTTGCGGGAAATTGTAGGTGCGGATGCGCTCGGAACGGTCGCCGCTGCCCACCAGCGATTTGCGGGTGGCGGCGATCTTGGCGTTCTGCTCGCGGGTCTGGATATCCATGATGCGCGCCGCCAGCACCGACATCGCCTGCGCCTTGTTCTTGTGCTGCGAACGGTCGTCCTGGCATTCCACCACGATGCCGGTGGGCAGGTGGGTGATGCGGATCGCCGAATCGGTTTTGTTGATGTGCTGGCCGCCGGCGCCGGAGGCGCGGAAAGTGTCGATGCGCAAATCGGCGGGGTTGAGCGCCACCTCGGCGATCTCGTCGGCCTCCGGCATGATCGCCACGGTGCAGGCGGAAGTGTGGATACGCCCCTGGGTCTCGGTTTCCGGCACGCGCTGCACCCGGTGTCCGCCGGATTCGAACTTGAGCTTGGAATAGGCGCCGAAGCCGACGATGCGGGCGATGACTTCCTTGTAGCCGCCGATTTCCGAGGGGCTTTCCGAAATGATCTCGACCTGCCAACGCTGGCGCTCGGCGTAGCGCGTATACATGCGATAGAGGTTGCCGGCGAACAGCGCCGATTCGTCGCCGCCAGTGCCGGCGCGGATTTCCAGGAAAATGTTGCGCTCGTCGTTGGGGTCCCTGGGCAACAGCAGCTTTTGCAAATCCAGTTCGATTTGCACGATCCTGTCCTTGCCGGCGGCGATTTCCTCGTCGGCGAAGTCGCGCATCTCCGGGTCGCTGCGCATCTCCTGCGCGGCGGCGACATCCAGCTCGGCCTGGCGGAAGGCGTGATACAGCTCGACCACCGGCGTGATGTCGGCGTGCTCGCGGGAGAGCTTGCGGTAGCTGTCCATGTCGGACGTGGCGTTTTCGCTGCTCAGGCGCAAATTGAGTTCGACCAGACGGTCGCTCAAGCTATCGAGCTTGGCTTGGATAGAGGGTTTCAAGAGTGACCTGCGGTTATTCCGGGTGAATGTTATACAGCCGCCACAGCAGCGCTTCCATCTGGCGGCGATCTTCGCCGTGGACATGGTTGAGCGCGTGGCTGGGGGCGTGCATCAGCTTGTTGGTGAGCGCGCGGCTCAACTGTTCGACCACCGCCGCCGGGTCGTCGCCGTTGGCCAATAGACGCTTGGCGTGCTCCAGTTCGTGGCGGCGGAAACGTTCGCCCTGGTCGCGCAAGGCCCGAATGGTCGGCACCACGCTGCGGATTTCCAGCCATTCCATGAAGCTGCCGACCTGGTTTTCGATGATCACTTCGGCTTCCGCCGCGGCCAGCTTGCGATTGTCGATGCCGGCCTCGATCACCTGCGACAGGTCGTCCACGGTGTAGAGGAACACGTCGTCGAGCTCGCCCACTTCCGCCTCGATGTCGCGCGGCACCGCCAGGTCGACCATGAACATCGGGCGGTGCTTGCGCTGCTTGATCACGCGCTCGACCAGGCCCTTGCCGAGGATCGGCAGCGGGCTGGCGGTGGAAGTGACGATGATGTCCTGCATCGCCAAGTATTCCGGCAGTTCGTTGAGCGTGATCGCCTCGCCGTGGAAGCGCTGCGCCAACAAGCGGGCGCGCTCCACCGTGCGGTTGGCGACGGTGATGTGTTTGGGATGTTGCGCCGCGAAGTGGCTGGCGCACAGTTCGATCATTTCGCCGGCACCGATGAACAGCACGTTCTGGTCGGTTAAGCTGGGGAAAATCCGCTCCGCCAGACGCACCGCCGCCGCCGCCATCGAAACGCTGTTGGCGCCGATTTCGGTCTGGGTGCGCACTTCCTTGGCGACCGAGAAAGTGCGCTGGAACAGCTTGTGCAGCAGCGTGCCGAGCGTGCCGGCGCGTTCGGCGGTGCCGACCGCCTGTTTCAGCTGGCCGAGAATCTGGGTTTCGCCCAGCACCATCGAATCGAGTCCGCTGGCGACGCGGAAGGCGTGCTTGACCGCCAGTTCCTGCGGCAAGGTGTAGAGGTAAGGGTCGATCAGCGAACGTTGCAGGTTATGGTAGCTTGCCAGCCAATCCACCGCCAACTGCGGTTCGCTGGTGTTGCAGTAGATTTCGGTGCGGTTGCAGGTCGAGAGAATCGCCGCCTCCTTCACTGCGTGCCTGCCGACGAAATCCAGCAACGCCTGCTCCAGCGTCTCGGCGTGAAACGCCACCTTTTCCCGGATGGACACGGGCGCGGTCTGGTGGTTGATGCCGAAGGTGAAAAGCTGCATGGGCGCCGGAGTTTATTCCGAGATACAGAAAAAGAGTCCGCCATTATATGAATTTACCGAGGGGAAGAAAACCGTTACGAAAATTGAGTTGGCATCAGACATGAGGGAGGTTCGCTTATCCGCCTCGGACAAGGCTCAAATGGCCCGCAGGATGCGGTGATCCTTGCGAACCGCATCCATCGCGAACGATGCGCTTCCTTCGTCAGCGCATCTACGGACTTGCCGCCGCCGCGCTTTCGTCGGATCATGGTATTTTTGCTCGCTGTGCCGCCCGCGTCCATGACTCGACCAACCGCCACCCCCCTACTCCGCCGCTGGCTGATCGCCGCCATCATCCTGCTGCTCGCCGCCGCCGCGCTGTGGTGGTTCAAGCAGCCCAAGCCGGTGGCGGCGGTGTTCAAGGAAGTCGATCAAGGCCGGGTCGCTTCCACCATCTCCAACACCCGCGCGGGTACCGTCGAGGCCTGTTTGCGCACCAAGCTGTCGACCATCCTCGGCGGGCGCATCGAAGTGCTGGCGGTAAAGGAAGGCGACCGGGTAGCCAAGGGGCAGCTGCTGATGAAGCTGTGGAACGACGACCAGCAGGCGCAAAGCGCGCTGTCCCAGACGCAGCTGGCGATGGCGCAGAAGCGCGTCGGCGAGACCTGCATCCTGGCCGACAACGCCGAGCGCGACGCCGCGCGCCAAGCCGATCTGCGCGCCAAGGGCTTCGTCTCGGCCTCCGCCGAGGAAGCCGCCCGCGCTGGAGCGCAGTCCAAACGCGCCACCTGCGACACCGCCAAGGCCGACGTGGATCAATCCGTCGCCCGCCTGCGGGCGGTCAAGATCGAGCAGGGCCGTACCGTGCTGTACGCGCCGTTCGCCGGCACCGTCGCCAAGATCGTCGGCGAGGTCGGCGAATATTCGACGCCGTCGCCGCCCGGCGTGCCGATGCCGCCGGCCATCGACCTGATCGACGAGTCCTGCCTGTACATCAAGGCGCCGATGGACGAAGTGGATGCACCGAAAATCCACCCCGGCCAGCCGGTACGCATCACCTTGGATGCGCTGCCCAAGCAATCCTTCCCGGGTCGCATCAAGCGCGTCGCCCCCTATGTTTCTGCGGTCGAGAAACAGGCGCGGACGGTGGACATCGAGGCGACCTTCGACCGCCCGGAGGCGACGGGCAAGCTGCTGGTGGGCTACAGCGCGGACATCGAAGTGATCCTTGACGTACGCGACAACGTGGTGCGCGTTCCCACCCCGGCGCTGCTCGAAGGCGGGCGGGTGCTGGTGGTGCGCGCCGACGGGGTGCTGGAGGAACGCCGGATCAAGACCGGGCTGTCCAACTGGGAATACAGCGAAGTGCTGGAAGGTCTCAAAGCCGGGGAGCGGGTGGTTACTTCATTGGAGCGCGAAGGGGTGAAGGCCGGCGTCCATGTGGTGGCGGACGAGAAAAAGTGAGCAACCAGATCGAATTGCGCGGCATCGAACGGGTGTTCCAGCTCGGCGACAGCCAAGTCCACGCGCTGCGCCGCCTCGACGTGAGCATCGCGCCCGGCGAATATGTGGCGGTAATGGGGCCGTCCGGTTCGGGCAAATCGACCCTGCTCAATCTGCTCGGTCTGCTCGACCGGCCCAATGCCGGGCTGTATCGCCTCGAGGGGCGCGACGTGACCACCCTGACGCCGGACGAACAGGCGCGGGTGCGCAGCGAACGCATCGGTTTCGTGTTCCAGAGCTTTCATCTGGTGCCGCGTCTGACCGCCGCCGAAAACATCGCGCTGCCGCTGACCCTGGCCGGCATTGCGCCGCGCGAACGCACTGAGCGGGTGGCCCGCGCGCTCGCCGATTACGGCCTGGAAACCCGCGCCGACCACCGCCCCGACCAGCTTTCCGGCGGGCAGCGCCAGCGCGTCGCCATCGCCCGCGCCACCGTGATGCAACCGGCGGTGATCCTGGCCGACGAACCCACCGGCAACCTCGACCGCGCCACCGGCGAAGAAGTCATCCGCCTGCTCGAACAGCTCAACAGCCGCGGCGTCACGCTGATCATCGTCACCCACGACCCCAGCCTCGGCAGCCGCGCCCGCCGCCAGTTGCTGATGGAAGACGGGGCGTTGCGCCATGACAGCGCGCGCGAGGGGGCTGCACAACCTTCCTGAGCGATGCGCCCGAGGCGGCTAAGCGCTTAAAGCCTTGGCGAGCGCTGCGCCGACCTTGACCGGGCGGGATAGCGGTGTCAACCGCTGGGCATTGCCGACTTGCTGCCGTCGGCGCTGTTCTCCGGCGGACGGCGCCAACGGTGTGGCCTGGATGAAGGCCAAAGCGGTAAGATGATCGAGACATTCGAACCCTCAAAATGCCTTAAAATCACGCTTTCCGATAACGAACACGAAATGCAAGCATGAGCGAAAACAATCCCAAGACCGCCCTATGCGTACCCCCGACCTGATCCGTTTCGCCCGCGATGCGGCGACCGGCAATCCGCTACGCACCGCGCTGCTGGTACTGTCTGTGGCGATCGGGGTGGCGGCGGTGGTGGTGCTGACGGCCCTCGGCGACGGGGCGCGGCGTTACGTGGTGAACGAGTTTTCGTCGCTGGGCAGCAACCTGGTGATCGTGCTGCCCGGCCGTTCGGAAACCGGCGGCTTCAATCCGGCCAACGCCGTTACCAGCACCCCGCGCGACCTGACCATCGAGGATGCGCAGGCGTTGCTGCGCGGCACCGCGATTCGCCGCCTGGCGCCGCTGGCAATAGGAACATCTGAAATCAGTGTCGGCGGCAAATTGCGCGAAGTGATCGTGGCCGGCACCACCGCGCAGTTCATCGAGGTACGCCGGCTGGCTCTGGCCCAGGGGCGTTTCCTGCCGGACGAGGACTGGGGACGCGGCTCGGCGGAAGCGGTGATCGGCGCGAAAATCCGCGACGAACTGTTCGGAGCGGAACCCGCATTGGGCAAGCTGGTGCGCATCGGCGACCGGCGCTTCCGCATCGTCGGCATCCTTGCCGCCAGCGGCCAGGGGCTGGGCATGAACAGCGACGAACTGGTGATCGTGCCGGTGGCGCTGGCGCAGGCGATGTTCAACAGCAACACGCTGTTCCGCATCCTGGTCGAGGCGCGCAACCGCGAGGCGATCCCGGCGGCCAAAGCACAGGCGGAGGAAATCCTCAAACTGCGCCACGACGGCGAACTGGATGTCACGGTGATCACCCAGGATGGCGTGCTGGCCACCTTCGACAAGCTGCTCGGGGTGCTGACCCTGGGCGTCGCCGGGATCGCCGCGATCAGCTTGGCGGTGGCGGGCATCTTGGTGATGAACGTGATGCTGGTGTCGGTCGCCCAGCGCACCGCGGAAATCGGCCTGCTGAAGGCGCTGGGGGCGAGCGGCGCCACCATCCGCCTGGCCTTTCTGGCCGAGGCGACGATGCTGTCGCTGGCCGGGGCCGTGGTCGGCTTCGTGCTCGGTCATGCCGGCGCGGCCTTGATCCGCTATCTCTACCCCACTTTCCCGGCCTATCCGCCCGACTGGGCGGTGCTCGCCGGCCTGGCCACCGCGCTGGCGAGCGGCATCCTGTTCGGCGTCGCCCCGGCGCGCCGGGCGGCGGCGCTCGACCCGGTGCAGGCGCTGGGGAAACGATGAACCAGGGAAGAACTATTGCACCGCAGAGGACGCGGAGGACGCAAAGGAATTCTAATGAATAACATAACCATGCACACCTTCCCAGAAAATTGCCAAGTTCTGTTTTTCCTCCGCGTCCAGCCCTCCCCTCAATCCCCTCCCGCTCGCGGGAGGGGAGGCAATCGCCCCTTCCCCCGCACTTGTACCCAGGCCGCAAGGCCGTCGGGTATGCGGGGGAAGGTTGGGATGGGGGTGGCGTCCTCTGCGGTGAAACGCTTTTTTTAAAATGATCCGCTCCGCCGACGCCATCCGCCTCGCGCTACGCGCAATCACCGCACAGCGTATGCGCAGCTTTCTGACAGTGCTCGGCATCGCCGTCGGCATCGCGGCGGTGATCCTGCTGACTTCAATCGGCGAAGGCGTCCATCGTTTTGTTTTGTCCGAGTTTACCCAGTTCGGCACCAACGTCATCGGCATCGCGCCCGGCAAGGTCAAGACTTCGGGTGCGCCCCCCTCGGGCATCCCCACTTCGGTGCGGCCGCTGACGCTGGAGGATGCGCGCGCGCTGGAACATCTGCCCAACGTCGCAGCGGTAACGCCCATCGTCTGGGGCAATTCCGAAGTGGGCGGCAACGGCCGCCTGCGCCGCACCACGGTATACGGCGTCGGACCGGACATGCTGACGATGTTCCGCATCAAGATCAGGAGCGGCCAATTCCTGCCGCCTGAGGCATCGGACAACGCCCGCGCATTCGTGGTGCTCGGCGCCAAGCTCAAGAAAGAACTGTTCGGCAGCGACAATCCGTTGGGCGCGCGGGTGCGCATCGGCGGCCTGCAATTTCGTGTGATCGGGGTGCTGGAAGCCAAGGGGCAGATCCTCGGCATCGACATGGACGATACCGCTTACATTCCGGCAGCACGCGCGCTGGAACTCTACAACCGCGACGGGCTGATGGAAATCCATGCCACCTACGCCGAAGGCGTCCCGGCCAAAACGGTGAGCGAGGCGATCAAAACGCTGCTCAAGGCCCGCCATGGCCGCGAGGATTTCACCATCACCACCCAGGAAGACATGTTGCGCACCCTGTCGAAAATCCTCGACATCCTGACCATGGCGGTCGGCGCGTTGGGCGGCATTTCGCTGCTGGTCGGCGGCGTCGGCATCGTCACCATCATGACCATCGCGGTCAGCGAACGCACCAGCGAAATCGGCCTGCTCACCGCGCTCGGCGCGCCGCGCCGGGTGATCCTCGGGCTGTTCCTCGGCGAAGCGGTGGCGTTATCCGCACTCGGCGGCGTGCTGGGGCTGGCGCTCGGCATCGGCATCGCGCAACTGCTGCGCCTCGCGGCACCCGCCTTGCCGGTGCATACCCCGCTTACTTTCGTGCTGCTCGCCGAAGCTGTCGCGATCGCCATCGGCCTCGCCGCCGGGGTGCTCCCCGCCCGCCGCGCGGCGCGGCTGGACCCGGTGGAAGCGCTACGCGACGAGTGATCTTTTCTCTATTTCGTTACCAGGTTGGCGCCCTCGCCCAGCCAGCGCCGGGCATCTTTCGCCAGCCATTCCTGGGCAACCGGGTCGTTCTTGACGACTGCATCGAGATAGGCGGTGGTGACGCTCTGCACGTAGCGCAGCTGGTCTTCCCAAGCGCCTGCGGATAGCGCCGGAGAAAATCCCAAAGCGGCTCTGCCGGGCATTTCGCCGCCGCGACTGCCGCCGCTGCGGCTGCTGTCCCGCCCTCTTTTGCCGCTACGCCCGCCACCCCCGGCATCGCCGCCATTCATCGCCGGAGAGGATTCCTCCCCGCCGCGAAACTCGCCGCCTTCCGCCGCGGTTTCCTTGCCGGACAACAGCGCGTGGGGTGCGCTGAACAGCGAAAGAAAATATTTGCGGCCCGGCGGCATGTATTCGAAAGGCGCGCGGCGGATCGCCGCGGAGCTTACCAGCCCGTACAAATCGGTATCGTCGATGCTGGTAACCGACAACACCGGGACATGAACCGGCTTGAAACGTTGCTCGAATCCTGCGCCGGAGAAGTCCGCGTAGGGACTCAGTGCGACCACGCATTTCAGCGTGTCGCTCAGTGGAAACGGCGCAACGCCGTTGATCTGCTCTCCCGCCGCGAACAGGGCGGTCTGCGCCCCCAGGTCGAATCCGGCAATCGTCACCCGGGCCAGATCGATCCGGGTATACCCGCTCGCCGTGCTGCTGCTTTTCCGCCGCGCGACTTCAGCCAGGGCTTTTTGCAGCAGCGCCTGACGCCGGTCGAGCGCGCGCGGGGAAAACTGTTCGCGCGCCAATTCCCTGAATTCTCCGCTGCGCGCCGCCGCCGACGAGAGGATCTGCGCGATGCTGTCCGGCTGGAACGCCAACACCGCGTAGCCGGCCTCTGCCCACGGACGGCGCCAAGCTGCGCCGCCTTCGGCCGATTCGCCCAATCCGGGGAGGTAAACCACCAGCGGAAAAATGCCATCGCCGGACGGCATGGTCAGCGTCACATCGACCGTATCGTTCCCCAGCATCCAGCTTTCGCGCGTCGCAGCAATGGCGTAGCGCTGCTCCGCCGTATAGCCGGGCGCGAGGTGTGGGCGGGCGGCAATCTCCTGCCGCCGCGGCGGGGAGTTGGCGCATCCTGCAAGCAGCAGCGCCGCGGCCAATGCGGCCAGGATAATCCGTTTCCGACTCATCATGTTTTCCTTGCGCGACTAGCACATAATTTTCAACGGCGGCCGACGGTGCGGACGCGCCCGAGCGCCATTCAACCAGCCCGGTGTATCTGGAATATGTTGGCTTTGTATCGTTCTGTGTCTATGTTTAACCCGCCAATGAACCATTTCCAGCTAACGTGCCGCCCCCTCCCTTGCGCGCTGGCGCGCGGGGGCGGGTTGGGGAGGGGGACGTGCTTGGGGAAGTACCGCTGCCGCTGGCAGACGGTTGGGAGAGGAGAATTGCCGGGATCGTTCGCCGTCACAAGGGGAAGCCGTGAACGCCAGCATTCCGGCTATTTCACGGCGAGATCAAACACCCTGATTTCACGCGGCAACCTTGACCGAGCTGCCGGCGCTGCTCTCAGCCGTGGCCGCGCTGCCGAGTACCGAATTCGCGATGTAGCTGGACATGGGATTTTGCCCTGCGGCGGCGCCATGGTGATGATGGCGATGCCCCTGTCCCTGCTGGATTGACTGCAAGTCCTGCTGGAGCTTGGCGAATGCGTCTTGCGCGGACGACATGCTGCCGGATTGGAGCGCCTGACCCAGCGCAGTCAGGTCGGCGCTGAGCGAATTGCCGGAAGCGGCCGAGCTGGTCGAATTCTGCTGCATCGAGTTGTAAACATCCTTGGCGCGCTCCAGATCGCCGAACTTATGATGATCCTGGCGATACGCCTGCGCGTCTTGTTGCAGCTTCGCCACGGCCTCCTGCGCCCCCGTCAGACTTCCCGCGCCTAGCGCCGCGCCAAGCTCGCTGAAATCCGTGCCGATAGCGTTGGCGGGAGTGCTTCCCGACGCAGCGCTGCTGCCCGAGGCGGCAGCGGCCTGCGTGCTGCTCTGGAATCCCGGCAGCAATTGCTGCATGGCCGCATAAGCCTGTTGCGCCCCGCTCACATCGCCGGATTGCAGCGCGCCCAGGAGCTGACTGAAATCCTGCTTGCCTTGCTTGACGGTACTGCGCCAGTCGGCCCGATTAATAGCGGTGCTGGAAGAAATACTGGAAACCGACATGATTGTCTCCTTGCAAATGAATGTCCCATAAACCGCCGGCAACAATTGCCGCAGCCACTACAGCGACGGCAATTCCTGCCTGGATTGGCGAGCGGTCCGGGCAGATTTGGCGCTTGATCGGCGTTAACACCCTTTTATTTCATTGGGTGATAATATCCAGAGCGAATTCCGTGCCATGCCCTCCATGAAAAAACCGACGAAAGCCCCAAAAACCGTACCCGGCACGGTTTCGCCGCCATTCCAGGCGTTGCTGCAGCAGGCACAGCGCCTGTTTTCCCAAGGCCGCTACCGGCAGGCGCTGGAGCTTGCCGGACACGGTCTGACCCTCGCCCCGCAAAACGCCGACTGGTTGAATTTCGCCGGCGTCTGCGCGATAAATCTAGGCGATCAGGATGCCGCCGAGACGTTGTGGCGGCGAGCGATTGCGCTCGACTGCGCACCGGCCGAGACCTATTTCAACCTCGGCCTGTTGCTGGCAAGACGCTCGCACAAGGAGGAAGCCGAGCAATGCTATCGTCAGGCGATTGCCATCGACCCGCACCATGCGGCAGCCTATTGCAACCTCGGCAACCTCCTCGCTGACGGCAGCGCGGCCGCAGCCTGTTACCGCACGGCGCTAGCGCTCGATCCGCGCTGCGAGGCGGCGCATTACAACCTCGGCAATCTGCACTTCAAACAGGGCGACTGGGCGGAAGCCGAGCATTGCTATCGCCAGGCGCTGGCGGCCAATCCCGCCGACGCGCAAACCCATGCCAAGCTGGGTCAGCTACTGGCGAAACGCCAGCAGCCGGCCGCAGCCGAGCAAGCCTACCGGCAGTCGATCATGCTAGACCCCGGCTGCGCCGAGGCGTATGCCAACCTGGGGCTGTTGCTGGAGGATAGCCGGCAGCTGGACGAAGCCGAGCGCTGCTTGCGCCAAGCGCTGGCGCTCAACCCGGATTCCCCGGAGATTTTTTCCAATCTGGGCAACCTGCTGGCGCAAAACGACCGCGAAGAGGAGGCCGAACTCTATCACCGCGAAGCGCTCCGGCTAAACCCGGCATCGGCTGCCGCCTGGTGCAATCTCGGGGTACTGCTGGCCATCCGCAAGCAGGATGCCGAAGCCGAAGCGGGTTTTCGCCAGGCGCTGGCCTGCAACCCGGAACACGCCCTGGCGCAGCTTAACCTCGGCCAACTGCTACTCTGCATGGGACGCCTGGAAGAAGGCTGGGCCTTCCACGAGGCGCGCTACGCGCCAAACATCCCCAACCAGACCACGCTCATGCCTGCCATTGATACGGCGCAATGGCAGGGCGAGCCGTTGACCGGGAAAGCGTTGCTGGTGCTGTCGGAACAGGGTTTCGGCGACGCCATCCAGTTCTGCCGCTACCTGCCGTTGCTCAAGGAGCTAGGGGCCGCCGGCATTACGCTGAAATGCCGGGCGGAACTCCAGACCTTGCTCGCCACCCTGGCCGGCGTCGATGCCGTGACCGACCGCGCAGCGCAAGACATTCCGCCGCACGACTTCTGGACCTTCCTGCACAGCATTCCTTTTCGCTGCAACACCACGCTGTACGACATTCCCGCCCGGATGCCCTACCTCCACGCGTTGCCGGAACGCTTGGCACGCTGGGCTCCGCGCTTGCCCTCTGCGGGTTTCCGGGTCGGACTGGCATGGAAAGGCAACCGGATTCACAGCAATGACGCCAGACGTTCGCTTGCCGGCCTGGCTTTTTTGAAACCGCTGTGGTCGGTAACGGGCGTCGTTTTTGTCAGTTTGCAGAAAGGGCAAGGCGAGGATGAAGCTTCGCAGCCCCCAGCCGATCAGCCGCTGCTTGACTTGGGCGCCGAGATCGCCGATTTCGCCGATAGCGCGGCGATCGTGGAACAGCTCGATCTGGTAATTTGCGTCGATACCGCCGTCGCTCATCTGGCCGGCGCGCTGGGAAAACCCTGCTGGGTCATGTTGCCGGACTACAAGACCGATTGGCGCTGGCGGCGCGAAGGTCACGACACCCCTTGGTATCCGCACACCATGCGCCTGTTCCGGCAAGCCGCGCGGGACGACTGGCACACGGTCGTCGCCGAGATCGCCGGTGCGCTCGCGAACCTGGCTGCGGCAAATTGCGCCACGGCAAAAACTTGACGGTATCATGGCGGTCTTTTCTCAATTTAATTTCCAGGATTCGACACGATGATCCGTAAAAATCCCAACGGCGACCTGCCGGTTATCCATGAAACCGCCTATGTCGACAACACCGCGATCATTTGCGGCAAGGTGATCATCCACGAGAATGTCTTCATCGGC
>Ga0163199_1001357_pt1 | contig 15282 bp, 12 predicted proteins | sample PL_2010_150m_FD_113537 | JGI IMG/M metagenome (GOLD analysis project Ga0163199, IMG submission 113537) | Freshwater microbial communities from Powell Lake, British Columbia, Canada to study Microbial Dark Matter (Phase II) - PL_2010_150m | ecosystem: Environmental > Aquatic > Freshwater > Lake ... | reverse complement strand
TTTCTCCATGCGTTCAGGATGCCATTGAACACCCATCAGAAAGTTCTTACCTTCAGGATTCAGCCATTCTATACCTTCGATAAGGCCGTCAGAAGAACGGGCACTCACTGTAAGCAGGGGGGAAAGAAAATCAACGGCCTGATGATGATTAGTGGTAACTTCAGCCGAATCGATTCCGGTGAGTTCGTGCAACTGTGAGTTCCTTTGGATGTAAACCTCATGATAACAGTGGAGATAATCCCTGCACATATGAGTAACGGTCTGACCATAATCAGTTGGCAAGTCAATTATTAGTTTACCTCCCAGGTATACATTCAATAGCTGATGCCCCCGGCAGATGCCGAATACCGGCATTTTCAACTCCATGGCTTTTGTAACTACCGCCATTTCAAGGCTGTCGCGCCTCAGGTTAAAAACTGTGACCCTGTTCGATTCAGTTTCCTTTCCGTACCAGCCCGGATACACATCTTCACCTCCTGTAAGGAGCAGGCCGTCACAGTTACTGAGTACTTCAGTTGCAACATTCTTTTTCATGGTGTAAAGGTTGATTATCTGGATATCGGGATCCACCTGTTTCAGCCACTTAACATAATTTGGAGAAGATTTGGATAATGCGATCCTCAGTTTTGTGTCCTTCATCCCGCAGGAAATAAAAAGCAAAAGCATCAGGACAAAGGAGATACAAAATGTAAAAAACCTGGAATGGAAGTGCATGATCGTTCGAATTTTATCAAAAATATAAAACATAGCCTTCACTACCGGTGAAAATAATGAAATTGTTGAGTCATAAAAAGATATTCTTTGCTGTAAACGTTAACATCAGTACGAATGATCAGTTCATCTTCAATAACTTGAATTTTTTTTCGAAATGAAAATTCGATCAACATCCGATTGTGGGTTTTCGAAGGCAAAGGCCTTACCATTAGAATTCTTACCGGGTATAAACCTGAGTTTTTTGTCATTGAAATGAACAACTTTCCTTCCCTGACCGGCAATATAAGGCAAAACGAAGATCCGGGGTGCATTAATTTCAGCGAACTGTCAAGCAATGTGCCGAGAGAAAGAGCTTGCTCATGTTTTGCAATCAGTTTTCTCGCTGAAGACGGCTTTAATGAATTACTGAAGAAAGGTGGATTTGAAATGATCAGATCATACAATTTGCCTGCCAGACGGGAGTGTTCCTCAACCGGGCGGTGAAACACATTGATCCTTTCAGCCCATGGGCTCCTTGATATATTTTTTTTTGCTTCCTCCACAGAGGGCAGGTGGATATCGATCGCATCAACCTGAGCATTGGATACCTGGGCCATCATCAACGCCATTACTCCGCATCCGGTACCTACATCAAGTATTGATGAGGAGATACGGGGATCAATCCATGACCCCAGCAGCATTGCATCCGTGCCGACTTTCATAGTGGATCGGGAGTCTTCGACCTGGAACCGGCGAAAACGGAAAGGCATATCAAAGATATATATCGATCAGGCCTTCAGGTGCTTCAATGATCAGCGTCCTCTTCTCCCGGTCAATTTCTTTTATTATACTGTCAACCACGGGGATCAGTATTTCTTTTTCACCTGAACATATCCTGAATAAAGCCTGATGGTGTAAATCAATGACGGATTGCAGTATCCCGATGTTCCCATGGTGGATATCGGTCACGTTATAGCCTTCGACTTCATGAAAATAAAACTGAGTTCCGGTAAGAGAAGGCAGTTTGGATAAAGGGAGGAACATATCCCGGCCGACATAATCTTCTGCTTCATCAGTTGATTGAATATCAGCGAAACAGAGAACTGCCGAATTCCTGTTCTTAAGTTCCACTTTTGTAATAAAATACGGAATCCGTTCACCATAAATATCCAGGTAAACGGATTCCAGATCCTGATATTTCTCAGGTTCATCCACATCGAGGTGAACCAAAAGCTGACCTTTATTGCCAGTTGTTTTGAGAATTTTTCCCAGGTAATAAAAGTCATTGTTCTGCATGAGGAAAGCTTAAATTAAGCTTATTCCTGCTTTGATCCTTCGGCCTGAACGGGCTCTGTCTCAGCAGCAGGAGCGACGGCAACCTGTGCTTCTGCAACGGGAACGGTTTCAGGAGCAGAAGCTTTTTGCCGTGCAGCTTCAACTTCAGCACGTTTTTTTGCAACAGCCGCAGCTTTCGCTTCATTCAGCCTGATCTCATTTTCATGTAATTTTTTACGGGCATCTTTAGCGCTGAGTTCATACTCTTTCTTTTTGCCCGAGATTTTCGCCTGTTTTTCCTCCAGCCAGGCCTGGAATTTTATCTCGGCCTGTTCATCTGTCATTGCGCCTTTCTGAACGCCTTTCAGAAGATGGTTTTTGAAAAGGATACCCTTGAAAGACAAGATCGCTTTAACCGTGTCGGTTGGCTGGGCACCATTGTTTAACCATGTGATGGCTTTGGTGAAATCAATTTCAATTTCGGCAGGTCGAGCTAAAGGGTTGTAGGTGCCAATTTTCTCAATAAACTTCCCATCCCGTGGTGCACGACCATCCGCAATAACAATGTGGTAGAAAGGCTGACCCTTTTTACCTCTTCTCTGTAACCTGATTTTGGTTGGCATACCTGATTGATTGATTAAATGAATAATTTATCTTTACACTACCTGTTTATAGAAACAGGGGTGCAAAGGTCAGAAAATTATATCAATCTGCCAAAAGGTAAGCGAACTATTTATCGAACTTTATGTACTTATCCCTTGAGGTGTAACAGAACGGACATTTACTATCCGGTTTGGGCTGATCGAAGGTGTTGCCGCATTTCGGGCAAACCCAGTATAATTTGGGTAAGGTTTTCAGATCGTTTTTATTCAGGGCGTTAAGAGCGTTTGTATACATCTGGGAATGTTTCTTCTCGGTCTCCATGGCCCAACGGAAGGACTTGACAGCATCATTGGCATTCTCATCCTTTGCAAGCTTTATGAAGTCGGGGTACATGGTCGTCATTTCATAATTCTCACCCTTGATTGCATCCTCCAGATTCTCCCTGGTTGTTTTCACTGTAAACTGGGGGGTCACGGGATCTGTTTTTCCGCCCATTTTTTCAATCACTGCTTTGTGATTCAGGGCATGGACAGATTCGGCTTTTGAAGTTGCCTCAAACATTATGGCTATGGGAATAAAGCCATCTTTCCTGGCCTGTTCGGAATAGGCGGCATACTTGGCCGAAGCTGTAGACTCTCCTTTGAAGGCAGCTTTCAGGTTCTCAATCGATTTTTCAGCTGCGGCAAAAGCCGTGATCCCTATGGCACACATAAGGACGAAAGACATAATACTTTTTGTTTTCATGATATTATATTTTAGTGGTTGATTAACAAACTAAAGAATCAGATCCCGATCATAAAATCAATGACCAGCCTGCCTCCGAGGAATCCGGTAACTGTAATAAAAATCACAGATAATGCCGAAAGACCGAAAGGGATGTACTTATACAAAGTGTTGTCCGTTTTCAGATAAACCAGGATTATCCTTGCAATAGTGGCCACAATGATTGCAATCAGCGACATGGTGGCGAACAGCTCATGTTGGCCCTTCACCTGCAGGGCCTCACCTTCCATCTGGGTGGTACCTGCAATAAAATAGCCGGTACCCCAGGCAACAACGGCTCCGAGCGTCCCAAGGATCTGAAGATAATAAGCTGCTTTCGATAAGCATGGTTCTTTTTTATACCAGAGGTTAATGAGGTCAAACAGAAATCCGACCGTTATCAAAGCGATAGGAAAGTGGACGGAAAGGGGATGAAAATGTGACAGTGGGATCATAACACAGGAGTTTACAGCAAATATAAAGAAAAACAAACTGGATTTCAAGCCTTGATCTGACAGTCAGATTATTTTAAGTTTTCAACAATCACAGGAACAAATCATTTATCAGGTAATTTTGAATTCCGTTAATTTTTCCGTACGTTTTTATTTAAGATGCTGAATTTTACTCATTTACATGTTCATTCACAATATTCTATCCTGGATGGTGCCTGTGATCTGAAGGCCCTGGTAAAAAAAGCATCCTCTCTTGGAATGAAAGGAATTGCCATAACCGATCATGGCAATCTGTTCGGAGCAAAGGCGTTTCTGGAAGCAGCAAGTTGTGTCAAGGATTTCAAGCCGGTCATCGGGTGTGAGACATATGTCGCAAGAAGATCACGCAACGATAAGATCGATCCCGCTGACCGCAAAGGAGAACATCTGATTCTCCTGGCCAGGAACATGAAAGGATACCAAAACCTGGTAAAACTCATCTCCTTTTCATGGACTGAGGGGTTTTACTATAAACCAAGGATTGACAAAACTTTGCTGAAGGAATACCGGGAAGGGCTGATTGTCTCCTCTGCCTGTCTTGCCGGGGAGATCCCCAGGGCGATCCAGGCCGGTAACATGTCGAAGGCCGAGACTGCCATCGCTGAATACAAAGAAGCTTTCGGAGATGATTTTTATCTTGAGCTGATGCGGCATAAGCCGACCGATCCTACACGGGATGCAGGTGTTTATGAGAGGCAGGCCGAAGTCTGCAAGGCTCTGATAGATCTTTCAAGAAAATATAAAGTCAAACTCATTGCCACCAATGACGTCCACTTCCTGAATCAGGCAGATGCAGACATGCATGACCGCCTGCTCTGCGTCAATACCGGGAAATTCATGGATGATCCGGACCGCCTGCGTTACACAGGACAGGAATGGCTGAAAAGCCGGGAGGAAATGCTCGGGATTTTTTCCGATATTCCGGAAGCCCTGGAAAATACTATGGAAGTCCTGGATAAGATCGAGATCTACAACCTGAACAGGGATCCTATAATGCCCGATTTCCCCCTTCCTGATAATTTCACCGATGCCGATGAATATCTGCGGTTTCTTACATACAAAGGAGCTGAGCGTCGATACCCAGGGATCACCGATGAATTAAAGGAAAGAATTGATTTCGAACTGGCTACTATCAGGACCATGGGCTTTCCCGGATATTTTCTGATAGTGCAGGATCTTCTTAATGCAGCAAGGGAAATGGGTGTGGCAGTAGGTCCGGGCCGGGGTTCTGCCGCCGGTTCCGTCGTTGCTTATTGCACAAGGATCACCGATGTTGATCCCTTAAAATACAACCTTCTGTTTGAAAGGTTCCTTAATCCCGACCGTGTGTCGCTTCCGGATATCGATATTGATTTTGATGAGGACGGAAGGGACAGGGTGCTTAAATGGGTCGTGAACAAGTATGGGCACGACAAAGTGGCGCAGGTCATCACATTCGGAACAATGGCTGCCAAAGGAGCGATAAGGGATGTAGGCCGTGTACACAGACTGCCGATAGAACAGGTCAACGGCCTGACCAAGCTTATTCCTTCCAGGCCGGGCATTACCCTTAAAGCTGCATACGAGGAAGTGCCGGAATTGAAGGCAGCAAGATTTTCAGCCAATAAAGCAATTGCGGATACCTTGAAATTTGCCGAGGAACTTGAAGGTTCCATCCGCCAGACGGGCCTGCATGCCTGCGGGATAATCATCGGAAGGGATGATCTTACAAGGTATATTCCTGTTGCAACAAATAAGGAATCGGAATTGCTTGTTACACAATTCGATGGTGATTACATTGAAAAGGTGGGCATGCTCAAGATGGATTTCCTGGGCCTTAAGACCCTGGCTATCATTAAGGATGCTGTAGACAATATTAAACTTTCCAAGGGGGTTGACATTGATATTGAATCGGTTCCTTTTGACGATGAGCTGACTTACGACCTCTTCAGCCAGGGTAAAACGACCGGCATCTTCCAGTTTGAGTCGGATGGAATGAAAAAATACCTCAGGGAGCTGAAACCCAATCAGATCGAGGATCTCATTGCAATGAACGCCCTTTACCGGCCAGGACCGATGGAATATATATCACGGTTCATAAACAGGAAACATGGCAGGGAAAAAATTGAATATGACATCCCGGTCATGGCAAAATACCTGAAAGATACCTATGGGATCACAGTATACCAGGAACAGGTCATGCTTCTTTCCCAGGAACTTGCCGGTTTTACCAACTGGGAGGCCGATTCCCTCCGTAAAGCCATGGGAAAGAAGATCGAGGTGTTGATGAATACACTTAAACCCAAATTCTTCGAAGGCTGCAAGAAAAACGGGATCCGCGAAGAAACGGTGACCAAGATCTGGAAGGATTGGGAAGCCTTTGCAAATTATGCATTCAATAAATCCCATTCAACCTGTTATGCCTATGTTGCTTACCGTCAGGCATACCTTAAAGCCCATTATCCGGGAGAGTTCATGTCTGCTTTGCTCAGCCGGAATCTCTCTGATCTCAAAGAGATCACTTTGTTTCTTGACGAATGCAAAAGAATGGGAATCCTGGTCCTGGGACCGGATGTCAATGAAAGCGAACTGAAATTTACTGTTAACCGTAAAGGCGAGATCCGTTTCGGGATGGCAGGAATAAAAAATGTAGGCGAAGCTGCAGTGATGTCCATCACCGAGGAACGGAGAAAAAATGGCCCTTTCCAGAGTATTTTTGATTTTACACGGCGGATATCGTCCCACCATATTAACAAACGATGCATGGAGTCCCTCGCCAGGGCCGGAGCTTTTGATTGCTTTGAAGGCATGCACAGGGCGCAGTTGTTTCATAAGGAGAACGGCGATGAGACCACTTTCCTCGAAAGTATAATACGGCATGCAACCGACTATCATTCCAGGAAAGCGAGTTCACAACAGTCCTTGTTTGGTGAAGCTGATGAAGTGGAAATGATCGATCTGAAACTCCCCGACTGCCCGCCCTGGTCAAGACGGGAACAGCTCAGATATGAGAAAGAGATCACCGGGTTTTACATGAGCGGCCATCCGTTGGATGAATTCAAACTCGAGATCGGGCAGTTCTGTGATGTAAGTACGGAACAACTGAAAGCTGACCTCCGCCCATTTAAGGGAAAGGAAGTTCGTTTTGCCGGAACTGTTATAAGCGCAACCCATAAACTTGGGAAAAACGGCAAACCCTTTGGTTCATTTGTGATCGAGGACTACGTGGATTTCACTTCCATAAACCTGTTCTCTGAAGATTACCTGCGTTTCAAGCATCTTATGGACGAGGGCCAGCATATATTTGTGAAAGTCAGGATAGAACCCCGGTTTGATAATCCTGATCAGCTGACCCTTAGAGTCCTTCAGGTTTCCCTGCTCGCGGAAGTTATTGATAAATGTGCAAAGACACTGACCCTGATCCTCCCCGTCAGTGTTGTAACCGATACAGTTGTTGATCAGCTGCACCACCTGGTAAAGGACCATAAAGGAAAATGCCATTTAAAAATTCGCGTTGTTGATACCGAGGAGGCGTTCAACATTGATCTGCCCTCCAGGAAGTCAAAAGTAAATGCCAAAGAGCTGATACAGGATCTAAGGGATTTTCCGGGGATCAGCTTTCAGCTAACTGAATAATGTGGAAATGATTTATTAAATTTGCATAAAAATTACGAATATGTTTGAAACTTTCGATGATGCCAGCTTTGTTGAAAAGGTTGAAAAGTCAGATAAATTAGTCGTCGTTGATCTCTCCGCCGAATGGTGTGGTCCTTGCCGTATGGTAAGCCCTATCATCCGTGAGCTTGCCGATGAATATGAAGGAAGAATAATTGCTGGTGAACTTAATGTAGATGACAATCCTGCCACTACCTCTAAATATAAGATCCGGAACATCCCGACGGTTCTTTTTATTAAAAACGGAGAAGTTGTTGATAAACAGGTTGGAGCTGTGGCCAAGTCCAGTTACAAAAACCTGATAGAAAAACACATTTAAAAAAGTAGCGAAGTAGTGAACAAGCGAAGTAGCAAAATCGTTAATGAGTAATTCTTCACTTAATCTCGCTATCTCGCTATCTCGTTATTTTGTATGCCCGTCCTTGACCAAAGTCATTTTGAACAGTATTCTCCCCTGGAACTTATTGCCAGGCAGGTCGTTGAGGGATTTATAACAGGTCTTCACAAAAGCCCGTTTCATGGTTTTTCTGTTGAGTTTGCCGAACACAGGCTATACAACAGCGGAGAGTCGATAAGGAATATCGACTGGAAGCTGTTCGGACGCAGCGACCGCCTGTATATCAAACGGTTTGAAGAAGAAACGAACCTGCGTTGCCAGGTGTTTATCGACACTTCTTCTTCAATGTATTACCCTGTCATTGCAAAACCTGATATACGGCATCCGAACAAGATCGTCTATTCATTGCATCTTACTGCAGCCTTACTGTTCCTGCTGAGAAGGCAGAGGGATGCAGCCGGCATAAGCTTTTTTTCCGATACTGTTGAACTTCATACCCAGTGTAAATCCAGTTCTGTCCATTATAAATATCTGTATCAGGAACTTGAAAAATTATTGCATCCTATTTCACCCGAAACTCGTAAAAAAACAGCTCTGGCCGGGGTGATCCATGAGCTTGCAGAAAGGATTCACCGGCGTTCGCTCGTTCTGATCTTCAGCGATATGTTTGAAAACTCAACGGAAACAGAGGAGATGTTCTCGGCATTGCAGCATCTCAAGCATAACAAACATGAAGTCGTTTTGTTTCATGTACTGGATAAAAAGAAGGAACTCAACTTCGATTATGAGAACCGTCCCTACAAGTTCATTGACCTCGAATCAGGTCATGAGATAAGGCTATTTCCTGAAGAAGTGAAACAGCAATATATTTCAGGTATTGAACAATTCAGGAAGGATCTCATACTGCGTTGCGGCCAGTACAGTATTGACCTTGTTGAGGCCGATATTAATGCCTCATTTCACCAGGTACTTATGCCTTACCTGGTAAAAAGAAGCAGCATGCACTGATGCTTCCGCTTCCCGAATTTTTCTACCTTTGCGGCCTGTTTGCAAACATGCCTCATGGAAATTGCTTCAAAATACAACCCGTCCAGTGTCGAGGAAAAGTGGTACAGTTTCTGGATGAACAAGGGTATGTTCCGCTCAGTTCCCGATGAACGGGAACCTTATTGTATTGTAATTCCCCCGCCCAATGTGACCGGTGTTCTGCACATGGGACATATGCTGAACAATACTATTCAGGATATCCTGGTCCGCCGGGCCCGTATGCTGGGCAAAAACGCATGCTGGGTGCCGGGAACCGACCATGCTTCAATCGCTACAGAAGCCAAGGTCGTTGCAAAACTCCGGGAACAGGGCATTGATAAGTCCAGCCTCAGCCGTGAAGAGTTCCTGAAACATGCCTGGGAATGGACTGAGAAACACGGTGGGATAATCCTTGAACAGTTAAAGAAACTCGGGGCTTCATGTGACTGGGAACGCACCTGTTTCACCATGGATGAGGCCCGCTATGAGTCAGTTATTGACGTATTCATTGATCTTTACAACAAGGGCCTGATATACCGTGGAGCCCGCATGATCAACTGGGATCCGAAAGCCCTGACTGCGGTTTCAGATGAGGAAGTGATCTACAAGGAGATCCGGTCAAAGCTGTATTATGTCAGATACCAGGTTGAAGGAAGTATCGGGGAATGGATCACTATTGCGACAACAAGGCCTGAAACGATACTGGGTGACACCGCCATTTGTGTTCATCCTGAAGATCCGCGGTACTCACAGCTGAAAGGTAAGAAAATCCTTGTCCCGCTCATCAACCGGCCGGTTCCGGTAATCTTTGATGAATATGTCGACAGGGAATTCGGCACCGGTGCGCTGAAAGTAACTCCGGCCCATGATATCAATGATTACAATCTTGGACTGAAACATAAGCTGGAAGTGGTCGATACATTTAATCCCGACGGCACCATGAGCGACGCTGCCCGGTTGTATGTGGGCCAGGACCGGTTTAAGGTAAGGACCTGTATAATCAGGGATCTGGATGCGGCGGGCCATATAGTCAGGATAGAAGATTATACCAATAAAGTCGGTTATTCGGAAAGAACCGATGAAGTGATAGAACCCAGGATCTCGGTTCAGTGGTTCATGAAGATGAAGGAACTCGCGAAGCCGGCGCTTGAGGTCGTTGAAAACGATAGCGTCCGTTTCCATCCTGCCAAGTATAAGAATACATACCGGCACTGGATGGAACACATCAACGACTGGTGTATTTCGAGACAACTGCTCTGGGGGCACCGGATCCCTGCCTGGTACCTGCCCGACGGTAGTTTTGTTGTTTCCAAAACACAGGAAGAAGCGTTTGAGACAGCAAAATCCCGTATCCCGCATCCCGCATCCCGCATCACTATTGATGATCTAAAACAGGATGAGGATGTCATGGATACCTGGTTCTCATCATGGCTGTGGCCCTTATCTGTATTTGACGGGATCAGGCAACCGGGAAACCCGGATATAAGATATTATTATCCTACCATGGACCTGGTAACCGCTCCTGAGATCATCTTTTTCTGGGTCGCCAGGATGATCATGGCAGGTATTGAATACAGAAAGGAAATCCCGTTCAGGAATGTTTATTTTACAGGCATCGTCAGGGACAAGCTTGGAAGAAAAATGTCGAAATCACTCGGTAATTCACCGGAACCCATTGAACTGATAGGCAAATATGGTGCCGATGCAGTGCGGATAGGCATGCTGCTTTGCTCCCCTGCCGGGAATGACCTGTTATATGACGACAGCCTTGTTGAGCAGGGCAGGAATTTCTGCAACAAGGTCTGGAATGCAATGAGACTGGTCAAGGGTTGGTCGGTTGATCCGGATCTTGAACAATCGCTTTCAAACCATATTACGGTGGAATGGTTCGATTCCGCTCTGAGTACAGCCCTCCGGGATATCAATGAACAATTTGTGAAATACAGGCTTTCAGAAGCGCTGAAGGATGTTTATAAACTGGTTTGGGACGATTTCTGCTCCTGGTATCTTGAAATGATCAAACCTCCGTACCAGCAACCCATCGACGGCAAGACCTATGATGCCACTCTCGGTTTTTTTGAGAAACTGATCAGGCTGATGCACCCCTTCATGCCATTTCTTACCGAAGAGATCTTCCACGTTCTTCATAATTCGGGTGAGGAATCCATCATGCTTGCTAGCATACCCTATGCCGGCAAGACTGATGAGGGACTTGTCAGGGAATTCGGATTTGTGAGAGAACTTGTAATGTCGGTCAGGGCGGTCAGGTCCGAGAAAAACATACCCCTGAAAGAGCAACTCGAACTATTCATCCGCAGTGAAAAAAACACAGGAACATCAAGCCATTTTAATGATGTTGTTGTCAAGCTTTGCAACCTGAAAGGGCTTTATTATTCACCGGAGAAGCCGGCTGATTCTATATCGTTCATCGTCGGAATAACTGAATGTTTTATCCCTCTCGTCAAACATATAAACCCGGCCGGGGAACTGCTGAAACTCGGGGATGAATTGAAATACCAGCAGGGATTTCTTGCGAATATCATGAAAAAGCTCGGCAATCCGAATTTTCTCAATAATGCTGCGCAGAAAATAGTGGATGCTGAAATGAAGAAAAAAGCGGATGCGGAAGCCAGGATCCAGGTCCTGACAGAGCAGATACAGTCTCTTAAACAGTAAACACTTCTTTTCCCTTTGAAACCGGAATTTTCCTGATCCCCCGCCCGGGAATTGCATCGTGAACCATTTCGGCAATATCCCTGACTTCGGTGTGTGAATGTTTTGCAAAGGTCTTTTTGCAAAGGGGGCAGGATGTTACCAGAATATCAGGATCTTTGGCAAGGAGCATCTCAAGGGCATTTTTTGTAATATCGTCCTTTTTCTGAAGCGATGTATTCATCAGGCCAAGGCTGCCGCCGCAACAAAGTGCAGCGGCATATTCTTTTTCAGCCGGTATCAGGGTTGATATTTTGCCAAGAAGTTCCCTTGGAGCCTCGTATATTTTACAACCCCGGCCCAGGTCGCAGGGATCATGATAAACCACCTTTGGGTGCTGGCTTTGCAATGCAATCTTACCTTCTTTGACAAGTTCAAGGAGGTATTGTGAATGGTGCTGTATCCTGACCGGCAGGTTATATTCTTCACGGAAGACTTTGTAGCAGATGGGGCAGGAAGTAACAAGCAGCCTGGCCTTGGTCTGGCGGATCATGATCTTATTGAATTCCATCAGCTCGCTGGCCTGTTTATCCTTTCCTGCCAGCATTAACGGCCTGCCGCAGCAGATGCTCCCGGCACGGTCGAGGAACAGGTAATTGATTCCTGCCTCCTGAAGGATACCTTCCATGGCAAAAGGTATGGCGGGTGACAGATGCGACATACATCCCGCAAAGTAAACAACATCGGCAAAACCGGGATGGCCGTTTTTGAGATAGGAAAAGTCTGAAACCTGACCTGTGCCTAACTCCCTGCGTTTCAAAAGCCTGATCGAGTCCACTTTTATACTTACCGGACAGGCTTCCTGACAGCGGCCGCAAAGCATGCAGGTCAGGGCAACATCGTCGGGGACATATTGCTCCCTGTGTTCCCGTATAAGGTAGACAGCCTGGATATTCCCTGTCCCTGCGGCAAAATTCAGCTGGCATGCATCAATGCAGACACCGCAGCGGGAGCATGAGTGTGCTTCAAGATTGGTGAAACTTGAATTCCATTTTTTCGGTAGAATCCCGCAATGCCTGAACACGATCAGCAGCAGTTCCGAAGGGATATGCATGTACCTCGAATATGGCATCATAATAAAGAAAATGCCGAGGACCAGGGAATAGGACCACCAGAAAAAGTAGGCAATGATTTCCGCCGGACCCGGTGTGACGGCAATAAGTAGTTTCCCAAGGTTCTGGGTAAGAAAACCCCCGCCGCCGCCAAAATAACCCGCGGTGTAACTCTCGGCCAGCAGCCTCATGGGAAAGATCATCCAGAGACAGGACAAAGCTACCTGGTCGAAAATGTTGTGATTGGTGGTTTTTTTTATTCCGAACCACTTCGATTTCTTTCTTTTTACAAGTGCCAGCACTAACCCGCTGAGGACCATCAGCAGAAGAAAGTCCATAATGAAACGGAAAAAGGCCGGCACCGTAAAGACCTCAAAGAACAAAACCAGGCGGTCGTGTATGAAAAATTTAAGGAAAATAGGATAATACGGGGCATTGATGTATGCTCCGTGATAGACCCTGGATTCCAGGTTGCCGACGACAATCAGTAAAAACCAGCCAAGAGCAAAGCTCATATGCATATATCCGAGTGCGGGATTGTGTTTCCAGAGTTTTCTGTGGATCAATCCCTCAAGAAAGATTTCCTTCAGGGAGGCCATTATTTTTGATGGAGTGCGTAGACCAGTACCCAGTTTGACCTTATCAACTGCCGACAGTGCAGTTATCCATCTGTAATAGTGGATAATAATGCTGTAAACCACATAGATGAGTCCGAAGCTGAAAGGCAGAACGAATAAGTTAAATTTTATCATCCCAATTGTTCAATTGTCCGGTTCATGGCCAGAATAAGATTTCTCAGATTTACTCCGCGGGGACATACCAGCTGGCATTTTCCGCAGAACATGCACTTACTCAGTTCAGATTTGATAGATTCCGTATCACCCCTGCGGATGAGCGTATGAACTTTACGGATGTTAAAATCCGTGAACAGGGCGGCCGAACAGGTTGCGCTGCAACTGCCGCATCCGATACATACATCCAGCGAAGGTTCAAACGATCGCAGCAGTCTGATATAGCGGAAATCTCCCCGGTCGTAGTCAATCTGCCGGTCGTTTGTCAGAGCATAACCGAAATCAATCATTTGCAGGCGATGTTGCTTTAATATACTCTGAAAGCTGTAATGCAGCGGCACGGGCATCAGCAAAAGCACCGCTGATGGTAATAGGTCCTTTGACTGCGCCGGTCAGGAATACGCCGGGGATACCCGAAGAATTATTCCGGGTATGCACGTCAGCCGGATTAATGAATCCATCGCTGCCTGTAGAAAGTCCAAGCATGCGGGTAATTGGTTCTGTGCCTTTTGAAGGCACGAATCCGGTTAACAATATCAGAAGATCAACAGACATTTTTAAAGGTCGCCCGCTGAGGGTGTCTTCAGTCTTAACAAGAATGGAACTGTCAGCATTTTCAGCACATTCCGACAAGCGGCCACGGATGAAACTGATCCCAAATTTCTGCTGGGCCTCGTAATACAGTTCTTCAAATCCACGATCGGACATCCGCAGGTCCATATAAAAATTGAACACTTCCGAATCCGGATAAAGCTCTTTCATTTCCATGGCCTGTTTCACACCGGTGACACAGCAAACCTTTGAACAATACAGGTTTCCAACCTTTTCATCCCTTGAACCCACACAGTGAACGAAACCAATACGGGCAGGGACTTTACCTTCAGATGTGAGAATGCCCTTGCCGGCTCTGAATTTTTCTTCAAGATCTGCGGATGTGATCACGTTGTTGTAAATACCATAACCATATTCCTCTTTTTTTCTGGCTTCGAAAAGGTCAAATCCGGTAGCCAGGAGAATGGCGGAGGCAGAGAATGTTGAAGGGATCCGGGATGCAGGATACGGGATGTCGGATGCGGGATGTGTGATACGGGATGCGGGATCCGGGATAGTAGTAGTCAGGGTGAAGCCTTTGTCATGCCTGTTTATCCCGGTTACCGTAACTCCGGTAACCTGCCTGACCCCCTTCATATCTGCCTTGGCAAAATCAAGGACTTCTGAAGCCTTTTTACGGTCGGGGAAAAGACGGTCCCAGCCTGCCACATGGCCGCCTGTTTCATTTTCCCTCTCAAGCAGGGTTACATTCAGTCCCATCCGGGACAGCATTCCGGCGGCCGTCATCCCGGAAATTCCACCGCCTATCACGATTACTGAGCTTTCCATTTAATAGAATTTCAGGAATGAAGGGGATTTGGGTTTACCCATAAAGTTGTTGTCTTTGTCAAGAAACTTCCGTTCAGGATCATATGGTATCCCGATCTTATCCAAAAGAGGTTCAACAGGAACCTGGTGTACCTGAAGGCCAATGTCCCAGGGATCATATCCAAGGAGAAGTCCGGCAAGTTCCTCATAGGTCACGACCGGAATGCCTTTCCCGTTCTCGCCGTAAGTAGTGCCTTCCATTTCAGATATGGCATACTGCCAGCGGTCAAGGAACATCGGACAACCCGGACAATTAGTAAGTATAAGTTCGGGTTTATAGGGTTTCATTGACTCGAATTTCTTTCTTGATGCAGAAATGGAATACCCGCGGTTGGCTCTGATCAGGTACTGCCTGAACCCGAATCCGCAGCAATGTCTCCGTTCAGGATAGTCGATCACCTCGCCTCCCCATTCTTCAATCATTCCCTCCAGGACATAAGGATATTCCGCACCACCAATGCCTTTGC
>Ga0163199_1001356_pt1 | contig 15284 bp, 17 predicted proteins | sample PL_2010_150m_FD_113537 | JGI IMG/M metagenome (GOLD analysis project Ga0163199, IMG submission 113537) | Freshwater microbial communities from Powell Lake, British Columbia, Canada to study Microbial Dark Matter (Phase II) - PL_2010_150m | ecosystem: Environmental > Aquatic > Freshwater > Lake ... | reverse complement strand
GAAGCTGACCCACCCCTTCTCGCTCACCCCGGACAGCCCGGAACCGCTGGAGGAAATGCCTTTCATCGTGGTGCTGATCGACGAACTGGCCGACCTGATGATGGTCGCCGGCAAGAAGATCGAAGTGCTGATCGCCCGCCTCGCGCAGAAAGCCCGCGCCTCCGGCATCCACCTGGTGCTGGCGACGCAACGCCCGTCGGTGGACGTGATCACCGGCCTGATCAAGGCCAACATCCCGACCCGCGTCGCCTTCCAGGTGTCGAGCAAGATCGATTCGCGCACCATCCTCGACCAGATGGGCGCCGAAGCCCTGCTCGGGCAGGGCGACATGCTCTACCTGCCGCCCGGCACCGGCTACCCGCAACGCGTCCACGGCGCCTATGTCTCCGACCAGGAAGTCCATCGCGTCGCCGAATACCTTAAAGGCCTGGGCGCGCCGCAATACGTCGAGGGCGTGCTGGAAGGCAGCGGCAGCGACGAGGAAGAAGGCGGCGAAGGCAGCGCCAATAGCGGCGGCGAAGCCGACCCGCTCTACGACGAAGCCGTGGCGATCGTATTGAAAACCCGCCGCGCCTCGATCTCCCAGGTGCAACGCCAATTGCGCATCGGCTACAACCGCGCCGCCCGCCTGATCGAGGACATGGAACGCGCCGGGCTGGTGTCCACCATGCAGAGCAACGGCAACCGCGAAGTATTGGCGCCTAACAGAGAACAATAATGAACGCGGACATTTCCTATATAAACGACCTGCGTTTGCAGACCAACGTGATTCATTGCGGCGACGCAGCGCAGGTACTGCATACCCTGCCGGATGAGAGCGTCGATTTGATCGTGACTTCGCCGCCCTATGCGGATAGCCGCAAGCATACTTACGGCGGCATCCATCCCGACCGCTATGTGGAATGGTTCCTGCCCATCGGCGCCGAACTACAGCGGGTGTTGAAACCGACCGGATCGTTCGTGCTCAACATCAAGGAACGGGTGGTGAACGGCGAGCGCCATACTTACGTGCTGGAATTGATCATCGCGCTGCGCAAGCAAGGATGGCTGTGGACCGAAGAATACTGCTGGCACAAGAAAAACTGCTACCCCGGCAAATGGCCTAACCGCTTCCGCGATTCCTGGGAACGCTGCATCCATTTCACCCGCCGGAAACACTTCAAAATGTTCCAGGATACCGTCATGGTGCCGACCGGAGACTGGGCGGAATCGCGTCTCAAACGCCTCAGCAAAACCGATTTGCAGCGCGACGAATCCAAGGTAGACAGCGGTTTCGGCAAAAACATTTCAAATTGGATCGGGCGCGACATGGCCTATCCGACCAATGTCCTGAACATGGCCACCGAATGCAGCAATCGCGGCCATAGCGCAACCTTCCCGGTGGCATTGCCGGAATGGTTCATCAAGCTGTTCACAGAATCGGGGGACGTCGTGCTCGATCCGTTCATGGGCTCGGGAACCACTGCGGTCGCAGCGCAGCGCATCGGGCGCAAATATATCGGCATCGAAATGCTGGAAGAATATTGCCGTTTGGCCGAGGAGCGCTTGGGCATTGCCGGAAAACAACTCCGCCTGCTACAGGAAGCCAAGAAATATGAAAACGCTTGATCTCGAATCGGTAAAAAATTTCGTCAACGAGAATATCGGGAATTTTCATGCGGCGCGGGTCGGCAGTTTGAGCAAACTCAAGCTCGACAACTTGCTCAAGCGCAAGAACCCCTACCTGTTCAAGGCGAAGAACATCCACACCGCAGCCGAACTGGTCTCCGGCCTGCTCGACGCCTATCTGTCCTCGTCCGAGGAAAAGCTGTTCGGCGACTTTCTGGAGGATTTGGCGGTCTTCGTTTCCCGGCAAACCGTCGACGGCAAGAAATCCTCCGCCACCGGCATGGATCTGGAATTCGACCGGGACGGCGTCCGTTACCTGGTTTCCATCAAGTCCGGGCCGAACTGGGGAAACTCCTCTCAATATGCCGCGCTGAGAAAAAATTTCCTCACCGCCAAGAAGGTGCTGCTGCAATCCAAACAACTCGGCCAAATACAGCCGGTGCTGGGCATTTGCTACGGCAAGGTCAAGCCGGTCGACAACGGCGAATATCTCAAACTCACCGGCCAGAGCTTCTGGCATTTCCTCTCGGACGACCGCGAGCTTTATACCCGCATTATCGAACCTATCGGCTATGAAGCGAAAAAACACAATGACACCTACGAGATAGAAAAATCCCGCGTATACAACGAATTCACCGGAAAATTCATCACCGAGTTCTGCCATGACGGCCTGATCGACTGGGTGAAACTGGTGGAATTGAACAGTTCCAACCTGCCCGAAGCGGAAAATTGATCCCATGCGTCCGATTTATTCCATTACCTTGCTCTGCGCCTGCCTGGCTTCCTCAAGCGCTTTCGCCACCAGCATCGACGCGCTGAAAGCCTTCGTCCAGAACACCCAGACCGCGCGCGCGCAGTTCCGCCAACTTGTGCTCGACAAGAAAATGACCACCGTCCAGGAAGCCAGCGGCACCATGGAATTCGCCCGTCCCGGCAAGTTCCGCTGGCTGTATGAGCGCCCCTACCAGCAGACCATCGTCGGCGACGGCGTCAAGCTGTGGCTGTACGACCCCGACCTGAAGCAAGTCACGGTCAAGAAGCTCGACCAGGCCATCGGCGGCTCGCCCGCCGCGCTGCTGGCGGGCAAGAACGAAATCGAAAAGTATTTCAACCTCAAGGACATCGGCAAGCGCGGCACGCTGGAATGGCTGGAAGCCACGCCCAAAGGGCAAGACAGCAGTTTCGAGCTGGTGCGCATGGGATTCAACGGGGAAATGCTGGAAGTGATGGAACTGCGCGACCATTTCGGCCAGACCACCGTGATCAAATTCTCCGCGCTGGAACGCAACCCCAAGCTGGCCCCGGACACCTTCCGCTTTACCCCGCCGAAAGGCGCGGACGTGATCGGTGAGTGACCTTTTCGCCCCGGCGCCCAACCCGCAAACGCCGCTCGCCGAACAACTTCGCCCGAAAAGCCTGAACGAGGTCATCGGCCAGTCCCACCTGCTCGGTGTAGGCAAGCCGCTACGGCTGGCATTCCAGTCCGGCAAGCCGCATTCGATGATTTTGTGGGGGCCGCCGGGCGTGGGCAAAACCACGCTGGCGCGGCTCATGGCGGATGCTTTCGACGCCGATTTCATCGCGCTGTCGGCAGTGTTCTCGGGGGTCAAGGACATCCGCGAAGCAATCGAGCGCGCCCAACTCTCGCTGCAACAATTCAGCCGCCACACCCTGCTGTTCGTCGACGAAGTCCACCGCTTCAACAAGGCGCAGCAGGACGCCTTCCTGCCCTACGTCGAACAGGGGCTGATCACCTTCATCGGCGCCACCACCGAAAACCCCTCGTTCGAAGTCAACAGCGCGCTGCTTTCGCGCGCCCAGGTTTACGTGCTGACCGCGCTGGCGGAAAGCGAACTGGACGAACTGTTCGAGCGCGCCCGCAACGTCGCGCTGGCCGACCTGAACTTCAGCGACGAAGCCAGAAAAATGCTCACCGGTTACGCCGACGGCGACGCCCGCCGCCTTTTGAATTTATTGGAACAAGTCCGCACCGCCGCCCACACCGCGCAGACCACCGAGATCGACGCCGACTTCATCGCCAACGCGGTGGCGCGCGCCGCGCGGCGTTTCGACAAGGGCGGCGATGCTTTTTACGACCAGATATCCGCACTGCACAAAGCGGTGCGCGGCTCCGACCCGGACGCCGCGCTGTACTGGCTGGTGCGCATGTTGGACGGCGGCGCCGATCCGCGCTACATGGGGCGCCGCATCGTGCGCATGGCCACCGAGGACATCGGCCTGGCCGACCCGCGCGCGCTGCGGCTGGCGCTGGACGCAGTGGAAACCTACGAACGGCTGGGCAGCCCGGAAGGCGAACTGGCGCTGGCGCAAGCCGTGCTCTACCTCGCCGCCGCGCCCAAGAGCAACGCCGCCTACATGGCCTACAACGCCGCCCGCGCTTTCATCAAGAACGACCAATCGCGCCCGGTGCCGGAACACCTGCGCAACGCCCCCACCAAGCTGATGAAGGAACTCGGCTTCGGTAAGGAATACCGCTACGCCCACGACGAACCGGAAGCCTACGCGGCCGACGAGAGCTATTTCCCCGACGGCATCCACCCCAGCTTCTACCAGCCCACCCCGCGCGGACTGGAAGCTAAGATCGGGGAAAAGCTGGCGCATTTGCGGGAATTGGACAGGTTGGCGAAGAAGCGTTGATTTATTCATAATCGTCTTTCTCTCGCAGGAGGGAATGACAGATTAATCAGTGGCTCCTAGGGGCTAAGCCCTAGCGTCATGGGGGCTTCCGAATATCAATACACCGCATCGTGGTCGCCCACGTTCACCGGAATAATCTGTTCGTCCTGAATCAGCAACTCCAGCGTAATGCGGTAGGAAAGATTGATGGAAACCGCGTGCAGGGCTTGCAGCTTGCCGCTCAAGGGATGCAGACGCAACGACGGATGGTGGGGATTCAATTCAAGCAGTTGCAAGGTTTTGAGATACTGCTTTTCCAGATCGGGATGGCGCTTGAGAAAATGCGCGGCGCGTTTCACGTATTGCTCGGTGAAAATCAACCGGTAGCTCATGCGGCGGACTTCAACCGCGCCACATGCTCCTCCGGCGATTCCTGCACGAACCGCCCCGCCGCCAGATCGGCGCGGGTTTCAGCCAGCGCCGCCTCCAACTCGCATTCGCGCAAATAGTGATAATGCGCGATGTCCATCACCACGAAGCGATCCTTGCCGCGCACCGAAACAATCGCCTCGGAATGCTCGGCCAGCATGGCCTCGATAGCAGCAACCCCCTTGGTTTTCAGGTCGTTGGCGGTCAGATGCGACATGGCTCATCTCCTCATGGCGTTGTTTTCAATGCGCTGAATAGTGCGCTTTAAAGTGCGATCAATCAAGTGTCGAATACATTGATCTTGCCCGTGAGCACTACGAAAATCAGGACGCCAGGGCGTTTTTGCAGCGGGGAGAAGACGCACTAAGCTTTATTATTCCCTCGGTCAACGCGGGAAAAGCTCGCCTTGACTTTAGCGGCTTGACACAAAACTTGACTTACACTTGACACTTAATTTAGGCTTTGCCCATGGCCTACGTCCCGCAATTTACCATCACCCCGGCGCTGCTTGCTGAAGTCGAGCAGGTGGCCGCGTTGCGCGAGCGGATTCAGAGCGCCGTGGTGGATCTCGTCTGGATACCTGCCCTGCAGAAAGATACCCGCACACGCAACGTTCACGCCTCGACAGCCATCGAGGGGAACCCGCTGACCCTCGAACAGGTGCGCGCTCTGGAGGAAGGACGCGAACTTTCCGCTCCCGGCTCGCGGCCCAAACGCGAAGTCATCAATTATTTTGCCGGACTGCGTTACGTGGAAAAGCATGCCACCAAAGAGAAAATAGGTCATACGGACATCCTGGAGCTGCATCGGATATTGGCCGGGGAGGTGATGGATCAGGGCGAGGCCGGAAAATACCGGATGATCGCCGTCCGCGTCGGGGCGTACCTTCCTCCTCCACCGGATGCCGTTTCGGGACTGATGTTCGAGTTGCTGGAATGGTGGGACACGGCAGCAAGGAAACTTTCGCCGGTTCTCAGCTCGGCCATCCTGCATTATCGTTTCGAGGCTATTCATCCCTTTGCCGACGGCAATGGTCGCACAGGCCGGGCGCTCGCGCTGTGGGAGCTTTACCGGCGCGGCTTCGACACCCATCATATTTTTTCGGTGGACGAGTATTACTGGGAAGATCGGCCCAAATACTACGCCGCGCTGCAAGGCGTGCGGGCGTCCGGTGAAGACATGAGTGCCTGGCTGGAATACTGCGCGGCGGGACTTCGGCAAACGCTGGAACGGGCATGGCTTAGGATTCAAGCCTTCCAGGTAAAGTCTACGGAGAAGCTGGTTTTGCGTCCCAGACAGGAACAGCTTCTTCATCTGCTGCGCGACCACGGCGGCATGGCGCCCGCTGAAATATGGGAAGCACTGGGCGTTTCCCGGCAAGGGGCGATGGATTTACTGCGTCCGCTGCTTGACGCAGGATTGGTCGAAAAGGTCGGCGGAAAAAAGACCGGGCGTTACGTTTTGAGGAACGCATGAACGAATCCGAAACATACGCAGAACGGTTACTGCACCTGACAGCCCACATTGACTAAAGGTACGCAAAAGCGTACGCTAAACTACAAATATCCTTGTGGAGCCCGCCCCACCATGACTGTCCTCACCGCAAGCGAAGCGCGCGCCAATCTCTACCGCCTGATCGACGAAACTGCTGCCTCGCATGAACCCATCACCATCACCGGAAAACGGCACAACGCGGTATTGGTTGACGAACAGGATTGGCGGGCGATTCAGGAAACGCTCTATCTCCTGTCGATTCCCGGCATGAGGGAATCGATCAAGGAAGGCATGAACGAGCCGCTTGCCGAGTGTGCCGAGGAAATCGAGTGGTAATCTGGCGCTTGGCCTTTACCAAGCAGGCGCAAAAAGATGCGCAGAAAATCAAGGAAGCCAACCTTAAAACGCAAACCGAAAAACTGCTGGAAATCCTGCGCGGCAATCCATACCAAACTCCGCCGCCTTATGAAAAGCTGGTGGGCGACCTTGCCGGCGTGTATTCACGGCGCATCAACATTCAGCATCGCTTGGTGTATCAGGTTTTTGAGGAAGAGCATGTTGTGAAGGTGGTGCGGATGTGGACGCATTATGAATGACAGGCGCTTTATCCCACCTCGCGGCGGAGACAAACACAGCCAGGACGCAGACATTGTCCGCCAACTCTACGCGCCTCTAGCCGCGCGTCGCTGCCGCCGCAAACAGTACGCGCTGGCGCACCTTGCCAGCCAGCGTACAAACATGCTATTAATCACCAAATGATGCCTGATCCGAGCATCTCATTCTTGCCAAGGGAGTATCTTTATGAGAGCCACACTGAATATCGAAGACGAGCTTCTCGCCAAGGCGCAGCGCGTTAGCGGCCTGAAAGAAAGGACTGCGCTGGTTAGAGAAGGACTCAAGGCTTTGATTGAGCGGGAAAGCGCCCGGCGTCTGGCACAATTGGGCGGCAGCGAACCGCAACTGCAAGCCATTCCCCGGCGCCAAATCGACCCGGCATGATCCTGGTCGACACTTCGGTCTGGATTGACCATCTGCGCACCGGCGACCCCGCGCTGGTAGCACTTTTGAACACCAGCCGGGTGCTCTCCCACCCTTTTATCGTCGGCGAACTGGCCTGCGGCAATCTGAAAGAACGCAAAACGGTATTGTCCCTCCTGCAAAATCTACCCGCCGCCCCTATCGCCTCCGATGATGAGGTGCTGTTTTTTATCGAAAGGCACGGCTTGATGGGTAAAGGCATTGGTTATGTCGATGCTCATCTGCTGGCTGCGGTTTCTCTGGCAGGAACCGGGCAACTATGGACACGCGACAAACGCCTCTGCGCTGTCGCCGAGTCGATGGGTTTGGCTTTCGAGACGGCATAATCCATGCGCGAATTGGGGCAATGCGGGGACTTTATTCCGCCTTGTTGCGCCCCCCCCGGAATCCGCCTGCGGCTTTTTCCGGGCTACGCTTGCTGGCTTCTCCATGAAACGTCACGTCAGGCCAACGAGACGGTGCCGCCCGCCCTTACCAACAACAATTTCACGTTTAACCCCACCAATGGGATAGGGGGGCTATCGCTTGAAAATCAAAAAAATCGCCAGCCGGGCGATGAAATTGCACGATGGAGAGTTTATGCAACATTCAGGCTAGGATGCAGCGTGACCGGATTTATGAGTACACTGCTTGCCTCGAACTGCTGAATCATGAAGAAGGCCGACCCATGACCCTGTTTCATCAACCACTTTTCAACCAACGCTTTCTCGCCAAACGGATTGGCACGCAGCCAACGCCCCCTGCGCACAAAAAGATGCTTGTTGATTGGGCTGATACCATTCGTTCCGGGGTAATACGCAAGCAGAAGGAAACCGAACTGCGCGGCCCGTTCATCCAGCGTTTCTTTGTGGATATGCTGGGCTACCGGACGTTCGGCAACGGTTCTGACTGGACCATCAACGATGAAAAACGTACCGGTAGCGGCTCGGCGGACACGGCACTCGGTATCTTTTCAGGAACCGGAAAGACCGTCGTCGCGCCTGTTGAGCTAAAGGGCGCCAATACCGCCGACCTCAACGCCATCATGCCGGGGCGCCACAAGAGCCCGGTGCAGCAAGTGTGGGAATACGCGATGGACACCCCCGGATGCCGTTTCATGCTGGTATCCAACATGGTAGAGATTCGCCTCTACGCGGTTGGGTACACCCGGCAGGTCTACGAGCGTTTTGAAATTCTGGAACTGGCCGATTCGGATGCGGCCTATCGACGCTTCCAGTTGCTGTTATCTGCCGACAATCTGCTGTCCGGCAATACCGCCCGATTGCTGCAAGAAAGTGCGCAGGCAGAAAAAGAAATCACCGAAAAACTGTATGCCGATTACAAGACTTGGCGCATCAATCTGCTGATCTCGCTGATGCAGACCACGGAGAAGCCGGCCGAAGAACTTATTGAGCCGGTGCAGAAATTACTGGATCGGGTGTTGTTCGTTGCCTTTGCCGAAGACCGCGGACTGCTGCCGGCCAAGACCCTGAGCCAAGCATATTCGCACCGCGACCCCTACAACCCGCGCCCCGCCTGGGGAAATTTTCTTGGCCTGTTCCGCGCCATCGACAAGGGCAATCCCCAGCTTGGCATCCCCGCCTACAACGGCGGCCTGTTCGCACCGGACTCTGTGCTGGATGCGCTGCCGGTTTCCGACAATACCTGCCAAATGTTCGCTGCCCTCGGCGAATATGATTTTGCCGAGGATGTTTCGGTCACGGTGCTTGGCCACATCTTCGAGCAGTCCGTCAGCGATCTGGAAAAACTGAAGGAGCTGGCTTGCACCGAAGGGTTCACGCTCAAGGCGCTGGAGGATCAAGTCCGAGAGACCGGCCGCTCCATCAGCGGCAAGCGCAAGGCCCACGGAATTGTGTACACGCCAGACTCAATCACCCGGTTCATTGTCGATGAAACGCTGGGTTTGTACATAAAGGAACACAGAGAAGCAATACAGGCACACTACACCGATGGCGCTGGCAACTGGCGCAAACCTTCAGACGAGGAAAAAAAACTCGCTGGACGCGGTAAACAGGTGAAGCTCAAGTCACAAGAGCGGCTGGTTGAATTCCTGTTCTGGATCGAATGGCGCAACGAACTATGCCGGATACGTGTGGTGGATCCAGCCTGCGGTTCCGGCGCTTTTCTTGTCGCGGCCTTTGATGTATTGGATGCAGAATACCGCCAGGTGAATGAACAGATTCAGGCGATTACCGGGAATCTTGACCTATTTGATATCAACCGCGAAATTCTCAACGGCAATCTCTACGGTGTTGATCTGAACCCTGAAAGCATCGAGATCAGCAAGCTGTCGCTGTGGCTGAAAACCGCGCAAAAAGGCAAGCCGCTGGAAAGTCTTGAAGCGCATTTGCGAGTGGGCAACAGCCTGATTACGGATGCCAACTATACGGGTCGTCCTTTCGACTGGCACACAGCTTTTGCCGATGTTTTTGCCGCCGGCGGCTTTGATGTGGTGCTGGGCAATCCGCCCTATGTGCGCATGGAGTTGCTGAAACCGATCAAGCCATACCTGGAAGAGCACTACAAAGTGGTGAGTGACCGCGCCGATCTCTACTGCTACTTCTATGAACTTGGCATCGGCCTGCTCAAGCCCGGTGGCCGGCTTGGCTACATTTCTTCATCGACATTCTTCAAAACTGGCTCCGGCGAGCCATTGCGCCGGCACCTGCTGGCGAACGCGCAGATCAGAACGCTGGTTGATTTTGGCGATCTTCAGGTGTTCGAGGGTGTCACCACCTACCCAGCCATCGTGGTGATGGACAAGGCGGAGCATCCCGCTGCTAGTGGAAATATCCGGTTTCTGACACTCACGGAATTGCCGGAAAGTCTGGCAGCAACCTTCACCCAGAAAGCTTGCACCATGCCGCAAAGTCAGTTGAACGCAAACACTTGGCGATTGGCAGCCGTCAGCATGGACGCATTGCGAGGCAAGCTCACAGAAGGACACCCAAGGCTGAAAGACGCCTATGGCTCGCCGCTTTACGGCATTAAGACTGGCCTTGAGTCCGCTTTTGTCATCGACCACGCTACTAGAGAACGGCTAGTCGCCGAAAATCCGAATTCAGTTGAGCTGCTTAAGCCCTATCTCGAAGGTAAAGACATAAGGGCTTGGCACATTGATCCTCAGGGCCAGTGGCTTATCTACATCCCGAAGAACCGTATCAACATCGACGATTATCCTGCCATCAAGGAGCACCTGTGGCCTTACCGTGAGGCGTTGGAAAAGCGCGCCACGAAACAAGCTTGGTTTGAGTTGCAACAATCTCAAGAACGCTATAGCACCGCTTTCTCTGGAACCAAAGTGGTTTATCCAGATATTGCTGATCGTCCAAAGTTTTCTTATGACGACTCGTCATTTCTGGCTACAACTTGTTTTTGTATTGCAACAAATGAACTCTGGGTAGTTGCATTCCTAAATTCCAAAACAACATGGTGGCTAATCAAACAGGCCACTCCGAGAGCCCGCGGAGGGTTCCGCAGGCTCAAGGCGCAATACGTGGAAGATATACCTGTTCCTGTCGCCGCCTCTGAAATTCTTGGACATCTTGACGCGCTGTCCCTAAAAACTCAGCTTGCTGCCGAAGCCCGCCGCGATCTGCTGGCCTCTTTCCGCCGCCGCATCCTTACCGACCTTGCACCCGGTGGCGTCAGCGCCAAGCTGACGAAAAAACTCGCTGACTGGCCCGAGCTGGATTTCAAGGCTTTTCACGATGAAGTGAAGAAGCAGTTCAGGCAACCCATTCCGCTGGCCGAACGCGACGACTGGCAAACGCTATTTGAGTCGACCAAGGCAAAGGTCGCGGCGATTTCCGCAGAAATCACGCAGCACGAGAAGGCCGTGGATCAGGTCGTTTACGAAATGTTCGAACTGACTAGCGAGGAAATCGCCTTGATCGAGACTGAAACTGCGTGACTAACATGCACAAAAAACACCCCCGAAAGGAACGTATAACTCCATGAGTGACATCAAGCTATGCACCCAAGCATTTCCATAAGAGTGATAAATCTCCTCGAAGACTTAACCCATAATAATCAGTAGATAGAACTCGATTAAGTTTCAAAGATTCTCGCCTTCCCAAACACAATCCCATTTCCCCATCCTCCCCGTCTCGCCTATAATGTCTTACTCTGCCTTACGCGAGACCAAACCATGCTAACCACCACCTTATCCAGCAAAGGCCAAATCATCATCCCCAGCGCCTTGCGCGCGGCGCACCACTGGGAGGCCGGCACCGAATTTGTCATCGTGGATACCGGCGACGGGGTGTTGCTCAAGCCGCGCAAGCCTTTTCCGGCCACTCGACTGGAAGACGGTTTGGGATGTGCGGGCTATGTGGGGCCGGCGAAAAGCCTGGAAGACATCGAGCGCGGGCTGACCGAGGCGATCCGCCGCCAGTGGACGGATGAGACGAAGTGATTGCCGTCGATACCAAGGTGCTGGTGCGCTACGTGACCAACGACGATGCCGAGCAGGCGCGCCGTGCGCTTGCCTTGCTCGGCGGCGAGGATGGCGTATTCGTCGCCAAGACGGTCTTGCTGGAAACGGAATGGGTGTTGCGGGCGGTGTATGCCCTTGCCCCGGAAGCCGTCCGCAAGGCGTTGCTGCATATTTGCGGTTTGCCCAATCTGGCGGTCGAGGATGAGCGCGCGGTGAACCATGCGCTGGATGCTTACGGTCACGGACTGGATTTCGCCGATGCGCTGCATTGCGCGTCTTCCCCCGGCGCCGAGGTTTTCTACACCTTCGACGAGAAATTCGTACGCCATGCTGCGAAGTGCGGCTTGGCCGTGAAATCGGCACACTCAATTTAAATAATCACCCAAATTTCGATACGGAGTTTTTATGTTAGACATTCAACTATTGCGCAATGACCTGGATAACGTCGCCAGCCGCTTGGCAGCGCGCGGTTTCACGCTGGATACGGCGGCCTTTCAGGCGCTGGAGGGCGAACGCAAGGCGATCCAGACCCGCACCCAGGAGTTGCAGGCGAAGCGCAACGCCGCCTCGAAGCAGATCGGCATCGCCAAGTCCAAGGGCGAGGACGTGGCGGCGATCATGGCGGAAGTGGCCAATGTCGGAGAGGAGTTGAAGACGGCCGAAACGCTGCTCGAAGAAATTCAGGCGAAGATGCAGGATTTGCTGCTGACCATGCCCAATACGCCGCACGAGTCGGTGCCGGTGGGCAAGTCCGAGGCCGACAACGTCGAGGTGCGCCGGGTCGGAACGCCGCGCAGCTTCGATTTCCCGCCGCTCGATCACGTCGATGTGGGCGAAAACCTGAAACTGCTGGATTTCGCCACCGCCACCAAGATCAGCGGGGCGCGTTTCACCTTGCTGAAAGGGCCGCTTGCCCGTATGCACCGGGCGCTGACCCAGTTCATGCTCGACACCCACACCGGCGAACACGGCTACACCGAGGTGTATGTGCCTTACCTGGTCAACGCCGATTCGATGCTCGGCACCGGGCAGTTGCCCAAGTTCGAGGAAGACCTGTTCAGCGTGCTGCGCAGCGATGCCGAGAAGCTTTACCTGATCCCCACCGCCGAGGTGCCGGTGACCAACATCGTGCGCGACGAGATCGTGGCACTGGAAGACCTGCCGCTCAAGTTCGTCGCCCATACCCCCTGCTTCCGCTCCGAGGCCGGCTCCTATGGCCGGGACACGCGCGGGATGATCCGTCAGCACCAGTTCGAAAAAGTGGAATTGGTGCAGATCGTCCACCCGTCGCGTTCGTCCGACGCACTGGAGGAGCTCACCGGCCACGCCGAAACCATCCTGAAGCTGCTGGAACTGCCCTACCGGGTGATGGCGCTGTGCAGCGGCGACATGGGCTTCTCCGCCGCCAAGACCTACGATCTGGAAGTGTGGCTGCCGGCGCAGAACACCTACCGCGAGATTTCCTCGTGCAGCAATTTCGAGTCGTTCCAGGCGCGGCGGATGCAGGCGCGCTTCCGCAACGACAAGAACAAGCCGGAACTGGTACATACCCTCAACGGCTCCGGCCTGGCGGTCGGGCGCACGCTGGTGGCGATTTTGGAAAACTACCAGAATGCCGACGGCAGCGTCACCATTCCCTCGGTGTTGCGTCCTTATCTGGGCGGGTTGGAAAAGCTTTCGGTGTAACTGAGCACCGGGGGCGGGTTATTTTAATTTGCAATAAAACCGGCCTTCATTTTCCCTCTCCCCCAGCCCCTCTCCCGCTTGCGGGAGAGGGGTGCGCGACAGCGCGGGAGAGGATGTTCTTCACGTTTCTACCGCGAATTCGGCTAGTACTTCCCACCCCTGCCCGCTGACAGCATCGGCTTGTAGGGCGGTTCGAATTTCGCCAGGATGTCGTAATAGGTGCGGGTGTTTTCCGCAAAGATCACCGCTTCCCCGCCGCGGGCGTAGCCGTGTTTGGCTTTTTTGGAATAGGCCGGGCGACTGAGAAGCGGAAGACTCTTTTTCAGGTCGGTCCAGGAATCGGGATCGAGCTTGATCTGCTCAGCCAGCACCCGCGCATCGCTCAAGTGTCCCTGGCCGGTGTTGTAGGCGGCCAGCGCCATCCAGGTACGATCCGGCTCGCCGATCCGCGCCGGCAGCGCATCTTTGATGCTCTGGAAATAGCGCGCCCCGGCCGGGATGTTTTCCTTGGGATCGAGCCGGTTGGACACCCCCAATGAATCGGCGGTATCCCCGGTCAGCATCATCAAACCGCGCACGCCGGTCGGCGATGTCGCCAGCGGATCCCAGTGCGATTCCTGGTAACCCAGCGCGGCCAGCAGGCGCCAGTCGATATCGGTGATTTCCTGCGCCCGCTGGAACAATTTGCGGAATTCCGGCAGGGTGGTATTCATCTTTTCCAGAAAAGTCGAAACATCCGCCGTATCCAGCCGCTCCAGATGGCCGTAATAGCGATCCAGCAAACGCAGCAAGGTGCCGTCTTTTTGGATCCGGGCGAAGAACGCCTTGGCCTTGTCGTACAGCTCGGCATCGACATCCCGCGGGAAAGCCCAGGCCAGCCGTTCCTCTTTTCCCAGGTCGAAGGCCACTTCAAGGTTGGGATGGTAATTCTGGGCAACCGCGATCACGTGGGAATCGGCCACCACGCAATCGACCATGCCGTCCGCCACCTCGCCGAGCAATTCCTCGCTTTCCTGCTGGGATTTTTCTTCCCACGCCAGCTGGGGATATTGTTGTTTCAACAAGCTTAAGCGTTCCACATAGCTGCTGCCGGCGACGACTGCGATGCGCTTGCCGAGCAGTTCCTTGATCCCTTTTGGGCGCAACGCATAGGTGCTGTAAGCCACCTGCTGCTGGATGATTTGATAGGCCGGGCCGAAACGCACCGTTTTCTCGCGCTCGGCGGTAATCGTCAGCCCGGCGGCAGCCATATGCCCCTGTTTTTTCTTCAGCAGGGGCAGGATCTGGTTGAATTCCGGCACCATCACGAATTTCACCCGCACCCCCAGATCCTGGGCGAACAGGCTGGCGAGATCGTATTCGAGACCGGCGTATTTGCCCTGCGCATCCTCGTAATAAACGGTCGGACTGTTGCGCGTGATCACCACCAGTTCGCCGCTCTCGCGAAAGGATGGAATCGACCTGTTCACCAGATCGCAAGCGCTCAGGAGCAGTGCCAGAAAAAATACAAGGAACATACGCATGACGGTAGTTTGGACATGTTTGACGAACTTGTCCACGCCGGTGGTCACAAACCGCGGCGAAGCTGGTAGAATGCTCGCCTTGTCGGAGAGGTGGCAGAGTGGTCGAATGTACCTGACTCGAAATCAGGCGTAGGTTTATACCTACCGTGGGTTCGAATCCCACCCTCTCCGCCAGCCATCAAGCAATGACGCCACTTATGTGGCGTTTTGTTTTTGTACCCACCAATACACCCTCCGTTATTCAATGCGGTTAACTGACCCGAAATGATACAAGAAATCACTCGGAAGTCCGGAGTAATACAGATCATCGTTGAACTAAACCGCTATCGCGGTGGCTCCTTTTCCCACCGTTCTCCCGTCATCCAGCCGTACCTCCTGCTGCAACCGCCATAGAAATCTCCGATCCTTGATCGCGGGGGATGTCCCCGGAT
>Ga0163199_1001355_pt1 | contig 15286 bp, 6 predicted proteins | sample PL_2010_150m_FD_113537 | JGI IMG/M metagenome (GOLD analysis project Ga0163199, IMG submission 113537) | Freshwater microbial communities from Powell Lake, British Columbia, Canada to study Microbial Dark Matter (Phase II) - PL_2010_150m | ecosystem: Environmental > Aquatic > Freshwater > Lake ... | reverse complement strand
GTTTTTAATTGTACTTGATCATAACATCTATTGCCTTAGGCAGATCTAATTTGAAATCAACATATTGCGAGTTCTCCATTTTGGAAGTTGCAAAATGTACAGCCTTACCGCCCGAAGCTACTGAGTTTACAGATGTTGTGCCTTCGGGCAGAAGCAAGTGCATGTCAATATCTTCGCCGCTCCCGGTCAGAGTTATCAGTATTTCCTTTTTTTGAGGAAAATGTTGATATTGATAAGCCACATAACAGTTTGAAGCCGGATAATGAACGGTAACATTTACGGAATCAGTGCCTGATGAAGTCCACCTTGGTGAAAGAGCGACATGGCTATAAGCAAGACCATTATCCTTGACTCCAGCTAATCCTTCAACCAATGCTGCCATTGCATTTGCTGCTGCCCAGTTGTCGGGACCGCCAAAGGATTCAACTTTCGGTTTCACGTATGGAACACGATCGGCCAGGGTAATACCAAGCAAGGCATAAATTCCACCTTCGAGTGGTGCATGAAAAATGAGTTTTGCAATTTTTTTTGATGGATTCGGATTGATGACAGCAGCCCGGCAAACGCCGACTTTTGCACTGACAGGATTTGGTCCCGACCAGGCAACTCCTGCATGATCATTTTCCAGGTCGGAAAACCACCAGTTAGTGATATCATCCCCTTTCTTAAGGTATTGCGAATGACTCGTACCATCGGCATACTGAAAGGTAACGGCACCTGCAATGGTTGCCGGCATGTTGTCAGATGAGGAATGTAAAAGATAGATTGCGGCTGCTATGTCGTTGACCAGAACTTCAACTTTTTCCGGAAAGCCGGGTTTTACGGACAAGGCTATGGCCACACGCCTTTGATTTTTTCCAGGATCAAGAACCGTGAACGGGATGTTTTGAAAAACCTTCGGGCCTGTTGGCAGTCCGCGCATATCATTTCCTGCGCGACTATCATTCATCCATGGAAACGTTCCTTTTCCACCTTTGTCCCAGATATCCATGTTGGCAATGCCTGAAATATCGACAGCTTTGAAATTAGCTGCTGGCGGAGGTGGAGGAATTGAACCGGTAAACGAAAACCATACTCGATTTCCAGTTTGCTTTCCAAGATTGGTTAAGCGATTTAGAATATCCGAAGCATAATTTTCATACCCATTTTCATAGGCACCGCGGGCAAGTTCTCCGGCAGCATGCCCGGCTACGCCTCCATTCATATATTGCCATTTTTCGTTATGCGGGCCAAATCCTCTTTCGAAGGGCGGATAAATCGCATACCATTCGCCGGGTGAACCAACGGGCAGGTTTTCTTTCAGGTTGAGGTAGGTTTTAATGATCGCGATACTCATTTCATGCGAAAGGCCCCGATTAATCGAATACATATTCCCCTGCGCTATTTGTGACTTTTCATCAACTCCAAGATTTCTCTTAACTGTTGGGTCTTCATCAATAAAGTGTGTGAAGAATTTTCCGTTCCAGGCCAATGCAGTTAAACGCTTCAGAATATCGCTGGCACGATCACGGTAGTTTTTTGCTTTATCATGTTGCCCTGCAAATTCAAGCATATCAGCCAATTGGTTGCAGGCATCAAAATATCCGGTATTATCGCCGAAAAATATTCCGTATTTGGTTTTCCCGGGTACAACAACCATTGTTGGGCTGATAGGTGTGGCTGGCGTATATTCATCATCTACCTGAAAGTCCCACGAATCAATGCAGTAGGGCCGTTTCAGCAATTCGAAGCGTTTCGACCAGCGAATGGTATCTGTAACACAATAATCGAGCGCACGGGAAGCACACTCTAAATTTGTTTTCATCCAGGCATTGTCGCCGCTGGCTTTCCAGTGCTGATACATCATATTTACAAAATTGTATTCCACATGATTCTCCACCGGTTGACGTACAAACCAGGCATCGCGGTCTTTTCTGAAAAAATTTATTGGACCGTATGCTGTCTCGTAGTAATAGAAACCATTTTTATCGGCATTCACAAAGCTCCAGATCATTCCGTCCGGTTTCTGGGTTTGGCGAAAGAGATCAACCATATCGCCACTATACGGGCTGAAATACTTCATGCCTTTACCGGTATTGTTATTGTCGAGCACCCAAGGCACGAAAAAGCGATAGGTTTTGCCATTCCAATTCACCTGGCTAAAGCCATCGCTGTTATCAACCAACATCCCGTGATGAAAAAGTTGAAACATTTCTCCAATTTTTCCTCCATCATCAATATTAGTTTTTGCTTCAACAAGAAAAGAGGTGCTGTCAATCGGATTATCCCATTTATCCAACAAAACAGCTTTGTGCCAGCCCGCAGCGCCAGCCACGGTTATTGCTACTTTTTTGTCGGCAGCTGTTCTCATGTATTCTCTGTTTTTTGCATCTTTCACCAACAAAATGCCATTGGCAGAGCAACATAGAATTACTTTTTCTAAAGGTTTTATGCTTTTTACAGGTTGGAAAACTGCAAGATTATTTTGAGCTACGATATTAGTATTAAGCTGGAGAATCAAAAAAACGATTCCCCAAAAACTGCTTCTTTTAATAATTTTTGTTTTCATCTGTCGGGATTGAGCACTTTAATGTTTAATTGATTATTTCTGAATCGGAACGTAGCCTAATTTACTGGCCTTTAAATCAGCAAGTTTCAGGTTGATTTCGATGACTTTTTTCTCATCCAGCTGATAAAAGAAGAGTGCGACAACAGCGATAGCGCTCCAAATGGCAGGCATTAAGGCAAACAAAACACGCACGCCATTTTCTGTTTGGGCAGTGACGGGCGTGTTGGCGACAAAGCCAAACCAGGCCAGCAGATATCCGGCGATTGCGCCTCCGATTGACCAGCCTAGCTTTTGAGCAAAATTGGCAGATGAAAAAATTAACCCTGTTGCTCTTCTTCCTGTTTTCAGCTCCGAAAAATCAGTGGTATCGGCATACATGCTCCACATCATAGCCATTGCCGGACCTACAGCAAAATTGCACAGCGCCTGAAAGGTAAACATGGCTGTAATTTGGTTCTTATCAAGGAAATAGTAGGCGACACTTAAAACAGAACCTAAAGTCATCGAGACCATGTACACTCTCTTTTTCCCGATCAACGCAGCCATTGGTTTCAGCAACACGGTACCCAAAATACTGCAAACAGTGCCTACAATCATAAAAGTTGAGACAAGGGCTCCTGCCCCGATCTGGAATCCGAACAAATCAGCAGTACCCGTATTATTGATGTAGTATTTGAAATAGTAAATGATGGATCCGTTTCGTATGGCCACATACAGGCAAGTCATTATCCCAACCAGGGTCAGAATCATCCAGGGCACATTGGTAAACAGATCTTTCAAATCTTTTTTCAGAGAACTTTTTTTATCCAATATGGGCTTAACCCGTTCTTTGCACATTAAAAATGTAGTGAGAAACAGGATAACGGCTAATACCGAATAAATACCCATTGCCGCCGAAAAACCAAACTGTTCGTTGGCAGAACCATCCGCATTGGCTTTAATAAGGCCGAAATAATGGACCAGCTTAAGCGTGAAAGCCTGTACAATAATTCCACCCAGGAAGGCAGAAATAGAACGAAAAGCCGACAAGCTGGTTCTTTCCAATGAATTGGATGTCATTACAGCCATCAAAGCTCCATAAGGAACATTGATCGTGGAGTAAACAAACATCATTGCGGTATACGTAACATAAGCATAAACCAATTTGCTGCTTGTTACCAGGTCAGGAGTGATAAAGGTTAAAACACCCAACACTCCAAACGGTATGACGGTGTAGAGTATCCATGGACGGAATTTGCCGTATTTGGAATTTGTCCGGTCGGCCAGTATCCCTACAATCGGATCATAGAAAGTATCTAACAAACGAACAACCAAAAACATAGTTCCTGCAGCAGCGGCCGAAATCCCGAATACATCGGTGTAGTAATACAGTAAAAACATAGTAAAGGTTTGGTAAAAGAGATTTGATGCCAAATCACCCATACCGTATGCTGACTTTTCCCAGATGGTGACTTTATCTGTTTTTGGATCCATAATTCTTTTATAATCTTTATTCAATTACAAAGCGTTCTGTCTTTGAACTGACATCACCGGTCATTTTAATAATGTAAATACCTTTATTCCAGTTTTTGACATTGATCGAAACATGATCAGATGAAACGGTTTGCCGGAGAATCAATGTACCGGCAATATCCGTGATAGTAACCTCTCTGAACTGATTTGGTGAAAATTCGATATTCAAATGTTCACTGGCCGGATTTGGATATATTTTGCACGGTTCCTGGGCCAACCCGTTCACACTGCTTGGGTTGATCACAAAAACATAAAAAATCACCTGACGTTTTTTTCCTTCAGTGCCGGTTAGGGAAAGTTTTATTTTAGCTGTACCGATTTGATTGCCTGCGGGAGTGAAACGAATGGTAGCCTTGCCGTCGGTTCCAATCCCCGAAACGCTGATAATGCTGAAGAGACCTTCATTGGAGTTTTCAAAATCAAGCGTCAGATCATTGGTACTTCCTGCTCCATCTGTAATACCTTCGATTGAAAGAATGGTTTCCCCTGAATTTTTGGCCACTGTGGTATCCGCAACCTGATTCATGGTTAACAGGACATTTGACTCTGCAACCAAAGTAATCACACTGCCTGCCGGGAATATCATAGTGCTTTCACCGGTATTCAAAATGCCGGCATCTGCACAATTTTCCGACATTGTGGTGCGGTAAATGCGATATCTTTCGGGCAAATTGTTGCCGTAAATCCTGGCAGGAACAGGTCTCGATCCCTTGTTAATGACAACTACGGCAAATTTTCCATCGGTGTTTTCGAAAGCAGTAACCAAAAGGTTCGAATTGTCTGATTTGGAATCAATCTGGACGGCTCCGGGCCGGATAAACTTGAAATAGTTTTTGCTGACATAGAATGATGAATTCGGTGCATTTTTTGACACTTGCATTCCGTCGAAACTCCAGTTAGTCCAAAGACTGATTTTACCTGCCCACAGGGAACCGTGGATAGCCCCGGCCAGGTTTAATGCTGAGGTCCAATCGCTATAGCCAATATAGGTTTCGGTCATCCAGGATTCTTTCGGATGATTGCCTTGCTGAGCAAGTGCTGTCATGCTTGCCCAATGGTTGTATGTAGGAAATCCGGATGTAATACCTGTTCCGTCATAGCCATGCACAGCAAAGTATTGGCAATATTCATCGGCTATCAGATCGCTTTTCAAGGTAGTTAAATAGCCTTCGCAACTGTAATCACCCCAGCCAATACCAAAAACCTGCTCGGGCATATAGAATCCAACCTGGCTTAATCCTTCCTTTTTAAAACGATCCCCAACGATTTTCATCAATTGTACAAATTGAGCTCCACCCAGAATGGCCGATGGATAGGGCTCATTAAAATAGGGTTCGTTTTGCAGTCCGATTGCCAGAATATCTATGCCGGCTTCCTGTTTCATGGCTCTGACCAAAGCCGCCATGCTTTCGGCAAATTCCTCATAATAGTAGGATTCTAATACATTGTCGGTTTTTTCCCATTCAATGGCCTGCTCCTTATGATCGAGGCTTAGATTGCGCTTCATCCATGCCGGCGGGCTCCAGGAGGTAATGATGAAACTTTCGACTCCTTTTGCTTTCAGATCCCGCAAATAGTTCCAGTCAAAGGCATTATAATTAAACCCCTCCATGTTGGTCACATTGGAATCTTCATTATCATTTTCCGGTTCCCACTGGTTTCCGATAATACCCAATCGCACCACCGAGGCCCCCAGATCCCCGGCGTATAAATCTCCGAACCGGGAATCGGGCAGGAAAGTACCAAACCCTCGCATTGTTTGGTATTTCAGCGTTTTATCGATCGTTAATTTGGCATAGCCTGCCGGGTCGTTCTTCAAAACAGTAACTATACTATTAACGGTTACCGGTACCGCACCGGTGGCCTCAATTTTAATGCTGATCAGGGCTGAACCGCTAGCCAACGGTGTATAAGTGAGTATTGCGCTTCCATCGGGATTTATTGGTGAAACTGAGGACACAGCAGCGATGTTTTCAGAGGAACTTGAGGCTGTTATGGTAATATTGTCGATTCCCTTTTTTCCATTGGAAATTCCGGATAGAAGGATAGTTTGACTTCCTCCGTTTTCGTATGCACTTTGGCTGGCAACCGGGTTCATGGTTGCATACACCTGTTCAGGGGTATAAACAGCTTTGTCGCCAAAATTAATGTTGCGTAGGTATAAAACTCCGGTGGCATTGGTGAAGGGCCATGTTGGTTTTGCATTGTGCATATTTATCAACAATGCATTTATGCGAGATGCATCGATCGGATTTCCCCCATCATTATTCAAATCGCCGGGCTGACGATAATCAAATGAAAGGGTAGTCCATGAATCAGCCGGAGCTTGAAACTGATGATCACCTGAATTTTGAGTATTTCTGTTCTGCCCTCCATCCTGACCTTTTGCATCATAAAAATAATTCCAATGCCAGGTTGCCTGATTCACCGAAAGCACATCATAAGAAACAACCGGCAATTGGCTCAGATTAAGTTCAAAAGGTAAATCCATCCAAATACCGGCATACGTCCATTTATCTTTCATGGTCACGCGCAGTGCCTTGCTTCCTAAGGTATCTACAATGGCAATGAAATAGGCAACTCCAAGATTCTCGGGTTTAAAATAGCTTAGTGCACCAGAGGCTGATAAATCAAATTCCAAGCCGGTGGGACTGGATACAATCACTTCAATGGGTATCAGTAAATTCGTTGTCTTATTACCATCATTTTCGGCATTTCCACCGTTATCGGAAATGGTAACGGTTATGTTTGCCAAACCTGCCACACCAGTTGGATTAAAGCCCAATGTTGCTGTTTCACTCCCTTGATCAAAAATTATTGTGGGATCTGGAATTATGGCAGGCTCTGAACTGGTTGCTGAGATTATCAGGGTCTGATTTGAATGGTCGCCATCCCCGATGCCGGTTAGCAGAATACTTTGCTGACCCGATGTATTGGTAACGGTCAGTTGATTTACCGGATCAATCACCGGGGGTTGATTGATTGATTTGAAAGATGTTGCAATAAAGGAAGTATTAGTAATTGCACCTTCATTGTCTGCAACAGTCAGCGTTATTTTTGCAGTTCCGGCAGATTTTGACGAAAAAGATATTTTTCCGTAATGATCGGGTGATGAATACCCTACATGAATAGTCTCAACAACTGAAGTGTTATCGCTGATAGCTGTCAGAGTAAGAGTTTGATTGGCTTCGCTATCGCCACTTGTGATGCCTGTAAGTTTGATCTCATTAAGCTGATCTTTTTGAACCACATAGTCTGCAACAGGATCAATAGTTGGCAGATTGTTATTTTTCACATTAATTGCAAATTTCATGGAGTTTTCAGCAAACCCATTAACTCCCATGGCTTCCAGGGTAATGGTATCCGAACCTATGGCATCTGCAACCAAACTGTATGTAAGTTTTGCGAAACCGTATTGAACACTTGTTCCGTTTTCGGTCGAGGTTGTATAAGTTATTGGTGTCACAGCTGCGTTGGCGATTAATAACGAAGCGCCTGATACATGCAGTTCTGCTGCATTTTTGATTTCCGGAATCAATACCTCTTTTGTACCAGTTGAATTTTTCAAGTAATTGCGCTCAGCCAGCTGCCCTATATAGGCCATTTTTATAGCCTGGTTTCCCATTCGGAATTCATCGATCGTAAATTTCCCCACAAACGTTAAAGCTGTGCCATTACTGACAAATTTTATTTTTGCGATTTTTTTAAGATCAAGAATGACAGGATTAACTGATGAAAAATCAAATGAAACTGTATTAAAATCAACTCCCTTTAAAATCCGGGCTGAACGATATTCGTTTTTATCAGGGACCAGTTCATCATATTTGTATTGACTTCCAACTAAAGCTGTTTGATAACCCTTACCATCTGAGTCAATTAAAAAGAGCTGCAGGATCATATCGGTTTCGGTTTTCAGCTTTACATTGATAACCGGATTTGCCGAAATGTCGTAACTGCCCCCGAGATCGTAATCGAAACCAAACCAGCGGCTATCTCTGCTGACATTTACTTCCAGCGCTTGCAGGTTAAGTGAAAAAGTATATTTTGAGTTTTGAACTATTCCTGCCGGAACCATTGCTTCATCAAATGCTTCAACAAAACCGGTTTGTTGGGCAAATATTTGCCAATTAAAACACAAACCGAACACCAAAAGAAGAAAGTAAAGTTTTTTCATAATTCTAATTATTACTGTTCATAAGGCATTATTCTTTACCACAAAGGGCACAAAGTTTTTACACAAAGTTCACCAAGTTCCCTCGATGGCTCTTTTTACAGCATCTTTCAGCAAAATAAATGTTGATTAATTGTCCATTCTTGTGTTAGTCGGATTTTAGATAGGCCTATATTTTTCATTTTCTTTGTGTTCTTTGTGTAAACTTTCTTTGTGAACCACTATATAACTCTTTGTATAATGCTTATAATCAATGCTATTCACAAGGTATCTTTTAAAGGATGTCCGAAGGAAGACAAGCAGGTCATCTGAACCCACACCCCGGCGAAGGCCGGGGTCCCGTCGCTGACCACGAATGCCTGCCATGTTTTATGAACCGAAAGCCTCAGAGTAGCGTGACGGGATCCCGGCCTTCGCCGGGATGAAAGCGCTTCCGGAAACGCTAAAAAGAGAGGAGGGGAAGAGAGTATGGGTGTGCGCCTTTGCATAGATTGTGTATTTTTCCCGGAAGTCATCTGTTTTGTTGTTCGGTTACAAAACCGCGGTGACTTTGTAGTTAATCTTTCTAGATTTGATTTCTAACATATACCTTAACAGTAACTTCTAATTTTTTGCTATAATTTATTCAAATTCAATTATCTGATCAGAAAGAATTTGTCAGATTTATTCAGATCAGAGCTTTGAAATCTGTAGATATAAAGTCCTGGTTGTGTTTTCAAACTTTGTTGATACAGTTGACAGCTGAGGACATTCCTTCCAGCAGGCAATAGGTTGCCTCCGACTTTCGATATCACCTTTCCTGAAATATCATATATAGTAATATTAACCGTTTGAGATTGAGTTATATAGAAAACGAAATCTACCTGATCTGCACCCCGGGGATAATTAATTTGCATATCCAAATTACGTTTAACTTTTTCCAGGATGGCAATATGATTCAAAAACGAACCCGATTTATAATGCGAAACCCCTTGATGAGTGGCTAGCCAGGCAGAACCATCTGTTTCGAAGGCAATATCATAAACCGTGTCACAAACCAATCCGTCTTTTTGCTGAAGCGATTGCCATTGCCGGCCCGAAAAAATTGAAACTCCCCCTTTTGTTCCCACCCAGATTTCTCCTGATGGGGCCTCGCTGATAGCCAGGATATAATTATTTACCAATCCATCCGCAACAATAAATTGCGACCAGCCTTCCTTTGCAAGAATGCCTTCATGTTTCTGCAATCCAACACTGGTTCCAAACCATTGATTGCCTTTTGAATCCACAAAAATAGCAGTAATATCATCTGAAAGCGGGCTGATTCCATACTCACTGGTCCATCGGGTGGCTCCTGTCATGCCATCCACTGTATTCACAAAACGGCCAATGCCTCCCGAAGTGCCCGCGTAGAGGCTGTCATTACGGGAATGGATCACTCTGACCGGGGCATTGGGAATGTTGTCCGGGTAGGTACTGTATGTAAGAGATTTCCAGCTGTTGCTGCTCAGATAATTGATGCCTGAAATAGAAGCAGCATACTGTATACCCTGGTTATCCCGGCAGAGCGATAATATGTCATCCCCCAATAAACCATCCAATTGGGAATAGGAAGCGCTTATTAAAAATTCTCCCTGGGAATAAACAGCTACCGAAAGTCCTCCCCGTGTTGCAACCCAGAAGATCATATTTCCATTTGTCTCATCAACCCATATGTCGTTGATGAAAAGGGAAAACAGAAAATTCCCGGATCCATAATTTTTCCAGTTTATTCCGTCTAAACGGGTAAGTCCTTCATCGGTTCCAAACCACTTGGTATCGTGGCCATCAATATAGATTGCTCTGACCACCTTCCCCTCTAACCCATTTGAGTAGGTTGATTGGTATTGAGCGCCGGCATACAAAACGTTTAACAATAAGCATCCGATAAAAAGAAATCTGAAGCGCATGGTTAAACTTTATTTTTTGTAAAACCTCTCAGTAAAATTTTCGTTGCCCGCATTAATCCTTATTAAGTAAGAGCCTGTTATTAAATGGCATACATTCAGATGGATTAATTCATCAGGCTCTGAGTAGTTGAGATTTTCACTGATTACCCTTACGCCATTCAAGCTATAAACCTCCACCTTAATAGATTGATTATGGATTTTTGAAGGTAGAGTCAGGAAAAGAATCTCTGAAGCGGGGTTAGGATAAATGGTTATTTTCCCGGAAAGACTATTATTTACTATGCCTGACGTCTCGTCAAAGATCATGAAATTAAGGGAGGCTTCATATTGGCCGTCTGTGGCAGTAATGGTAGCCAAAACGTCACCAGCATATTCATTATCGGCAATTACCGTCAACTTGTTTCCAACAGTACCGAAAACCAGGTTCCCGGATGCACTTTGAACATGATAGGAGAGAGTATCCTGATCGGGATCAAAAAAATGGGATGAAAGATCCTCGACAATGGTGAGCGTTTCATTTTTCTCCCTGATATTGATATCCGGAATTTCAGCGATCGTAACCACCGGGTGGTTCAACCCTGATATCGAGGTCACCAGGCGTATCGAACCAAAGCCGTTGGCATTCATCCAATGGTCGTTATATTCGGTTTCCGGGACCCACACCGAACCAAAGAAGTTATCCCGCACGCCGTCAGGATCGTCATTATCACAGTATGCCAGGCTCATACCCATCAGTTTGTTTTCAGCAAGTGTAACCCTTGAGTTTTCGGGATTGCTCTTTAAATAGGTATCCGAATAAACTTTCATGGAGAATTCATAGGTATATACATTTCCGTTTCGTCTCATTTTAAAATCAGGGAAATGGGAAGCGTAATTTTCAATAACACTGTTACCCCAATCGGTGCCTGAGATATCGCAGGCCACCAGATCGGTCGAAATTTCTCCATCGGCAGGTTGACTGGTAGCCATATGATAAGAAAAGGCATTTTCGGCATTTTGTCCCAGGGTCGGATTATTATCAAATACATGCAATCCTCCCGACTTATCTTCATCGATAAAGACTTCAACAATATCAAAGTTCGGATATCCATCTCCGGGATATACATAACCATCAATAAATGCATCATCTGTAACCTTGACAAGAAAGTACATCAAGTTATCAGCCGATGACCATGAGATTTTAAATTCTCCATGAAAATCGGATGAATCGATTTTTTGTCCCCAGATAATCCAGGTTTGATCGATAGGGTACCATTTTGCCTCGGTCCAGCAAATATCATTTTCCTCACCATCGAATGTGGGCGGAGTTTCAGTTTTAATAGCAATTACTGTAGTTTTAACCAATTCGGGCGATGTTGACATTAATTCAATTCCCTTATTATATCCAAGGTTATGGGAGTATTGCTTTTTACCTGAATCGTTCCAATGTTCGCAGATACCCAAGCTTCGCATAATGGTGCCATCATTTTCAGGATCATAACGTATACCTTCAGGCCAGAAACTTGAATCGGCAGCCTGAAGCAGATAATCATCTACTGCACCAAATTGAGGACGGGCTTTACCCGGACCGTTAGGATCAGTAAATTCACTCCGTAAGAAATCCATACAAACCGATTCAATGGCCACCGGATCCTGGGCGATGAAGATGGAATTAGGCCAGTCTCCATTAAATGGGGCCATGTTCCATTTTACCGGTTTCTCAACTGCTTCGGTTCCACCCCATAAGCCATCTATCATAAAAAGCAGGGTATTGCCCCCTAACTTTTCGTGACCCATTAGATCGGTTAGTACCCTGTAATTCCTGTATTCAGTTCGGATGGGTTGATCGTTCTCAGGTGCGATCAGTCCGTTGTGCAAGTGATCAGCCCCTGCACGGGTTTGAGAGCCAAAATGATTTTTGGTATTGAGGGTAACGCCGTTGCGGGCATGTGCTTTCAGCGCAGCAATATTGATCAGGTAACCGGCATCCTGCATCTCAGTGTAAATTTTGTCTGAAACTGCTGAAGGCATGACGGTACCTTTATCTGAATAGAAAATTACCGGAGCGGCTGGAATGGTAAGTTTGGTACGGCCAATGTTGCTATGATCTTTATCAACATATTTTACATCAGGAAAAACTGCCCTCAGTTGCTCATACACATGTTTATAGATATGTGCAATCGGATCTCCCAGGTAAATGTCCTTTTGCTGAACTCCATAAATCGTTACGAGTTGTTTCAGGAGTGCGATCATGATTGCCGGAGAAGTTTCTGCCAATCCGTAATAACCTGCAGCCCATGGTAGCGAAATAAGTGACAAGTCGTTCGAATTCGTTAACCAGCTGCCGCCTCCAAGGTTCACTTTGATAAAGATTTTTTGTCCAGGCACATATTCAACACTTCCCAATCCTTTACGCTCATTGAAAGATTTAAAAAGTGCCGTCCACGCATTTTTTACCGAAGAGGCGCCTGTTAATTTCCGGATGGCATCATTGAGCATGCTGTCGACCACCACCTGATTGTTGTTTTTGGCTAAAAAGTATCCATCAGCCCCCCGGATAGGGTCATTCAGATTGTTTGTGCAATTTATGTCCGTAGCATCCGGATTCCAGGCCCAAACCACACGGCCCGGGAAAATTCCACGCGGTTCTCCGAAGGGTAAATTGGGTACAATTTTCGTGGAATTTGCCGATTTAATTTGCGCGTAAATGGTTTTCAGGTTAAGATTGGTTGCAAAGGCAAATAGTGAAATTGCAATCAGAAATAGTCCGCCTGCTGCAATATATTTGGAACGTGTCAGATGTGTTTTTGCCCTTCTAAAAACCATTACCGATCCGGAAAGCGCTATCAGGTAAATGATAAAAGCTGACATGACCGGCGATGCTGCACGCATGCAGGGATAACTTGCGCGCGAAGGCTTGGGGATCACCCGGATCAGGAACCATGCCGTGGAAGCAATCCCGGAAATGATAAAGCCGGCTTTATATGGAATTTTGAATTTGACCACCTGGTTAAAAGATTAAAAAAAAGAGGTTGATTATAATTAACCAACCCCTTTTAAATTCACCAATTACTACACTAATATTAAACCAATTACTAACGAACAATTTTCCGGGCTTCATTATTTGCCCGAATAATATAGAATCCGCTTTTCAAATTGGACAGGTCAATTTCAAGTATATTTTTTCTTGACAAAATTTGCTGACCTAAAGTGTTATATATAGTCACATTGGCAGCTTTGTTGAACTGAATCCGGTCAGGAGTGACAACGTAAAAAATGCTGGGCTGCATGATGATAGTTTGTTCGATACCTGAAGCAGATCCTTTCGTGCCTAAAAATCCGGCAAACATGTTCGACTGCCAGCAATCATTGGTGTCCGAATTCCACCAGTATTCAGCAGGTTTTTTAACCGGTGGGTCAGAAGTATCAAAAGCATCGTCTGTATCGACATCATTTACTTTTAAATCGAAGGAAATGCCTTTGCCATTGTTAAGAGCTTTCCATATTGCCGTGTTGAATTCAGGGCGATAGTCACCCGTGAGTGCCGGATACCCAATGGTAATGATCCATTTTACCGTTTTTGAACCGGCAGCAGTGTGATCGTCAAAGAACAGGTTATTGGCAAATATGTCGGTTGAACCGCCCCAGTTGATATGACCTACTCCAGCGGCATCCACATTGACCATCATGGCTGCATTAAAACCATTTTTATCAAACAGGAGTTTATTGGCCCCGAACTGTGACCAGCGGGTATACCAGGCGGTCGGGAAATCAGTGCGATCAGCCACATCCAGTTTAAAGTAAGGCGAAAGGCAAAGCTCCACAGACTCAGTACCAGTAACATCGTCATCGGTAAATTGAAGCAAAACATACATATTGCTCTCATCATAGAGCACTTTAAAGGCTGCATCCTTAAAATCGTTGGGACCTGTGTTTGAGGCCGGGAGACCCAAAGCATTCGCAAGGGCATCACCGTTTCCGGATACACTCCCCCAGGCGGCATCGAAGTTAACGGTTGCTGCGTCAAAAGAAGCTACCGGTGCGGCATTTGCTTCTTTTCTCGGATAAGCATCGATCCCAACCGCTGGCGCTGTGGCGCCGGCAAACCACCAATCGATGGGCAACTGCCAGTTGGCAACAATCTCGGCATCCGTTAGTCCGGACCCGGAAGTGTTAGTGCCTAAGAATCCTGCAAACATGTTCGACTGCCAGCAATCATTGGTGTCGGAATTCCACCAGTATTCCGCTGGTTTTTTTACCGGTGGGTCAGAAGTATCAAAAGCATCGTCAGTATCTACATCATTTACTTTCAAATCGAAAGAAATACCCTTGCCGTTATTCAGTGCTTTCCATATTGCCGTACTGAAGTCAGGCCTGTATTCGCCTGTTAGTGCGGGATACCCAACAGTAATGATCCACTTAACGGTTTTCGAACCGGCAGCGGTGCGATCGTCCAGGAATAAGTTATTAGTGAATGTTTCCGTTGTTCCGCCCCAGTTGATATGACCTACTCCGGCGGTATCAACATTAACCATCATGGCAGCATTAAATCCATTTTTATCAAACAGAAATTTATTGGCGCCGAACTGTGACCAGCGTGTATACCAGGCAGTCGGGAAGTCAGTGCGATCAGGCACATCCAGTTTGAAGTAGGGCGACATGCATAATTCTACAGACTCTGTACCGGTAACATCGTCATCGGTAAATTGAATCAAAATATACATGTTACTCCCATCATTCAATACTTTAAATGCTGCATCTTTAAAGTCATTCGGTCCTGTGTTTGAAGCAGGAAGACCCAAGGTGTTAGCAATTACATTGCCGTTTCCGGGTACATAAGCCCAGGCAGCATCAAAGTCGGCAGTTGCTGCATCAAAGGATTCTGCAAAGGTGGACATCGCTTCTTTTCTCGGATAAGCATCAATCCCGACGGCAGGTGCTGTGGCGCCCGCAAACCACCAATCAATAGGCAATTGCCAATTGGCGACTCTTTCGGCATCGGTCTGTGCAGAAAGTCCTGACATGCTCAAAAGAGCAATGAAAATGAAAGTAAATAAATTTTTCATACGCTTTTTAATTTAAAATATTAATAATAATGTTAATTGAATCATTAATTTATTTCACGTTAACTGTTACTTTGTATTTGTC
>Ga0163199_1001354_pt1 | contig 15289 bp, 6 predicted proteins | sample PL_2010_150m_FD_113537 | JGI IMG/M metagenome (GOLD analysis project Ga0163199, IMG submission 113537) | Freshwater microbial communities from Powell Lake, British Columbia, Canada to study Microbial Dark Matter (Phase II) - PL_2010_150m | ecosystem: Environmental > Aquatic > Freshwater > Lake ... | reverse complement strand
TCATTGCTGTCGCCACGATGATCACGCTGTAGATAACCGCATGCGAGTAGGTGACCGCGTAATTCGGCGTCGGCAGCCAGCCGGAATTCTGCGCGTACACCAATCCGACGATCACCGAGACGCTGAGCGCCGCCGCCGCGATCAGAGTATTGCGCCCTCGAAAAACGCCGCCGCAGGTGAGCGCTGCGACCTGGGAAAACGTCGCGGCGCCGCGAACCGAGCCATAGGCGGCGGACTCGAGCGCGCCAAGCGCGATCAAACCGAATACGACACCATGCATGGACAGGACAAAGTGGCGCCGGCGGTGCAGGACGTATAGAAGCGCGGTGTAGGCGAACAGTCCAGACAGAATGCCGATTTCAACGCGCGTGGATGTGCCGGCGATGCCGGCCAGGATGAGGAGCGGCAGGACGACGAGCAGCGTGACCAGGATTGCTCCGAGCGCGCGCTCGGAGCGTAACTGCAATTCATTCGATTGCAACGCTGTGTCGGTGGCGGATTTCATCGCGTGGGAGTCAGTGCATGCGGAAATTGAACGGACTCATGAAGGTGGCGCGCCGGCGCGCAGCGTAAGCGCGAGACGCGCAAACGCGTCGCACAGATCCTCGGCCGTGCCTGCCTTGAACACCAGTTCCCGCACCCCTGCCGCCGGCGCCTCGGCGCGCAGCTTTTCATCGATGAAACCCGACGCCACGATCACTGGAAGGTCGATGCGGATGGTGCGCACCTCGCGCGCCAGGTCAAGTCCGGACATGCCCGGCATGTTGTAGTCGGCCACGGCCAAATCGAATCCGAACGGGTCGGCTCGAAGCGCTGCGAGCGCTTCGCTTTGGTCGATATAGCCGCTGACGCGAAAACCGCGCCGCGCGAGCAGGCGCCGTACGAGGAACACCAGCGACTCGTCATCGTCCACGTAGAGAATATGCTGTCCGTCGCCGGTTCTCGATGCCGCGTCCGCCTCTGCGCCCACGCCACCAGACATTGGCGCCGCGGACCGAGCCTCATGCGCGGGAAGGTACAGCGTGAAGGTCGTCCCCTTGTCCGGTCGACTGTCGACCACGATTGCGCCCTCGTGCATCTGGACTATGCCGAGTACCACCGACAGGCCGAGGCCGGTACCCTGGCCCGCCGGTCTGGTGGTGAAGAACGGTTCAAAAATCCGCTCAAGCGTGGCGGCGTCCATGCCGGGACCGTCGTCGCTCAGCGCGAGCCGCACCGTACGGCCCGGGTGCCTCGCGAGCAGGGCGCCCAATTCGGGATGGAGCCCCGCCAATGCGGCATCGAGGATCACCGTATCCAGGCGAATTTCAATGGTTCCCGTGCTGTTCTCCATCATCTGCATGGCATTGGTGGCAAGATTGACCAGGACCCGCCGGATCTGAGCCGCATTGGCGAGCACCGGCGGCACGTCGGCGGCATAGTGAACGTTGAACGTCAAGTCTTCCGGCATGGTCGCGCGCAGCTGTTGCGCTGACTCCTCGACGATCATGGCGAGCGCCGTCGGTTCGCGCTCAAACGGCTGTCTGCGGCTGAACGATAGAATCTGCTGCACCAAATCGCGCGCGCGCGTGGTGGCCTTGCCGATCTCCGCCAGGCTCTCGAGGGCGACCGGATTGGCCAGCGCATCCTGGCGCGCCAATTCGGTGTTGCCAAGAATGGTGGCGATGATATTGTTGAAGTCGTGGGCGATGCCTCCGGCGAGCGTGCCGATGGCCTCCATCTTCTGCGACTCGCGCAATTGCGTTTCGAGAGAGTCGCGCACTGCCCGGGCACGCTTAAGTTCGGTGATATCGCGTACGATGTTGACGCTGTGCGGGACGTTTTCAATCTCGATTGCGGCCGCGGACATAAGACCATGAACGATGCTGCCGTCCTTGGCGCGAAAGCGCGCTTCTAGATTGGAGACCACTCCGTCCTTTGTCAATCCCTCCACCATTCGAATTCGGTCTTCCGGGTCGTCCCAGATATTGAATTCGATCGAAGTACGGCCGAGGACTTCATCTTCGGTGTATCCGAGAATCTGGGTAAAACCGCGGTTAACGGACACGTACATCCCGTCCCGAATCCGGTTAATGTTGATCGAATCCGGACTGAGGTGAAACGATCTTCTGAATCTGTCCTCGCTGCTGCGCAACGCGTGCTCCGCGCGCTTGTGTTCGGTAACATCCCGAATAAGTGTCAGCACGCTGGGGGATGGGGGGCCACCGCCGGAAAGAACCTTCGTCGAGATCGCCAGAGTTCGCTTTCGGCCGTCCGCGCGCGTGATCTCCCAGTCCTCGGCCAACGCTTCGTCGCCTTCCCGCATCCGGGCCATGCGCTCGATCGCCTGGGCGCGGATCGCAGGGTCGGGGTACAGGGCCTGATACCAGCCAAGCCGGTTGATCTGCTCCAGGGTATATCCGGTAATCTCGGTCATGCGCGCGTTCCAGATGGTAAACGCGACGTTGGGCGGCTCGGCGATTGCGTGGTAAACGCAAAGTCCCTCGCTGACCTGGTTGATCACGGCGTCCTTGAACTCTTCGCTCCGCTGCAACGCCGCCGTCGCCCGCGTGCGCTCGTTTACGTCGAGGGTCACCCAGATGACGCATTGCCTGCCCTCGATTTCGATCGGTTCGCCCCAAACCTCGCAGAATATGGATTCTCCGGACTTCTTGCGCAACTGGGTTTCCAGACCCTGGATGCGGCCGTGCTCGATCAGGGTTTCAATTGCGCGCCGGCGATCGTCTGGACGCACCCACAAGCGGATTTCGCCGGCCGTGTGACCGATGATTTCCTCGCGCGAATAGCCCATCACGTCGAGTGCGCCTTGGTTGACATCGATGTAGCGGCCGTCCTCGGCGGTGCTGATTGCCACGAACATGGGGCTCGAACGAAACGCTTTGGCGAATTTCTCCTCAGATGCGCGCAGTGCCGTATCCGCGCGTTTGCGCACGTCGATGTCGTGTACTGTCCCGCGCAGTTGCACCACGGCGCCATCCGTTCCGCGGACCGCTTCGCCCCGTGTAGCCGTCCAGACCGTCGTTCCGTCCGCACGCATCATCTCGAGTTCGAGCTCGAAGGGGAGCGCTGTTTCGATGGTTCTCGCGACCGCTACCCCAAGGCGCTCCCAGCTTTCTGTAGTGTAGAACCGCGGGAGTGTCGCGAAGGTCGGCGTTGGCAACGATAAGTCGCGGGCGAGGATGAAGTTCATGCCATCGGACCAAATGATGATATCGGTTCCAGGCGTCCACTCCCAACTCCCTATCCCGGCGATGCGCTGTGCCAGAACAAGATTCTCCTTAGCTTCCACGATCTGTGCGTTACGCGTCTGCAGATCCTTCGCGCCGGCGGCGATCTGCCGGTTCTTGCGCATCAGTGTGGCTATGAACGCCGCGAGTGAAGCCGCGAACAACAGGGCAATCGCATAAAGCGACAGGACGATGAACTGAAAGTTGCGTTCGTAGAACGATGGCGCCGGGTTGAGAATTTTCGCCTTGCCGGCAAGCGCCGGCGGCAGCGCCAGACCGAGTCTTGCGAGTTCCCCGGCATCGACGATGTATTCGTTCGCGCCGGACTCGACCGGTTTGATCGCGGCGATGGCGGTCCCGGCGAGATAGCGCGCGGCGAGCCCGGCGGCGGCGGCGCCCTGCCTGCTTCCGCTTACCATGTAGCCGCCGAGCACGCCGGGATACAGATAGACGTCTTCCATGCTGATGATGACGAACGATCCGGCCTGCACAACGGCTGCAATAATCTCGGACAAGGTGAGTAGCTGTCCCGCAGCGTTTTTCATCGCACCCAGGGTCGTCAGGAACACGAACCGCTCCCTGCTCCCGCGCAGCGCCGCCATCAATTCCTCGACCCGGCCGCTGCTCAGGAACCGGGCCCGGATATCCGGCTGGCGCGCGAGTTCGACGACGAGCGTGTTGTAGATGGCCTTGAACGTCTCCGACTCGTCTCCCACCACCAGGATATCGTGCGCCTCCGGCGCGAGCTGCCGCATCAGATCCAGGTTCGGGCCTATTTCCTTTTGCTCGAACACACCGGTAACCTGGCGCGGGTCGATGCGCTGCCGCATGCTGAGGTCGTTGATACCGGAGAAGAACACTGGCACGCCGGGAAAGATCCGCGAGAGATGCGTCAAGGCGAACGACAGCGCGTTATCGTCCGTGACATAGATGAGCCTTGGCGCGAAACCCGCGTACTTCCGCGCCAGGTGCGCGCCGACGGAGTCGGCGTAGGCAGCGGTGTAGGGCACCCGTTTGGTATCGAGGTATTCGACACTGGCCGCGATCATGTCCGGTCCGGCGGCGCCGAGCCCGTGCATGAATCCTTCATGCTGGCGCTTGGTCCACGGATATTCCTGGCTGTAGGAATGCAGAATGAAAATCGGCGTATTGACCCGGGCAATGGCGGTCGCGGCCCAGGCTAGGGATAGCACTAGGAGGAGCGCCGCCGCAAGGCGCGGCGCTCGCGTGTTCGAGCGGGCGGCGCGTCCGGATCCGGGCTTCACCCCGGACGGGATGCTGTCTATCGCAACTCGAAGTGCAGAGTGCATGTTTGGCGGCAAGCGGCGGGATGGCGAAGAGTGCGGATGTCGGTGCCAAGGATAGCGCAATTCCTCATCATGCCACCGTCCTTTCGGGAAACCGAGTCGTAGCCGAACTGCCGCCTGCGCCGGGCGTGGCGCTCAATCGGTGGGGTTGCCCATCGGTGCCCGGGCGCGCCTGGCATTGGCCGGCATCGATCTACACGGGTCACGCGTGTCTAGGTGTCGTACCAGACGGCATGGTGATGGTCCAGGTGTACCGTGGTGCCGCAGTAGCTGCAGCGCAGGACCGCCTGCGCGGGCGCACTCCAGGGCAGGGCGGCGGCGCCAAGAGTGCACACCAGAATTTCGCGTGCGACGTGTGCGGTGCCGCGATTTGCCGCAACCGGATTGGTGAAACAGCCGGTACATATCAGTTCCATCGTTTCTTGTGTCGATTGTCGGGATGGCACGAATGTCGCGACCAGATGCGGCGACCTCCATGAGGCATTATCGGCGACAGCTCAGGACTCTTTAGCGGGCGGTCGTCTAAACTTTTGCGTATTGCCGCCGTAATACCTGAGGCGTAGGTGCCGGGCGCGCGCGGCGCGAACGGCTGCGCCCGCCGGGCTGGGCCGCGCCGCGGACCGCGGAATGGATGGGCGAACGCTACGGGAGCCGGAGATGAGCGCGGAAGAAGTTCTTGATCGCAACGCCGACCAGATCGTCAAGGAGATCGGAATTCCGCCATGTCCGGCGATTCTGACCAGATTGCTGCGCGAGACGCGCGCCGACGAACCGGATTTTCGCCGCGTCGGCAAGCTTGTGGGCGGCGATGTCGCGCTCGCGTCCGCCGTATTGAAGATCGCGAACTCCCCGTTCTACGGTCTACGTACCAAGGCGGCGTCGGTGCAGCAGGCGCTCGCGCTACTTGGCCTGGCGGCGGTGACGCATTTGGTGACCGGGCTGCTGTTGCGGCAGGCGTTCTCGGTCTCCGCCGGTCCGTGCATGGAGCGCTATTGGAAGACATCGATGGCGACATCGCTGATCTCGGCGCTGGTGTGCCGGGAGGCCGGGCGCGGCGACGGCGGCGTCGCCTGTACCTACGGCCTGTTCCGCGATTGCGGCATGCCGGTGATGTTGAACAAATTTCCCATCTACGCGGATATTTTCGACGGCTCCGCGCTCGCGCCGGGCGAACCGGTGCTGGAAATCGAGAACGAGCGCTACACGACCAATCACGCGCGGGTGGGGGCGCAACTGGCGCGCAGCTGGTACCTGCCGGAGACCATGTGCCACGCCATAGTGAATCATCACGACGCGCATTGCCCGGACCGGATTCCGGCGCAGGCGGAGGCTGACTCCCTCGCGCTGATCGCCATCGGCCTCGCTGCCGAGCAGCTCTATTGTTCGGCCACCGGCGTGGTCTGTCACGAGTGGGCTGTTGCGGGCGAGTGGGCGTTATCCGAGCTCGACTTGACGCACACCCGGTTCGATGCGCTGGCGGCTCGGGTCAGTTCGTCGATCAACCAACTCTGAACCTCGTTCGGTTCGCGCGCGGACGCGGGCCTCGCGGCAGACGCGGAACAAGCGCCCAAAGCGCCGCCTGTTCCACGATTCGAATCGAATTTCTGGGTGAATAATGTGCACAAGGCGCCAAACCGCCTTGCGCGCAGGCGTGTGCCTGCCGCGCACTTTGCCACGGACGGTGCCCATGAAATCCAGCGCAGACGCATCCAGACTGGTGCTCGCATTCGACGCAGGCAGCGGCGAGCGTTCCACCCCTGACTCGAGGGACAGGGAAGACGCCGAATTGGGCGCGATCAAGCAGGCCGTGGCGCGCATCGAAGCCGACGCGAAGGCGACCGCGGCGGCGCATCTGCGCGCCCGCGCCGAGGAACGTGCGCGCCTTTCCGCCGATACCAAGGCCATTGCCGAGTCCGAAGCCAAGAACGCGGCCGAGGCGCGGATGCGGACCGAAGAAGAAGCCGCGGAATGCGCGCGCCTGCGCGTAGAGGCGGAAAGCAATGCGCAAAGCGCAGCCACGGAACGCAGGCAAGCCGAGACACTGGCGACTTCCGAGGCCGAGGCGCGCGCGCAAGCCGACAGGCAGGCGACGCAAGTGGCTCTGACGCGGTTGACGGCCGAGCGCGAGCTGCAGGCGCGTCGCCAGGCGCAGACCGCGATCGAGCGCAGCGAGGCCGAACGCATGCAGGCCGAGGCCGGTGAATTGCAGCAACTGCTGCAGGAAATGGAGGCCGCAGCTTACGCGCGGGTTGTTCAGGCGCAGCGGGAACAAGCAGCAAGTCGCGCACGCGCGACGGCGGAGATCGAAGCGCTGGAGACGAGCCGCCGCCGCGCGCAGGCTGAAAACGAGGCGGAGCAAGCGATTCGGGAGCGCAGCTGCGCGCAGGAACAGGCGCGCGAAACGGCGCAGCGCAATGCGCGCGCCGAGCAGGCACTAGTGGTGGTTGCAGCCGCGCGCATCGACGTTGAATCGAGCTTCGCGGAACAGTCCGAGGCAAGAGTCCGGGACGAGGTACGCCTGTTGGCGCAGTCCAGGGTGAGGCAGGAGGTGGCGGCGCAAATGCGGGAGACGCGCGAGGAGCGACTGCGCGCGGAGCGCGTGCTCGCCACGCAAGCCGAGGCGAAAGCGCAGGCCGAAGCCGGTGCCGAAGCCGCCGCGGTGGCGCGCGCACGGGCCCAGGCACGCGAACTCGCCGCGGTGCAGGGCCGTCTGGCGGCCGAACTCGCCGCCAGCAGCGACGCCGACGAGCGCGCACGCGCCGAAGTTGAACTTGAACGTCTGGTGCAAATCAGGGCCGCGCAGGAAGCTGAGGCAATCGCGGGACTGCAGGCGCGCATCGCCGCCGAACAGGAGGCTGTCGCGGAAGCTCGCGCCAGGGTGGGGGCAGAGCAGACTTTGCTCGAAGCCGAGCGCAGGCGCGTCAGGGAGGAGAACCGCGCCAAAGCCGCGGCGATCGCCCTGGCGCGTGTTTCCGAGGAGTGCGCACAGGCGGCGAAGATCAAATCCGAAGCGGAAATCGCGTTGTTGCTGGAAACGAGGCGCCGGCAGGCGGCGGAGCAAGCGGCCGCCGAACGCGCGCGCGTCGGTGCCGAGATGGAGGCAGCGGCCGTCGCGAAAGCACACGAACGGCTGAGAATCGAGCAGGAACGCGTGCGGCTTGCCGAGGAGGCGGCAGCCGAAGCACTGTCGCGTGCCGAGGCCGAGGGAAGAATGCTCGAAGCCGAGCGCAGTCGCCTCAGAGAAGAAAGCCGCGCCAAGGCGGCGGCGCTGGCACGCGCGCGCATGTCCGATGGGTGCGCAAGAATCGCGCAGATCAGATCGGCGGCCGAAATCGCTATGCTCCCGGAAATGCGGCGGCGTCTGGCTGCGGAACAGGAAGCTGCGCGCCGGCTAGAGGCGAATGTCGCGGCGCAGGCCGCGGCGCGCTCGGCGGCGGAGGAGCGCGCAGCCAGCGAATCCCGCCTGTGCGCGGCGGAAAGCGCAAGAATGCAGGACGAGGAGAAGGCAGCGCTTGCAGCGCGCGAGCGCGCTTCGGGCGAGTTGCGGTTGGCGGCCGCCGCGCAGTCCCGGCAACTCGCCGACGAGCAGGCCCTGGCGCAGGCGGAAGCACGTATCAGGGCGGAGACCGAGGTACGCGATGCCATGCATGCCAGGGCTCGCGCCGATTCCGCCGCGGCCGTACGCGCGCGCGGAGACGCCGCTGCACTTAGGCGCGCGGCGCACGCAATCGCCTTGGGTGCGCGTCGCGCAGTGGTGTTAAAGCGCGTCGTGCTTGCCGGCGTGGTGTTCGCCGCGGCGGCGCTGGGAGTGTCCTGGTACGCCGAAGGTCCCACGGTAGCGCCCAGCGTCGCCGCGGTCGGGGCCGCAGCGGCACAATGGACGCCGCAGCACGGAGCCCAGGCGGCCGACGCCGGCGTTGCCCTGAGTCTGAGAATGGAGGATTCGTTGCAGCAGGCGCCAGCCGGGCGTTAGCGGGTTCCGGCGCAATGCGTCAACTGGTCAATGTCGCGGGCCGCGTGGGCGTCGATCCCGAGGTGGAATTTCAGGTTTTGGGTGCTCCTCGAAGCGAACCTGCCAGACGCGCCACGACCTCGCACAACTCATCGACGGTATTGGGCTTGTAGATCAGCTCGCTCACTCCGGCGGCAGGCGCTTTGGCGCGCAACTCATCGGTGATGTAGCCTGAAGCTATCGCCACCGGCAGATCGGCGCGAATCTCGCGCAACGCCCGCACCACGTCCAGCCCCGACAACTCGGGCATATTGTAGTCGGTAATGGCCAGGTCGAACTGGTCGCGATCGGCGCGCATCGCCGCGACCGCCTCGCGCGGATCCGTATAGCCGCTAACTCGGTATCCCTTGCGTTGCATCAGGCGCGTCATCAGAAAGACGATGGATTCGTCGTCATCCACGTACAGTATGTGTCCTCCCGGCTCGCGCGGCATCGGCGCGTCGCCGTCGCGTGCAGCGGTCACGGGGCGCCGCCGTCCGGCTTCCGGCGCCGTGCAAGCGCAATCCGAGGCCTGCACGGTGCGGAAAAAGATGCAGAATGTGGTGCCTTCTCCGGCTTTGCTACGGACCCCGATAGTTGCTTCGTGGTCCCTCACGATGCCATGCACCACCGACAGGCCGAGTCCGGTTCCTTCACCCACCGGCTTGGTCGTGAAGAACGGTTCGAACATGCGTTCGCGTGTCGTCGCGTCCATGCCTCGGCCGTTGTCGCGCACGATCAGGCAGGCGTAGCGGCCGGGACCCAGTTTGGTGTCCGCGCCGCACGGTTGCCATTCCTTCTCCGCATCCGACGCTTGGTTCACGATCCTATGTTCCAGCCGCACCTCAATCGTGCCAGGATGGTCCAGGCCCTGTACCGCATGCCAGGCGTTGCCGCACAGGTTGAGCAACACCTGCTGGATCTGGTTTGCATCGGCCTGCACCGTCGGCACTCCGGTGGCGCAATCAACCACCAGATTCACCCCGGTCGGTATCATGGTGCGCAGAATGCGCAGCGAGTCCGTCACCACCTGCTCCAGCGATATCAGCTCGCGCTCCGATGTTTGGCGCTTGCCGAATGCGAGAATCTGACGCACCAGTACCTTCGCCCTTTGGCTAGCCCTACGGATTTCGTCAAGGCTTACCAACGCGGCATGCGCCGGCCCCACGTCCTGGCACGCGAGTTCCACGTTCCCCGCGATAGTGGCTACGATGTTGTTGAAATCGTGCGCTACCCCACCGGCGAGCGTGCCCAGAGCCTCCATCTTCTGCGACTCGCGCAGCTGCGCTTGCAGCTGGTCGCAGGCGGCCTCGGTGCGCTTGCGCTCAGTGATATCGGCGAACGAATAGACCCTGCCGAAGATCTGTTCGGCGTTTCGCGCCGGCATCGATGTGCGCTCGAAAATGCGTCCGTCGGCCAGGTGCAGGACATCGAAACTTTGTTCATCGGTGGTGGGCGATATCGCCGCCAGGTTCGCCTGGTAGGCGATGGGATCGGCAAAGAGTGCCGCCATGAAGCCGAAAATCAGGCTGTCTTCGTGCTCGAGCAGGAGAGCGTCAGGCAATCCCCAAATCTGGGAAAAGCGCCGGTTCATGTTGATGATGCGACCGGTGCGGTCGAGCAGGAGGATGCCTTCAGCCGTCGCCTCCAGCGTCGCTTGCAGGCGCGAAGTCACAAGGGCGAGCTCGTCCTGCGTGCGCCGCTGCAGATCAAGCGGCTCGGCCCGGATCACCAGCCAGCGTCTTTGGCCGTCGGCGGCCCGCGATACCGTTTTTGTCGCCAGCAGAATGTTGCCGTTCGCACAACGATAGCTTGCCTCCACGCCCTGCGTCTCTACCGGTCCTCCCTGGGATAACTCCTCCCAGTAGAAAACGTCCGCGAGGGAGCATTCAACGTCGGTAATGGGACGTCCGACGAACTCCTCGCGACGATAGCCCAGAAGCCGCAGGGTCGATTTGCTCGCCGCGGCGATCGCCAGCGACGACTGGTCGACCAGCACCAGAATTCCACTGGCGTGGTCCAGAAGTAGCGTGTCGTGGTCAGCGCTCATATGCGCTCCGCCGGGCTCAGCAAGTCGCTGTCGAAAAAATAGGTAATCCGCTTGCGCGGGCTGAGGTAGGCGTATACGGCCGGAGGCAGCGTTGACGGCCGCAGGCTCTTGGCGATGCCAAGCTCGGTTTCATGCTCCAGATCGAGCATGACGGCCTCGTGCCTCGGCACGCCCGCGTCGTAGAGCATGACCCAGGGACGCAGCGCATTCTGCGGATTGACCGAGACCACCATTGCTATTGCGTTGTTGGTGAGCTTGACGATCGAGCCGGGGGGGTAGACGCCGAGCGAACGGATCATGAACTGAAGAACGCGTTCTTCGAATCTGTCCCGTCGCCGCACGAAGATGAACGAAAGGGCCTCGTGCGGCGTCATCGCCTGATTGCTAATGACCGGGTTGCACAGATTGTCGTAAAGGTTGACGAGGGCCACCACTCGGGCAAGCGGCGTGATGTGCTCCAGCCTGAGCGCATGCGGAAAGCCGGAGCCGTCGGCCATTTCGTGGTGCTGCGCGATGATGGCCAGGACCTCCGCGTCCAGGCCCAGTGTTTTGCCTATCCTCAGTCCGTTTTCGACATGGCTGCAATATAGCTCGCGTTCCGGTCTGGTGAATTCGCGCGGATCTTTCTTCAGCACACGGCTTGGGATGTCGATCTGACCGATATCATGCAACAGCGCTCCGGCCGCCAGGCTGCGCGCCTGTTCTCCGGTGATATTCAGCCCCCTGGCCAGCATCATGCTGAGGACGGAGACGTTCAGTCCATGGAAATAGGCCTCCTCGCCGCCGCATTTCTCGCTCATGACGCGCAGGGACACGTCCTCGCGTTCGAGAAAGACCGAGGCCATTTGATCCAGCAGACCGTTCAGCTCCTCCATCGACTCCTCCGGCCGCAGCAGAAGGTTCCTGGTGGCCGTACGCACGATGCCGGCCGCCTTGATGAAGGCTTTCTCGGTCTGCGTCACAATCTGGCGCTGCTCGCGTAGCCGCAGCAGTCGTTCCTCCTGCACCGTGATGACCGGGTCGGCTTGCGCGTAGTTCGCCGGCGGTACTTCGGCTGCAGGCGCCGCAGGTTTGGCGGCGGCTGGAAGCTCCCCGCGCAAGTATTCGTTGACGTGTTCCGAATGGCAACGAATGCGCCGCAGGCCGAGGGCGCGCAGTTCCGCTATCTGCTCTTCGCTGGCAATCCTGAAATGGCTCCGCGTGAACGGATGGAGGAACCAGGGCAAATCGACATGGACGTACATGCCGATCCGCAATTGATCCGGCGAGGCATAGCGGAATACGCGCTCGGCGTGGTCCTCGGGCGGTATGGTGGTCATGGTTCCTGGCGTCAGCGAATGGGCAATTAGTCGTACCGGGTGGCCGCCGGCGATTCACGCGCCAATGGCGCTTCGACGTAGGCGCGCGGCCGGCCGGGGGCGGCGTCAAGGTTATTGACGGTGGCGATCCCCACTACCTCGCTGCCGCCGCGCCGGCTGTCCTGCCCATCCGTCAATAGGGAGGACGCAGGCCGGAACGGATGCGACGTCCAGGAACCACACGGAGCATACAGGTGCATGCCGGGCTGCAATCGCGCGACGCTTATTCGTTTCAGCATGAGGTTTGGACTTCGCTTATGGATCCACCACCGGCCCTTTTCTCTCCCCGAAACACCGCGTCACAGCGCGTAGCTCCGGTCGTCGCTCGATTGCCTAGCCTGGTTGCCGCCGGGTCAAGCAGCGCTCGTCCCGTGTTATCGGCCGCAAAGCGCAGATCTGAACCCCGAGCCGCAGGAATTCTCGGCAGTACCCGCGCGCAATACGACGCGGGCGCGGCCCTGCAGTTGCGGCGCGCTCACTTGCCACAGGCCCAGCAGTTGGAGCAAACTGGCATCCGGGAATGGTTTCGGCCGCTAGTGCATGAGCGCTTTATCATCAAAAATCAGGGAACTGTATGCACTGCTTGCAGTGCCGCCCGTGTTTCCCAAGCGCAAGCGCAACGCCGCCGCGGAACGATTGCATGCGGTACTGCTGACGGTCGTAGTTCTTTTCACGCTGACATGGCTGCTCGGCAATCTGGTCCTGTTCTCGAACCGGATTTGGGGCAACATCGTATGCCTGCTGGTACTCGGCGACAGCGCGTTGTGCTGGTACTTGATGCGCCGTGGATTCCTGCGCCAGGCCGGACTGCTGCTGGTCGTTCCCCTGTGGCTGACCGTATGCTTCGTCGCCGTGTATTCGCCGGGCGCAAACGTAATCCCGTTCGTCTCGGTCATGTTTGTCGCCTATCTCCTATCCGGACCGTTGCTGGCAGTCGCCGTCGTGGTCTCGTCCATCCTCAGCTCTGCCGGTGTTCTTTTGGGCGACACGCTCGGAATCCCCTGGCCAAGACCACTGTTTCTGCCGCAACCGGTGATGGTCTTGTATTTGTATTTTCTGTTTGTAGGGCTGGCCGTTACTCCCTTTGTCCTGCTCAACCGGCAACTGCGCAATGCAGTCGAGCGTCTCGAACTGTTCCGCGCCGTTCATCGCGATCTGAAAATAGTCACCTGGATATGGGAAAAGAATATTGAAAAGACCCAATGGGACGGCGATCTATCGCCGCTTCTCGGGCTTGCGCCAGGTGCGTTTTCGGGCGATTTCAGCGACTATGAGTGGCGACTCCACCCGGATGACATGGCAGCTGCGAGGCGCAGGCTTGTAGACTGTGTTAAGGGGATACAGCCGTCCTATTGCGTAGAGGAGCGTGTGATCTGGCCCGACGGCAGCGAGCACTGGCTCCAGGTCGAGGGCGATACCGTCTATGGCGCCGGCGGCCGCGCCGTGCGCATGACCGGTGTGATCAGCGACGTCACTGAGCGCAAGCGTGGACAACTTGCGCTTGCCAGCGCGGAGGAGCGATTCTCTCAGGCTTTCCGCGCCAGCCCGATCGCGATTCTCATCTCACAATGGCCGGACGGTCGCCTGCTCGACGTGAACCCGATGTTCGAACAGCTTTCGGGATACTGGCGCAGCGAGGCGATCGGCCGTACCGGTATCGAACTGAAATTGTGGCCGGACCAGGGCGATCGCGACCGCTGGTTCCGAGAGTTGGCCGCCAATGGCGTTATCGACGATGCGCCGATGCAGTTCCGCGCCAAGGACGGCAACATTTATTCGACCCGCCTGTCCTCGTCCGTGATCGAACTGGGTGGCGGAAAAGGCGTTATCAACCTGGTACGCGACGTCACCGCGCAGGAGCGCGCAGAGCGCGCGATTCTCGAATCGGAACAGAAGTATGCTGCGGTGTTCGATACTTGTCCCGAGGCGATCGCGCTTTCGCGCGAAAGCGACGGCATGATGCTCGAGATCAACGAATCCTGGACGCAGCAGACCGGCTACGCGCGTGCCCAGGGGCTGGGTCGTTCGGCGCTGGAACTCGGCCTGTGGCTGCGCGTCTCGGACCGGGACAAGGTGCTCGCAAAAATTGCTGCCGAGGGCCGGGTATCGAATTTCGCAACCGAGTTCGTGCGTGCCGACGGTTCCGCCCAAGCAGTACTTGTTTCCGCTACCAGGCTCGTGTTCAATGGCGAACCGTGCATCGCCTGGGCATGGCGCGACATCAGCGAGCTGCGCCGGTTGGAGCAGGCGCGTGCCGAAAGCGACGGGCGTTATCGCACTCTGTTCGACTCCGCTCTGGACGCAATCGTCATCGTCTCCCAGCGCGGTGTGCTGGTGGATATCAATCGCTTCGGCTTGAAATCCACCGGATACACGCGCGATGAGCTGATCGGAAAGCGCATGGAGATAATGTTCGATCCGGAACGCCTCGCCAGAAATCCCCTGCGTCTGGCGGATGTGTACCAGCTCGGAGCGGTAAGAATCAACCGCACCATACGGCACAAGGACGGCGGGGAGATCGCCGCCGAAATTCTCGCCGGCCCGCTGCCTGACGGGAACATCCTGGCGATTGTGCGCGACGTGTCCGAGCGCAACCGCAGCCAGGCGCTGCTGCAGCATATCGCTCGCGGGGTTTCAGGTGTGGTCGGAGAGCCATTTTTTCGCTCGCTGGTCAGCAGTCTGGCGAAGGAGTTGTCGGCCGATTACTGTTTCATCGGCGAAATCCCGCCCGAGGATGCGGACAAGGTGCGCACCCTGGCGTTTTGCGCTGACGGAGCCGTTGCGCCCAACTTCGAGTATCCGCTTGAAGGTTCGCCTTGCGCCAACGTGATCGAGCGGCACGGGACCATATGCATACCGGGGAGCGTCGCGAATCAGTATCCGGCTGACCTCGGTCTGCAGCGCATGGCGGTTGAAGGATATATCGGTACTTCCCTGTTTGATTCGGCAGACAACGCAATCGGCATACTTGTCGTGTTGTCACGCAAGGCGATTGCCGAGGTTGGGTTGTGGACTTCGGTGCTGGAAATCTTCGCCGCGCGTGCAGCGGCGGAAATGGAGCGTACACGGGCGGAAGCGCGGATTCTGGAAATCAACGCGTCGCTCGAGCGGCGCGTCGCCGAGCGTACCGCCGCGCTCGAATCGACGAATCGCGAGCTCGAAAGCTTCAGCTACTCGATTTCGCACGATCTGCGCGCGCCCTTACGCGCCATCGAGGGCTTTACTGCGATCCTGCTGCGCGAATGCAAGCAGAAGCTGAGCGAGGAGGAATTTTCGCTGCTGACGCGGATCAGCCAGAATTCCCTGCGCATGAGCCAGCTGATCCAGGATCTGCTCCAATTCGCCAGAGCCGCTCG
>Ga0163199_1001353_pt1 | contig 15292 bp, 12 predicted proteins | sample PL_2010_150m_FD_113537 | JGI IMG/M metagenome (GOLD analysis project Ga0163199, IMG submission 113537) | Freshwater microbial communities from Powell Lake, British Columbia, Canada to study Microbial Dark Matter (Phase II) - PL_2010_150m | ecosystem: Environmental > Aquatic > Freshwater > Lake ... | reverse complement strand
TTTTCTTAACTGTGGGCAGTGACGCTCTCTGCGTGGGAGTACCGCCTTGGACGCTCCAGCGTCCCGCAACGCGGAGCGTTGCTGACTGAATTCCCACGCAGAGCGTGGGAATTATAGTTTCGGGACGTTATTTTCAGCCAAATCATTAGCGATTCGGTTTTACCGGTAGCGAACATTCCGCGATATACCTCCCTATCGCCGCTAACTACTGCACTCACTTTCCATGCCGCGGCGAATACCGTTGGGAATGGCCGGCAAGGCTTCGTTCCCGGGTATGCTCATGCTCATCGCGATGCGATCGACATCCAGCACTAATGCCAGCACCATTTGTGTTTTGCTGGTCGTATCGTTACAGACAATAGCCTCACCCATTACATTGCCGCCTGCCATGCCGGACGGCAGGGAACGCAGGCGGCTTACCGAAATTTCGGTGATTTCTCCCAGCGCATCGGCAAGAATGCCCAATTGGGAACCCTCCTTTCTGCGCACGATAATGACCTGCCGTTTGCAGACCGGCAAACTGGACGTCGCCTTAACCATCGTTGCTATATCGTATAAAGGAATGATTTCACCGCGGTATTTGAAATAGCCGACAAACGTCGACGCCGACTTAAACGCAGGCGATATATCGGTCATGCTGGCCGGATCGACAGCTTCCACGACATTGTCGGCACGCAGCCAAAACCATTTACCGCCGATATGGAACGTGGCAATGCCCACCGTTTCACCATCGGTGCCGCGATCGGACTGGATAAGAACTCGCGGCTCCACATCACCCTGGGTTTGTTCCACGGCATCGCACAGCGGCAAAAAGACCTGCGCAATCACGTCATTGCGGTAGCTGCTGTCGGCAGTATTATTGTATTCGCGGTAGCCGGCGCTCATGCGTGCGCCTACGGTGTAATAGCGCCCATTGTGCTGCACAACGCCGGTTCTGGACTCACCCGCCTGAAGCGCTAAATAGTGCGTATCCAAACCCAGCAATGAACCCGGCGCATAGGTCTCGTCCGAACAGGCGATAACCCGGCCTTTGCGGTCGACAAACACCGCGAAAGCCCCGGCTATCGCCTCGCCACTCTCGGCGCGCGGCAAGGCATCACGCAACATTGCGGCAAACTGGAGCGCGGAATCGAAAACAATGCCGACCCCGCCCACCACCGTGTTCCTGCCGGGTGCCCGTACAGCCGCGCCGTAGATGTAGGTATAACGTCCGGCATAGAGCGGCGTGGCGTTAAAAGCGGATACCGCATAGCTCTGCGAATCCTCCAGCGCCAGCACTCTTCCGACCCATTCTTCAGTCAGTATCCGGCCTACCAGATAGGATTCATCCTGATTGGATAGCGCCACGATGCGACCTTCCGCATCAAACAGGATAAGATTGGTGTAAACGGTATACAGGTCGTTAATGCCCCAGAGAATTTCGCTCAGGTGCCGGGTGCCGTCCTCGTCCACATCGCCATCGGCCAGCAGCGCCCGGAACGCCGAGGTCAGCGCCCACCAGCGACAGTCATTGGCGCGCTCGTAAAGATTGCGGTCCATGATGTCGATAGCCAGCGACGCCAGAAACGGGCTGTCCTGAAGAATCGCCGACACCACGGTTTCATGCAGATTGGCAATAGAGCGCTCAAACACATCCTTGGTCTTGCCGCCCGTATTGCTGATCTCCCTGAGCAGGATTTTGGAAAAATAAGGGTCGACGGATTGATTGGCGCTGCCCAAACGGACATGACCATTCCATACCGAGCGGTTCACATCGGCCAGAATGCCCTCAGCCTGGGCGGGAATGCTGCGCAACGCATCACCGAACAACGAAGGACTGCCCATCATCGTCGCTAAAACTTCAGGATCCACATCGCGTAACATGTCCGAAGAATCCTTGTTAAAAGCATGCTGAACCGGCAACATCACATGGCCAAACCAGCCTGTGCCCATATAACCCTGATAGCCTTGAGTCGGCCGCGTAGCCGCCAGATATTCCAGCCCGCCAAAGCGGACGATACGGTAATCGGCATCCAGCACCGGTTCCATGCGCGCGCCCAGCGGAATATGAAAGGTATCGGAACTCGCAACCACCAGACCGGTATCATCGATCAAGGTAATCACCGACCAGTCATCCTTGTTCACCAGATTGGCAAAAATACTCTCCATTTCATTCTCAAAACGAAAACACAGAAACAGCACGCCGATAGGCTGGCCATTGTCGCCGGTCACGCGAAACGAATAGCCCAACGAGGCCGTCTGGCCCGGCAATAAATCGTGATGGCGGTAAGTTTCGACATAAGCCGCCTTCGTTGCCAGCGCCTCGGCAATCAACGGATCATTGCTGCGCTCAACCATCACACTGTCATCGAGCCTGGCTAAAACCTTGCCTGTGGTATCCATCAGCACAATATCGGAATAAACCGAATACTTCTGCACATATTCGCCGAAACGGGCGAGAATACTCGCGCGTTGGGCCCTGAGCTTATTAATGTAATGAAAGTCGCTGTTTTTTTCCGCCATAGCCAGCACGAATTGGCGCACGTCCTCATCGGTAGCCAAAAAACCTATATCGGCAGTGCGTTCAAACAGGTTACGCACCAGAATATCAATCGCCACCTGGGCCTTGGCTATCATCTCCATGACGGATTTTTTCAGGATCTCGCCGCCCAACTGGTTGAGCAAGGTGCTGGTCAGCAGGTTAAATGCCTGGCGGGAGGATGTCATATCAGTACCCACGCCCGACATTTGGCCGAGCAAGGTCAGATTGTCCCAAACAGCCTGCAAGCCCTGCAACACCTCCCGATATTCTTCCACTGCATGCATGTGGCGGATGACGCCGACCAGGCGGTCATCCAGCTCAATGTTTTTATAACGCGTCATACAAAATCTCCCATCCTAAAATAACGCCGCGAATAATGTATACATCCATAAATGACTGTCTGTGAGCCATGTTCCTGATCGGCTTTTAAAGCCGTGTTAGTTGATAAAAATCGGCTGCCGTTTAACACGTTCATGCAATAGACTGAAGGGATTCAGTTTGATAGATGATGCCATTGGCATGATTTTTAATGATTAACAGAGAGTAAACTGCCTTTAATGATTGAGCAATTAATGTACCATTTTTCGAAATTAATCCGCCCACACGAACAGTCAATTCATATCCATGTCGTAAAGTCAAGCAATAACACTAAAGCCGCCGGATATTCAGTTGGAATTCAGATAGACATCACGCTCTGTCAATAATTCGTCACCTACCCTCCCAAGCTGCTGTGAATAAATAGATACAATTCTTGGCCCAACGCTGATGCGCGTAAGCACTGCTCGTCCAAAGCCATCAATGGCGATATAAGAAGACCGACCAAATCCCAATCACACCGCACCACCGTAGAGCAACAAACCAGCCAAACGCACCAAGCAGGCCACCAGCACAATGCCGCCGCAACTCGTCGGCAATACTGTACTGATTAAAGCGCCAATGACTAAACCTGTAGGCATCAGTCTCTGTCTCAGCGATTCACAGGCTGCCCTGCAGACGCGCGACTCTGACGTTGTAATTCGAACCTGCCATGCTAAACTCCGCGCTATCAAGCCCTTTTTCCCCAAATACTTATGCAAGACATTTACATCAATCCGTTCACCGACTTCGGCTTTAAAAAACTGTTTGGCGAAGAGCCGCATAAAGACTTGCTGATCAGCTTTTTGAATACGTTACTGCCCGAAAAACACCAGATTGAAAATCTGCATTACAGCAAAAATGAATACCAAGGCAGTGCCGCGTTGGATCGCAAGGCTATTTTCGATTTGCATTGCATGAGCGCCACCGGTGAGCGTTTTATCGTCGAACTACAAAAAGCCAAACAGAATTATTTTAAAGACCGTAGCGTGTATTACAGCACCTTCCCGATTCAGGAACAGGCGCAACGCGGTGACTGGGATTACCAACTGGCGGCTGTATACACGGTCGGCATCCTTGATTTTGTGTTTGATGAAGATGCCAGGGCGCATGACCTCGATGTAATCCATAACGTCCAGTTGAAAAACCGGCATGGCAATGTGTTTTACGACAAGCTCACGTTTATTTACCTAACCTTACCGCATTTTAAAAAAACGCTGGAACAACTCGACAACCTGCAAGACAAATGGCTTTATATTTTCAAACACCTGCATGAATTGCATGACATTCCCGCCGTACTTAAAGAAAGCATTTTCCTGAAAGTCTTTGCCGTGGCGCAGATTGCCAAACTCAGCCGCCAGGAACAGCAAGCCTATCAGGACAGTTTGAAGTATTACCGGGATTTGAAGAATGTGACCGATACCGCCTGGGAAGAAGGCAAGCTGGAAGGCTTACAAGAAGGCTTGCAGAAGGGTAAGCAGGAAGGTTTGGAAGAAGGGCTCGCGCAAGGCTTGCTCAAAGGCGAGCAGGCAGGTATCGAGAAAGCGGTGTTGGCGATGCACCGTCAGGGGTTGTCCGTTGACTTTATCGCGGCTACGCTGAATTTGCCGGGTGATACGGTTGGTTATCTTATTAACAACGCTAAATAAGTGAACAGGCGGTTTTGTCCACCTGCCGGGCTATTTTTTAAATTTTATAGAGGAAAACGATGTGGCTATTCCAAAACTAAGCTTACTTGCCGGCGCTAATCCTGTTGAGGGCAGTGTAAATGGTTTTTTTAATATCATTTTAGACAGTCCCGCGCCTGTGGGAGGTTTAACCATTAATTTCGACACCATCGGCAGTACCGCGACTTTGGACTCGGATTACAAATTGATGGCGGGGGCAAATATCAGAAATGTCACCGCTAACAGTTTCAAGATTGCCGCTGGCTCAACCACTGCCACGTTAAACCTTGCCGCCCTTGCCGATACGGTCGCTGACCCCAATGAAACAGCGTCTGTGAACTTAATTGCAGGTATGGGTTATTCACTGGCGAGTAGTACCGCCACGTTTGCTGATAAAGTGGATTATGCAACAGGCTCAGGCGGCGCAGGCTCTACATCGGTTAGCGTCGGTGATTTCAATAACGATGGCAAAAGCGATTTAGCCGCAACCTATCATAACGGCGTTTCCGTGTTTCTAAATACTAGCAATCGTGTCGAGTTTACCATTGCTGAAAAGGGTATGGTAAACAATGATTCGTTAAACGGCAGTGAAGGTAATGATCTCTTAAACGGGGGTTTGGGTGATGACGTGTTAAAAGGTAACGCAGGCAATGATACGTTAACCGGCGGTGAGGGTAATGATCGTTTGCTGGGTGGTGCTGGTGATGATGTCCTCAATGGCGGCAATGGCAGAGACTGGGCAGGATATTGGGATGCTATCGCTAGCGTGAGCCTCAATCTGACGTTGACTGGCAAACAAAATACCGCGGGTGCCGGTATAGATACACTGACTGCCATTGAAAATCTGATTGGCAGCAATTTCAATGACACTTTTATCGGTAATCATTTAGCTAATCAGCTCATTGGCGAAAAGGGTAACGATAATCTTAGTGGTGGTTTGGGAGATGATGTGTTAATCGGAGGTGCAGGCTATGACACTTTAACGGGTGGTCCTGGCAAAGACCGCTTTTTGTTTGAGACCGTGCGCGGGGCAGGTGTCGATAACATCAAAGACTTTATATCGGTTGATGACACGATCAACCTGGAGAATAAATTTTTTACAAAATTAGCAGATACTGGCGTATTAGATGCCAGTCTATTTGTTAAAGGAACTACCGCACTTGATTCCAATGATTACGTCATTTATAACCCGGCTACTGGTGCCGTAACCTATGATGCGAATGGCAGTAGTGCTGGTCAAGGGGTAAAGATTGCGATGTTGGGTGTGAACTTAGCATTAACCAATGCGGATTTTGTGGTGATTTAATCGAAAAACCATACCGCAAATGCAGCATCTGGGCCTGTCTGTTTTATCACAGCTACCCGACGTTATACTCATCACAAAAATTCCAGCACTGTCAGAACACCCAACTATGAGCATCCCGTTTGCCAGCCAACACACCCCTTCATTTCCGACGCTGCTGCAATACCTCGGTACATCGGTGCTGGTATCCACTTATCAGGCCGGGCAACTGATTATTCTGCGCGCCCAGGACGAGGTGTTGAACACGCATTTTTGCGAACTGGACAAGCCGATGGGGTTGGCCGCACATCAGGAACGGCTGGCAGTCGGCACAGGCTACCAGCTTTGGGAATATGCCAACCTGCCGGCCGTGGCCGGCAAATTTACCGATCCTGTCCCTCATGATGCCTGCTATCTGCCGCGTACGGTGCATATCACCGGCGATATAGACATTCATGAACTGGCTTACGCCGATGACGGCGAACTGTGGCTGGTCAATACCCGCATGTCCTGTTTATGTACGCTGGACTCGGCCTACAGCGTCGTTCCGCGTTGGCGGCCGCCGTTTGTCAGCGCTTATGACCTGACCGATCGTTGCCATCTGAACGGCATGGCGCTTAAAGACGGCAAGCCCGCCTTTGCTACGGCCTTGGGAAAAACCGATAACGCGGCGGGTTGGCGCGCCAATAAAGCCTGCGGCGGCCTGCTGATGAGCGTGCCGGATGGCCGTATCATTATTGAAGGCTTGTCGATGCCGCACTCGCCGCGCTGGCATCAAAACAAACTGTGGTACCTGGAATCCGGCGCCGGGCAGCTTTGTACGATCAATCCAAAAACCTGCAAGCGAACGGTTATCGCACAATTGCCGGGTTTCACACGCGGCCTGGATTTCTGGGGCCGCTACGCTTTTATCGGCTTGTCGCAGGTACGTGAAACAGCGGTTTTCTCAGGCTTGCCGTTGACCGCCCAAACCGGCGAGCGGCATTGCGGGGTATGGGTCGTTGATATTGACAGCGGACAGATTATCGGCTGCGTCGCTTTTACCGGGTCGGTGCAGGAAGTGTTCGCGGTGCAGGTGTTGGCGCACCGTTTCCCGGTGTTGCTGGACATAGACGATCCGCTCGTGCGCAGCGCCTATTCCCTGCCCGATGCCGCATTTGCCGAAGTCGCCGTACCCGACCCGTTAGCCGCCGCCTTCGAGCAAGCCACGCAGCAACACCGTGAAGGCCATCTGGATGCCGCTATTGACGGCTATCGCAAACTACTGGCGCAGGCGCCGGGACATATCGCTGCACGTTACCAGCTAGGCGCGGCATTAGCCGACCGGAAACACTGGCAGGAAGGCGAAAACGAGCTGTTAAAAGTTATCGCCGTGCAGGCTAATCACGCTGAAGCGCACAATAGCCTGGGCTTGTGCTTCGCCTCACAGGAAAACTGGCCGAAAGCCTTATGGCACTACGAGCAGGCGCTGGCCGCCGACCGGCAATACGCGGTAGCGCATGTCAATCGTGCAATGATTTTGCTTAAGCTGGGACGCCTGGCCGAAGGCTGGGAAGAATACGAGTGGCGATTGCAAACACCCGCATTTACGCCGTTTGCCTGTCCGCAGCCGCGCTGGCAAGGCGAAGAAATCGGTAACAAGATCCTGTTGGTGCATACCGAACAAGGCGCCGGAGATGCAATACAGTTCGCACGTTTCTTGCCGCAAGCGGCAAAACATTGCAAAAAGCTCGTGCTGGCGTGTACCGAAGCGTTGCGGCCATTGCTGGCCGGCGCAGAAGGCGTCGCGGAAGCGCGCGTGCCGGGTGCAGTCACGCTGGACAGTTTCGACTATATCTGCCCGCTGTTGAGTTTACCGAAGATATTGAGTATCACACTGGAAAAGCTGGCTGTCACCATCCCTTATCTGCACGTTCCCGACTATATCAGCGTTCCCCGGCTTACAGACGGCAGGCGGCTGCGCGCAGGTATCTGCTGGGCGGGTAGTGTTGCACATCAAAGCGATTTTCATCGATCCTGCCCGCTCAACTATTGGCTGCCGCTATTTACATCGCCCGGCGTTGTTTTCTATAGCCTGCAAACACCTGTCAACCATGCAGAGGCCGAACTGCTGGCTGCGCACGGCGTTATCAATCTGGAGCCGGAACTCAGCGATTATGCCCGCACCGCTGCGTTAATCAAACAGCTCGATCTTGTCATCAGCGTCGATACCTCGGTAGCGCATTTAGCCGGGGCGTTGGGTAAACCGGTATGGGTATTAATCGGGCAGCAGGCTGACTGGCGATGGCTGCTGGCTCGTGACGACAGTCCCTGGTATCCGTCCATGCGTTTGTTCCGGCAAAAACCGGCGGACGATTGGCAGGCCGTCATTGAACGGATGCGTTTGGAATTGGGCGGGGTCACATCTCAACACCGATGATTCCAGTTTCAGCGTAGCCGTTTAACGACACTAAAAATCCTTATGAAACAAATATACACTGTGCTATAACATCGGCTCGCAACACCCAAAACAATAATGCAACCCCAAAGGTGAGGAGATTTTATGATTCGCAACATCCACGCGTTTTTAGCTCTGATACTGCTATTATTCGCAGCAAACCCGTCATTCGCAGAAACAGTCACTATTAATATAAAGGATTTCCTGTTCCAGCCCGGCAGTACAACCATCAATCTGGGAGATAGTATTCAATGGACCAATCAGGGTTCCTTTACCCACACTACCATGTCAGATAATGATGTGTGGGACAGCGGCAATCTCTTGTCAGGCGCCTCGTTTACCCGGCTTTTCGATAAAGCCGGTAAGTTTACCTACCACTGCCATATTCACCCGAGCATGACCGGAACCGTCATCGTCCGCACCCCCGAGCAAACCCAGATCAAGATCGGGAAAGACATCATCCTGGCAAAACCGAAACGGCTTCCGATTACACTTAATCTTGCCGGCAAAAAACCTGACCAGGTTTATCTGGGCAGTTACATCGTCAATGCACAGGGCGCTTGTGCCGATTGTCACAGTTGCCCTACTTACGCCGCAGGGCATGACCCCTACAAAGGAGAACCCAAGCAATTCAACGCCACCACCTATCTGGCAGGCGGAAAAGCATTCGGGCCGTTTATTTCGGCCAACATAAGCCCAGACAGTACCGGAAAACCTGCCGGCGTAACCCTCGCCGAATTCAAGGATCTGCTGCGCACCGGCCACGATCCCGATGTTCCCGGCAATACCTTGCAGGTTATGCCCTGGCCTATCTACGGGATGATGAGTGATTATGATCTGGAAGCGATCTACGCGTACTTGAGCAGCATCCCTGAAGCGACACAACCGCTACCTGCGGCGTGCCCGTAAACGGTTTCCTGTGCTCAAAAAGGTAACAGACTAGTCGATAATAAGATGGGCGACCCATAAGTCGCCCATCGTTATAGCTCAGGAAAAACGTAAGGGAACTCCCGCATAAAATTACCAAACAGCGGGCTGAAAATTCAAGTCGTTGCGCACGGACAAATGATCACCGGATTGGGCAATCACATACAAACCCTGGCGATAAGCATATTGTGCGACATTATCGGGTATCACCATAGCGCTCACCGCGCCCATCACACGTTTACCGGCGTATGCAGGCAACAGCCTTTTTAATTTTTGCAAACGCTGTAAATGCTCGTTAATGTCATCAACACTCAAGCTGCTTTTGCATTCAATTGCAATAATATCGGTGTTATTGACCACCAGCAAATCCACTTCAATGCCTTCGCCATCACGCATCGAACTGACATTTTGATGGACTTCATGCACATCTATGCCGCGTTCCTGAAATAAGCGCACGGCAGCAGGACGCACCATCTCTTCAACAAAATCGCCCAGCCTGTTACCCAAGCGGCCTATGCTTTCGGTAACCTGTTTTATTTTTTTGTCCGTCTCCCTGGACATTTCCCGAATTTCTTGACTGGTTTCCTGAAATTTTCGATCTGATTCCTGCGACATTTCCCGCATTTCCCTGCGGGTGTCGTTAAACTTCCGATCCGATTCCTGAAATAACTTCCAAATATCATCTAAAGTAGGCTGTGATATATTCATAAAACGACCTCATAACATGAATGCCGGACAAGGCAGCCCTTTAGGGTAGATGACCCCCAGCCTGCAAACCCGTCCGGCAAAAATCCTACAATTCAAATTCCGACGGATTAAGCCCTAATTCTCTGGCTATTTTTGTCGCAACTGCTTTCTCGGACACATCAAAATTTCCATCTGAAGCGGCAATCGCGATAATCATGCGCACCAACAAACGCGACGCTTCAACATTAGACTTCATTTTGCCCAAAGCCTGGTAAGCTTTGGCTTCACCTATGTCTTTATCAAATTCAAGCTGCCCTACAAAGTCCTGAAATGCCTTGACAACCTCGCTGGTGGTAAAAATCGACAGCGCATCATGTCCTTCAATGAACTTAATCATTTTCTGTTTTTCTTCCGAATTGACGCTGCCGTCGGCTATTGCAATCAATGCCGAACCTGCCATAGCTGCATTAAGAAAATCCTTGTTTTTAAATTTTAATACCTCGGTTTTAAGTTCATTAGCTTTGGTTTTTAATTGGTTAAGAAAATTATCGAAACTCATTTTGTACTCCTGATGTGGTTGTGATGATGGTGCGGGTTGAAGAAACAACGGTTAAACAGATAATTCGGCATACGTATCAAGCGGCATGGACATATTAACACCATAACAGACTTGCCTGTTGATGATGGCTTTACTCCATTGTTGATGGGTTGCCACTTCACACATAGCATTATGCATTCTAAAAACAGCCGGGGCTTCCCTGGCGCTAAGGCTTAACGCCATTTCGTAATCTTCCTTATCGACGGCATAAGCGGCTTCGATGGCAGGAACCTGACCGGGATGAATCGCTGTTTTACCCGTCAGGCCATGCGCCAGATCCAGCTCGATCTCTTTTAATAACGTTACCGTATCGTCCAGGTATTCAAAGACCGGTGCCGACAGCGAAAAATCGTAGGGCTTGAATACCGTCACCAGTTGCGAGATGACGTTACCCATCGGCGTATCATAAAGTGTCAGGGAGCGCGGCCGACGGATGCCTAACAGATTCATCAAATCATTGCCGCCTATCCGCAACATCAGGATGCGCGGAAAAATATCATCCTGCAACAAACCCTGACGCAAGGCGCGCATCGCCGTGCTATCGAACACTTCCTTGGTTTCCAGCGTCGGCATGACCTTGAATGATGTACCCTGCAATTGATCGAAGTAAGCGTGAAACACGTCTTCGTTGAATTTCGGCAAAACAAAGCCATCGATTTTTTCAATACCCGGCAGATCAAGCAAACGCGCCAGGATTTCCGGATTTCTCGCACGAATAAAGCGGAAGCGATTGGGCGTATCTCTAAAGCCTTGCAGACATAAGGCCAGATGACGCAGGCTGCTGTCAATTTCGCTGTAAGCCACGGCATCCTCGGTGCAGAAAATCATTGAACGCAGGGAGGGCCGTTTTTCCCCATTGGCAATATCCATCAGATCAAGGCGATGCGCAGGCATATAAAGCGGCGCACCTAAAAACCACGGTGAAAAAGGTTCCGGCATGGCAGTATATTGTTTAGTCATTGTGCATCTCTTTGATTAACGCCACGGCGCGATATGGCAGATCGTTACAAACTTCTACCGGGACTGACCTGGACGCGGCCAACCAGCGTAAATGCAAGGTTGCCTCCGATTCTAAATCCTGTAACAACAACAGCCTGGCTTCACGGCGTAACAGCACGCGCGTTGCCTCGCCAATGCCCGGCTTGATGTAATGCTGCCGGCTTACCTGGTAATGCTCGGCAATCCGGTGCAACAGTGTTTGCGAAATATTTTGCAACTGTTGATGGTTCAATTCGACATCCTGTCTGTTTTTCGGATCTTGCCGGACACGATCAACGTCGGCCAGTATTTCATCAACAAAATAGTTTGATAAATCGTGCGGCTTGAATTGATCGTAATAGATACAGCCGTGAAAATCGGTAGCGCCTATCATATTTTTATCATAAACCGAGCGACTGACCAAACCTGAAACAATCGCATTCAGGATGCATGACGGAATTAAATAATCCTCCGACGAGGCCGCTACTGCCGCATGACCTGATAAATCCGTCAACACATACAATTCAGCAGGAATAGTTACCCCGTCACTCAGCGCAAAATCCTGCAAACTGTCTGCCAGTTGCCTGGCGATAACGCCCTTTCCTGTCCAGCCGTCGACAAATACCAGCGTTTCCGGCGCATGGTGCTGCACAATATAGCGTAGCGCGTTCCTGTCTATGCCGACATCCCTGAGTATCGAAATCGAATAATGTGCGGCTTCGGTATTGAAATAACGTTTAAGCACCTGCTTCAGCAACACACCGATAGGCGTTCCGGCGCGCGCCAATGACACCAGCGTAATGCCGTTAGGACGCGTTGCCAAAATACGTTCAGCCAGTAGCGCTACATGCTCTGCCACACGCATTTTATTGGCCGTCATCGCCTGGTAAAACAACGCTAAATAATCCTCGGACGGCAACGATTCATGCGACAGCATTTGTGAATAATGTTTTTTACCGGACTGGATCAATGCTTCCTTGATGCCCACCGGCGTGTCCGGCATCGTTAACGGCGTCAGCAGAAATTGGACATCATGCGGTGCATAGCTGCCGGTAAACGGCGTTATCGCGGTCATCAGGCAACAACCAGTGCATTAAACAATTGCGTATTTTTCGGGATCAACGCGTAATCGCATAAAGCCAGAAACGGCGCATCGGTTTTACTGTCGCCTGCACCAAAGGTCAGGACTTCTGAATGCTGCTGTTTATAGCTGTCCATCAAATAACTGACTGCGCTTTCTTTATTGATGATGCTCGGCAATACGGCGAGATTATTGCCGTTCAGGTGCCAATATAAACTGCCGTCGCGGATATGCGGATGCGGTTTAATGATGTCATCCAGCAGTTTTTTCAGTGTCGCTTCGGTGCCGTCACTGTGTTTGATGACGCCATACCAGGTAATGTCAAAATCATCGACCAGGCGGGGTTTAAAACCGTCGTGAAGACGGCAATAACGTTCAACCGCTTCCCACACGGCCAGCAATTTTTCATGACAGGCGGGTAGTTTCCGCAGCATCCTGTCCATCCAGACCGCATCGATGTTGCGCTGTTTGTCTAAAATAACCGCGCCGTGATTCAACACCACCTCTTCCTGAAACGGCAGGTTGACCCGATGAAAGGCATGAACATCGCGCGCCGTCACCGGTACGATCCTGAAGCCTTTCGCCAACCATTGCCACAGCCACTGCTGTTTGCGCGTCGCGAATGAATTGGGCGTACCGTCAGGCAAAAACGCCCGCACCTGTAATGCGCTGTCATCAACGCTTGGCGCGCATTTCCTCAAGGTTTGAAACAAGGTATCGTCAAGGTCTAAAAAAATGTAGCTTTGCATGGTATGAATTGTTCAGATTAAGTTCAAATCGTGCGCTGACGGCTTGCCATGCGTGCAACCGCTCCATCAGCGATGCACACAGCGGCGTTTCATGGCACAGGATAATGTCACGGTAAGCGGCAGGGTCCAGGTTGTAAATAAAATTGGGAATACCATCGTCGTAGTTATCCTCAAACCGGCAAACCCGCTTAATATCGTTACCCTGATGAATCGGTGAACGTGTCGTGCTTTGTACTTTCACGTTAAAACCCTTAGCTTCCAGCTCACATCCCAACAAATAGGCCGGCGCATTACATTCGCCCGACCCCAATACAAGTATCGGCCGGGTATCATCGCTAACGTTTGTTACCAGCCGCAACAGTTCATCCACAACACCTGTTTCCAGTCGTATCGGTGCAGCCATACCCAAGCGCCCCGGCCAGGCCAGCAAATGCTTTTTACACGCGCCATTGCCGGACACATTAACAATAACGTTATCGAGAGCCGCGTTCCGGCTGTCGTCGAAATGCAATAAACCCTGCCGAAAGCATACCCATTCCACAGCAACCCCCGCTTGCGCTTCCAGTGCCGCGCGGTCATCAGGATGCGCAAAATTCACCAGGCTGACGATGAATACTTTTTGCAATCCCGGATTAACCGTTTGATACGCCTTAATCAATTGCAAAAAAGTCCTGCCGGTACTGATTTCATCGTCGATTAATATCAGGGTTTCGGCATTTAAAAACCGCTGCCGGTAATCGGGACGCTCAGGATAATACAAAAAAAAGTCAGTGGCATGACTATGCGCCTCATCAAACGCCAGCCGTTCGCATCCGTCCATCTGATAGCGCGTTGTTTGCATAAACAGCGCATTTTCAAGCCCGGCTAAACGCGCGGCGGCAAAAACCCCGTAACCCAGGCCGGTTGCGGTTTCCGCCATGCCTATCCACAGCGACCCATCCCCTGCCCCGCTTGTCAGCACGGCTCGCGCCAGTGCGCGATATGACCAGCTCATTATCCTGGGCGATACCGGATAATGCTTGCCCAATACTTTACTCACCAGCAAAAACTTGCGCTTGCTGCTGACTCGGGCAGCGTAACCTAATAAACGCTTGAGAGGGATACGACCGGGGGTTATATCGAGATGGAGTGTGCCTGTGTCTAATTCAATTCTTAGTGTTTTTTGCATGATTGGTTTCTGTTTTGGCCAATAGAAAACTATACCGTCTGACTGACCCTTTGCCGCGATGTTGCACTTACAGCGTTTTCATGGCTGATTAATTACAACACGCATCGTTCCCACGCTCTAGCGCCACCGCCCACAGTTAATAGAATAATTATTAAAATTCAAATAGTTAACATAATTTTAAAAGATAAACAGGTTATAACACCCGGTAGGAGCGGGCCATGCCCGCGATCAGTGCTGACATCATCGCCTATCGCGGGCATGGCCTATCGCGGGCATGGCCTATCGCGGGCATGGCCCGCTCCTACAATACGTTTTATCTTATTGTAATGTGAACTATTCCTTAACTGTGGGCAGTGACGCTCTAGCGTGGAAACGATATAACTAACCTAAATTGAAAACGCTGTATGCTACAGATTCGCGATGTCTCTCTACCCATTTTGCAACACCACCGGCATATTAACCTCAGTCACCCTGAGCCCATAACGGATCACCGGCTGCTGAACCGGTTCGCCCTTAATACTTTGCCAGGCGATCTGCGCCAGATTCGCGCCCGATAAACAAGCCATGCCGAAACCGCCGGAAGGACGCGGGTTGATTTCCAGCAGGCGCACACCCTGCCTGCCTTCCTTGAACTGGATATTGAAGATGCCGTTCAAGCGGTAATGCGCGCTTAATCTCGTCACCATGCCATGAATATCGGCATTGTCGTCAATACTTTGCCCGTGTCCTGCCAATAGCGCTTTCTTGCGCTGCACGGCGCACAGCAACTCGCCGTGTCGTCCCACGCAATCAACGCTCCATTCAGGTCCATCCAGATGCTCCATGACCAGCAAGGTATCGAAG
>Ga0163199_1001352_pt1 | contig 15315 bp, 15 predicted proteins | sample PL_2010_150m_FD_113537 | JGI IMG/M metagenome (GOLD analysis project Ga0163199, IMG submission 113537) | Freshwater microbial communities from Powell Lake, British Columbia, Canada to study Microbial Dark Matter (Phase II) - PL_2010_150m | ecosystem: Environmental > Aquatic > Freshwater > Lake ... | reverse complement strand
TTCACGCGGGAAGAACGCGAGTTGCAAATGTTCCGAGGAATCGGTTCCCGGCGTCGTGGGGACTCTGATGACCAATATGGCAGTGGAACTGGCGCTGCAGGCCCGAGGGGTTGAGTTGGTGCGTGCCAAGGTCGGCGACCGCTATGTGCTCGAGGAGTTGGAGAAGCGCGGCTGGGTGTTGGGTGGCGAAGGTTCGGGCCATCTGCTGGCACTGGACAAGCATACAACGGGCGACGGCATCATTTCTGCTCTGCAGGTTTTGCAGGCATGCCTGCGTAGCGGGCAGACGCTAGCTCAACTGCTGGCCGAGGTCACTCTCTTCCCGCAGGTCCTGATCAATGTTCGTCTCAGAGTCAATCAGCAGTGGCAAAGCAATCCACAGTTAGCAGCTGCCACCAAATCGGTCGAACATGAATTGGGCGGGCAGGGGCGGGTCCTGATTCGCGCCAGTGGCACCGAACCGCTGGTGCGCGTGATGGTCGAAGCGCGGGATGCCAGTCAGGCGCAAAGTTGCGCCGAGCGAATTGCCGACACCCTGCGATGAACCATCCGTCCGATGCTGTGCGTATCTGTCGTGCCGACTATGGCAGCAAGAGCCATGCCTGGGCGTTGCTGATGCTGCTGGACGCCTATGCCAGGGACCCGATGGGTGGAGGCGAAGGTCTGAGCGAATTTGCCCGGACGCATCTGGTGCAGTCGCTGGCCGAACGGCCGCAGGCCTTCAGTGTGCTGGCCTTTCTGGGTGCTGAGGATGAAACACCGGTGGGTCTGGTTAACTGCATCGAAGGTTTTTCGACTTTCGCCTGCCAGGCGCTGGTCAATATTCATGATGTGGTGGTCTTGCCGGCCTATCGAGGGCAGCGCATTGCACAGCAAATGCTGGCGCTGGTCGACAGCATGGCACGTGAACGCGGTGCCTGTAAATTGACGCTGGAAGTCCTCAGTGGCAACGCCGGCGCTATGCAGCTCTACAGGCGGGTCGGATTCGCGAATTACCAGCTTGACCCTGCTGCCGGTCACGCCCAGTTTCTGCAGAAATGGTTGCGCTGACTGCTGTTTACACGAGTTTGAGTATCCGGTGATGATTCAGGCGCTGGCGCACCGCTGTCGCAGGCAAGGCCGTCTTGATTCGCGGGTTGCCATGGGCGGTTCGGTGCAGGCGCGCCGGAGTGATGAGCAGGCCTTCCCCATTGATCACAATGGCCACCTCGGGTAAGTTGGGTTGACTGCTGCGCCGTAGCACGACTCCAAGTTCACCGTTGTCCAGGCGCACATAGGTGCCCGGTGGGCATAAGCCAATGGCTCGCACCAGCGCGTAACCGACTTCGTCGGGTGGTTGGGTGGACTTGGCAATGATCGAGCGAATCGACTCCGTGGCGCTGCGACCTTCCCGCAATTTTCGTGGACTGATCTGGGCCGCATAGCGATCCACCACCCGCAGAATGCGGGCCAGTCGCCGCGCCGGAGAAATCGCCCGCAACTCACCTTTGTCGGTGGTTTCATCGTGATGCATTTCAATGGTGTGAAGCCATAACGCGTCAGTCACACCAATTCGGTTCAGCAGCGCAGAACTGTTGACCGGATGCGCGGCAATGGCCTCCTGCTGTTGCGAGTCCGGCTTATCTGCCTGTTCGGTCAACTGGTCCTGCAGCGAGGTCATCGAAATATTCATGGTCATGGCTGCGTGGACCAGACTGTTGCGCTCTGCATCAGGCAAGCCCAGTTCGCGCGCGATCACATGGCACAGCACGGCGCTGATCAGGGTATGGGATGCGCTGTAGCCGACAGGTGAGTTGCTTGCCAACTGGAACAACAGGTACAAACCCAGGTCCGGGTCACGTTCGAGCAGGTCTTTCATCCAGCGATCGTATTGCCAGACGCGTTGCTCAAACTCCTGGATGCTGTCCGGGTTACCCAAAATAATGGCCAAACCTGATTCCAGGTCGGACCACAAGCTGAGCAAATCCTGGTAATCGTTTTCGTTCTGTAATGCCACTGCGGTAATCTTGGTCAGTCGCGAAAATTGTCGAAACTCAAGGGCATGTCAGCGATAGTCTTTCGGATCAGCGCCATGGCTGCCTGGAGATCGTCACGTTTTGCTCCAGTCACCCGCAGTTTGTTCTCCTGGATGGCCGACTGAACCTTGAGTTTGCTGTCTTTGAGGGCGCGTTGGATCTTTTTCGAAACTTCGGTCTCGATCCCGTTGCGGACCTTGATGAGCAGTTTGACCCTGTCGCCCCCCATCTTTTGGACCTCTCCCCGGTCCAGAAAGCGCACGTCGACGCCTCGTTTGGTCAGCTTGCTGTGCAGAATGTCTTCGATCTGGGTCAGCTGAAAATCGGCGTTGCCAATCAGCGTGATCTCTTTATCCTTGATTTCGATTGCGGCTGGAGTCCCTTTGAAATCAAAGCGCGTGCCGATTTCCTTGGCGCTGTTTTCCACCGCGTGTTTCACTTCCACCTGGTTGGCTTCGCAGACGGTATCAAAAGAGGGCATGGTCAACTCCCATAAATGTCGTAGCAGGTCGCTAGTGAGAGAATTGCAGCAATGTTAATCGAGAAAAACGTTCCCCTTCAAGCCTGCAACAGTTTTGGCATTGTCGCAAAGGCTCATTGTCTGGTCCGAATCGGCAGTCAGGCCGGGTTGCAGCGTCTACTCGCCGAGCCTGAATCGGCCGGGCAAGCCATGTTCGTACTGGGAGGGGGTAGCAATATTGTGCTCACCGGCGACGTCAAACCCATGGTCTTGAAAGTCGAGATCAAGGGGCGGCGCTTGATCAGCGATTCTGCCAAAGCCTTCGTGGTTGAGGCCGGTGCCGGTGAAAACTGGCACGACTTCGTTGCTTGGACCCTGGCTCAGGGCTACCCCGGTCTGGAGAACATGGCCCTCATCCCCGGTACCGTGGGTGCTGCTCCGGTGCAAAACATCGGTGCCTATGGCGTCGAACTGCAGGACCGTTTTGAGTCGCTTGACGCGGTGGATCTTCAGACGGGCAAAGAGTTCACGCTCAACGCCGCACAGTGCGCGTTTGGCTATCGTGACTCGGTTTTCAAACACCAGTCAAGCAGCCTTGGACTGGCCGGCCGGGCTCTCATCACCCGGGTCCGGTTGAGCCTGCCCAAGCCGTGGAAAGCAGTGCTTGGTTACGCCGATCTAGAGAGAAAGATGCTCGAGTCAGGTATCGCGCAGCCCTCGGCACAGCAAATGTTCCAGTGGGTTTGTGACATTCGTCGCGCCAAGTTGCCGGATCCGGCGCTCATTGGCAATGCTGGCAGCTTCTTCAAGAACCCGACCGTCACACCGGAACAATGCGCTGACATCATCGCCCGTGACCCCAAAATTGTTTACTACCATCTGGCCGATGGTTCGGTCAAACTGGCTGCCGGCTGGCTGATCGACGCCTGTGGCTGGAAGGGCAAGTCGGTCGGTAACGCCGGAGTCTACGAGAAGCAGGCGCTGGTACTCGTCAATCGGGGTGGTGCCACTGGCGGCGAGGTCATGACCCTTGCCAAAGCGATTCAGACCAGTGTTTACGAGCGTTTTGGCATCCGGCTGGAGCCCGAACCCGTTGTGCTGTGAATCAGCCGAAATGGCAAATGTAGTGATAGGCCTCGGCGACCCGAATCTCGAAAGAAGAATTGCCCGGCACGCTGAACTTGTCGCCTGCAATCGACGTCGTCCAACTCGGGCTGCCCGCCAGTTTGTAGTCACAACTGCCAGCCACACATTCCATGATCTCCGGCGCCCCCGTATTGAATGTCAGAGTGGCTGGCAGAACCACGCCGACGGTTCGCTTGCTGCCATCGGCCAAGATGATGCTGTGGCTCACACATTTGCCGTCAAAGTAGACGTTGGCCTGGGTTGTGATGCTGACGTTGTCAATGCTGGTAGTGGTCATGATGGGTTTTGAAACAAAAGCAGGTCGCCATGTTAGCGGCTTTTCGCGCCCCGTTGATCATGACGGTTTGACCCTGCTCGGCACTGCACATGGTGTGAGGCGTTAGATTCGGGGTATGAAAAATGTTTTGGTGTTGGGTGGTACCGGTTTCGTCGGCACCCCGGTGTGCGAAATGCTGTTGCAGCAGGGCTGGCAGGTGACGGTGTGCAGCCGCCTGGGAGCCAGCGCCGAGCTGTTGCAGAGGAACTTGCCTGAGATTCATGTGCTGGAGCTTGACGTCCATGATGAGATGGCCCTGACTCAGGCGCTGACAGGTCAACAGGCGGTGGTGAACCTGGTGGCCATCTTGCATGGGACGGCTGACGCCTTCGAAAAGGTCCATGTGGACTTGCCGCGCAAGCTGGTACGCGCCTGCAGCGCCGCTGGTGTCAGGCAAATGGTGCACGTGAGTGCACTCGGCGCTAATGCAATACGGCCGCAATCAGCGCCCTCGATGTACCTGCGCAGCAAAGGGCAGGGCGAAGCGGTCCTGCTGCAAGCGGCTGCGTTGGAGCAAGCTTCCTGGTTTGATCTGACCATCCTGCGGCCCAGTGTGATTTTTGGCGTCAGGGACAAGTTCCTCAACGTCTTTGCGCAATTGCAAAAGGTACTGCCAGTGATGCCTCTGGCCGGCGCCACGACGCGCTTTCAGCCGGTCTGGGTGGAGGATGTGGCCAGCGCCGTCGTGCGCAGTCTGGAGCGCACCGCGATCGCCGGCGCGCCCAAGGCTCCGCTGATTCTGGAATTGTGCGGCCCCGATGTCTTTACGCTGCGCCACCTGGTGCAGTTGTCGGCGCGACTGAGTGGCATAAGAGGCGGGCGCGGTCGTCCGGTGCTGGCGCTGCCACGCTGGCTGGCTCGATTGCAGGCTACGCTGATGGAACTCGCGCCAGGCGAGCCTCTGATGAGCCGCGACAACCTCAATTCCATGAAGATTGACAACGTCGCCAGCGGTAATGTGCCTGGCTTGTCCTACCTGGGCATCGAAGCGGCGTCGCTGGTGCCGATTGCGTCAGCCTATTTGGGCGGCAAGTAGCTCATTAGTCGGTACTTCCGCCGCCAAGCTTCAGGAAGTCTCCATCCTTGCCTAGCGACAGCAAGCCGCTTTGGGCGTAGATGCCCAGTTTGGCACGCGTGTCCACGATGTCGAGGTTGCGCATGGTGAGCTGGCCAATGCGGTCGGCTGGCGAGAAAGGCGCGTCTTCGACTTTTTCCATGCTCAGGCGCTCGGCTGCATACGTCAGGTTGGGCGAAGTCGTGTTCAGAATCGAGTAATCGTTGCCGCGCCGCAGTTCCAGGCTTACTTCGCCAGTGACGGCGCTCGCTACCCAGCGCTGTGCGGTCTCGCGCAACATGATGGCCTGCGGGTCAAACCAGCGGCCCTGGTACAGCAGACGGCCGAGTTTGCGGCCGTTGTCGCGGTATTGCTCGATCGTGTCCTCGTTGTGGATGCCCGTGACCAGTCGCTCATAGGCGATGAACAGCAGCGCCAGACCAGGCGCTTCGTAAATGCCGCGGCTCTTGGCCTCGATGATGCGGTTTTCGATCTGGTCGCTCATACCCAGACCATGGCGTCCGCCAATACGGTTGGCTTCCATGATCAGCGTCACCAGATCATCGTATTCGACGCCGTTCAAGGCCACCGGCCGGCCTTCTTCAAAGCGCACTGTGACTTCCTCGCGCGCCACGGCAACTTCGTCCCTCCAGAAGGCTACACCCATGATCGGGTTGACGATTTTGATGCCGCTGTTCAGTTGTTCCAGGTCCTTGGCTTCATGTGTGGCACCCAGCATGTTGGAGTCTGTTGAGTAGGCTTTCTCGGCCGACATCTTGTAGCCAAAGCCGGATTGGGTCATGAAAGCCGACATCTCGGCACGGCCACCCAACTCGTCAATGAACAACTGATCGAGCCAGGGCTTGTAGATCTTGAGCGAGGGATTGGTCAGCAGGCCGTAGCGGTAGAAGCGCTCGATGTCGTTGCCTTTGAAGGTGCTGCCGTCTCCCCAGATGTGAACGTCGTCATCCTTCATGGCGGCGACCAGCATGGTTCCGGTCACCGCGCGCCCCAGTGGCGTGGTGTTGAAATAGGTCACCCCTGCCGTGGAGATGTGGAAAGCACCGCTTTGCAGGGCCGCAATACCCTCGGAGGCCAACTGGCTGCGACAGTCAACCAAGCGCGCCGCCTGGGCGCCGTACTGCATTGCCTTACGCGGGATCTCGTCGTAGTCGGTTTCATCGGGCTGGCCAAGGTTGGCGGTATAGGCGTAGGGAATGGCCCCCTTTTGCTTCATCCAGTGCAGCGCAGCACTGGTGTCCAGGCCACCCGAGAAAGCGATTCCGACTTTTTGCCCGATGGGAAGGTTCTGAAGAATGGTGGCCATGTTGTTTGCTGTGCAGTTAGAGCTAAGCCGCGATTTTAGGCGACCCACATTCTGCCCAGCGGCGGCGCTCGGCGACAATGGGGGCCAGGATGATCACACAGGCTCAAACCTTAGACCAATGGCTGGCCCACTGCGAGCGGCTGCACCCCAAGAATATAGATATGGGCCTGGAGCGCGTCAAGGTGGTGGCGCAGCGCATGGGGCTGCGCTTCATGTGCCCGGTGATTACCGTGGCTGGTACCAACGGTAAGGGCTCGACCTGTGCCATGCTGGAGTCCATCCTGGCCCAGGCAGGCTACCGCACCGGGGTTTACAGCTCGCCGCATCTGGTTCATTTTGAGGAGCGATTGCGACTCTGTGGCGAACCCGTTGCCACTGATGATCTGGTGGCTGCCTTCGCCGCGGTGGAGCGCGCCCGCTGCCAGCAGGGTGCTGAACTATCGCTGACCTATTTCGAGTTTTCCACGCTCGCCATCTTCGATGTGATGGTTCGCGCCAAACTCGACGTCGTCATTCTCGAAGTCGGCCTGGGAGGTCGGCTCGATGCGGTCAATATCATTGAACCAGACTGCGCCGTGATTACCAGCATAGACTTGGACCACATGGAGTTTCTGGGTTCCGACCGGGAATCGATTGGTCTGGAGAAGGCCGGCATCATGCGCACCGGTCGACCGGTCATTGTGAGTGATCCGATGCCACCACAAAGCTTGCTTGACCATGCGGTTGAAATCGACGCCGATCTATGGCGCCTGGGGGTTGATTTCAACGTGTCGGGTGATCGGCAGCAATGGGCCTGGGCCGGTCGTGGCCGGCGCTACAGCGGTCTGGCTTATCCAGCACTGCGCGGCGCCAACCAGATGCTCAACGCGGCCGGTGTGTTGGCAGCGCTGGCGGCCCTGCGAGAACGCCTGCCGGTAAGTGCGCAGGCAGTGCGCGCCGGCCTGGCGCTGGTGGAACTTCCCGGACGCTTTCAGGTGATTGCCGGCCAGCCGACCCTGGTGTTTGACGTGGCGCACAACCCGCACGCCGTTGCTGCGCTCGCGGCCAATCTTGATGCAATGGGCTATTTTCCTCGCACTCATGCGGTTTTTGGTGCTATGGCGGACAAGGACCTGGTGACCATGCTGGGCAGGATCAGCCCCTTGATTGATTGCTGGTATTTCACTGACCTGCCCACTGCACGCGCCCAGTCCGCGCAGCGTTTGCTGGCGCAGTGGCAGGCTCAAAACATCAGAAAAAATGTCAGCGCCGAGAGCTACCCGGAGCCGGCACAGGCCCTGCGGGCAGCGATCAAGCGGGCAGACCCCGCTGATAGAATTGTCGTGTTTGGATCGTTCTTCACTGTCGGTGGTGTATTGAAGGACGCTCCGCCGCGCTTGCACGCCCTACACGTGCCCAATAGTTGAACTGCTGACCCTCCACAACATGGCCTTTTTCAAGTTTCGAAAGCGCACCGATGAGCCATCGGCTTTACCCGTGCCGCCCGAGAGTATCGATGTGATGCGTAAGCGCGCCAAGCATCGCCTGCTGGGTGCGGCTTTGCTGGTGCTGGTCGGAGTGCTTGGTTTTCCCTTGTTGTTTGACAAGCAGCCGCGCCCAATTGCGGTCGATATCCCGATCGAAATACCGGATCGCGCCAAAGTCAAACCGCTCAGCATCCCGGCGCCTGCCGTGGCACCCAAGGCTGACGAGCCAGCACCGGTGGCGTCGGCTACTTCAACAGCCTCCGCTCCGACGGCGCCGGCCGCCGCGGCCGCACCGCCCCAGCCCGTGGCGTCTGACAGTATCAAGCCGGTCGTCAAGACAGAGCCTGCGACCCTACAGAAGCCAGCTTCGGCGACTGCCAACGCAGACAATGGAGGCAGAGCCCAGGCGCTGCTTGATGGCAGAGACCCGCCGGCCAAGGTCGATGCCGCCGAGGCGCGTTTTGTGGTTCAGGTGGGTGCTTTTGCGGATCTGGCCAAGGCGCGTGAGGTGCGCCAGAAGTTGGAGCAGGCTGGTTTGAAGACCTACACCCAGGTGCTGGAAACCAAGGATGGGCGCCGGATTCGCGTGCGTGTGGGTCCCTTTGCGGGCAAGTCAGAAGCCGACAAGGCGGCAGAAAAGATCAAGAAGCTCAATCTGCCAGCGGCGACGCTGAGTCTGTAGCAGAGCCCTGCAACGATGCCCGAGATCGCAATCGACTCGATTTTCGCGCTGATACTGGTGGTGTCGCTGGCGCTCGGTGCGTGGCGTGGTCTGTTCTATGAAGTCTTGTCCTTGCTTAGCTGGATAGCGGCGTTCATGTTGTCGCAATTGCTGGCAACGGATCTTGCCCAAATATTGCCGATGGGCGGAGTCGGTGAGCCGATTCGTTTTGCGGCAGCCTTCGTTGTTATTTTTGTGATCGCCGCCTTTGCTGGTGGCTTGCTTGCCAGAATGATCCAGAAACTCACCGCCAAGGCTGGTTTGCAGTCGACTGATCGTGCCCTGGGAGCCCTGTTTGGCGTCTTGCGTGGTGTGATTTTGTTGCTGGTCTTGACAGCGGCGGTCAGCATGTCGCAGTTCAAGAACAGCGCATGGTGGAAGGAATCCACCGGCGTTGGTATCGCCTTGGCAGCGCTCCAGAATCTTAAGCCCCTTCTGCCCGAAGATGTTGGAAAGTACTTACCATAATGTGTGGAATCGTAGGCGTTGTCAGCAGCGCACCTGTCAATCAGCTGATTTATGATGCCTTGTTGCTGTTGCAGCACCGGGGTCAGGACGCTGCTGGCATTGTCACGCAGCAGGAACGTAAGTTCTTCATGCACAAGGCCAAGGGCATGGTGCGCGACGTTTTTCGCACCCGCAACATGCGTTCCCTGCCGGGCAACTGCGGGCTGGGTCAGGTGCGCTACCCGACCGCCGGCAACGCCTACAGCGAAGAAGAGGCACAACCCTTTTACGTCAACGCACCGTTTGGCATCGTGCTGGTGCATAACGGCAACCTGACGAACGCGCAGGCACTCAAAACCGAACTGTTCAGTGCCGACCACCGCCACATCAACACCGAAAGCGACTCCGAAGTCCTGCTCAATGTGCTGGCCCACGAGATCGAGAAAGCGACGCGCGGTTTCCCGCTGCAGCCGCAGGATGTGTTTGATGCGGTGCGCCGCGTGCATCTTCGTGTCAAAGGCTCTTATGCCGTGATCGCCATGATTGCAGGCCACGGCGTGCTGGCTTTTCGGGATCCTTTCGGTATTCGGCCCCTGTGTCTGGGCCGTGGCGAAGGTACCGTATTGATCGCCAGTGAATCGGTGGCGCTGGAAGGTACCTCGCACAAGCTGGAACGCAATGTCCTGCCAGGCGAGGCCGTCTTCATTGACTTGCAGGGCAAACTGCATGCCCAGCAGTGTGCCCAAAATCCGGTGCTCAATCCCTGCATCTTCGAATACGTTTATCTGGCGCGTCCGGACTCGGTAATGGACGGAATTTCGGTTTACCAGGCGCGTCTGAATCTGGGCGAGACGCTGGCCCAGCGCGTCATTTCGACGGTGCCACCGAACGAGATTGACGTGGTGATTCCGATACCCGAGTCGAGTCGGCCCAGTGCTGCGCAATTGGCGCAGTTGTTGGGTTTGCCTTACCGCGAAGGGTTTGTCAAGAACCGCTACGTTGGGCGCACCTTCATCATGCCGGGGCAGTCGGTGCGCAAGAAATCCGTGCGCCAAAAACTCAATGTCATTGCCAGCGAATTCAAGGGCCGCAACGTCCTGCTGGTGGACGATTCGATTGTGCGCGGCACCACCAGCCGCGAGATTGTGCAGATGGCGCGTGACGCCGGTGCGCGCAAGGTCTACATGGCGAGTGCCGCGCCGCCGGTGCGCTATCCCAATGTCTACGGCATCGATATGCCGACGCCCGATGAATTGGTGGCGCACAACCGCAGCGTCGAGGAGATTCGGCAGCTCATTGGCTGCGATGCCTTGATCTACCAGGATGTCGACGGCATGAAGAAGGCGATCGGCTCGCTCAACCCCAATATCACAGGTTTTGACGCATCGTGCTTCGACGGCGTCTATGTGACAGGCGACATCACCGTGGCCGACATCGCCCGGCTCAATGCCAATCGTGTCAACGCCGATGAAGGTTCCGAAGACAACTCCCGCTTGGCGCTACCCAATCACGAAGAATGACCATGACTGAAAAGGAATCACCCGAGGCCCTGCATCCGGACACGCTGGCCGTGCGTGCCGCTGTGGCGCGTAGCCAGTACGGCGAAAACTCCGAGGCCCTGTACCTCACGAGTGGTTATGTGCAGCCGTCGGCTGAGGTGGCGGCGCGGCGCTTTAATGGCGACGAGGAGGGCTTTACCTACGGCCGCTATGGCAACCCCACGGTGGCCAGCTTCGAGAGGCGGCTGGCGGCGATGGAGGGCAGCGAGGCGGCGATTTCGACATCGTCCGGGATGGCCGCCATCCTCATGATGTGCATGGCACTGCTGAAGAGCGGTGACCACATCGTCTGTTCGCAGTCGATGTTCGGTTCTACCATCAAACTGATCGGTACCGATCTGGCGCGGTTCGGTGTTGAATCAAGCTTCGTTTCGCAGACGGAACTCTCGGCCTGGAAGGCGGCGCTGCGCCCCAACACCCGTCTGCTGTTTGCCGAGACGCCGACCAACCCCTTGACCGAAGTCTGCGATATTGCGGCGTTGGCTGAAATGGCGCATCAGGCGGGTGCGCTGCTGGCCGTCGACAACTGCTTTGCCACGCCCGTGCTGCAGCGGCCGCTGGCGCTGGGTGCTGACATCGTCATGCACTCGGGCACCAAGTACCTCGACGGCCAGGGTCGCGTGATGGCCGGCGCCCTGTGCGCGAGTTCGGAACTGGTCAGCGAAAAGTTCCTGCCGATACTCAAGACCGCGGGCATGACGTTGGCCCCTTTCAATGCCTGGATCGTTCTCAAGGGTCTGGAAACGCTGGACATCCGCATGCGGGCGCAGGCCGCGCAGACGCTGCAACTGGCGCAGTGGCTGGAGCAGCACCCGGCCGTGCAGCGGGTTTTTTACCCAGGTCTGCCGAGCCACCCGCAGCATCTGTTGGCAATGGCCCAGCAATCGGGCCTAGGCGGCGCCGTTCTGTCCTTCGAGGTCAGGGCGGGTAGCCCCGAGCAGGCGCGCGCGCGCGCCTTCCATGTGCTTGACAGCATGCAACTGCTCTCGCTGTCGACCAACCTGGGCGACACCAAAACCCTGGCTGCGCATCCGGCCAGCACCTCGCACGGGCGATTGACCGAGGCGCAGCGCCAGTCCGCCGGCATTGGTCAGGGCCTGATCCGCGTCGCGGTCGGACTTGAGCATCTTGGCGATATTGAAAATGACTTGTCACGGGGCCTCAGCGGCCTGGACGCACTGAAATGAGCCAAAAGACACGCACCCGCTTTGCCCCTTCGCCGACCGGCTTTATTCACCTGGGCAACATCCGCTCAGCCTTGTATCCCTGGGCCTTTGCTCGCTCCACCGGTGGCGACTTCATTTTGCGCATTGAGGATACCGACCTGGAGCGTTCAACGCAGGCCGCCGTCGATGTCATCATCGAGGGCATGTCCTGGCTGGGTCTGGACTTTGACGAAGGTCCGTTCTACCAGATGCAGCGCATGGATCGCTACAAGGTGGTTTTGGCAGAGCTACAGGCTGCGGGTCACGTTTACCCCTGTTACATGAGCGTTGCCGAACTGGATGCTTTGCGCGAGCGCCAGATGGCTGCAAAGGAAAAGCCACGCTACGACGGCAGCTGGCGCCCGGCAGCGGGAAAGACACTGCCAGCGGTTCCGGATGGCGTACAACCGGTGCTGCGCTTCAAGAATCCGCAGACCGGCTCGGTCGTCTGGGAAGACAAAGTCAAGGGTCGCATTGAAATCAGCAATGACGAACTCGATGATCTGGTGATTGCACGGCCCGATGGCACGCCGACCTACAACTTCTGCGTTGTGGTCGATGACATCGACATGGCCATCACGCACGTCATTCGGGGTGATGACCACGTCAATAACACGCCACGCCAGATCAACATCTTCCGTGCATTGGGGCAAGAGCCGCCGGTCTACGCCCATCTGCCCACAGTGCTGAACGAGCAGGGCGAGAAGATGAGCAAGCGCAATGGCGCCAAGCCCGTGACCCAGTACCGGGTGGAAGGCTTCTTGCCCGATGCCATGGTCAATTACCTGGCGCGTCTGGGCTGGAGCCATGGTGATGAAGAAATCTTCAGCCGCGAGCAGTTCCTGCAGTGGTTCAACCTCGACCATCTGGGTCGCAGCGCAGCCCAGTTTGACGAGGCCAAATTGCGCTGGGTCAACGCCCAGCATCTGAAGGCCATGAGCGACGATGCTTTGGCCCTGTTGGTGCAGGAACAATTGCAGCGCCGCGGCATCGTGGCAGATGAACGCTTGAGCCGGATCTGCGCGCTGTTCAAGGACCGCAGCGACACCACGGTGGCGCTGGCAGATTGGGCCGAGCGGTTTTATGGCGACGTTTCACCCAAGCCGGAGGAAGTAGCGCAGCACGTCACGCAGGCAATCCGGCCGGCGCTGCAACTACTGACTGAAAAGCTGGCATCGTGTGCCTGGGACAAGGCATCCATTTCGTTGATCATCAAGGAAGTACTGGCGGCGTGCGCCATCAAAATGCCGCAACTGGCTATGCCGGTTCGGGTGCTGGTGATGGGAACCGCGCAAACACCATCGCTGGACGCGGTGCTGGAACTGAGCGCGCGAGAAATAGTACTGGAGCGATTGCGGAGAGCCTGAGATTTCAAGCTATAATTTGAGGCTTGAAAGTTGAAAACGCCTGAAAGTTTTTGAGTCCGGCTTCTGCTGGGATCGAGGGGGTATAGCTCAGCTGGGAGAGCGCTTGCATGGCATGCAAGAGGTCAGCGGTTCGATCCCGCTTACCTCCACCAAAATTTTCAGGAAGGAAGTCCACAGGTTATGACCCCATCGTCTAGAGGCCTAGGACACTACCCTTTCACGGTAGGTACCGGGGTTCGAATCCCCGTGGGGTCGCCAAGTTTGTAGCACTTGGCTCGCAAGAGCGAAAGCTATCTACCAGGAGTGGTAGTTCAGTTGGTTAGAATACCGGCCTGTCACGCCGGGGGTCGCGGGTTCGAGTCCCGTCCACTCCGCCAGTTTCATTGGGTTTGTTGCTATCATTTTTGATTTTATATTTCAAAAAAGTAAAATTTTGAAATATGTTTTGAAAGGTATTCTTCGAAACCCATCGGAATACCGGCACCCTGTGCCTGGTGTTCTAGCCCCGGATTCTGGCCCCAGTGGCCCTACGGACGGTGCGCAAATCGTAGTGTTTCTTGATCATCGCATCGCTGGTGTGACCCGTTGCGGTCGCCGTGTCGGTGTCGCCATGTTCCAGTTTGTCGGTCACAGCCATCGGCCTACAGTTCTGCAAACTAAACCTCTTGAACGCCTGTTTTCGCGTCAACGCTTCAACAGCGCATGGGTGCATCAGGTCATCGAGTGACGCCTTCCAACCGCCCTTGGTGTACTTGGTTCCTCGCAGACTGCCAAACAAGTACATCGTGCCGACGCCCTTGTTGCGTTTTACCGTCAGCGCCTCATCAATGGTTGCGCGCAACTCCGGAGTCCACGCGATCAGGATCGAAGGTTTTGTCTTGCTTTTTCCATCTTTCCATAGGATTCCTGCATCGGTAACGGCGTCCCGCGTCAAGGCTCGTACCTCAACGGATCGGCGCACACACAGGTAGGCTGTCTGCAACGCCAAAGCCACAATATGCTGGGGCCCACCGATCTTGCGGCCCATCTCTACGGCAAGGGCAAGTTCCTCCGGAGTCACCAGGCGCCTTTCGGTGTCTGTCTTTTCGTTCTTCTCAATTTCATTGAAAGGGTTAACTGTGATCTTGTTTTTGCGCACGCCATACTGCAGGATTGCGCGGGCGAGTGCAATTTCCTTGTTTCCCTTGATCGGCCGGGGGCGCGGGTTCCCCTTTGGGTCCTTCGCTGTGAGACAAGCTTCCAAATAGTCATAGGCCATCGAAGGAGTCATGTCTTCGACGCTCAGATGACCGAATGCTTTTCGCAGATTTTTTGATTCAGACAGGTTTTCCTTGATGGTGCTGGCCGACCGTTTGCCCTTGATGTTGGGCGGCAGAGCCTTCTGCCATTCAAACCAGTCGTCAATCAGTCTGCCAAATCCGTTGGTTGGGGCCTCTGCATAATCGGCGCCAATCTTTAATGACTCCATGACGGCAAGACTGCGCAATTTGGCAATCTGCACGGTGTCGGTGACTGGGCACTTGTGCCGAAATGCCCATTTTCCGCCGGGCATCATGTAGCCAATGCTGTAGACAAACACCCCCTTGCGTTCATAGACACGGTAGGGCAGGCCGTCTGGAACTTTGCGTGCACGCGTCACGATCTTCCTCCAAAGAATGCTAGATTGGCTACTTTCGGCGCTGGTTTGTCAAGTGCGTTGCAGGTGCCGGCGCGAGAGACGGCCTCGTAATGTACTCGCTCCAAAATCACACCTTTGCGACCGATGAACGCGCGACTAAAACCCCTTTTGTGCAATACGTCGAGTTGTCGGCAGGGCTGCTCATAGCCTGTCAATTCGGCCAGTTCAGATGGTGACAAGACCAGACTCATTGTCGCCGTCTCTTCATTGCATCCAACAAGATGTCCTGCACTGCCCGCTTGCTTTGCACGCGCTCAATCACGAGTTCGTCAACCGTGTCCCTGGCAATAATGTTGTGCAGGAACACCGCCCGATCATGACCAGCCTGCATCTGCCGCGTCGGGCCGATGCGCTCCAAAATCTGCATGCGTTCTTCAAGATTCCACCAGTGACCGAAATAGACGAGGATGTTTCCGCCGTCCTGCAGGTTGAGACCGTGCCCGGCAGACGCCGGATGCGCAAACAGGATTGCGATCTGTCCGGCGTTCCAGCGCCGGATCGTGTCGGGCTCCGCGTCCAATAACTTGCCCTGTGGAAATGCGCGGATCAAGCGC
>Ga0163199_1001351_pt1 | contig 15315 bp, 15 predicted proteins | sample PL_2010_150m_FD_113537 | JGI IMG/M metagenome (GOLD analysis project Ga0163199, IMG submission 113537) | Freshwater microbial communities from Powell Lake, British Columbia, Canada to study Microbial Dark Matter (Phase II) - PL_2010_150m | ecosystem: Environmental > Aquatic > Freshwater > Lake ... | reverse complement strand
GATGTCTGGCGAGTGCTCCACGGTAAGCAGGACATACCGCAGTGGATGGTTCAGATCGATGACATTTGACCGCCGCCAAAATTCAATGGGTCCTTCCTGGCGATGAACCAATGCGGGGGACGCGAGCGCAAGACTCCCGTAGCGACAGAGTGCAAACCTGGGTTTGCAGGGTGGGCGGTTTGCAGCTTGACGCAGGCGCCAGGTGGCGAATCGGCTGGAGGCAATGCTGCATGAGAAATGAGGGTTCTTCCCTATGAAAACAGTGTCCGGACGCAGCCTTCAAACCACGTTGATCTGATGATATTGCGGACGACGGTGGTGCAAACCTGGGGTGCAAACCCAACAGGGTTGCAGTGCAAACCTTTCGGCGTAGATCCGCAGTTTCAAGAAATCGGCATGGTCTGTTGAGCGAAAGCCTGCCGTGGTAACGGCAAACTTGCCCGTACCAGATGCGACGGCAAACACAAAACATGCAAGATTTGCGTCTTAGCGCGCCTGCCGCGCCCGCATGATCGCGTTGGCGCAAGGGGTAGGAATTCAATTCCGCCCCTTTTGATCGGCAGGCCATCAAGCCTTGTGGAAGTAAGCCGGCATATTCGCCGCTTTTGCAGAGATGACTTGTTTGGCCAAGGGCCTGTACGTGAGTTCTATTCTGCCGATTGGCACGACGGTGAACACACCGCCTGAGATTTTCCGAGTACCCGGCGTGTGCCCATCAGATTTCGAAGTCTATGTTTGCCGCACAAGAAACATGACATCGTCGAGCCACCGAAAGATGAAGACGCCTGAAACGGCGACCCTGATACTTTGGACTTGTAACGCAATCCGTCGTCCAATATTTTGGTTTTGGTATCAGGTCTTGTCATGGCCGATATTTTACTTTGGCCGATCCAGCAAGGACACCACATGCCGCGCAGTCCGAAACGTGCTCTGGCCGGCCGCTTCCGAGGCAATGAGTCTGGTGTTTTCAAATGCAGCATGCTGGTCGACTGCGACTATTCGCCGGTTCAAAGTCGATGCCGTAAAGCCGACATCGAAATCGCCAATCATTGAGTTGCCCCAAACCGGCCGACCGTGAGGGCGAACAAGGTGCCCTTTTCTATCACTGGTGATTGAGAGGACCGGTCATTCGCGGCCACTGTCATGGAAGGTGAAGCAGTCGTACAGGTTCGGGTTCGTTTCAATGGACGTGTGCGCCTCTGGTTCAGTCAATCGATAGCATCGTGCTGTAATGCCCGTTCGACCCAAGCGCAAATTTGATTCAGTGAAATCTACCTCGTTCGTCCCTGGCCTCGCATGGCTGCTCATTTGCCAGTCGATTGGGGAAGCGCTGTCCCGATGGAGCCATGTGGGTTTGCCTGGCCCGGTGATCGGCATGATGCTGATGCTGGGCTTGCTGGGGTGGGAGCCCGTGCGCACGCAGGTCAGTCCTATTGCCAATGGATTGCTTATGCATCTTTCATTGTTGTTCGTGCCCGTTGGTGTGGGAGTCATGACCCATTTGGCGCTTGTCTCCCGATATGGATGGCAATTGCTTGTCGCCCTTGTACTCTCGACATGGATGGGGTTGCTGGTCACTGCCGTCGTATTTCGTACCCTGTTGCGGCGTGCAGAAGAAGCTTCTACTTCGTGAGATCTGCCCCGTGACTGATTTCGTTCAACTGTGGGTCTATCTTTCTGCAACGCCATTGTTTGGTTTGACTGCAACATTGATGATCTATGCCAGTGCGCAGGCGATTTACCAGAGGCTTGGACAGGCGCCGCTTGCCAATCCGGTCCTATGGAGCGTGGTGATGCTTGCATGTCTCTTGACACTGAGCGAGACGCCGTATCCAACCTATTTCTCGGGGGCGCAGTTCATTCATTTCCTTCTCGGACCCGCTGTTGTGGCGCTTGCATGGCCGATGTGGGAGCGAAGAAACGAGCTGCGAAGGCGTGCTGTGCCGCTGTTGCTGGCAGCGTTGGCCGGTGGTGTTGCAGCTGGTGGCAGCGCGGTGGCTATTGCATGGGCACTGGATTTGCCCCCGGACCTGATTCGTTCTTTAGCTCCGAAGTCGGTCACTGCACCTGTTGCGATGGGCATTGCGGAGCAGTTGCATGGCATTCCAGCGATGGCTGCCGTCTTCTCTGTGTTGACCGGTCTCATCGGCGCGATAAGCGCCCCCTACCTGTTCAATAGGCTGGGCGGACTTTCGGCGCAGGGCAGAGGTTTTGCACTTGGCACGGCCTCACATGGCATCGGGGCTGCGCGAGCGATGCAGGTTGACGTGGATGCCGGTGCTTATGCCGGGCTTGCTCTTGGCATTCAAGTAGTATTGAGTGCGCTCTTGATTCCTCTGGCAGCACGCTTTATGTAAACGGCTTTCTGTGTGATGCCGCAAGTCGCGTGTGAAAGTTTGAAAGGCCGTTCCCGGGCACAGCGCAGCAGCTACGACAAACTACACGCCCGAAACTTGACGTTCCCACGTTGCTGCAGGACCACGATCCCCGAGAGCGCGATGCCATTCTCTCCAGCAACGGATGAAAGACGACGGAAAATGCGAGCATGGCTTCATTTGACTTGCTCATCATCGATCCCCAAAATGATTTCATGGACATTGAAGGTGCGGCGTTGCCTGTGGCCGGCGCTAACGCCGACATGGATCGGCTGGCTTACTGGCTGGCACAGCATGCGGCGGATGTTGAATCCATCACTGTGACACTGGACTCGCACGCCAGTGTTGGCATCGAGCGCACTACGTTTTGGTTGCAGGGTACCGGAGAGCCGATTCAAGCATTTACGCCGATCCTGGCCGAAGACGTACAAACCGGGCGTTATGCGCCACGTCAGGCCGCACGTAAGGCAGAGGTCATCACCTATCTTCAAGCATTGGAGTCAACAGGGAAACACCAATTGCTAGTCTGGCCGGTGCACTGTGTGCTGGGAACCTGGGGTCACAACATTCATGGGGCATTGGCGAAGGCAATTGCGCACTGGGAAATGATGATGGGGCGTGTCTGCGAAAAAGTGCTCAAGGGGCAAAACCCGATGACGGAGCAGTACAGTGCTTTTCGTGCGGAGGTGCCGCGCGCGGACGACAGCCGTACATTGCTCAATCAAGTTCTGCTTCAGCGACTCGCGGACGGGCGCGGCACGTTACTGGTGACGGGTGAGGCGTCGAGCCACTGTGTGGCTGCGTCCATGCAGGACATGGTGCAACACTTGCCGCGCGAACGCTTGATGCAAACGGTGCTGTTGATCGACTGCATGAGCCCGGTTGTGGGATTTGAATCCATGACCAACGCGATGCTGGAGCAAGCAAGTGCATGTGGCGTGCAGTCTGCGCGGATGGCGGACTGTGTCTAATCAATCAGCCTGTCCACAGGTGTCCGTGCACAAACCCGTTATCGGAATCATCAGGGAGACCGGAAAATGATCAAACGCATCGTCTGGAGTCTGACCGTCCTCATACTGTTTGGCAGTCTTGGCCTGGCCGCCATCGGCGGGCGCGAAGGCGCGATGGTGCTTTATGTCAAGTACGTCCTGCGCAAGCCCAGCGCGCCGTTCCGTGAAGTGCACTGGCAGGCCGGCCCGGCAAGCCCTCAGCCGGGCGACAAAAAACGCCCGAATATCATTGTGATCCTGGCCGACGACCTTGGCTTCAATGACATCACGTTCTATGGTGGTGGTATCGCGTCCGGTAGCGTACCAACACCGAACATCGATGCCATCGCCCGCGATGGCGTCAACTTTACACAGGGCTATGCCGGCAACGCCACCTGCGCGCCCTCGCGTGCAGCCATGATGACCGGGCGCTACGCGACCCGCTTCGGTTTCGAGTTCACTCCGGTGCCCGTGGAATTCGCCCGGCTCGTGGGTAAGCACCACGCGCCGGGCAGCCTGCACGACACGATTTATCACGCTGATCGTGAGCGCGACATGCCCGTGTACGAAGACATGGGCCTGCCGACCAGCGAAGTCACGATTGCCAAATTGCTCAAGGGAGCGGGCTACCATACGCTGCATCTGGGTAAATGGCATCTAGGCGATAGCCCGCAATACCGCTCCTACGCCCATGGTTTCGATGAATCACTGTCCTTGCAGCACGGTGCTTCGATGTTCCTGCCCGAGAGTGACGCCAATGTGGTTAACTCCAAGCAGGACTTCGACATGATCGATCAGTTTCTGTGGGCCAGCGCGCCCTGGGGTGTCCGATTCAACGACAGCGAAGTGTTCCAGCCACGCAACTATCTCACCGACTACTTGACCGATGAGGCTGTCAAGGCCATCGCAGCCAACAGGAATCGCCCCTTTATGATGTACCTTGCCTACAACGCGCCGCACACGCCGCTGCAGGCTACTCGCGCCGACTACGACGCGTTGTCTCACATCCAGGACCACACGACGCGCGTCTACGCCGCCATGATCCGCTCACTCGACCGCAATATCGGGCGTGTCATGAAGGCGCTGAAGGATCAGGGGATCGACGACAACACTCTGGTCGTATTCACCAGCGACAACGGCGGTGCCAATTACATCGGTGTCCCAGGCTTGAACCTGCCCTTTCGCGGCTGGAAGGCGACTTTCTTCGACGGTGGAACTCACGTGCCCTACTTCATGCGCTGGCCGGGGACCACTCCGCCCAACACACGCTACGAGTCCATGGTGAGCCATTTCGACATCTTTGGCACCGCGGTGGCAGCGGCGGGTGCTCAAGCGCCAACAGATCGCATCATCGACGGCGTCAATCTGCTGCCCTTCATCCGTAGCGAGGCAGTGGGCAAGCCGCATGACCGACTGTTCTGGCGCAGCGGTGACTACGTTGTGGTGCGCGATGGCGACTGGAAGCTGCAGGTCACTCAACTGCCGAAGCAGGACTGGCTCTACAACATTGCCAGGGATCCAGGAGAAAAGAGCAATCGGGCTGCCAGCGAGCCGGCCAAGGTGGCAGAGCTCAGGGCACTGATCGATGGTTTCAACAAGCAGCAGGCCAAGCCGCTATGGCCGGCATTGATTGAAGGGGCGTTCGCTCTGGACAAGACACTCAAAGATCCTCAGAGTTCTGACGACGCCTACGTTTACTGGGCCAACTGAATACACGTTCTGCACGCCCTGACTCCGGCGATGACGCACTTGAAAGACCGGTAGCGGGCTGGTCATCGCCAAGCGTCAAAGGGAACCTTAAAGTGCTCACCCAGAAATTGACGGTCGGGGATTCATCAAACTAGGTTACCGCACAGCCGCAGGTCGTGAGCGCGAAAGACGTGCCCGAAACTACCGGCCATGACTTGGGTATGAAGGTCAGCAATGGCCGATGAAGCCAGCGGAATATGGGATTGGTCGGTTCTGGAGCAGCGATAGCTGACCGATCGGTATGATCGATTCAATGATCGAACCTATAGCTTCTTCTCTCGGCCCCCAGCGCATCGTCTGCATGACCGAGGAGACGACCGAGTGGCTGTACCTGCTTGGGCAGGAGCACCGCATTGTTGGAATTTCCGGCTACACCGTACGTCCTCGTAGAGCCCGGGACGAGAAACCACGGGTGAGCGCGTTCACCAGTGCCAAGATCGACAAAATCCTGGCGTTGCAGCCTGACTGTGTGTTTGGGTTTTCCGATATGCAGGCTGACATTGCAGCGGCGCTAATTCGCCAAGGCGTTCAGGTTACGGTCTTTAACCAGCGCAGTATCTGCGAAATCTTCTCCATGATGTATCAGGTCGCAGCCATGGTTGGGCAGAGCAAGCAGGGTCTCGAAAAAATTGAAATCATGCAGCAGCAACTGGCGGGCATAGGCGAAGCAGCCACTGGCTTTGCACGCCGACCCAAAATTTACTTCGAGGAATGGGACGAGCCGCACATTAGCGCAATTCGCTGGGTGTCTGAGCTGATAGGCATTGCCGGGGGCGACGACTGTTTTCCTGAACTCGCCGTTCAATCCCTGGGAAAGAATCGCATCATTGCCGATTCGGCGGAGATCGCACGGCGCAATCCCGACATCATCATCGGTTCCTGGTGCGGCAAGAAATTCCGTCCGGAAAAAGTGGCAGCACGCCCAGGCTGGGAAAACGTGAACGCCGTCAAGTACCAGCAGTTGTTTGAAATCAAGTCTGCCGACATCCTGCAACCCGGCCCCGCAGCTTTGACAGATGGTGTATCCCAGCTGCATCGCATCTTCACGGATTGGAACAAGGGCTAGTGATGCACCATCATCTATTGATACTGCTAAACCGCCGCAACAAGACTGGCAGCGGACATTCGGTGGCGTTGCAGGGAGTTGCTCTATTTGGTCAGGTCCTGAGATTGACATCCGCGATTGGCGCGCGACAAAACCGATATAAAGATTAGTCTGCCGGACTGCAGTTGCTGGTGGGCACGAGTTTTGTGCCCCAAGTCGACAACCATGATCTTGGGAACCAGCCGTTTGTGGCCGTGGTCTGGCGAGCCAGAAGCGGTCGCTCGGACTGTCGTACTACGGCACGATTCGCACCGGCTCAGTCGGCCACGTACCCGTAAGCAGCGGTTTGAGCAACAGAGCGAGTTGGCGCGGGATGAAGGTCTCGCTGGAGTCTGCGATCTCTTCGAGAGTCCACCAGCGCAGTTCGCGAAAGATCTCGCGCTCCTCCGGTGTGAGCGCCGTGGGCATGGGCTCAAAGGCGGGAACGCGCTGGATGTAGACGCGCGCCAGGGTGTCCACCGGTTGTCCATCGCGCACAATGCGCTTGGGCGACGTCCAGACCCAGTGTCCTGGATGGCTGAGGCGCAGTCCGGTCTCCTCGAAGATCTCGCGTAGCAGCGCGTCCTCGAACGACTCGCCCGGATGGAGGGATCCGCCCGGTGTCAGCCAGAACGTCTGTCGCACCGCCGTCGGTTCTGGCGCGCTGCGCCCCAATGCCAGCTTGATCAGCAGAACGCGGTCCCGTGGGTCGATCAGCAACGCTCGGGCAGATTCAACGGTGGTCATTGGACCGAGCCGAAAAGCGCCGCGAACTTCGGACGCACGCATCTTCCACCTATTGCAACCCGTACTCGCGGACCAGACCGATTGCACCGATCATCCGAGGACATGGGCAGACGTCCGAACAGCGGACAGGGGTAACTATCGAAACGCCGCGACCAGCGGCAGTAAAGGATATAAGCTGACTTTGCAATCACGTGAAGTCCAGTATCACATCGCTGATCAGCCCTCGAACAGCGGGAAAACCCTCTTCCCGTCTTGCGCGATTCAATTGATAACCCGCTTGGTTTGATGCTACATTGCTCATGCGTGAAGGGGTATTGGTTGTCGCAGCTTGCAGTCAGAGGCTGGAACCGGCGAGTAACCCAGTAGAAGGATCGGTTACAAGATCCAGCCAATCGAGACAAGACAAATGAATGCTTCTTCAACCAGTCATATCGACGAGGTTATTGCGCGGACATCGGGGCGCTTGGACGGCAGCCTTGGCCACGATGATGACCTAATCACGCGCTCCTGGACGCGCTGTGTTTCCGAGCACGGTCTGGATCCGACTCGGGCACAACCAGCGCGAGTCATCGAGCATTGGCAATTGCGCGAGCACCAGGAGCAGATTGAATCTTTCCTGCGCGTGGCGCGAACTGGCATGGAGCAGTTGTACAAGCGGGTTTCGCCGCTCGGGTATGTGCTGCTGCTCACCGACGCGCAGGGGGTGACGGTGGACTACATCGGCAACGACCAGTGGGACCGTGATCTGAAGCGGTCCGGCCTTTGTCTGGGCGCCGACTGGAACGAGTCGCACGCCGGCACCTGCGGCGTGGGAACCTGCATCGTCGAACGCACGCCGCTCACCTGCCACCAGGGTGATCACTTCGATTCCACCCACATCGGTTTGACCTGCACCACCGCGCCCTTGTTCGATCCGACGGGCGATTTCATCGGCGTGCTCGACATCTCGGCGCTGAGTTCGCCTTCGGAAAAGCCGAGCCAGCACCTGGCGCGCCACATGACGGTGATGTTTGCCAAGATGGTCGAGGACGCCAATTTCATGCGGCACTTCAGCGACCAGTGGATTCTGCGCCTGGGTGTGGACTGGGCGCTGGTGGATGTCAGCGGCGAATGCATGCTGGCTTTTGACGCTGACGGCAGAATTGTTGGCGCCAACAGCGGTGCGCGCCAGTTGCTGGTGGCGATCAATGACGATGGCGACGCCGCGCCGATGGTTGGCCAGTTGTTGACGCATGTCTTCAAGGTCACGATGGATGACATCTGGCGCGTTGCGCGCTCGGGCATGACGAGCGACCGCACCGTGCTCAGCACGCGCCGCCACGAGCTCTTCTACGCCATGGCGACACCGCCGCGCCATGTTGCAAGCAAACTGGTGCGTGATGGCGCCAGCGCAGCGCAGCCGATTGCCTGCCCGGCGCTGGACCGTCTCAGTGGTGACGACAAGCAGATGCTGCGCCTGCTCGACCAGGCCAAGCGGCTGGTCAACAAAAAGGTCAACATCCTGCTGCACGGCGAAACCGGCACCGGCAAGGAACTGATTGCGCGGGCCCTGCACGATTCAAGCCTGCGCGCCAGCAAGTCCTTTGTTGCCGTCAACTGCGCGTCGATTCCCGAGTCGCTGATTGAGAGTGAACTGTTCGGCTACGTCGCGGGCAGCTTTACCGGTGGGCGCAGCAAGGGTTCGCGCGGCTTGATTCTGCAATCCAGCGGCGGCACGCTGTTTCTTGACGAGATTGGGGACATGCCTCTGCACTTGCAAACGCGCCTGCTGCGCGTGCTCTCCGAAGGCGAGGTCATGCCGCTGGGCGCCGACCGGCCAGTGCCAGTGGACCTGACCGTGGTGGCGGCCTCGCACCGCGACTTGCGCCGCCTGATTGCCGAAGGTGTTTTCCGCGAAGACCTTTACTACCGATTGTGCGGCGCCACGCTGCCGCTGCCGCCGCTGCGCCAGCGCAGCGACAAGCGCTTTGTGATCGACCGCGTGCTGCAACAGGAAGGTAGCCAACTCGGCGTCCAAGCGCATATTTCAGCGCGGGCGCTGGAATTGCTGCTCAACTTCGACTGGCCCGGCAACATCCGCCAGTTGCGCAATGCCATCCGTTTTGCGCTGGCCGTTTGTGACAACGGTTACATCACGCCGTCGCACCTGCCCAGCGAAGTGAGCGGTGAAGAAGAAATCGGCGCCGATGCAGTCACGCCCGATTTGCAGGAGGTCACGCTCAAGACCTTGCTGCAATCGGATGTTTCGGCTGGCATGGTGCAGGCGCAAACTCTGCTGCTGGCCCTGCGCCAGCAGCATTGGAACGTGACCGCAGTGGCCAGCGAACTGGGCATCTGCCGCGCCACGGTTTACCGGCAGATGAAGCGCTTCAACATTGTTTCGCCGACGCAGCAGTAGGCGGCGCTCAGGTCGATAGCTTGCGGCCGACCTTTGCTTGCACCGAATCAACCTTGCTGCGCAACCGGCCACCGGCGCCGGAGCGGGCGTCGATCTTGATGTTGACACCCACGCGTTCGCAGTCCACCGCCATCGCCTGGTAGCAGGCGGTAACGACGGCCATCACCGCATCCCACTCGCCTTCCAGAATCGTGCCCATGGGCGTGAGTTGGTAGGGCAGGCCGCTCTTGTCGATGATGTCGAGCGAGCGCGCAACGAACGGGCTCAGGCTGATGCCCTTGCCCGATGGCGCCATTGAGAATTCAAGCAATACCATGGGTTTCTCCGGTTGGGTTAGTGCAGCAGCGCCGCAGCGATCTGCTGCGTCACGGCATGGGAAAAATCGGCCTGAAGCCGTTGGCCGGGGTGGGCGGCCAACCAGCACTCGGCCACGCTGGTGAGGGCCTTGGCATCATAGTGGCGACCGCTGCCCAGGGCGGTCTCGAAGCGATTGGCTTGCGCGCTCAGCAGCGCTGGATCGGCGTCGATTAGCAGCAAGGCATGGGCCAGCACCGCTTGGCGTCCGTTGCCGCGGCGCCAGTATTGCGCGCTGCCGGCGATCTTGCGAAGCCGGCCCTGCGCGCACACCGCCAGATTGAAGCGGCCGTCGCAAAACGAACCGGTCACCAGGCCCGGCTGGCTGGCGATGCCCAATGCACCTAGGGCGCGTGCCAACACAGCGCACAGATGCAGGTAGACCGGCTCGGTCCGCTCACCGGGCGCGCCCTCGCACGGGTAGGCCAGGCTCAGGTTCACAATGCCCGGGCCTTGCGGCACGACACCGCCACCGGAGCGGCGCAGCCGCACCGGCCAACCGCACCGCCGCAAGACCGCGCTGACCTCGGCCAGATCGGCGTAGCGGCGGTACGACAGCGGCGCCACCAGACCCGGCTGCCCGTGCCAGATGGTCGCTGTCGCTTCGCCTTCAAGTGCCTGTTCCAGCCACTGCATTTCAAGTTCTCCGTCAAGTGCCTCGTCCGGACACAACACGCGCGACCAGCGGGGCTCAATGGCGCTGGCGCGGGCTGTTTCGCAAAGGCCGGTTTCAGCCACCGATGTGCCGCAGAATCGATCGATTGACGTCGCTGGCGCGCTCCATCTGCGCCATGTGACCGACGCCCTCGAAGACCTCCACCGTGGCGCCCGCTGGTGCGTGTGCCGCGTGCGCGGCCGGCACGATCTGGTCATCCTTGCCCCAGATTACGAGCACCGGTTTGCTGGCGCCTGCCAGGTTCAGGCCCGGCAGCGCGCGTTGCTGGGCGTCACCAAAAAGACCATTGTTGAGCGTGGCCAGCAGTTCGCCAACACCGTCCAGGCGCTTGTACTTGAGCACGTCGTCCACCATCTGCCGGCTCACCAGCGTCGGGTCCTGGAACAACAACTCCAGCACCGGTTTCAGCTCACGGCGTGAAGCCGCGCTGGCAAAGCCCTCGGTGTAGGCGCTATTGATCTCGGGCCCAAAACCGGCGCTGGCGATCAGGCTGAGTGTTGCCACGCGTTGCGGCTGCGTCAGCGCCAGTTGCGCGGCAATTGCCCCGCCCACGGAGTGGCCGACCAGATGCGCCTGCGCGACGTCGATGACATCCATGAAGCTCGCCACAAAGTCGGCCAGTGCGGCCAGGCTGGCGCCGGGCAGCTTGACTTCGGACTGGCCGTGGCCGGGAAGGTCGAGCGCGATCACCGGATGCTTCTCGCCGATGGCATCGATGTTGAACAACCAGTTGTCCAGATCACCGCCAAAGCCGTGCACAAAGAGCACCGGCGTACCCTCGACTGCGCCGCGGCGCGCGTAGCGGATACGTACGCCATCGACGTCGGCAAAAAGGTAGGCAGGACCGGCCTGCTCGGCATCGTCCGCGTCGCTGACTGGCATGACGTAGGCGGCGATGTAGGTGTCGATCTCGGCGTCGCTGACATCGCTGCCGGCGAGCACGCCCAGCAGCGCCTTGACCGGCAGCAGCTCACCCTCATTGGCCACCCTGCGCCGCAGCAGGCCGGGGTCGGGGGCCTCGACGGCGTTGGCGATCTTGTCGGTTTCGACGTCGACGATGGGCATGCCCACCGTGATCTCGGTGCCGACTTCGACCAGCCAGGCGCCAACCGTGCCCTCGGCCATCGACAGGCCCCATTTGGGCATGATGATGGGGGTGATGCCAGCCATTAGTGCTTGCCTCCCTTGAGGGTGCGGCGCACGGCGTCAGCGACTTGCGCGGCCGACGGGATGTATAGGTCTTCCAGCGTTGGCGAGAACGGCACTGGCACGTGCGGTGGCGCGACCTGCTCGATCTGCGCCTTCAGCGCGCCGAAGGCGTGCATCGCAACCTGGGCCGCGATGTCGGTGCCGATGTTGCAGCGCGGGCTGGCCTCGTCTACGCAGACCAGGCGACCGGTCTTGGTGACGCTTTCCAGCACGGTGTCGATGTCCAGCGGCGAGAGCGTGCGCAGATCAACGACTTCAACTTCGACACCTTCCTTGGCCAGTGTTGCAGCGGCATCCAGCGCGCGGTGCACCATCAGGCCGTAGGTGACGATCGAGCAGTGCTTGCCTTCGCGTACTACGTTGGCTTCGCCCAGCGGGATCGCATACGAGCCTTCGGGCACTTCGCCTTCAAAGGCGTAGAGGTTTTTGTGCTCGCAGAAAATCACCGGGTTGTTGTCGCGGATCGACTGGATCAGCAGACCCTTGGTGTCGTAGGGCGTGCTTGGGCACACCACCTTGAGGCCGGGGATGTGCGTGAACAGAGGTGTCAGCATCTGGCTGTGCTGGGCGGCGGCGCGAAAGCCGGCGCCGACCATGGTGCGGATCACAACCGGCGTCTCGGCCTTGCCGCCAAACATGTAGCGGAACTTGGCCGCCTGGTTGAAGATCTGGTCGAAGCAAACGCCCATGAAGTCGATGAACATCAACTCGGCAATCGGGCGCATGCCGCAGGCCGCAGCGCCGACTGCGGCGCCAACGTAGGCGCTCTCGGATAATGGGGTATCGATCAACTGGTTCGGATGCTTGGCGTACAAGCCCTTGGTGACGCCGAGCACGCCGCCCCAGGCGTCCTCTTCGCCGTCGCAGCCGGTGCCGCCGACGATGTCTTCGCCGAGCATGATCACCGTCGGGTCGCGCGACATTTCCTGGTCGATCGCTTCATTGACCGCCTGTTTCATACTGATTTTTCTAGCCATCATGTGCTCCTGGTTTTGTTCAATTGTTCGGTTCAGTAGTTGACGTAGACGTCGGTCGTCAGATCGGCCAGCGTCGGCAACGGTGCCGCCTTGGCTTGCTGCACCGAGTCTTCGATCAGCGCGAGCACGCTCTTGTCGATGGCCGTCAGTTCGTCGCTGCTGATGACACCGGCCGAGACCACATGGGCGCTGAATATTTTCAGGCAGTCGTGGTTGACGCGCACGTCTTCGAGTTCGCCCGGCGCGCGGTAGGTCTGCGCGTCGCCTTCAAAGTGGCCGTGAAAGCGCACCATCTTGCATTCGAGCAGCGAGGGACCGCCGCCTTCGCGTGCGCGCTTGATGACCTCGCCAGCGGCTTCATAGACTGCCAGGAAATCGGTGCCGTCAACCGTGATGCCGGGGATGCCAAAGCCGGAGGCACGGTCCACATAGCTGTTGACAGCAGTAGCGTAGTCGCGCGACGTCGACTCGGCGTAGCCGTTGTTCTCAACCACAAAAATTACCGGCAGATTCCAGACCGCCGCCAGGTTCAGGCTTTCCAAAAATGTTCCCTGATTGGAGGCGCCGTCACCGACGAAGCAGATGCCAACCTCATTCTTCTTGCGATACTTTGCCGCCAGCGCGGCGCCGCAGATCAGTGGTGCACCGGCACCCAGGATGCCGTTGGCGCCCATCATGCCCTTGGACAGATCGGCTATGTGCATGGAGCCGCCCTTGCCATTGCCGCAGCCGCCTTTTTTGCCATAAATCTCTTTCATCATTTCGACCACATCAACGCCCTTGGCGATGCAGTGGCCGTGGCCACGGTGCGTGGAGGCAATGCGGTCGCCGTCGCCCAGATGGGTCAGGATGCCCACCGCGCTGGCTTCCTCGCCGGCGTAGAGGTGCACGAAGCCGGGGATGTCGCCACGGCTGAAGTCAACGTGAAGTCGGTCCTCGAATTCACGGATGGTTCGCATCGTGCGGTAGCACGAGAGCAAGGCCTCCTTGCTCAAGGGGAACGGGTTGCTGGCTGCCATTGTGTTGTCTCCTGTTTAGGTTGGCTGGGAAGAAAGGCGAAGCAGGCCATTGCATGCGGCAAACTGCATGCAAGCGGCCACGTCCACCGTGGGGAAAACGTTCTCGACTAGCGTGAGTTGCACGCGGTCGCCGGAATCGAAAGTCATCTCGCGTTCGCCATCGAGCGCCACCACGCCCGCGTCAAGCGCGACCGTGAACGGTTGGTTGGCCGGCATTGCCTCCCAGTGCGCAATGCCGACCGGGCGCACCATGCCAGGCGCAATTGGCGCCAGCAGTTGCACGCGGCGCAGCAGCGGGTCGTCACTAAGGGTGATCGACAGGCCGCCAGGCTCGCGCCGGCCCACCGGTTGCAGTAGGCCACCGATGGCCGATAGGCCAATTGCCTGCGGATCGGCAAAAGTCAGGTAAACCGCAGCCAGGTTCTCCATCTTCCACAAAGCGCGCGCTCCGATGAAGCGGTCGGTCGAGATCACCGCATCAACCAGCGCGATGTCGCGCCGCTCGCCCTCGTTGATTGAGACTTCGATCAGCTTGTTCTGAACCAACGCCTGCGCAGCACTGAGCTTGCCGCTGGCATAGAGGCCGACGGCGATACCGGTGATGGTTGGTTCGCGCATGTCAGGGAAGGCGTTGTTGGTGCCGGTTGACATGCCGGCAATCGGGATGTTGCGGCATTCGCGCACGACAGCGCGGTGCGTGCCGTCGCCACCGAGCACGATGATGGCCTTGACGCCGGCGTCGCGCATCATGCGGGCGGCCAGAAAGGTGTCGTTGACGGTGGTCGTAGGCGACATGTCAAGGAATTCAATCTGCGGGAAGTTGTGCTGCAGCTGCAGTTCGCGTTGCAGGCTGCGCAGCAGCATCGCGCTGACGCCGCCCGAGTCCGGCATCATCAGCACCTTCTTCACGCCCATGCTGCCGGCAGCGCCAAGTACGCGCAGCAACATGCTGACGCGATCAGTTATCTGGAGGTTGCCCGCATTGGCGACGATGCGCCGAATGTCGCGCGCCGACACCGGGTTGGCGATGACGCCGATGCAGGGTGTGCGGCTTGATCCGGCTTCGGACATAGGTGGTGATTCCTGTAGGGACTTGCTGTCGAGCATTGCAAATCGCGTGCCACTATGCCTTGGTGGATGCTCCAATACTGTCTTTTCCAGTGCCGCTGGGTAGAAGCGGGACAGCCCCAGTGCAGCTATGACAATGCGACGCTTTGTTGTCGCAGTGAAACATCTGTCACATCAATTGATGCGACATGTGTCGCACCACCGGCACTTTCAAATTGCGCCGATTTGACGTTCAGTCCTTGATCAAACTGAGCGACCGTACACCTGCCGTTCGTGAGCGAGAAGAAAGTGCCCATTGCGGGTCGCCGCAATAGGGCCGAGCGGTCGTTCGGCTACCTGACGGCACTGCGTCGGGCGGTACCCAGGCGTTGCGCGATCTGGGCCGGCGGCCAGGGTTTTGCGTTTCTGCAGGCTTCACCGGTGGCGGGTGTCAAGGTTTTTGACAGCACCGAAGGCGCGATCAGAGCCTGGCAGAAGATCACTAAGACCCTGCCGGCAAGCTGACGACGACCGACAAAAAACGCTGCACAACGGCGGTACGTTTCGCTCCAAAGCGGTCGCAGAAGATGCCTCAACCTCGCGTCACGAACGCCTCAAACTCCTCAATCGGCAGCGGCTTGCTAAACAGATAGCCCTGGTAGGTATGGCAGCCCAGAGAAGCCAGGAAGTC
>Ga0163199_1001350_pt1 | contig 15323 bp, 9 predicted proteins | sample PL_2010_150m_FD_113537 | JGI IMG/M metagenome (GOLD analysis project Ga0163199, IMG submission 113537) | Freshwater microbial communities from Powell Lake, British Columbia, Canada to study Microbial Dark Matter (Phase II) - PL_2010_150m | ecosystem: Environmental > Aquatic > Freshwater > Lake ... | reverse complement strand
GCACACCCGTAGGGTTCCGGCATTCCAGGGTGAAACTTCCTCCGTGTCGGGATTTGCCAAACCGCTTGATGGCGCCGCCATCTCCGGGCTGATGGGTGCACCGCCACAAACCCGGACGGCTCCCGCCCCGCAGTTTGCACGGGCGAATGGAGAACTCCGCCTGCTCTCGGGAGAAGCGGGTGACTACTCCGCCACCACGGCCTCGGGGAAGAAAATCGAACTCGTCGTTTCCCCTGCTGCAACGATCAAGGAAATCACCGGTCCGTGGGATCTTTCGTTTCCTCCCGGAAGAGGTGCTCCCGAAAAGGCCGTGTTCCCGAAACTTGTCTCTTGGACGGATTCCGAGGATCCCGGGATCAAATATTTTTCCGGCACGGCAACCTATCGGACCAGGTTTGATTGGAAACCGGAGTCCGGAAAACCGGCATTTTCCCTCGATCTGGGCGACGTGAAAAATATCGCGGAGGTTTCCCTGAACGGAAACAAACTCGGGATCTTGTGGAAGCCGCCGTATTCGGTGGATGCGACCGGGGCGCTGAAAGCGGGAGAGAACATTCTGGAGGTGAAGGTAACGAACCTCTGGCCGAACCGCCTCATCGGCGACGAAAAATTGCATCCCGATCCCTCCCTGGATTACAGCAAGCAAGCGCCGCCGTGGGCGGCCGGTGGGCCGATCAAGTCGATTCCCGACTGGGTCAAGGCAAACGGAAAAAGTCCGGTCGGGCGCACCACGTTCCTTCTCTGGAAATTTTACGGCGGTGACGAGGAACTTCTGCCATCAGGACTCCTCGGGCCTGTGAAACTCCGGTCAGTCGGGACTGTTGTCGGAAATTGACCCGATATTTGGATCGTTCACTCAGAGGAACGACTTCCGTTCGGTTCTTCTCAGGGGAGGAGGCTTCGGACGTGGAGCAGAGGGCTGGTGTGCTTCCATATTATTCCAAACGCACGGTCTGCCCGGTAAAATGTCGCGGCGCGCCGGGACGTCGCGCCCTACCATCGGTAGGGTCGGGCCTCCGGACCGACCGCAGGCGCCCGTCGATTCCACCCGGTTCGATGTCAAAATGGTATTACCAGAACCTTGGATCGGTTTGGGCCAGCCTCCATGCGGTGTATTCCTGCCAGGATCGTGATTTCACGACGAATCCGCGGGGCTTCGGGTGGGGTGCCATGCGATTCGCAGCAGCAATGATCCGTTCCGCCCTTCGGACGTAATCGGCGGGAGAGTCAAGTCCCTTGCGGCCTGAACCCACAATCTTCATCGGGTTTGTTCGTAGCCGACAGACTCCCTTTCGTCGAGGGGGAGAGAAGGGCAATCAAAGCTTCCGTCAGAAATCAAACGCATTCGCGTCTTGCGGACGGAGGCTGATGGATATGTGTGCCTATCGTTTTTCAGGAACGTTCCGGCCCATGAGGATATCGTTCCACTTTCTGAGGCTTGCCGTTTGTGCCGGATCAAGCGCATCCGGCAAGTAGATTTCCACATAGGTGGCCTTGTAGGTTTCGTAGGCGAATTGAATGCCGACCGCCGCCTTGCCGCTGGAAACGGTTTCCGCTCCCGTGAACGGTCTCGACCATGCCGTCTTTGCTTGAAAGACAATGTAGGTGCGGTCCTTCGCATCGGACAGGTATTTTCCAAGGCCGTCTGCCCGCGGGATGGAGTCGCTGAGGGTTTCTTGAAAAAAGCCCAAGCTGGGCTGTCCCGGTCCGTTGAACTCCGCCATCAGACGGTCCATGATTTCCTGCTCAAGCGGCGGGGAATTTTTGGAATCATCCATCCTGAAAAAACCCAGAAATCCAAATTTGGAGGGAAAAGCGTCGCGGGTGGCGTGGACCGATTCCACCACGGAATCCACGAACCGTTTCTGGTCATACCCCGGGAGCGCGGTCAATTTTTTCGAAAGATCCCGGATCCCCTGGAGACCGACAACCGGCGAGTCCAACATCATCAGGGCCGGGTGGTCACTGAAACGCACCTTGGATCCATTCGGCAGAGAAACGGGATGGTCGGCCAGCGCCTTCATGTATGCTCGCCAAGCCTTCAATGTTGTCTGGCTCCATGGCACGGCGGTTTTCACCGTTCTTCGCCCGGGAGCATGGGACTCCCAGATTTCTGCATCCGGCAGCCGCGCCACGACATGTTCGGGAACTTCGACGGCGAACACCTCGACGTTCAACTTTTTTCCGGAGGTCTGCAAGGCGGCGAGGGCGGCATCCACTTTGGAGAAATCGTATTGCCCGGGCGTGGGCTCGGTATCCGCCCAGGAAAATCCGATTGTCACCCCTTCGACATAATCCAGATTGCGGACCTGCCCGATGATCTGCCGGGATTTTTCTGTTCCTCCCTGTGCGCCACCCAGACCCGACAGCACAAAAATCCCGCGCGGCCGGTCGGGCTTTAGGGGTTCCCCCATCGCGAGGCCCGTTGCAAGAACGGCCACCGAAGCCATCAGGCAGGAGATTTTATTCATCTCTCAGTAGACCGCATCCTTTGTCACGGCCGGGTCATTGTCCGTGCGGAATGGCGCGGCCGGGAGGCCGGCCTTGTTGTAGAGGTTGCAGGTTGGGTTGTCGGCCCACGCGTAGCGGACGGCGACCGGGGCCGGAACCTTGTCCGACCAGACGACGACGGAATCCCCATCGATCTTGGCATCCCCCCAGACCCATTTGTGGTCGGCTCCGCAGATGGCGAAGCCCTCGAGCTCACTGTTCGGGCTGTTGCGGACTAGCGGCGCGGTCTTTCCGGCAATCGTTTTGACATCGTAAGTGGCGGGAAGAGGTTTTGCGACGAGACCGCCGTCCGAGTGCGTAAATGCCAGACGGATTTTGCCGCCTTCGACTTTCATGGACTGATAAACAGGTCCGCTGAACGGGATCTTCCGGCCATAATCTTTTGCCAGGGCGATCCGTGCGAGGCGTTCGCCCGCATCCTTTTTGTTCTTCGGGTGGATATCCGCGGCTTCCCCGATGTCGATGAGCACAGCCTGTCCGGTATTCGGCAATTTGAGAGCTTGGGATTGCGCCTCGCGTAATTCCGCCCACGAGCTTTCGCTGGGTTCGGATTTTTTGCCCATGAAATTGGCAAGCTGGCAAAAATAGAACGGGAAGTCTCCCTGGTTCCACTGCTTGTGCCAGTCGGTGATCAGGAGAGGGAACGCGGTGCGGTATTGCCAGGCGCGGTCAGCATTGGTTTCACCCTGATACCAGATCACGCCACGCATGGCATACGGCAGGATCGGGGAGATCATGCCGTTGTAGAGGTAGCTGGCCACTTGATTCGGATTGGGAGGCATGGCCGGAGCCCGGGGAGCGGACGCCGATTTTTGCGCGTCGACAGCAGGGAATGCAAATTCCGCTTTGGCCAGCCAAGTTCCCGCAAGGGAGCTCACATTAGCCAGGGGCGCACCGGTAAATTTTGCCGCGGCGACCGGTTCGTAGAGCCGGATCGCAAGAACATTCCTGCCCTCGTTGATCCTGTCGGGAGAGATATTGTATTTGCGGACATAACCCGTGCCCGGAAAATTCCGATAGGTTGTTTGTTTGATGAGTGTGCCATTCCAATAGACGCTGTCGTATCCATCGACGGGAAGAGTGAGTTGGAGAATGTCTCCGTTCTTGGAAACCGTGACATCCTTGCGCAGCCAGACGGCCCCCGCTTCCGGGAGACCTGGCGCAGTCACCGCTCCCGGAATCGCCACGGGAATCCATCCATCCTGGGAGACATCCAATCCGGCATAGGCGGAGGGATCGGCAACCGGCTTGTCCTCGCGCGCGCTCTCCTTGACCCAGGAATCCATGCCTTCAACAAAGGCTTTCTTTTTGGCTGGATATTCTTTGTCAGCGGTCCAGAGACGCGCACGCGCGGCCTTGAGATCGGGAACGCTGTCGATGGCTTCGACACTGGTCCAAGCCTCGACCGGGGTGCCTCCCCATGAGGTTTGCACAAGTCCCACGGGCACTTTCAGCTCGTTCTGGAGTTTCTTGGCAAAGTAATACCCGGTTGCACAAAAGTCGCCGGAGGTTTCCGGGGAAGCGGCTACCCACTGGCCTTCGGTATCGTCCAGAGATTCCGGCGAGGCAACCAGCTTGACGTGGAACTGGCGGAGAAGCGGGTTGGCGGATTGCGCGACTTCCGCAGCTCCGCCGGTCGTTTCGCGTAAAACCCACACCATGTTGGACTGGCCCGAGGCGATCCAGACTTCTCCGACGAGAACATCGGAGAGAGCGAGTTTGTTTTTCCCCTCGACGGTCATTTCAAATGGTCCGGTCGGCGAATCTTTGAGATTCAGTGCGGTCATCCACCGGCCATCCGTCCCGGCCTTGGCTTTGACGCTTTGTCCGCCAAGGGTGACAGTCACTTCTTCGCCCGGATCCGCCTTGCCCCAGATCGGAACTTTGCCGGTTTTTTCCAACACCATGTGGTCGGAAATAATGGCAGGCAGCTTGACGTCCGCGAAGGCGACTGTCGCGAGGAGTATGCCGGTAAGAAACGGAACGATGCGCCGTAAGGGAAGTGACAATGTCATATTTAAAAATATGGAGTTTTGATTTGAATAAGGGATCTTATTCTTTCTCCAGAGAGATGGATTTGATCATCGGTTGAGCTGTGCTTGGAGCCATGTTCAAGCCGGTGAAATCCACGCGAAGAATATTGAAAACCGGGGGGAGGGACAAAGTCCCTCGCACTGTTTCTGTGGTTCCGGATTCCATATCCAATATGGTTGCCTCATAGGAATGATCGGCAGGTTTGTATAGGAGCGTCATTCGATAGGTCGCTCCCGGTTGAAACGGAATCTTGGGGCCAGGCACCATAGTGGTTTCCCCGCTGACACCGGTTTTTACAACGACACTCCATTTGACGGGATCTGGTGCCACGGCGTAGCGTAGCACTAAATGGTCTCCCGCCTCGCCGATATTGGCGAGAAGTTCCTTCTTTCCGGATTCGGAATTTGCAAATCCCAGCCAGATTCCGGGAACCCCCATGGCATCGACCCAGACATCTCCGGGGACGAACTCGAGTTCTGCCCGCACTGCGGAACCTTGCGCAAACAGGTTCGGGTCCACCTCGATGAAAAGGCTGACATTTCCATTTCCCCCCTTTATGGCAATGCCCTTGCCGGGAGCAAAAACCATCCCACTAAAGCCCGCTACCTGCCAGGCATTGCCCGCAGCACTGATCCCGCTCTGCTTAACGCTGTCGTCCGCCTTGATGGCATCGCGCTCCGGAACCCCGGGACCGTATTCAAAATATTCCTGGATGACGGGATCCGCATGGAGAGTCATGCCGGCGGTCAGGGCAAACAAAATTACAAGGCGGGGTGATTTCATAGGGCTGGTTTTAGGGAGAGATTCTCATTCTTTAAATCAAAACCGGCGGCTTCGCCGGCCAGGGCATTCGGAGCAATCCAGACATTGAAACGTCCGAGTTCCAGCAGGGTTTTCCCCGACTCGTCGAGGAACGAGAGCAAGCCGGGGGTGATTTGAAAGGTGACGCGTTTCTTTTCCCCGGGTTCAAGGTGAACTTTCTGGAATCCCTTGAGTTCACGAACCGGGCGTGCCCGTGAAGCGACTTCCTGCTGGATATAGAGTTGAACCACCTCGTCGGCCATGCGGCTTCCTTTGTTCTGAATCTCGATCGCAGCTGCCAGTTCTCCTTTTTGGTCCATATCCGGAGCACTCAACTCCACTTTGCCATACTCGACGGAACCATAAGTCAGCCCGAATCCGAATGGAAGCAATGGATCGGAGGAGCCGTCTTTGTATTTCACTTTCTTCCCACCGGGGAGCCCCGTATTCAGATGATTGTAATAGAGAGGCACCTGGCCGACGGACCGTGGGAAAGTCATGGTCAATCGACCCGAAGGACTGGCATCTCCGAAGAGCAGGTCTGCGATGGCATTGCCTCCCTGCACTCCGGGGTGCCATGCCTCAAGGACTGCCGACGCCTTTTGCAAAACTTCGGGAATGGAGAGAGGTCGGCCATTCATCAAAACCACCACGACCGGCTTTCCCGTCGCGGCGACGGCATCGAACAGGTCCTGCTGGCGTCCAGGCAGACCGAGTTGGGAGCGACTGGCATTTTCACCACCCCAGTTCCACGGTTCCCCAAGAGCCATCACCACGAGGTCGGCTTCCGCGGCTGCTTTGACTGCTCTCGCGATCTCCTCGTCATCTTTTCTGAGACTTTTCACCGATTTGTCCGTCACGACTGTTGCGTCGTTGAGGGTCGTCGTAGATTCCACGTCAATCAGATCGCATCCGTAGGCGGTTTTTAGGGTTGATCCCTTGCCGAGTTTGGCAAGGATTCCCTGCTCCAGGGGCACCACGTCCTGCGCTTTGGCCTGTCCGTGCCAGGTTCCGAGCAGGTCCATCTGGGCCCTGCCAAGTGGTCCGATCAGGGCGATGTTCTTCCAACTGTTGCGTTCCAAGGGCAGAATGCCGCGATCATTTTTTAGCAGGACGCACGACTTGCGCGCAGCCTCCCTTGCCAGGGCCAGCGAGGCGGGAAGGAGATAGCTGTCCTCCTGCCATGCCGGATCGGTGAAGGGATGTTCAAAGAGACCCAGTTGAAACTTGACGCGAAGCACGCGGCGGGTCGCCTCATCGATCACCGCCATCGGCACCACGTTTTCTTTGACCTGCTCCTCAAGCGTCGTCGAGTAATTGACGCAATTCATCTCCATATCAACACCCGCAGTGATCGCGAGGCGGGCACACTGAGCGCTGTCGGCGGCAATTCCGTGAGCCTTGAGGTGCGACACCGAATCCCAGTCGCTCACCACAAACCCTGTGAAGCCCCACTGCTCCCGCAGAATGTCCGTGAGCGTGTGGTGATTCGCGGAAGTCGGCACCCCTGAGAGACAGTTGAACCCGCTCATGAGCGTCAGTGCGCCTGCATCCACGCCCGCCTTGAACGCAGGCAAATAAAAATTGCGGAGCGCGTATTCGGAGATGTCGGTGGTGTTGTAATCACGTCCTCCCTCGGCGGCACCGTAGCCGACATAATGTTTCAGACACGCGGCCACATGCCTGGGATCTCCCGGAGTGGAGCCCTGCAATCCCCTGACCGAAGCGGCGGAGTAAAGCTGGCCGAGGTATGGATCCTCCCCAAAGCTCTCGGCCACCCGTCCCCAGCGCGGATCGCGCACGAGATCAACCATCGGTGAAAACGCCCAGTTCATTCCGGCCGCAGTGGTTTCAAAGGCATTTGCGGACATCGTCTTCTCAAACAATTCCGGCTCCCAGGCCGACGCCTGCGCCAGAGGAATTGGGAAACCTGTCCGGTATCCGTGAATGGCGTCGAATCCAAAGATCAGCGGAATTCCGAGCCGGGTTTTTTCCATGGCGACCTTTTGCATCTGATTGCGAATTTCAACGTTGCCGATGGGGACGTGGTTGTCCAGAAAGGCGCCTACAGCTCCCCGGCGGATGAAATCATCGTTTCGGGTCGCAATCATCTTCCTCCGCTCCTCCGTCATGTTTTCGACGACTGTTTGAGCCAAGCACACCTGGCCGATTTTTTCGGAAAGCGTCATACGGCCGAGAAGATCGTCCACCCGCTGTTCCACCGGGGCTGAAGGATTGCGATAGAGGGCCGATTGTGGCGGCAAGGCTTCACTTTGTCCTTTGCCACCGGAAGCGAGAACTATTGGAAGAGTCGCACAAATCAACTTGAGGGGAAAAAAGATGGAGGTTTTCATATTGTGGAGGTTCCTATTGCGGGGGGTTGTTTGGCATTTTTTCCTGTGACGCTATTTGGCCCCACTGGATCGAACGGGCAGTTCCAAAGTGGCCGGTTTCAGGCCTTCTGCGTTTGCCTGAATTTGGACGGAGCCGTCCTTGCGGCCCGCCCGCACGACCAGCAGGGCGCGACCCTGGTAAACGGACCGCGCATTCATTTGCCAGGATTCGCCGCTATACATGTCGCCGTTGTCAACTCCGGCATTGGTGCCGTTGCCGGTCACGGAGAAATGGACTAACTGCTTGGCATCGGGAACCATGATGCCATTGTCATCGACAACTCTGACGGTGATGTGCGCAAGGTCGAGGCCGTCAGCCTTCAATGCCGGGCGGTCGCTTTCCAGCACCAGTCGGGTCGCCGGGCCGGCAGTCTGGATCTGATCCTCGGCGATAACCCTGCCGTCTTTGTAGGCCACAGCCTTGAGGGTGCCGGGGGCGAACGGTACCTCCCACGACATTTTCAGACCTTCCGTTGGCGGGGCAGACGCCCATTGAGGAGTATCGAAGGGGGCCTGCCACGGCATCTTCAGATCTTTGAGGGAGCCCATTTTTTGAGTTCCAAGCGAGCGGTTATTGAGAAACAGTTCGACGGTATCGCCGTTGCTGTAGGTGAAGACCTTCAGTGTCTGCCCTGGCGTCCAATTCCAATGGGAGACCAGGTATTCCCAATTCAGTTTTACATCATTCCAGACGACGTTGCTTGGTGGCTTGGCGTCCTGGATGGCAATGTGGACCATCGGTTTGTCGGAAAACAACGATTCCACGTAGTAGGAGCCCGGCTTGCGGAACCCTGCGAGGTCAATGAATCCCCGGAACCAGCCTTTGCAGGGCCATTTGAACGACTCGCCGATGTAGTCAAAACCGCCCCAGTAAAACAACCCGACCGTGTAGGCATGGTCGAAGTTAAACCAGCTATCCCCTCCGCTCCCGTTGGTTCTGGCTTCGCTGAGCAGAAAAATCAACTTGGGATATTTCAGGTGATCCCGCGCGAAGAAAGCTTCCGTGTAGTTGCAGCTGACGACATCCATGGCAAAGCTCATCTCCGCCGGTTCGCTGTTCTCAAATAACTCCTTGGGCTTGGCATTAAAGCGGATGCCCGTTCCGCGCACCGGAAAGAGCGCGCAGGTGACGGCGCGCGTCGGGTCGAGGCTTTTGACGAGAGCCTGCATCGCTTTGAACTGGTTAACCCCGAAATCGGGAGGGGTCGTCTGGTGGTTCACCTGCTCGTTGCCCAGGCTCCAAAGGAACACCGAGGGGTGATTGCGATCCCGCAGAATGAAGGTGCGCAGGTCCTCGGGCCACGCCGTTTTGAAGGGACGTTCCGGCCCTGTGTATTGGTCGCTCCATTTGTCGTAGGCCTCGTCGAAAACCAGAATCCCCATGCGGTCGCACATGTCGAGAAGTGAGGGCTGATAAGGATTGTGGGCAAGGCGCACGGCGTTGCAGCCCATCGCCTTGATCAGTTCCAGCCGCCGCTCAAATCCGCGATCAAACGCCGCGGCTCCCAGGCAGCCGAGGTCGTGGTGGATGTTCGTTCCCTTAACGATGACTTTCTTTCCGTTGAGCAGCAGCCCCTGCTCCGGGGTGAATTCGATGGTCCGGATGCCAAAGCGGGTTTCCAGAAGATCGCACGGCCGCTGATCCGCAACCATGCGGCTGACCGAGTTGTAGAGATATGGGGTCTCCGGCGACCAGAGCTGCGGCCCGGCAACCACCATGTCCTGCTTCACGGTGACGGAGGTGCCGGGAGTCAGATGCTCGCTCTTGTTCCCGGTGGCGGCGAGTTTGCCAGCGGGGTCGTAGATGTTCGTGGTTAGCGTGACGTCATGCGCTTGGGAACTGCTATTGGTGAGGACTGTTTCGACATGAACCTCCGCCTTGTCCTGCGCGATCTTCGGGGTGGTGATCCATGTGCTGTAAATTGGGATATACACCCTGTCGGTGATGATCAGGTTGACATCGCGATAGATTCCGCTCCCGGTATACCAGCGGGAACTGTCCAAGCGGCTGTTGTCCGCCCGGACAGCCAGCGAATTAAGCTCCCCGGCGGGTTTGAGCAGATCGGTTACATCGTAGCGGAACCCGAGATACCCGTTGTAGTTTTTCCCGAGGTGAGTCCCGTTCAGCCAGACATCGGCTGCCGAATACACGCCGCCGAAATCAAGCACAACCCGCTTTCCAGACTCCGGAGAGGGGAAGGCCTTGCGATACCAGCCGATGCCCCGCGGAAGGAATCCATAAGAAGCCCCTTTTTCGGCGTCTTTATCAAAAGGCCCGAAGACCGACCAGTCATGAGGCAGGTTGACGCTTTTCCAGTCTCGGTCGGGAAAATTGGGTTCCTGCGCTCTTGGGATATCCCCCAGATGAAATTTCCAATCGAAATTCAAGAGGATCTGCGTCCGGTCTCCTGCCGCAGCGGGGGAGTTTTCAGCTCCTGCGGCCGGCGGCATCCCTGCGGCAATGGTCAGACCAGCCATGAGGGTCATAACGAACGGGCGACAAAAGCTAATGGGGGGGGGCATGATTTTGAATGGTTGAGGGGCGTGTGGATAGTATTCGATAAGCTCACGGGGGACATTTTATTATTTTCAGCACCCGGGTGATTTCCCGTTCACGGGTTTGATCTGCCAGCGGCAGCGGGTGCCGTCGGCTGCGCATGCGGCGCTGGCGTCTCAACTTGCGGCCAATCGTCTGTGCGGAAGGGAACGGCGGGAAGGTTCGCTTTGTTGACGAGGTTCACCTCGGGGTTGTTGGCCCACGCATAGCGAACGGCCACGGGGTGCGCCACGCCCGGAGCACTCAGCACAATAACCGGCTCATTGCCTTGATCATGGCGAGGGGAAGCGATTTTTGCATCAGCCCAGACGAATTTTTGGTCTTCCCCGGCGAGGGCAAATCCTTTGACCGATCCAGTATCCTTAGCCGTAAGACCCAGGGCAGTGCCGGCTTCGAAAATCACGGTTGCGCTTGCGCCGTCAAATTTGGCGGAATCAAAGGAAGGCCCGGAGCAAACGGTGTTCTTGCCGTAGCTTTTGGCCTCGGCGACCAGGGCAAGACGGCGACCCACTTCCTGTTTGTTGCGAGGGTGGATGTTGTTTCCTTCTCCAATGTCGATGGCTACTGCCAAGCCGGTGTTTGGAAGGTTGAGGGCGGTTAGTCGCTGGGCATCACGCAGATTGGCCCACTTCGAGTCCGCTGGATCCGGGCGTGGCGCCATAAAGTTGGCGAGTTGGACGATGTAGAAGGGGAAATCGGGCTGGGCCCAAGCTTTGCGCCAGGAAGTAATCATTGCGGGGAGCAGGCGGCGATATCGCTCGGAGTCATTGTCAATGGCGTTCGATTCGCCCTGATACCAGATGGCTCCTTTGATGGGATACTTTGTCGCACCCGCAATCATCCCGTTGTAGAGGGTGCTGGCTGCAGGTCCCATGCCAGGTCCTACAGGCCCCCGCGGTTTTATTGGCACGGGTTTTCCCGCTGCTTTGGCCACATCGGCACTTGCCTGCCACGCGGGAAGTGTCTCCTTTTCATACTTTGCCTTGAGGGCGGGGTAATTCGCTAATTCCGCCTGACGCTTGTCGTAGTAGGCAGTTTTGAATTCGGGGGTGCCTTGGAGTACTTCGCTGGGAGTCCACGCCTGCGCCATGGTGCCGCCCCAAGAGGAGTGGATCAAGCCGATGGGAATGCCCAAATCCTGGTGGAGCTGGCGGCCAAAAAAGTAGCCGGTTGCCGACCAGCCAGGCACGGTTTCGGGAGCACAGATTTCCCATTTGCCTGCCACGTCTTCCAGCGGAATTTCGCTTGCTTTCTTCGGCACGGTGAACATCCGAATTTTGGGGTAATTGGCTGCGGCGATTTCCTGTTCAAAATCCAAGACGCCCCCTTGGCTGATCCAGGTGGCTTTTAGGGGCATTTCCATGTTGGACTGCCCTGAGCAGACCCAGACATCGCCCACCACAACATCTCGCACGATGAGGCTGTTCTTGCCCGAGACAGTCATATCGCCCGCGACGCCGGGCTGGAGCCCTTCCAGCTTTACGCGCCACCGGCCATCGGGGCCAGCCGTGGCCTTCGCCGTCTTTCCATCAATGGTCACCGTGACTTCCTCGCCGGGATCTGCCTTGCCCCAGATCGGAACCTTGGCGGATTTCTGGAGCACCATGTGGTCGGAGATGATGGCAGGCAGTTTGACATCCGCCGATGCCGGGTGTGGAGATGCGAAAAAAATCGCGGCGAGGAGAAATGCTCTCGGGATGATGGCGGGGATCATTTGGGCGGGGTTGATGGAATGTCGGATGTTCATAGAGTCAAGGTTCCAGCAAGTGCCGGGTGAGAAAATCTGCCGTCCGCGCCTGCATCTCGTCGAGTGACGGCGTGATGTTGGTTCCAGCGAAGCCGTGGTCGGCGCCTTTCACCACGAAGTAAGGCCAACCGATCAGTAGAGGGCGTCACGGGTGACGGCTGGATCCTCATCCGTGCGGAACGGGCAGGCCGGGAGGTCTGCCTTGTTATAGAGATTGCAGACCGGGTAGTCGGCCCAGGCGTAGCGGACATCCACCGGCTTCGGAACTTTGTCCGACCAGACGACGACGGAATCCCCGTCGATCTTCGCATCCGCCCAGACCCACGTTTTGTCATCCCCGCGGATGGCGAATCCTTCCAGTTCGCTGTTCGGGCTTCTGCGGACCAGAGGTTCGGTTTTTCCGGACTTTGTCGCGACATTGATGGTGGCCGGGAGCGGCTTGGCAACGAGTCCACCGTCGGTGTGGGAAAATTTCAGGCGGATCTTGTCGCCCTCGACTTTCTTCGATTGAAAGACCGGTCCGCTGAACGGGATTTTTCGGCCGTATTGATTGGCGAGTGCGATGATCGCAAGGCGGTCGCCGGCAGGTTGTTTGTTCCGCGGATGGATGTCGCCTTTTTCCCCCAAGTCAATCAGGACGGCCTGGCCGGTGTTCGGAAGCTTGAGGGCCAGGGTTTGAGCCTCACGAAGCTCCGCCCACGGGCTGTCGGCAAGTTCCGGCAGCTTGTTCTTGTCGAAGTTGGCAAGCTGGCAGAAGTAGAACGGGAAATCCCCCTGTTTCCACTGCGTCCGCCAATCCGTGATCATCAGTGGGAAGGCGGTTCGGTATTGCCAGGAGCGTGTGGCATTCGCCTCGCCCTGATACCAGATCGCTCCGCTGAGCGCATAGGGGATGACCGGGTTGATCATCCCGTTGAAGAGGCAGCTTGGCTCGGAGTGGGGACGGCCGTTCTTTTTCTTGGCGGCTTGCTTCGCATCGGCAGGAGGCTCTGCACTCTTCAAGGCGTTCAGAGCGGTTTCGCGGGCTTCCTTGAGGTGGGGCACCGTGTCGATCGCCTGCGGGCTGGTCCATGCCTCGCAGGGAGTGCCTCCGACAGAGGAATTGATGATGCCGACGGGTTTTCCCAACTCCTTCTGGAGGCGTTTGGCAAAGAAGTAGGCGACCGCTGAAAACGTGGGGGTTGTTTCCGGGCCGGCCACCGCCCAGGCGCCCTTGCAGTTGTCAGCCGGCTCGGCGGCTTCCGCCCGGTCCACCCGGAATTGGCGGATCTGCGGGTTTGCGGAATTAGCGATTTCCTTTTCCGCGTCGATCGCGGCACTGAGCATGAACGCCATGTTCGACTGTCCGGAGGCCAGCCAGACTTCTCCGACCAGCACGTCATTGACCGCGATCTGGTTCTTTCCTGCGATATTCAGCGTGAACGGCCCCGCTTTGGACTCCGACAGATCCAGTGAAGCGATCCATTTTCCCGAGGAGTCCGCGGTGGCCTTTGCCGATGCGTCTCCCAGCGTGACCTTGACCGCCTCGCCCGGTTCCGCTTTGCCCCAGATGGGAATCTTCGAGCCCTTCTTCAGAACCATGTGGTCGGAAATAATGGAGGGCAGTTGGACATCCGCCAGGGCGATACCCGCCGATGATGCGATGAGCACGGCAAGAGCCGGAAAAAGGAGCGATGATTTTTTAAGGGAGGCGAGGTTCATAATCGGGATGGGCAATTTCGGAAGCCATTCATTAAAACAACAATGGAATAGATTACAAGCTCGCCTGGTAGCCTGGGCAATTTCCAGGTTTTCGGAATGGCCGATGTGATCGGAGGAAGCGGATTTTAATACGAACTGAAGCCGAAGTAATCACCTTCGACTTCAGTTCCCCTTATCAAGGTTAAACGAACTGTAGCCGATGTAATCACCTTCGACATCAGGTCCCCAGATAATCTTTTCGGGGGCCGTCTGTGTCACATGCCCGTCGGCAAATCCCACGTTGATCCTGCCGTGATGGCGCGGCATCACTCCCTCCCCAGCATTCGAGCCGATGTTGTGTCCCACGAAATACGACGCTCCGGCGCCGGGAACGTCCTTTCGTTGGAGCCAAGAGCCGGTGCAAGGGCCGATGGAGCCCTTGCCTCCTCCGGCGGCGTCAGTGAACCAGACCACGCGGCTCGGCTTGGGGACTTGTCCCTGGCGCACCCAAGTGTATTTGGAGTTGGGGACTTGTGGATCAGGTTTGTCATTGGGCCCCATGGTTCCCCAGCCGATCCCGATGCCCAGCGGGTAATGTGTGCTTTTTCCGCCTCCAGGACCGTTGGCGGCCACTTCAGTCAACGCGGGACAAGAGAAGGCCCCTGGACTCTGTATATACGGCGTGAGCATGTCCTCCCAGAAGTAGTCCGCTTTATTGTCGGTAATGTGTTTTTCAAGAGGGATGGTCATATCCACGTATGCCGCAGCTTCAGCGTTCGGGATGTTCAGCCTGGGTAATTTCCCGTCGTGCTCGCCAGCGAACAGGAATGCGGCCGCCATGGTCGCTTTCATGTTCGATGCGCACTTGATGGCCAAGGCATCGTCTTTCGCCCGGCCCATGGCCGGCAGTGCCAGTGCCGCCAGAATCGCGATGATTGCAATGACCACCAGCAGTTCGATCAGCGTGAAGCATGTCTGGCCCCTGGAAAAACGTCGGGGGGGGATCAAATCGGCTGGGTGTCCGGCAGGAGATCGCATGAAATGAATTTCTCGCTTGCTCTCCCCTTCCGCAAGAGTTGGGAAAAGCTGTGCATGGGGTTCTGAAGTCCAATAAAGGCAACGATTCCTTTGTTCAATGAACAATTCTCCCAGGCGGAGAAACTTTCGCGATAAATCGACCGTCCGTGTGCCGACAGCCGGTTCATAACAGAAAACCGGATAGGAACAGGCAAACGGCGGGCGTTCTGACCCGCGGGCAGTCACAGCTTCTCCAACCAGAACATCCGGGTCTCGCCGCGCTTCATCGGGAATTCCAGCCGGTCGCTTGCGGGGAGAGTTGCTCCGGTCATGATGTCGCGGGGCGTGAGCTTTTCCTGGAGTAAAAGCGATTTCGGTCCGTCGCTTGCGGCGTGAATGCTCAGAAAATTTCCGCCTCCCATGATCGTGTCGCCGGATTCGTCATACAGCCAGACGCCCGCATCGCGCGCCAGCCGCCGGAGGAGTTCCGCCGGGACGGTCGGGGACGCGATGTAGACCGAACGCCATCCGTCGATCCGCACCGAAGCCGCGCCGATCAGCCCCCCTTCATACAAGGCGAGCG
>Ga0163199_1001349_pt1 | contig 15326 bp, 10 predicted proteins | sample PL_2010_150m_FD_113537 | JGI IMG/M metagenome (GOLD analysis project Ga0163199, IMG submission 113537) | Freshwater microbial communities from Powell Lake, British Columbia, Canada to study Microbial Dark Matter (Phase II) - PL_2010_150m | ecosystem: Environmental > Aquatic > Freshwater > Lake ... | reverse complement strand
TCGCGGAGGTTCTCGCGCTTGAGCCGCTTGAACCCGGCATACTCGGAAGGCGTCATGCCGAAGGTGGCTTTGGAGATTTCGGCGGTGAGGATGGAGTATTCGCGCTGTTCTTTCACGCCGCGCTTTTTCCACTCGTCGGTGAGTTCGTCGCGGATGGCGATGGAGCGCATCCGTTTCTCGATCCAGTCGTTGGAGTAGCCCTTCGCCTTGTAGAGGGCACGGGTGCGCTTGGTGCCAAGCTCCGGGTCTTCAATCTCCTGGATGCGTTCGTAGCCGACACGGGCGAGCCAGCGTTTGAACGGCTCGGCTTTGGGGCTGGGGATGGATTGGATCAGGCGGAAGACACCCTCGGTGTTCCAGCATTGAAGCAACTGGCGTCCACCCGCCGTGTCAAACTCAAGGCCAAGGGGGGGGACAAATTGTCCCCCCCCTTTGAAAGCTTCGCCGAGGGACGGGTCGCGCTTGCGGAGTTTTTTCAAGTAGCCGCTGGCATCAACGGAATCGGTAAGGGCGGCAACGACGTCCGTGACGACGAACCACCACTCGTTGTTGTGAATGGCGCGGCGGATTTCTTTGCGTTGGAACAGCGCGATGCGAGTTTCGGGATTGCGTTTGATGTCGCTCATGGCTGTTTCATTCCTTCGTGCGCACGGACTTCAAGGCGCTTTAATGACGAGCCAAGTGATGAGGTCAAAATCGGTCGTCTCTTGCGCTTGGGCTTGCTGGTCGGGAATGACAAAGTCGCGTCCGCTCTGCAACCCGCCCGCCACTCGTTTGCGGAAGGTGCTGGCGATGGAGTCCACGGCCCGCTCCAATAGCTTGCCGTAAGCACCCATGTCCGAGCCGTTCTGCGTCTGCTGGTCGAAGATGTTGCAGAGGTCTTGGTAAGGCTCGGTCTTGCCCGCACAGAGCAAGCGGAAGATGTCGAGAATCTGCTTCGGCTGCGCGAAGCCGAAGCGAACTTCTTTGTCGTCGCGGACATAGACAAGGAAATACGGCTGGAGCGGGTTCACCTTCTCGCTGCCGTCCGCCGCGCCTTTCTGTTTCAGGCAGAAGATGACGCCGGGCGCAATAAGCGGGACTTCGGGGTCGGGCGGCACGACGGCATAGAGGCCCAGCGGCGCTTCTTCGAGCAGCTTGCGGTTGCTCTCGATGTAGCGCGCCAGTTCCATGCGGAAATCGTCGAGCGTGAACTCGTTGAGCGTGACGGTTTCGTTGAAGTCTTCGAGGTCAAGCACCTCGTCTTTGAGCCGGAGCAATTGCTTGTCGCGGTATTTGAGGTCGTCCTTGATGAGGTCTTCGAGTTCGTCGGTCTTGAGGATGTTGTCCTCGAACGTGGCGGCGATGTCCACCAGCGCCATGCGCGCCTCGACGCGGTTCTTGAGGTTCACGTATTTGTCGAGGTCTTGTGTCGGCCAGAAGTTCACCAGTTGAACGGCACGGCTCAGACTGCCAATGCGGTCAATGCGGCCAAACCGCTGGATAATGCGCACGGGGTTCCAATGGATGTCGTAGTTGATGAGGTGGTCGCAGTCCTGAAGGTTCTGGCCCTCGGAAATGCAGTCCGTCGCGATGAGCAAATCAATCTCACCGTCCTGTGGCATGGACGGAATTTTGTCGCGGTTTTTGGAGCGCGGGGAAAAGTTGGTGAGGATTTGGCTGTAGTCCGTTTTGCCGAACGTCGTGTGGTTGCCACCGCCGCCCGTGACCTGCGCGATGTGAATGCCAAGTTCCTTGTGCGCCCAAGAACGTAACGAATCGAACAAGTAGGCGGCGGTGTCAGCAAAGGCGGTGAACACGAGCGCCTTCTTGTTCAATTCGCCGCGTTTGTTCGTGGTGGGGTCTTTGACCTTGCGCTCGATGAGGTGTTTCAACTCTTTGAGCTTCGCATCGCGCTCCGGGGTAACGGCTTCGGCGGAGGAGTGAAGCAAGCTCAGTTGCTGCTTGTCCCGCTGAAGGTCTTTCAGCCACTTGTCGAGATGAAGATGCTCCAAACGATATTTGAACTTGCCGCCCACTTCCATCGGGTCATCGGCTTCGCCCTCCGCTTCGGGCATAGCGATGTTCAGTTCCAGTTCTTCCGACTCCGGGTTCTGATTGGGCGTGGCTTGATAATTCCGAATTTTCCGCTCCAGTGCTTCAATCTTGCCAATAGTCCGGCCCATTGTGATTTCAAATGATTCCACGGAACTTTCAAGGCGCTTGAGGAAATTCACCTTCATCATGCCGACGAGGAACTTTTCACGGTCGGCCTGGCTGAAAGGATCGCCGGAGTGGGTTTGGTAGAGCGGCAGCGGCTTGAACTCTTCTTTGAGATAACGTGACGGCGCAAACAGCGAAAGTTTGTAGCCGCCGATTTCGTCGTTCAGCTTGTCGTAACTAAGGAAGCGGCGTTGAAGGTCTATTTCCGCATAAATGGAAACGGGCTTCTTGCGCTCCGGGAATCCGCCCAACTCTGCAATCGAGTTCTTGTAGTAACGAAGGATATGCTTGCGCGAACGAGCGATGGTTAGTTCATCCAGCAGCTTGAAGAAGGCCGAACTCAACTTATCGAGCAACTCGCTTGTTTTGCGTTCGCGAGTCTGCTTCTTCGCCCAAGCCGCGAACGTTCTTTGAGCAACGGCCACCAGTTCCTTCAGGCTGCTGATGCCCATGTTGTCGGTCAGCGCGTCGTCTTTTCCCTCGGTCAAGAAATAAATCTGATTCCGAAGGTCCTTCAGGTCATTGTTGACCGGCGTGGCGGAGAGCAACAGAACCTTGGTCTTGATGCCGGACGTGATGATGTCCTCCATGAGCCGCTGATACCGGCTCTTGCGGATGAGAGTGCCCTCTTCGTTGCGTTTGCCCGGTGTGTTGTTTCGGAAGTTGTGCGACTCGTCAATCACCACCAGATCGAAGTTGCCCCAGTTGAACGTGGCGAGGTCAATGTCGCCGGACATGCCGGACTCGCGGCTCAAATCGGTGTGCGAAAGCACGTCGTAGCGAAACCGGTCCCGGATGAACGGATTCAGCGCGTCGTTGTGCCGATAGACCGTCCAGTTCTCCCGCAGTTTCTTCGGGCACAGCACCAGCGCCCGCTCGTTCTTCAACTCGAAATACTTGATGACCGCCAGCGCCTCGAACGTTTTGCCCAAGCCCACGCTGTCCGCGATGATGCAGCCGTTGTGTCGAAGGATTTTGTTGATCGCGCCCTTCACGCCGTCCTTCTGGAACTCGAAGAGCCTCTTCCAAATCTCCGTGTCCACGATCTTGATGTTCTGGTCGAGCAGCCCGCCTTTTTCCTGATCGGCAAGAAACTTTTCAAAGATGTGGTAGAGGGTCTTGTAGTAGATGAACTCCGGCCCGTGGTTTTGATAAAGCTGCTCCAGATAAAGCAGGACTTCGGCCTTCACGTCCTCGACCAGCTTGTCGTTGTTCCAAAGCTCATCAAACCAGTTCTTCAAATCGCGCCGGTCGCGGTTGCTGTCCACTTCAAGGTTGAGTTCGATGTTGTTGCCCGACACGCCCAAGCCCAGCCCGCGCACGGTGAAGTTGGAACTGCCCATGATGGCGCTCTCCACGCCATCTTTGGCCATGTGATACATCTTGCCGTGCAGGAGGGTCGTTTGCCTGACCGACCTGATGGCGACCTTCTCGCGTATCCAATCCGCACAGTCTTTCGCAGCGCGCTTTTGCACCAACCGGTTCGCAAGCTGCAACCCCTCGTCCTCGATCTTGAAGGCTTTCTTGTCCGTCTTGTCGGGGTCGAGCGAGTTGATGAATCGCGGCTCGCCGAAAAGGAAATCGAGCCGCTCAATCCGGGTGAGGTGGTCCTTCAGCGCAGCGAAGGCGTAAATCGTGAAATACGCCGAGACAACAGACAGCCGCGAGCCGTCCGCGATATTCGCCTTCAAGAAATCCGCGACGGTGCCACGGCGGTAATTGTCCCTGATGCCTGAAATGGTCGCTGGCTGCGCCATAACCTTGTGGCGGGCAGTCTTGCCGATGCGCCGCAACTATTCAATCTCTTTGACACCTGCCGCAACGGGGAGAGGCAAGCAGACAGTGGAAAACGGGCCTCGGCGGCATTGGTTGCAAAACGCAACTGGCGTTTCTATAGCTTATTTCACCACCAGCTTCGCCAGGTCAAACGCCGGCTTCGGGAAGCGCGGGTCCATCCTCTCCAGCGTCTCAACAAGGATTTGCGACACGGCGAGGTTGCGAAACCACTTCTTGTTGGCGGGAATCACATGCCACGGCGCCCACGGCGTGCTGCACTTGGTAAGCGCGTCCTCGAACGCCTCCATGTAATCACCCCACCGCTTGCGCTCCTCCAGGTCGGACGGCGTGAACTTCCAGTTCTTGTCCGGGTCTTGCAGGCGCGCCTCCAGCCGCCGCTTTTGCTCGTCCTTGCTGATGAGCAGGAAAAACTTCACGACGGTCACGTCGTTGTCGTCCAGCAGCTTCTCGAACACATTGATTTGCTCGAAGCGTTCCGACCAGACCGACTTCGGCGCGAGGTCGTGGACGCGCACGACCAGCACGTCCTCGTAGTGCGAGCGGTTGAAGATGCCGATCTCGCCCTTGGCCGGCACGGCTTTCTGGATGCGCCAGAGGAAATGGTGCGCCCGCTCCTCGGCCGACGGCGCCTTGAACGCCGTCACCTTGCAGCTTTGCGGGTTCAGCCCCGACATGACGTGGCGGATCGTGCCGTCCTTGCCGGCCGCGTCAATGCCCTGCAACACCACCAGCACCGCGCGCTGCTGCTCCGCGTAGAGCCGGAACTGCAGGTCGGCGAGCCGCTTGATGTTCTTCTCCAGCGTCGCCTCCGCCTCGGTCTTGTCGCGGAAACCCGGCGTGGCGTCGGGATCGCGGTGCTTGAGCTTCGCGGACTTCCCCGGTTTGACGGTCAACTCCTTGGTCAGTTTCATGGCGGTATGCGGTTGCGGTGCGTCCGCTTTCTAGGCGGTTTTGGTTTCCGCCGCGAGCCAAATCCGTTCACTTCGCCAGCGCCGCCGCCACGCTCGCGCGGAGCCGCGCGAACTGTTCGCTGGTCAGGTTGTCGAAAACGGTTCGACCGGCATCATCGGCGGAGGATTGCTGCGTGCGCGCCGAGAGATCGAGCAGCGGCGCGAGAGCGGCGGCGAGTTGCGCGCGGTCCCAGCCCCTCTTGGCCGCCAGCAACGCTAGATACTCCACGTCCTGCTGGCTGCGGCGGAGCGCCTTCAGCCGCAAGCTCGCCAGCGGCGCGTCGAGACCGAAGCGCGCGCCGGGATAAAGGATCGCGGTCGCCGTTGGCTTGTCGAAGGCGCTGTCGCCGCCGAGGCTGTTCCAAGGCAGGATGCCGTCGCCGCCAGCTAGATACGCTTTCACGCCCCACGCCTCGCCGGTGAGGTTCGACACGCGGATGTCGTTGCCGGTGCCGTAGTGCCAGAACGCGACGCCGCGGCGTTTCATCGCCATGCAGAGTTCGTTCTTGCGGAAGAACTCGCCGCTGACGCACATCAGGTCCACCAGCCCGTTCAGCCAGTCGCGCTGCCACTGCGGCCGCGAGATGTCGGCGCGGAAGATGAAGTTTGGGTTCGGCGATTCCGCGAGCGCCTGTTTGAACATCCGACCGAAGAACCGCAGCGCCAGCCAGTCGTCGCGGTGCATCGGCTCGTCCAGGCACCACCACGAACTGCCGCGTCCGCCCTGCTTCGGGTCCTTGAAGTAGTATTTGTCGTTGAGGAAGAACTGGAACTGCGTGCGCCGCCAGCTTCTCGTTTGGAAATGCTCTGCGAACTGGCGCGTCACGGCGGCGAACTCCTCCTTGAGCTGCTGATCGAACGCCTCCTCCACCGGCGGCGCGCGCAGCGCGTGCTCGGCGATCATCTCTGGATACTCCGAGACGGTCGGCGTGTAGCGGTAATGCTTGCGGATGTCCGACGGCCAGCCTTCGTGCAGCGGCAGGTAAGCGTGCGCGAGCGGCACGCCTTGGCGCGGCAGGTCGCTGAACGCGCTGCCGTCGAAGTAGCGGCCGTGGCGCGCATCGAACGCACTCCAGTCGGCGACGCGCATTTCCTTCCCGGTGCCCGTCAGCGCCGGTGCGTAGTCGGGATTCGCGCGCCCAGCCTGGTTGTAGCCGAGAATGCAGAGCGTGGCGCGGTGCGCGTGAGCCAGGCGATGAAACGCCAGCTCTGTCGCCGCGTCGCCTTTGCCCGGCGGCCCGTAGGCGTTCAGGTCCACGTCGAACGAGAGCGTGTCCGGCAGCGCGAACGGCCGGACTGTAAACGCGATCGGAACCTCGAACGGCGCGACGCCATCCGCGCTGATGCGGACGCGCCCGGAAAGCTTGCCCGCCGGCGCATTGTGAGGAATCCAAACGTCCACGAGCAGCGATTGATTCCGCTGGCCGGCGATTTGGTTGATCGGGTCGGGAATGGAAAGCGTTCCACGAAACGGCACCGCCGTCTCCGCGAACCAGTCGCCGTCGCGCACATACCAGTTCTTGAATACCTCGACGCGCGCGCCCGGCACAGTCGCCTCGACGCTGACGTTGCGGAGTTCGCCGGACGTGGCCTCGACGCACAGTTGGAACGCCACGAACTCGTTGCGCGCGCCTGCGAGGTGGATCGTCGAGGCCGCGCCGTCCCAGACGACGTTGCGCCGGCGGTAGTTTCCGGCGGGTGTTTGGCCGTAACCCGCCGCGCTAACTTCTTCGAGCAGATTGCCGCTGACCGGATGCGCCTTCTCGCATTCGCCGAAAGCCCAGACGCGCAACTTGCCACTGCGCACCGGCGGCTCGCCACCTGTCCAGCCGGCGGCCGCGACGGGAGGCAGCGGAGCCGGTGGAGGTTTCGGCGACGGCGCGGGCGCGACGGCACGCGGTGTCGGTGGCGTCGCGCCGGTTGGCCGGCCCGTGACGAGCAGGTAGGGCGCGAATCCGCTTTGCTCGCGCGAATGCACGTTGTTGTTGGTGCGCGTCTGGCCTTTCTCATCGGTAATCGCGAGGCCGAACGAATCGCCGTTGATGAGAGCGTGAACGAACTGCGGCGGCACCTCGACCTCGAACCAGCCGCCGTCGCGCTCGCGGAGATCGCTGTAGTGGACCTGCGTGCCCGCGGCGGTGAGAGCTGCATCGGTGAAATCGCTTTGCTCGCCGCCCCAGCGCCGCCGGCCGAAGTCGGCCCACGTGAAGGTCGCGCCGCCGTCAGCGCGCGCGCCGCGACCTGCGCCTTCGACCCAGTTTGCCGCCACCGTCGAGACGGCGAGGGTCTTCAACTGGTGCGTGCGCGACGCGTGCAGGAACAATCCCGCCTTCTCCACGGTCCAGCCGCGAACCGGCGCGGTGTCGAACTTCGCGAGCATCAGCATTTCGATGCCCTTGAGCCGGAGGTGGCTGCTCGCGCCGTAGTTGAAATCCCGCTCCGACGAGTGCGCGCTGAGGTTGGTGTCGGCGACGGCGGGGAGCTTTGCCGTGTCGGCGGTCGCCGCGACGGCGCAGACGAGAGTGAACAGGACGTGAGATGAGAAACGCGCCATCACTTCCCTGGCTCGGGCGGCTTATTGAAATCGTCAATGAACCGCTGGATCAGTTCGGCGTTCCAGTTGCCCGGCATCGGGCTGTCCTGGTTCGCGACGAGGTCGTCCACGGTCGGCTGCTTCGACGACACGCCGTCGGCCGGCACTTCGAGCCGCGTGGTCCAGACGATGGCGTTGAGCACAACCTTGCGGAAATCGTTGTGCGCCCAGTTCCAGTGGACGTGGCCGCCGGTGAAACCGAAGCCGCGCCCGCCGTCGGGCCGCTGATAGGCCCAGCCAACGTCCTCGGCCATGCCCATCCGCGCGCGGACGGCGGGGTTGCCGCTGTGCGGGCCGTCGGGGCGCTTGCGCGTGCTGTCGGGCGGCACGGCGCTGAGGATCGGCGTCACGCCCTCCATGTTCTCGCGGAACCGCATGTGGCAATACCACTCGTCGTGGATCCGGAACGGCTTCACGCCGCGCGTGATCGCGTGCTGCGGGAGCTTGTCGAACTTGGCGATCCACGACGGGTTGATGGACCAATGCTGTTCATAGCAGCCGCCGATCCAGTCGCGCATCTTCTCCATCGTCTCTTTCTTCCCGGGATCCACCGTGTAGTGGAGGCAAGCGAGGCCCGCGCCTTTCTTCATCAGCGCGTCGAGTTCGGCGAGATGCTCGTTGAGAATGCGGCCGGCGTCACAGTAAATGACGATGGCATCAGCGCCGTCGAGCACCGCCGTATCGCTGGGCCAGCCACGCGAGACGACGGCGTGGAGCTTGTCCGGCATCGCCTCGTTGAGCGCCTTGGCGAGGAGCTGGCAGCCGGCGTTGTGCGCGTGCGAGCCGAAGCCGTGACTGCCCACGCCGGCGAGGAAGACGATTTTCTTCTTCCCGTCGGCCGCGCCGGCGTTCCCGGCGAAGCAGATGAGGAGGACCACACCCAACGGCAAGAGCAACGAGCGAATCAGTTTCATAATAACGCCTCCGACGGCGGGACTCTTATCATCCGATCCCGATGGAATCCAGCCTCAACCGCGCAGCGCCGGGCGAAAGTGACGGCTCTTGCTTTGGCCGGACCAATCTTATAGTTTCGCAAACTTGATAAGGCCGTGTGGCCGAAGGAATTCTAAACCATGAGCAAGCCGGCAAAATGGATCGTTCGCCACCGCGACAAGGCGCGGGCAGTCGTCTGCTCGGCGTGCGGCGAGTCCACGCGCATTTTGACGCGCGCCGATGGGCAGGACGTGGTCAACTTCCATGTCACGCACATCCTCGAATCGAAACGGCACTATCACAAGAAGTGCAACGAGGTGTATTACATCCTCGAAGGCGCCGGGAAGATGGAGCTGGACGGCGAGACGGTGGAGTTGACGCCGGGGACGGTGGTTTATATCCCCGCCGGCACGTGCCACCGCGGCTACGGCGATTTCAAGACGGTCGTCGTCGGCACGCCGGCGTTTGAAGAAAACGACGAGTATTTTGATTAGAAGATGGCCCGCGAAAAGACGCGAAATATAGTAGTCATCACGCTCCGCGTGATGCCACGTTCGCGAAGACCTCACGCGGAGCGTGAGGACTACTTTAGCGTCCTTTCGCGTTTAGCGGGCGATGGAAAACGAGTTTATGGCTGAACGAAAAACACTGGATGAACGGCACCAGATGAGCGACGCGGAGCGGTTGCGGCATTCGTGCGCCCACGTGCTGGCGACGGCGATTCTGAAACTCTGGCCCGACGCCCAACTGGCCTACGGGCCGGCGGTGGAGGACGGCTACTACTACGACCTCGACCTGAAGCACCGCATCACGCCCGACGACTTCCCGGCCATCGAGACGGAGATGAAGAAGATCACCAAGGAGAACCTGGTCTTCGAGAAGGTCACTGTCACGCGCGAGCAGGCGTTGCGCGACGCGGAGACCGGGCGGCTCGGCGCGCTCACCGAGCGGCCGGAACCGAGCCGGTTCAAGCTGGAGAACGTCCGGAGCATTCCCGAAGGCGAGGCGATCACCTACTACAAGAGCGGCGATTTCCTCGACCTCTGCGCCGGGCCGCACGTGATGCGCACCGGCAACATCAGCGCGTTCAAGCTCACCAGCGTCGCCAGCGCCTATTACAAAGGCAACGAGAAGAACCCGCAGCTCCAGCGCATCTACGGCGTCGCGTTCAAGAACCGGACGCAGCTCGACGAGTGGCTGAAGATGCAGGAGGAGGCGAAGCGCCGCGACCACCGCAAGCTCGGCGCGGAGATGGGCCTCTTCGCGATGGATGCCGAATACGTCGGCCCCGGTCTGGCGCTCTGGCTGCCCAATGGCACCGCGATCATCGAGGAACTCGAAACGCTCGCCAAGCAGACGGAGTTCCAAGCCGGCTATGTCCGCGTCAAGACGCCGCACATCGCGCGCGAGAAGATGTATGTGACCAGCGGCCATCTGCCGTATTACGCAGAGTCAATGTTCCCGCCAATGGAGTTGAAAGCTGAAGTTGGTGGCGATGCAGAACGGCAACGCATCGAAGCTCGACATAAAGAACTCAGCAGTCAGTTGTTTGGAAAACTGCGTGAGCTTTTCGGCAAGCTTCCGAGAAGCTTTCAGACAAATCCTGATGGCGAGGTGATTCTTTATTTTGACGACCGAGCACCGGTCAAAGACGTGCCGGCAGAAATTGGTCGCCTCCATAAAGAAGAACTCGAAGTTGCCAAGCAGTTGCACTCATCGAAAGTCGAAAAATACTATCTGAAAGCGATGAACTGCCCGCACCACCACCGCATTTTTGCGGCGGAGCCGCGGAGCTACCGCGACATGCCGTTGCGGCTGGCGGAATACGGCTGCTGCTACCGCTACGAACAGTCGGGCGAGCTGTTCGGGCTGATGCGCGTGCGTTCGCTGAACATGAACGACTCGCACATCTACTGCTCGCCGGAGCAGTTCGCGCAGGAGTTCAACGCGGTCAACGAGATGTATCTGAAGTATTTCAAGATCTTCGGCATCGAGAAATACGTGATGCGCTTCAGCACGCACTCGAAGGAGGGCCTCGGCAAGAAATACGTGGACCAGGCCGACCTGTGGCTGAAGACCGAGGAGATGGTGCGGCGGGTGTTGAAGGAGAGCGGCATCAACTACGAGGAGGTGCCGAACGAGGCGGCGTTCTACGGGCCGAAGATTGACGTGCAGGTCTGGAGCGTCATCGGCCGCGAGTTCACGTTGGCGACCAACCAAGTGGACTTCGCCGTGCCGGGCCGGTTTGGGCTGGTCTATCGCGACAAGGACAACAGCGACAAGACGCCGCTCTGCATCCACCGCGCGCCGCTGGGCACGCACGAGCGGTTCGTCGGCTTCCTCATCGAGCATTACGCGGGCAACTTCCCGCTCTGGCTCGCGCCGGAGCAGGTGCGCGTGCTGCCGATCACGCAGGAGCAGATTGCCTACGCCGAGGAGATCGTGAAGGAACTGCGCAGCCAGTTCGTGCGCGCGAGCATGGAGTTCAGCAACGACAAGCTTCAGGGCCGCATCAAGCGCGCCGAGGAGGCGAAGGTCCACACGATGTTGATCGTGGGCGGTCGCGACCAGGCGGCGAACGCCGTCTCGGTGCGCGTCCACGGCAAAGGCGACCTCGGCTCGAAGCCGCGGGCGGAAGTCATCGCGGACATCCTGGCGGCGATCCGAGAGCGGCGGGCATAGGGCCGCGTCAACGCGGTGTCACGCCGTGGCCGGCGGTGATGTGGGCGACGGAAATGCGCGCCCGGTCCAGCTTGTAGCCGCCGCGGAAAGGATTCTCCGCCATGAACAGCGGCGTGTCCAAATCGGCAAACCGAAATCCGCCCAGCCCCGCCGCAAAACACGCCGAGACGGTCATCGCCAGGATGGACTCGATGTTGCCGCCGATCATCAGGCTGAGGCGGTGCGCGCGCGCCACGCGGGCGATGTCGAGCGCGACGGCGATGCCGGCCTTCATGAGCTTGATGTTGATGACCTGCGCCGCCCGCTTTCGCGCCACGAGCTGCGCGTCGCGTTCCGAACAAACGCTTTCGTCGGCCGCAATGAGCCAGCCGGTCTCCTCACCGAGCGCGCGCAGGCCGTCGAGGTCGTCCTTCGCGAGCCATTGCTCCAGCAGCGCGGGAACGACGCGGAGGTTTTTCAAGCCGCGCGCCAGCTCCCGCGCTTCGGCGCGCGAAAAGCTGGCGTTGCCGTCGAGGACGAGCGGCGCTTCCGGCGCGACATCGAGCACCGCCGCGATGCGCGCGAGATCGTGAGCGGGGCCGCGCCGGCCGCCGATTTTCATTTTGATGGCGCGGATGCCGCGAGCGGCGATGGCGCGCGCGGCTGTGGTCGCCTCGGCGGGCGAGCCGGTGGTGACGGTCATGTCGGTTTCGAGAGTCGTGCCGGCACCGCCGAAGTAACGCCACAGCGCCACGCCCTCATGCCGCTTGAGCGCGTCGAGCAGCGCCGTCTCGAACGCGCATTGCGCCGCGCCGCAGTTCCGGCCGCCGCGCCTGCGGAATTCGGCGGCCAGCGCGCGCCACGCGCGGGCGTTGCGGCCGGGCAGCCACTCGCGCGCCTGGCGGAGCGCGCGCAACGCGCCGGCCTGCGTTTCGCCGTTGTAGGCGGCGAACGGCGCAGCCTCGCCGCAACCGCGCGTGCCATCGGCGAGTTCGACGGTCACGAGGACGTTCCTGGCCGTCACCTGCGTGCCGCGCGCAATGCCAAACGGCGCGAGCAGCGGAATGTCGAGCGGCTCCACCGCGATGGAGTGGATGCGGGTTGGCGAATGGCGCGTTGCGGTCACGGCGGATGATTTCACACGCTGCCGGCGGAAAACTCCAGCTTGTTCGCCGGCCCCCGCGGTGACGCGCGCGGCGTTGATGACGGCTCCAACTGGGATGAGCCTTCACGCTCACACGCTCACAGCCTTTGACTTTTTCGCGGCCAGTGCTTAGCCTGCGCGCCATGAACTTCATCTGCGGCAAGACCCGGCTGCACGGAGCCGTGCCGATCCCCGGCTCCAAGTCGCACACCATCCGCGCGGTGGCGTTTGCCAGCCTCGCCGCGGGCGAGAGCCGCATCGAAGCGCCGCTGGAGTCCGGCGACGCGCGCTCGGCGGTGGCGACGTTCGGCGCGCTCGGCGCGAAGTTCGACTGCCAGCCCGATGTCTGGACGGTGCAGGGCACCGGCGGCGAACTGCGCGTGCCGGAGAACGTGGTGGATGTAGGCAACTCCGGCACCACCGTGAACATCGCGCTCGCCACGGCCGCGCTATTGCGCAAGGGCATGGTCGTCTTCACCGGCGACCACCAGATCCGCCGCCGGCCCGCCGGCCCCGTCATCACCGCCATCAACGACCTCGGCGGCTGGGCCGAGGCGACGCGCGGTAACGGCTGCCCGCCCATCGTCGTGCGGGGCCGGTTGCGCGGCGGCGCGACCTCCATCGAATGCAAGACGAGCCAATACCTCACCAGCGTGCTTATCAACGCGCCGCTCGCCGACGGCGACAGCATCATCCGCGTGCCGCTGCTGCACGAGATTCCCTACGCGGAAATCACGCTCGACTGGCTGGCGCGGCTCGGCATCAAGCTGGAGCGCGACGACTGGCGCGAATTCCGCGTGCCGGGCCGGCAGAGCTACAAGCCGTTCACGCGGCGGATTCCCGCGGACTTTTCCTCGGCGACGTTTTTTCTGTGCGCCGGCGCCATCGGCGACAACGACGTGACGGTGCAGGGACTCGACCTCAACGATTCCCAGGGCGACAAGGCGGTGCTCGATTACCTGCGGGCGATGGGCGCGCGCGTGGAGGTGACACCCGACGGCGTGCGTGTGCGGCCCGGCAATCTCAAGGGCTGCCGCATTGACATAAACGCGACGCCCGACGCGCTGCCGATGATGGCCGCGCTCGCGTGCTTCGCCGAGGGCAAGACCACGCTCGCCAACGTCCCGCAGGCACGCATCAAGGAAACCGACCGCATCGCCGTGATGCGCGAGGAACTCACCAAGCTCGGCGCGCGCGTCACCGAGCTGCCCGACGGCCTCGTCATCGAACAGAGCAAGCTGACTGCCGCGGAAGTGAACGGCCACGACGACCATCGCATCGTCATGTCGCTGGCCGTGGCCGCGAGCGCCATCGCCGGCCAGACCGTCATCCGCACCGCCGAAGCCGCCGCCATCACCTTCCCGAAGTTCGCCGACCTCATGCGGCAGCTCGGCGCGGACCTCCAGGTCGCGGAGTAGTGACGGGGTTTGCGGCGCGCGTCACCTTTCCCGTTGCTTTCAAAACCGGCGGCTTCCATATTTCGGGCGATGGCTTTGGAACCGAAACCTTGGGGTTTGCGCGCGCTGGCGTTGGTCAGCGGGGCGATTCTTTTGTCGTGGTCGCTCGGCACTCTGGCGGCGCTGGCGGCCGTCCAACTGCACTGGATCGCGAAACGCGATTTCCTCATGGCCGAGGCGGTCGTGATGGGGTTCACCTTCGACGTGGCCGGCTTGGTTTTCATCGGCGCCTTCCTGCGACGGCAGGGCGTTTCGCTGGCTGACGCGTTCGGGCTGAAGCGCGGCCCGCTCGGTCCCGCGATGGGCCGCGCCGTCCTGCTCTGCCTGCTGGTGATCCCGATCGTCTATGGAACCATGTTCCTCTGGCATGAAGTGCTGCTGGCCTTCGGCATCACGCCGAAGGAGCAGGACATTCTGAAACTGATCCGCGGAGCCAAGCACCCGCTGTTGCGCGGCTACCTGTTGACGCTCGCCGTCGCGGTGGCGCCGGTGTTTGAGGAAACGTTCTTCCGCGGCTTCATGTATCCGGCGCTGAAACATCGTTTCGGTGTCGGCGGCGGTTTGGTGGTGGTCTCGCTCCTGTTCGCGTCGGTTCACCTCAACCTCAACGCCTTCGTGCCTGTGTTCGTGCTCGGCGCGATGCTGGGCCTGGCCTACGAAATCACCGGCACGATCCTCGTCCCCATCACCGTCCACACGTTGTTCAACACCGCCAACCTCATCGTCCTGCTGTTCGCGCCAAACCCGTGAAGACCACCCTCCGCCAACTCGGTGAGCGCGGCTTGATCGCGCTGTTGAAGCGGCAGCTTCCGCGCGGACGCGACGTGCGCGTCGGCATTGGCGACGACTGCGCCGCCGTGCAAATCGGTCGCGGTGCCGACGGACGGCTGCTGCTGCTGAAAACCGATGCCGTCGTCGAAGGCGTTCACTTCGACCGGCGCGCCACGCCGTTTCAAATCGGCTGGAAGGCGATGGCGCGTCCGCTGAGCGACTTTGCGGCGATGGCGGGCCGGCCTCGCTGGGCGCTCGTCACCGCCGCGTTGCGCGGGGAAATGCCGGTGCGGTTCGTCCGGGAGATTTATCGCGGGCTGGCGGCGGCGGCGAAGAAGTTTGGCGTTGCCATCGTCGGCGGCGAAACGGTGCGGACGCCGGACCGGTTCTGGCTGAGCATCGCGCTGGCCGGCGAAGTGGAGCCGCAAGCGATGAAGCTGCGCTCTAGCGCGCGCCCCAACGACGCCATCTTCGTCACCGGCTCGCTCGGCGGCTCCATCGCCGGCAAACATTTGAAATTCACGCCGCGCATCGCCGAGGCACAGTGGCTGGCGAAGCAGGGTTGCGTTCGCGCGATGATTGACCTCAGCGACGGCCTCGCGCTCGACCTCGGCCACATCTGCCGCGAGAGCAGCATCAGCGCGGTGGTGTGGAAGTCGGCGATTCCCATCGCGGCGGCGGCCGGCCGCTCGCGTTCGGCGATCGCTTCACGATCAACGACCACGAAGCCGTGGTCGCAGGCACCTTCCGCGGGCGCGAATCGTTCTTCTGGGAGCCGGTGATCTACACGACTTACACGCGGGCGCTCAGCTTCGCGC
>Ga0163199_1001348_pt1 | contig 15365 bp, 20 predicted proteins | sample PL_2010_150m_FD_113537 | JGI IMG/M metagenome (GOLD analysis project Ga0163199, IMG submission 113537) | Freshwater microbial communities from Powell Lake, British Columbia, Canada to study Microbial Dark Matter (Phase II) - PL_2010_150m | ecosystem: Environmental > Aquatic > Freshwater > Lake ... | reverse complement strand
GCTCCCGGATGCACCAGAAGGCCAGCGTCAGCGCGACCCATTGCGGGTAACCCGGCAGGTGGCCGATCGGAATCAGGCTGAGAAAAATCGCCAGCAGCAGCGTCAGCCAGACGAACCAGTCTCGCACGGGCCGCAGGATCCGGTTCGAATGGTTGGTCGGCTGGATCATGCGGGGTCCCTCTTCTTGCCTTTCTTGCCCTTTTCCGGCCGTTCCTTCTGCTCCGGTTCGGGAGGGGCAGGCGGCAACGCTTCATGCCTGCCCAGCACCAGGACTTGCCCGTAGCGCTCGACTCCGGCGATCGGTTCGCACAGGATGCGGGCGAAGGCATATGCGGTGTCGCGATCGACCCGAGTCACTTTGGCGACCGGCAGACCCGGCAGATAGACCCCGTCGAGACCGGAGGTCACCAGGACGTCGCCGGCCTGCACATCGGCGTTCGCAGCGAGAAAGCGCAATTCGAGGTTGCCCGCCCCCGCGCCGAAAAGCACCGAGCGCAAGCCGTTCCTGACGATCTGTACCGGTACGGCCTGATCTTTGTCGGTGATCAGCGTTACCTCGGAAAGCAGCGGAAAGCTGCGCGTCACCTGACCGATCACCCCTTGCTCATCGACGACTACCTGGCCGGGAGAAATATTCTGCTGGTTTCCCTTGTCGATGATGACCCTGCGGGCGAAGCGATCGCGGGCCGCATAAAGGATTTCCGCCATCTGGCCGGTGGCCGGCTGGCGCAGTTTCATGTCGAGAAGGGCACGCAGGCGTTGATTCTCGAGTTCCAGGTGTTCCTGGCGCAGCAACTGGTTGGCGGTCCGGAGTTGGCGCTGGCGCATCAGGTCGTTCTCGTTCTTCAGCGTGACCAGGGTGGCGAAGTAGCCGCTGCCATGTTGAATCGCCTCGACCGGAGCGTAGGCAACGCGCTGCAGGGGATAGACGACCAGAGCGACACCCTGGCGCGCCCACTCGAGGGTATGGAAGCGCAGGTCGAGTACCAGCATCAGCAGCGACAGGGCGACGAAAAATGCCAGGCGCGCGAGGGGCGCCGGGCCGCGATTGAAGAACGGGGGCGGCTGTTGGCCGACGACAGACATCAAGAGTGGCTCGCCTGCTCCGCTGAGTGAGGGTTGTCAATGAATTCAATCTGCGCCGCATGAACCGCGCCGACTGCTACCCTACATGGGGCCAGGCTTATTCGTTAGCGAAAATACTACCCAATTTGTCCATCTTTTCGAGGGCCATTCCGGAGCCGCGCACCACGCACGTCAGCGGATCCTCGGCGACGATCACCGGCAGGCCGGTTTCTTCCATCAGCAAGCGGTCGATGTCGCGCAGCAGCGCGCCGCCGCCGGTAAGCACCATGCCTTTTTCGGCGATGTCGGCGCAGAGTTCCGGCGGGGTCTGCTCCAATGCCGACTTTACCGCGGAGACGATGGCATTCAGCGGATCCGTGAGCGCCTCAAGGATCTCGTTGGAGGAGATTGTGAAGCTGCGCGGGATGCCTTCGGCGAGATTGCGGCCCTTGACTTCCATCTCCTTGACTTCGGATCCTGGAAATGCCGACCCGATCTCCTTCTTGATCGACTCCGCTGTCGTCTCACCGATCAGCATGCCGTAATTGCGGCGGATGTAATTGATGATGGCGTCATCGAAACGGTCGCCGCCGACGCGCACAGACCCCGCGTAAATCATACCGCCGAGCGAGATTACGCCGACTTCCGTGGTCCCCCCGCCGATATCCACGACCATCGAACCGGTGGCATCGGAGACCGGCAGGCCCGCGCCGATTGCGGCAGCCATCGGTTCTTCGATCAGATATACGTGGCTGGCTCCGGCGCCCAGGGCTGATTCGCGGATTGCGCGACGTTCCACCTGGGTGGACCCGCTGGGCACGCAGATGATGATGCGCGGGCTGGGCGAAAACAGGCGTGAATCATGTACTTTCTTGATGAACTGCTTGAGCATCTGCTCGGTGACGGTGAAGTCGGCGATGACGCCGTCCTTCATCGGGCGGATCGCGGTGATGTTGCCCGGGGTCTTGCCGAGCATCTGCTTGGCCGCCATGCCGACGGCCTGAATGGTCTTCTTGGCGTTGGGCCCGCCTTCGGTGCGGATTGCGACGACGGAGGGTTCGTTCAAGACGATGCCCTTGGTGCGAACGTAGATAAGCGTATTGGCGGTACCAAGGTCGATCGCCAGGTCGTTGGAAAAATATGAACGCAAGAAATTGAACATCAGGACTTTCCAATCAGTAATGTCATGCAGTCGACCGCACTGCGCAAAGTAGGGGTGCGACGGAAAAGCGCCTTATGATACCCTATCAGGCTTTGCAATTTAAGCTTCCCGAGTGCCGGAATGTCCTTGAATCTTGATCAGGTCGGGCGTATTGCAGGTCTCGCCCACATTGAAATCTCCCCCGCGGAAGCTGCGCAGACCCGTGACCGGCTGAACGAGATCCTTGGCCTGATCGAGCAGCTTCAGGCTGTTGACACTGCCGGAATCGAGCCGATGGCCCACGCGGTTGATGCCATCCAGCGTTTGCGCGATGACCAACCGACCGAATCCGACCGGCGTTCGACCTTCCAGGCAGTTGCTCCGGAAATCGAGGCAGGGCTGTATCTGGTGCCACGGGTGATCGAATGAATCTGGCGATTCATCCGACATCTTTCTTGGCCCCCCGGTCAGAGATCGCCTCCCACACTCGGCTGACGTGGGCCGGTGCAGAGCTCCGCGAAACCTCACTGACCCGCCCGAGGACGGGGGAGACTTGTATGCGTTTCCGCCTCGCGGGGGGAAGTTGACGTGCTTAACACCCCACTCCTTGAATTGGCCAGGGCACTGGCCTCGAAGGTCATTTCCAGCGTCGAGTTGACGACCCTGTTCCTCGATCGCATCGAACGACTCAACCCGACGCTAAATGCATTCATCACGGTCGACCGGGACCGGACCCTGGCCATGGCCGGCGTGGCCGACGCGCGGCGGGCGGCGGGCGAGCGCTCGCCGCTGCTGGGTATCCCGTTGGCACACAAGGACATCTATTGCGCCGAGGGATGGCTGACCACCTGCGGTTCGAAGATGTTGTCGAACTTCGTGAGTCCCTACGACGCCCACGTAGTCGAGCAGTTGAAGACGGCGGGGGCGGTGACGCTGGGCAAGTGCAACATGGACGAATTTGCCATGGGTTCGTCGAATGAGAGTTCCTACTTCGGCCCGGTGAAGAATCCCTGGGACATCCGCCGCGTCCCGGGCGGTTCCTCCGGAGGCTCGGCGGCGGCGGTTGCCGCTCGCCTGGCGCCCGCCGCCACGGGAACGGACACCGGTGGCTCGATCCGCCAACCGGCGGCCATGTGCGGCCTGACCGGGATTAAGCCGACCTATGGCGTGGTCTCGCGATACGGCATGATCGCGTTCGCTTCGTCCCTCGATCAGGGTGGGCCGATCGCAAAGTCGGCACAGGACTGCGCGCTGTTGCTCAACGCCATGGCGGGTTTCGATCGCCGTGACTCGACCTCGCTGGATCGTCCGGCCGAGGACTACACCCGCGACCTCGCCAGGCCGCTTGACGGATTGCGTATCGGCCTGCCGACCGAATTCTTTGGTGCGGGCATGTCCGACGACGTTCGCGCCGCAGTTGACGCGTCGATGGCGGAATGCCGCCGGCTCGGTGCGAGTACCGTCGAGGTAGGCCTGCCCAGTTCGGCGCTTTCCGTCCCCGCGTATTACGTGATTGCGCCGGCGGAAGCGAGCTCCAATCTGTCGCGCTACGACGGTGTGCGCTACGGCTACCGCGCACCCGATTACGCCGATCTCGCCGACATGTATTGCAAGACTCGCGCCCAGGGCTTCGGCACCGAGGTCAAGCGGCGCATCCTGATCGGCACCTACGTGCTGTCGCATGGCTACTACGATGCCTACTACCTGCAGGCGCAAAAAGTCCGCCGCCTGATTGCCGACGACTTCCGCGCCGCGTTCCGCGATTGCGACGTCATCGCCGGACCGGTCGCGCCCAGTGTGGCCTTCGAAATCGGCGCCAAGAACAACGATCCCGTGCAAATGTACCTGTCCGATATCTATACCATCCCCGCCAGCCTCGCCGGCCTGCCGTGCATGTCGGTTCCCTGCGGCTTCGGCGCAGGCAACATGCCGGTCGGCTTGCAACTGATCGGAAACTATTTCGACGAGGCGCGCATGCTCAACCTGGCGCACCGCTACCAGCAAGCCACTGACTGGCATTCGCGCATGCCGGAGGGCCTATGACGGAGTGGGAAGTCGTTATCGGCCTGGAAACCCACGCCCAGCTCAACACCCGTTCGAAGATATTTTCGGGTGCCTCGACGGCCTTCGGCGCCGCGCCGAATGTCCAGGCCTGCGCCATCGACCTGGCGCTGCCCGGCGTGCTGCCGGTCCTGAACAAGGCGGCCGTAGGCTGTGCAATCAAGTTTGGCCTGTCGGTCAATGGCGCGATCGCGCGGCGTTCCGTTTTCGCCCGCAAGAACTACTTCTATCCGGACCTGCCGAAGGGATACCAGATCAGTCAGTACGAATTGCCGGTAGTGCAGGGTGGAACATTGACGATGCTGGTCGCTACCGGAAGGCCCGGCGAACAGGCCTACGAAAAGACCGTGCGCCTGACCCGCGCCCATCTCGAAGAGGATGCCGGCAAATCGTTGCACGAGGACTTCCACGGCAAGACCGGCATCGACCTGAATCGCGCCGGCACACCCCTGCTCGAAATTGTCACCGAGCCGGACATGCGCTCATCGGCTGAGGCAGTAGCCTATGCCAAGACTTTGCATACGCTGGTTCGCTGGATCGGCATCTGCGACGGGAACATGCAGGAGGGATCGTTCCGCTGCGACGCCAATGTTTCGGTGCGGCCGCGCGGTAGCGACAAGCTGGGTACCCGCCGCGAGATCAAGAACCTCAACTCCTTCCGCTTCATGCAGCAGGCGATCGACTACGAGGTCAGGTGGCAGATCGAGACGCTCGAAGACGGTGGCAGCATCCAGCAGGCCACAGTGCTGTTCGATCCGGCGACCGGCAGCACGCGCGCGATGCGCAGCAAGGAGGACGCCCAGGACTATCGCTACTTCCCCGACCCGGACCTGCTGCCGCTCGAAATCTCCCCGACGTGGATCGAGGGGACACGCTCGGAGCTGCCCGAACTGCCCGGAGAGATGAGGACCCGTTTCGAGCGCGAATATGGCCTTTCCAATTACGATGCCTCCGCCCTGACCGCCAGCCGCGAAACTGCCGGCTACTTCGAGGAGTGCGTGGCCGCCGCGGGAAGGCCGAGCGCCAAGCTTTGCGCCAATTGGGTGATGGGCGAACTGGCGGCGCGCCTGAACGAAGCGGACCTGGGCGTTGCCGCCTCGCCGGTCTCATCACGGCAGTTGGCCGGCATGGTAGCTCGCATCGCCGACAATACGATCTCCGGCAAGATTGCCAAGGATGTTTTCGACGCCTTGTGGAACAAGCTTGGCGAGGATGCCGATAGCATCATCGACGCCAAGGGGCTCAAGCAGATCACCGACAGCGCCGCGATCGAGAAGCTCATCGACGAAGTGCTGGCCGCCAATCCGAAATCCGTTGAAGAGTTTCGGTCCGGCAAGGAGAAGGCTTTCAATGCCTTGGTGGGTCAGGCAATGAAGGCGACAAAGGGCAAGGCCAATCCGCAGCAGGTGAATGAACTGCTGCGCAAGAAGCTGGCCGGGTAATCTGAATTGTGCCGGGTCTCGCGCCGGCGGGCGAGGTATTTTCTTGCCGCGCGGCAAGAAAGTACCCAAAGAAACGCGCTCCGCCGCCCCGGCCCCTCGGGCTTCCCTCACGCCGAACCGCCAGCCAGGCCGGCCGCCAAACTCGCTGCCACCGCTCCGGATGGTTTCGTCTTCGCTCCTACGCTTGAACAACGCGGCCGGACTACACCGCTCTGGCGGCCATACTCTCGCCGGGTCCGAGGAGAATGGTCACCATCCGCCGCCAGTGCGCACTCGGCAGTCGACCTTCATGAGCGAATGCGCTACGTCTCTGATCGGCCATTGGCGCCGTTCAATTCTTCCGGAAGCGGGCGCTCAGATGAGGGTTTGAGCGGCGGCTTCAAGAAATTCCCAACTGCTGGATCCGGTCAGGTGCGGACATTTGTGTCGTGTATCAATAGCCGCCACTCAACTATGTTGGGTGTATTCTTACCCCATAGTTGGCATTGTCTAGGGCAAGAGCAAAACGGCATTCGCAACGCTTGTGCCTGCATGTGGAGTTGATACGATGCTTGTGGCGTTCGCATTGTAATTGGGTCAACGAGGTAGCCAATGGAGTTCCTCACTTCCGAGTATTTCAAGTCGTTGTCAAACCCTGGCGTTACGTCATTGCAACTCTTGTCGCCGCACAACTCGACGTCGAATCGGGTCACCATTACGCGAGTCACGGTCGAACCCGGCGCCGTTCAGCCCCCCCACAAACACCCAACGTCGGAGCAGATTTGGTTGGCGATTTCGGGCGCAGGCACTCTCTTGCTGGCTGACGGAAACACCCAAGCTATCACTGCTGGCGAGGTAGTGCGCTTCGCCGACGGTGATATTCATGGTTTTCAAAACTCCGGTTCCGAGAATTTCATATACGTCTCGGTTACTTCCCCTCCGATCAATTTCTCATACGCATACAAAGATGGAAAGTGATCAAAGAAAGGGACTTTTCATAGTGCGCTTCGCGGACAACCCTGAGCATTTCTCAATTCGCGAGCAGTTCTTGTCGGCACATCTCCAGTGGCTTGAGCAGCATCAGCGTAGCATCCTTGTTGCCGGCTCGGTTCGATCAGAGATGGACGCATCGCCTGTCGGAGGTGTCTGGATCGTCGAGGCCGGGAGTAAGGCTGAGGTTGAGTCATTGTTCCTCACCGATCCGTTCTGGCTCAAGGGACTCCGCCAAAGCGTTGAGGTTCTTCACTGGTCAAAAGCCCATCCAAACCGTAAGGTTCCGGTTTGAGTCCAGCGCTGCCTAACCGGCATTCGAGTGCCCCACCGAAACCAGCCGCGGGGCTCCGTCACTAACGCGTTGAAGGGCCACTGTCCACACCTCTGACAGGCCAACTTGGGTCGCGGGCTGTCAATCAATATCTCAAAAACTGACTAGACGGTTATGCGCCTAAGGCGTATAGTGCCACAATGCATACGGTAGTCGAAACGTTGCTGTTCCAGCGCCAGTGGCCGCTTTACTGGACGGAGGAGGAGCGCGGTGCATTTGCTGCCTATATTGCAGAATACCCCACAGCCGGAGATGTCGTGCCCGAATCCGGCGGCATTCGCAAGGTGCGCTGGGGAAGGTCAGGTGCGGGCAAGTCGGGTGGCGTTCGCGTGATTTACTTCACTCGTAACGCTGTAGGTGAGGTTGTCTTGCTCACGCTGTACGCAAAGGCGAAGACCGACAACATCACCGGCCCAAAGCTAAAGGAGATTCGCCGTGCCCTCGAAGACTAAGAAACTCACCCAGGCCGAACTGGCAGACTACGAGGCCCAACGCGACTTGGCGGCAGAGCTTTTGCAGTCAGTGCGCGAAATGAAGGGTGGTCACGTTAGCGTCGTTTCATCGCCCGTGATTGAAGCACGCAAAAAAACCGGCCTATCCCAGTCTCAATTTGCGGCGCTCATCGGTGTTTCCGTTCGCACCCTGCAAGGGTGGGAGCAAGGACGCAAACAACCCAGCGGCGCAGCCCGTACATTGCTGGCTATTGCAAGCACGAACCCAAAGGCCGTCCTGGCGGTTGCTGGCAAGTAGTGCTTCGTGCTGCAGCGGCCGAACCCGTTGTTCCTGAACTAGCAAGTCAATTGTCCGCTATCCCAGTCGGGCTACTTCCGCTAAGGGTCGGATCCGGGGGTTGGCTTCTCGCTCCGCATTACCGCCGTTCGAGATAAATCCTATGCGATCTGTCAATGGCGGCAATGGCGGGCCGGGAGCCCCGGCCTATTTGCCAGACTCGGCAGCCTTCTTGCCTCCGCGTATCAGTTCCAGGTAGCGCTTCTTCTCCTCGTCGAAGCGCATGCCGACCTGTTCCATTTCCCGCTTCTTCGCCTCGATCGCACTTTGCTGGGCCTTGATCTCGGCTTCGCTGGCCCTGATCTGTTCGGTCAGCTCCGGTGGCATGGGCTTCTTCTGATAGAACTCGCGCTCACCTTCCAGTTTCTGCTTCCGTTTCACCGCCTCGTTGTATTTGCTTTGCACTTCCTTGGTACGATTCTCCACGTCGGCCATCGCCCGGGCCCGCGCCAGATCGACATCTTTCTCACTGGCATAGGTATTGAGAAGCGCCTGGTTCTTGCGCTTCTCCTCGATCGCAGCGCGTTCCGCCTTCTTCTTTGCGGCCAGTTCGGCATCGCGCTTCGCTTCCTGCTCGGCGGTAAGCGGCGCATCAACCTGGCGCAGGGTGGTGCCCCGCTCGCTCACCTCGCGATAGGTGCGGCCGTAGCATTCCTTCGGCAACGAGTCGCCGCAGACCTGGCGGCCCCGTTCGTCGCTGCAGCAATAGCTCTTGGCGGCCCCGGCCGGCGGCACGACCGAGGTCATTATCAGGAGCGTCACTAGAGATGCATGTCGTTTCATGTCAATCGTCCTTTGCACCGTATTCTGCGCGGTATCGGGTGACCGCCGCAAGGTATTGGGCCAGTTCCTGGCTACCGTGGAGATAGTCGATCAGGTCGTCAAGGCTGGCGACACTGATCACCGGAATGCCGTAGCTGCTTTCCACCTCCTGGACCGCCGAGCGTCTGCTTTCGCCGCCACCACGTTCCATGCGGTCCAGGGCAATCACCACGCCGGCCGGAGCGGCACCCGCCGCCTTGATGATATTCACGGATTCGCCCACCGACGTTCCGGCTGAAATGACGTCGTCGATGATCAGCACCCTCCCGGCCGGGGCTGCGCCGATCAGCAATCCGCCTTCGCCGTGATCCTTGGTTTCCTTGCGGTTGAAGCAATATGGCAGGTTGCGGCCGCTCTGCGCCAGCATCACGGCGGTGCCTGCGACCAGGGGGATGCCTTTGTATGCGGGCCCGAACAGCATGTCGAAGGGAATTGCGGCCGAAAGGATTGCGCGTGCATAGAAACCGCACAGGCGCGCCAGCGACTCCCCGTCGTCGAACAGTCCGGCATTGAAGAAGTACGGGGACAGGCGCCCGGCCTTGGTCTTGAATTCGCCAAAGCGCAACACCTTGCGTTCGCACGCAAACTTGATGAAATCCCGGCTAAAATCCACGACCCCAACCCGCCCCGGCAATTGAACAGCTTACATGCTACGCATCATTTCGCTAAACCTCAACGGCATCCGCTCTGCCGCGTCGAAGGGCTTCTACCCCTGGCTGGCGAAGCAGAAGGCCGACTTTGTCTGCATGCAGGAGTTGAAGGCCCAACCGGGCGACCTTTCCGCGGAAATGCGCACGCCGAAACGCCTTCAAGGCTGGTTCCATTGCGCCGAGAAGAAGGGCTACAGCGGCGTCGGCATCTATTCCCGGCACCAACCCGAGCGTGTCACTGAAGGCCTCGGCGTGGCCGAAATCGATGCCGAGGGACGCTACCTTCAGGCCGATTTCGGCAAGCTGTCGGTTGTGTCCCTTTACCTGCCGTCCGGCTCCAGTTCGGAGGAGCGCCAGCGAGCAAAGTTCCGATTTATGGCGCACTTTTGGCCGCACCTGGAAGCGCTGAAGGCCAGGGGCCGGGAAGTCGTCCTGTGCGGCGACTGGAATATTGCCCACCAACCCATCGACCTGAAGAACTGGCGCTCGAATCAGAAGAACTCGGGGTTCCTTCCCGAGGAGCGGCAGTGGCTGAGCCGGGTATTCGCGGAACTGGGCTGGGTGGATGTCTTCCGGCTCTTGCGTCCGGATATTCCGGACCAATATACCTGGTGGTCGAATCGCGGCCAGGCGTGGGCCAATAACGTGGGCTGGCGGATCGACTACCAGATCTCGACGCCCGGGCTGGCCGAGGCTGCCTGCAAGACATCGATCTATACGAGCGAGCGCTTTTCGGACCATGCGCCATTGACCATCGATTACCGATGGAAACTCTAGCCCTTTGTTGGGTCTGGGGTGCGGACCTCGATATGACGCCATGCAGCAGGAGACCGCGAGTTTGGCTATACTGGATAGCGATGTTTTCGTTTCCCTCACCTCAAGGAGAGCACCATGAACGAACTTAGCCAGGTCAGCAAGGAAAAGCTGATCGCCGACTTCAAGGTTGTCGTTGCCGATACCGAGGAGTTGTTGCGCGCGACCGCCGGCCAGGCGGGCGAAAAGGTTTCGGAATTACGCGCCAAGGCACAGGATCATCTGGCCACCGCCAAGGTCAAGCTGGCCGATGCCGAGGCCGCCATCGTCGACCGGGCCAAGCAGGCAGGCCAGGCGGCCGACGATTATGTGCACGACAATCCCTGGGGTGCGGTCGGCGTGGCCGCCGGAGTTGGATTCCTCATCGGCTTGCTGATCGGCCGTCGCTAGGCGCCCCGCCAGGTGGCCGATTTGCCGCCCAACGGCGGGTTGCTGGTTTCCCTGCGCGGCCTGATCGCCACATCCGTCGCGCTGTTGCGCACGCGCCTTGAACTTCTGGCCACGGAGCTGGAGGAGGAAAGGTTGCGCCTGCTCAGCATTGCGCTGTATGCAGCGGCCGCGTTATTCATGCTTGGGGCCGGATTGGTGCTGTTGATAGTGTTTCTCGCCGTGCTGTTCTGGGATAGCCATCGCCTGCTGGTGATGGGCGGCCTGACCGCGATGTTCCTGTTGTGCGGATGCGTGGCTTTGATGTTGGCGCTGCGCCAGGCGCGTGCCGGGTCGCGGCTGTTCTCCGCGAGTCTGGCGGAATTGGCACAGGATCATCGCGCCTTGAATGGCAAGCCCGAGGGGGGGCGGTGAGTCCCCGCGCGGTCGAACTTGCTTTGAAAAAGCAGCGACTGCAGTTGCGCAGCGCGATGTTGCGGACAGAGTTCTCCGCAGGTGCCAAGCGCTGGGCGCCTGCCTTTGCGCTTGCCGATCGCGGGCGGGCGGCACTGCGCTGGCTGCAGCGCCATCCGGTGGTTCCGGTGGCGGTCCTGGCGGCCGTGGCGGCGGCCCGGCCGCGCGCGATTCTGCGCTGGGCGCAGCGCGGTTTCATTGCCTGGCAAGGACTGCGCAAACTCCATAGCGTTATCCAACTCCCCCGAGACCGCTGAATTGCGCCGCCTCAGGGTGCCGCAAGCATTTGCGGCAGGGTACTGTTATATTTCAGGTCTAAACGGCAAGAGGTCATTTCCGGCATGATGCGCAAAATGCTCGATGCCCAGGAGCGGGAACGCAAGCAGATCGTCGCCCAGGCAATACGGGTTCGGGGTCTGATGCCATTGCTGATGAAGCCGCGCAACGGCGCGAAGTGGACCCGTGCCGAGCGTGACGAATTGCAGGAGCAACTGACTGCGCTAAGAAGCCTGTCGCCGTACTTGCTGGTGCTTGCCCTGCCGGGGTCATTCCTGCTCCTGCCGATGCTGGCCTGGTGGCTTGACCGCCGCCGCGGCCTGCGCAAGGAAGTGGCCTGAATTTTCCGTGTTTTTCGACAGATTGACGTCGCGCTGATCGCGCAGCATGACGCCATGATGCGTCATGCTGCGCCGGTTTTCCTGCTGCTGGCGGTAACGGGCTGCGGAACGATGCCGGCCGCCACCAATTCCCTGTCGCCTTGGCGTCAGCCGCCGGGTGTTTCCGTCGCACCCGAGAAGGGCAACGACATCGTCCTGTATTCGCTCGGGTTGATCGACACAGGTTACCGCTACGGCGGCAAGAATCCTTCGGCCGGGCTCGATTGCAGCGGCATGGTGAGCCACATTTTCGAGAAGGCGACGGGCCTGCACCTCACTGGCAGCGCCGCCGACATCGCCCGCAAAGGGAGACCGGTGGAATTGAGCAGGATCAGGCCGGGTGACCTGGTGTTCTTCAACACTCGCGGCCGGTCGCACTCACATGTCGGAATCTTCATCGGCAATGGCCGCTTCGTGCATGCGCCCAACAGCCACGGCAAGGTTCGCACCGAGAGCCTTACCCATGGCTGGTTCGCGACGCGCCTGGAAGAAGCCAGAACTTACTTCGACTGAGACATACACTAGACGAGGAAGAACGCCGCCGTTCGTCTGGCGAGCTTGTCGATGCTCAGTTTGCCATCCGGCCGATACCACTGTGCTGTCCAGTTGATCGATCCGAAGATCAGCAGCCGGGCCAGGCTCGAATCGTCCCGAATGCATCCGGCCTTCTTCAAATCGCTCAGCGTTTCTTGCCAGATGCCTTCATAGCGGTCCTTGGTTGCGACGATCTCGGCGCGCGACTCGTCACTCAGCGAACGCCATTCATGCAGCAGGACCGGGGCAAAATCGCCGCCACTCCGCAGGATGGTGTCCAGATGCGCCCGGATCAATGCCTGGAAAGTCTCGCGCGGACCGAGCTTGCGCGCCGCCACGGCCTCGATGCTCTCGAGCGCCGACAGCATGCCTTCAAGCACCACCGCCTTGAGCATTTCCTGCTTGCTCTTGAAATGATAGAACGGCGAGCCGGAGCGCATGCCGACGGCCGCCGCAATATCCCGGATAGTGGTGGCGTCGTAGCCCTTTTCGCGGAACAGGTGTCCCGCGGCACGGATCAGTTCGGCGCGGCGGTTGCCTTCATCCGTCAATGGCGCCGGTGTCTTGCGGGCACTCATGATTCGATGTGAATGGACTCACGCTCGAAGTCGCCCTGGACCTTTCCCTGTGAGGCGGCGATCAGCTGCGGGTAGTCGCGCAGCATTTCTTCCTTCAACTGATCATAGGGTAGATCGTCGAACTCGCCGTGCTGCTTGACGTATTCCATGTGGCGCTGCTGCAGGGCGTTATACGGATGCATCAGGGAGTCCGCGCTGCCGTCGAATTCCAGCGGCAGGACGTTGAAGCGCCGGCACATCTCGATGTTGAAGGCCGGCGTCGCTTTCACCCAGTGGCCATCGAGCAGCACCGCCACGTAGCCATGCCAGGAGAATACATCGGTGCCGGTCACCTCGAGCAGCCGCTGGGTGGTCAGGTGGTTGCGCACATCGGCGAAGCCGGGCCGCGCCGGAATGCCGACAGCGCGCAGGCAGGCGGCATACAGCAGCGCCTTGGGCACGCAGTAGGCAGCCTTCTCCCGCACCGTGGTGCTGGCTGCGAAAACCTGGGGCTCCATGCGGAATCGATAAGGGTCGTAACGGATGCCGTCGCGCACCGCGTAGTAGAGGCGCACCGCCTTGTCGCGCGGAGAACCGGCATCGCCGACAGCTTCGTCGACGAAGTCACGCACCGCAGGGTGTTCGAAATTGAGGAAGCGCGTCGGCGCGAGCCACTCGGGGCGAATCATCATGTGCTTTCGATCTCCATGCGTAACAAGGCAGCGGCCAGGCACTTGCCGAGGTTGTCGCTGCGCAGGGAGCGCGCCGCGTTGCCCTGCAGGGCGCCATTGAGGACGATCTTGAGCGCCCACAAGTTGTCGAGCGGCCAGAGTTCCACCGGGCCTTCGGCAACTCCCCGGAAGTGTTCGGCGACACGCTGGGCAGTCACTTCCCGCTTGATCATGGCATAGTCGGCGGCATTGCGGGCGAACAGCCCGATATCGGCGCGGTCGCCCTTGTCGCCGCTGCGGGCATGGGCGATGTCGATCAATTTCACGTATTGGTCACCGTCACTCGAACTTGCGATTCGATCAGTTCGCGTCGGGCCAGGGTCGGCCACAAGCCGAGCAAGGCGCGCGCCGGCTCGATGCCGGAAAATCCGCTGGCGGTCGGCGGTCCGGACAGGCCGAGCCACGGGATCTGGCGCGGGAAGGCCTCCGCCAGCCGCTTGTCCGGCGTCCGCACTACCATGCGCAGATAGACCTCGTTGAGCTCCTCGGCGCGTGAGGTATCGGCCAGCGGCCCGAGCAGCGAATCGAGGCCGATGAATTCGCTGTGGATCTCCTCGTAGTCGAGCTTTCGCTCAGCCAGCAGTTGCCGCACGATGCGCTCTGTCGCCTGGGCTTTCCGGTAGGCCTGCGGCCAGCAGTAGCCGATGGTGGCCGTACCGGCCCAGCCGTCGGCGTAACCGCCTACGACCTTCAATGTGTCGGTGCGCGGCAGTCCGCACGCCCCCTTGACTTCGACCCGGTCATCGCCCATATCCGTGAGGGTCAAGGCCCCCATGTCGAGGACCACGTCGGGAGAAAAGTAGCGATGGGGATTGTGCACTTCGTAGAGCAGCTGCTGGCGCACGGTGTCGAAATCGATGCGTCCGCCCGTCCCCGGCGCTTTGCTGATGACCGCAGTGCCGTCGGCGCGGACTTCGGCGATCGGATAGCCGAGATGCGGATAGTCGGGAATGCTCTCCCAGCCATGCGCGCCATAGGCATTGAAGTTGCCGCCGCTGCCCTGACCGGAGCATTCCAGCAAGTGGCCGACGGTGAGCGCCTGGGCGAGCCTCTGCCAGTCGTCCCAGGCCCAGCCGAACTCATGGATCAGCGGTGCCATGAACAGTGCGGCGTCTGCCACGCGACCGGTAAGCACGATGTCGGCGCCCTGGCGCAATGCTTCCACCAGCGGTTGCGCGCCTAGATAGGCGTTGGCGAACAGCATGCGCCCGCCGACGCTGTTGATGTCCGCGCCGGTGTCGAGGTGGGCAAGGGTATCGCCGGCGGCGCGCAGCTCGTCGAATCGATCCAGGATCCCATCGCCGGTCACTACGGCGATTCTGGCCTGCCAGCCGCGCCTGGCGAATTCTGCGGACAGGGCCGCGGCGGCGCCTTGCGGGTTGAGCCCGCCGGCATTCAACAGGAACTTCACCCCCTGCTGCCGCGCGGCCGGCCACAATGCCGTCATCATCGGCACCAGGTCGCGCGTATAGCCGGCGTCGGGATCCTTCATGCGGTCCTTCTGCAGTATCGCCAGAGTCAGTTCGGACAGGTGGTCGGAGCCAACGTATTGCACCTCACCACGCGCCAGCGTCGCGGCAATCGGCGTCCAGGCGTCACCATAGAAGCCCAGACCGGCGCCGATGCGAATGGACCTCATCGCAATTTCAGTGAGGCCAGGCGCGTTCGATGAGTGCGTCGAACGCGCTGGCGCCGGGCAGGTTGCCGAAGCAGCCGCCGCCAAAAGCCGTCTCGGCCAGACGCGAGGCGCAGAATGTCTCCGCGACATAGTCCGGGGCGAAGCGCAGCAGCAGCGAGCCCTGCACCGCCATGGCGATTCCCTGGGTAAGATGGCGCGCTCGGGCCTCCAGGTGCCCGGGTTGAGCCAAGCCGTCCTTGAGCTTGGCGACGAAGGCGTCGAATCGCGCGTCGCGGCCGAGGGCCGGCGCAATTTCGGCCGCAAGCACTTCGAGGCAGCGCGG
>Ga0163199_1001347_pt1 | contig 15372 bp, 13 predicted proteins | sample PL_2010_150m_FD_113537 | JGI IMG/M metagenome (GOLD analysis project Ga0163199, IMG submission 113537) | Freshwater microbial communities from Powell Lake, British Columbia, Canada to study Microbial Dark Matter (Phase II) - PL_2010_150m | ecosystem: Environmental > Aquatic > Freshwater > Lake ... | reverse complement strand
GGGCGATAAATGGCTGGCTGATCTGGCGGGCCTGGCTCGACTTCGCCTGAAGGCGCTGGGTGTGCGCAGGATTTATGGCAATGACGGAACAGGGGCTTGGTGTACCGTGAGCGATCCGGCGCGCTATTTCTCGCACCGGCGGGATGGCGTCAGCGGCCGCATGGCTGCCTGCATCTGGCTGGCCTGACCGCTCGCGACCGGCTCGAACTGCGGGACAATCGTGGTTGGCCGGAAAATGTCAGTATTTTGAAGGGCCGGACCTGAGATACTCGGGTTTCTACTTGGATAGGCTAAGTAAACAGGACACAGCATGACGAAGGAATCCTCTGATTTTTGGGCGCAGTCGGTGCAGCAGTTTCAGCAGTCGCTGGCTGAAAACTGGAGCCAGGCCCTCGGCGCTTTGCAGAACGTTGATCTGGGCGCAGCGGGCGTTGGCGGCGCGACGCCACCACCCAAACCACCCGATATCAGCTTTGCGCCGGAAAAATTGCAGGAGCTGCAGCAGCAGTACCTCAGAGACGCAGCCGGTTTGTGGACCCAGGGCATGCACGGCACGCAAAGACCCAAGGACAAACGCTTTGCGACCGAGGCCTGGGACAACAACCCGCTGGCCTCTTTTTCCGCTGCCGCCTATCTGCTCAATGCCCGTACCCTGATGGGGTTGGCCGACGCGGTGCAGACCGACGCCAAGACGCGCGCGCGCATCCGCTTTGCTGTGGAGCAGTTGACCGCTGCCGCGGCGCCAAGCAATTTCCTGGCCTTCAACGCCGAGGCACAGAAACTGGCGATCGAGACCCAGGGTGAAAGCATTGCCAAGGGCCTTGGCAACCTGATTCACGATATACGTCAGGGTCATGTTTCGATGACCGACGAAAGTGTTTTTGAGGTCGGCAAGAACGTTGCGACCACCGAGGGTGCCGTGGTGTTTGAAAACGAGCTGTTTCAGCTGATTGAATACAAACCACTGACGGCCAAAGTCTATGAGAGGCCCTTCCTGCTGGTGCCGCCCTGCATCAACAAGTTCTACATTCTGGACCTGCAGCCAGAAAACTCGCTGATCCGCTATGCGGTGGCGCAGGGCCACCGCACCTTTGTCGTGAGCTGGCGCAACCCCGATGCAACGCTTGCGAAAAAGAGCTGGGACGATTACGTTGAGGATGCCGTCATCAAAGCGATCGCGGTTGTGCAGGAAATCAGCGCTGCCAAGAGCGTCAATGCGCTGGGCTTTTGCGTTGGCGGGACGCTGCTGGGTTGCGCGCTGGCGGTGCTGGCCGCGCGTGGCCAGAAGCCGGTGTCCAGCGCGACCTTTCTGACCTCCTTCCTGGACTTCTCTGACACCGGTGTGCTGGACGTTTTCATCGATGAATCGTTCGTCAATTACCGCGAAAAAGAGATGGGAGCGGGCGGCCTGATGAAGGGCAAGGATTTGTCCAGCACCTTCAGTTTTCTGCGCCCCAATGATCTGGTCTGGAATTACGTGGTTGGCAATTACCTCAAGGGCGAGACACCGCCGGCGTTTGACCTGCTTTACTGGAACAGCGACTCTACCAACCTGCCGGGGCCTTTCTACGCCTGGTATCTGCGCAACACCTACCTCGAAAACAGGCTGGTCAAACCGGGCGCGGCGACGGTTTGCGGCGTCGGCATCGACTTGCGCACGCTGGACATGCCGGTCTACGTTTACGGCTCGCGCGAGGATCACATCGTTCCCATCGGCGGTGCCTACGCCTCGACCCAGGCCTTGGCCGGCAAGAAGCGTTTCGTGATGGGCGCCTCCGGCCATATCGCCGGTGTCATCAATCCACCTGCGGCCAAAAAACGAAGCCACTGGACGCGCGAGGACGGCAAGTTTCCCAAGACTCAGGCCGAGTGGTTCGCTGGCGCCAGCGAGCACGCGGGCAGCTGGTGGGGTGACTGGTCGCAGTGGCTCAAGACCCACGCCGGCAAACAGATTGCCGCACCCAAGACCTATGGCAAGGGCAAACACAAGGCGATCGAGGCTGCGCCCGGTCGCTACGTCAAAGCCAAGGCCTGACAAGTTTTTATTTTTACTCTGGAGAGATCAAATGGAAGACATCGTTATCGTTTCCGCTGCCCGTACCGCCGTTGGCAAGTTCGGTGGCAGCCTGGCCAAGATTTCGGCACCCGAACTGGGTGCGGCAGTCATCAAGGACTTGCTGGCGCGTACCGGTCTGGGCGCCGACCAGATTGGTGAAGTCATCCTGGGTCAGGTGCTGGCTGCCGGTGCCGGCCAGAATCCGGCACGCCAGGCGCTGATCAAGAGTGGTCTGGCCAAGGAAACCCCGGCTTTGACGATCAATGCGGTTTGTGGTTCCGGCCTCAAAGCCGTCATGCTGGCAGCGCAGTCGATTGCCTGGGGCGACAGTGAGATCGTCATCGCGGGTGGCCAGGAGAACATGAGCGCCTCGCCCCATATCTTGCAGGGATCGCGGGATGGCCAGCGCATGGGCGACTGGAAGATGATCGATTCCATGATCGTCGACGGCTTGTGGGACGTCTACAACCAGTACCACATGGGCGTCACGGCCGAGAATGTGGCCAAGCAGTACGGCATCACGCGCGCCATGCAGGATGCGCTGGCGCTGGCCAGTCAGCAGAAGGCTGCCGCGGCGCAGGACGCCGGCAGGTTCAAGGACGAAATCGTGTCCATCAGCATCCCGCAGAAGAAGGGCGATGCTATTGTTTTTGCGGCCGATGAATACCTCAACCGCAAGACCAACGCAGACGCCTTGGCGGGCTTGCGTCCGGCTTTTGACAAGGCCGGTAGTGTGACCGCTGGCAATGCCTCTGGCATCAATGACGGTGCGGCTGCCGTGATGGTGATGAGTGCGAAGAAGGCGGCTGCCCTGGGGCTCAAGCCGATGGGTCGGATTGCCAGCTTTGCCACCAGTGGGCTGGATCCGGCGCTGATGGGCATGGGCCCGGTTCCGGCGTCGCAGAAGGCATTGGCCCGCGCCGGCTGGCAGGCGGCCGATCTGGACCTGCTGGAGATCAACGAAGCTTTTGCCGCCCAGGCCTGCGCGGTCAACCAGCAGATGGGCTGGGACACCTCCAAAGTCAACGTCAACGGCGGCGCTATTGCCATTGGGCATCCGATTGGCGCGTCTGGCTGCCGCATTCTTGTGACACTGCTGCATGAAATGCAGCGTCGCGATGCCAAACGCGGCATCGCCTCCCTGTGCATCGGCGGTGGCATGGGTGTGGCGCTGACGATCGAGCGTTGAATCTGACCTTGCTGTTGCGCACCGGCAGTGCTCCAGTGATCTGGGCGCTGCTGCTGGCGCCGCAACTGCTGCGGGCTGAGAATTCCTTGTGTCAAAGCGGGCGTAAACAGTCGCCGGTGGACATCGTGACGCCGGTCAAACAAAAGATGGCTGCGCTGGACTTTCAGTATAGTCAGTCGCCACTCAGGATCGCCAACGACGGGCACACCGCCAGGGTGCGCATGGCCAAGGGCAGCCGGCTGCTGATCGGCAAAAAGAGCTATACGCTGCAGCAGTTTCACTTTCACACCCCGGGCGGTGACCGGATAGCGGGCGAGGAGTTTGCCATGGCGGCGCACCTGCTGCACAAGAGCCAGTCGGGCCAGTTGCTGGCCCTGGTCGTGCTGTTTCGTCAGGGCGCAGAGAACGCAGCGCTGGCAGCGTTGTGGCCCAGGATTCCGGCGCGCGCCGGTGGCGATCTCAACATGGCGGATGCCGTGGCCGACCCTGCGGCCCTGCTGCCCGCCGGACACGCTTATTACCGTTACGAAGGTTCTCTCACGGCTGCGCCCTGTACCGAGGGTGTGACCTGGCTTGTGATGAAGCAGCCCCTGACGGTATCGGCCGAGCAACTGGCGTACTGGCGAACACGATTCGCCGACAACATTCGACCCCCTCAAAAGCTGCAGGGGCGGGTCGTCCAGGAAAGCTGGTAGACAGCGCAGTGCATTTCAAAAGGAATACTTCATGAACAGGAATACCCGGCGAGTTTCGTCAAGGCAAGCCGTCTTGATCGCCCTCTTGTTGGCGGTGGGCCTTGGCGCAGCACCGGTATGGGCCCAGGGCACGACCAAGGCAGGCAAGCCCAAAGTGCCCGGGGTTGAGGTCACGGTGACTGCGGAAATGACCGGCGCTGGCATTGTCTCGGCCGGCGTCACTCTGCCCCCGATTCCGCCCATCACCGGCAACCGCAAGAATCCGGTGCCATCCTGGGGCAAGCCGCTGCCGTATCCGGTCGTGATTGCGGATCGCCGCAACAACCGCCTGATCGAGATCGCGCCTGACAAGAGCATTGTCTGGGAGTTTGTGTCACCCGCCTTGAAGGTTTATCGGGGCAACGAGGATGTGAATTTTTCACCGGACGGCAAATTGCTGGCGGTGAGCGAGGAGGACAACTTCGATGTGCATATCGTCGATTACGAAAAGAAGGCCTTGACCTGGACCTATGGCACGCCTGACTTTCGCGGCAAGGCACCCGGCTTCCTGAATTATCCGGACGACGCGCATCTGTTGGCCGACGGCAAGTTCATCACCGCCGACATCCGCAATTGCCGGATTCTGATCATTGACCCCAAGGACAACAGCATTGCAACGCAATGGGGCACGCCCGGCAAATGCAATCACAAGCCGCCGCACGAGCTGGGCCACCCCAATGGCGCCACGCCGCTGGAGAACGGTGACATTCTGGTGACGGAAATTACCGGTTCCTGGATTTCACGCATCACGCGCGAGGGCAAGGTTTTGTGGAGTGTGCAGGCGCCCAATATCCGCTATCCGTCCGACGCCTTTCTGACGGTCGATGGCAAGCAGGTGATCGTGGCTGACTTCTGGAAACCCGGGCGCGTCGTGATCTTCGATCCGGCGACGCGCAAGATCAGTTGGGAGTACTTTGTCAAGGACGGCGAGAAGATGCTGGACCATTCGAGCATTGCCCGCGAGTTGCCAGACACCGGCGACATCTTTGTGGTCGACGACCTGCGTGATCGCGTGCTGGTGATTGACCGCAAGACCAAGGAATTCATCTGGCAGTACGGTGTCACCGACACCAAGGGCCACAAGCCGGGCTATCTGTTTTATCCGGATGGATTCGATCTTGACGTGTTTCGGGACTGGAAAGCGGCTCTGGGCAAGCGTTGATCTCAGTGTTTTCCGCAATACGGATATGCAGATTAATCGCTATAGTGAAGACAATGTATAAATTTTTCAACCTATCGGGAGCAAGTTCATGAGTCAAAAAGTAGCCTACGTCACTGGTGGTATGGGTGGCATCGGAACCGCCATCTGTCAGCGTTTGCACAAGGAAGGCTTCAAGGTCATCGCGGGTTGCGGTCCGACGCGTGATCACGCCAAGTGGCTGGCCGAACAGACCGCTCTGGGTTTCACGTTTTACGCCTCAGTGGGTAATGTGGGTGACTGGGATTCCACGGTCGATGCCTTTGCCAAGACCAAGGCGGAGCACGGAACGATTGACTTGCTGGTGAACAACGCAGGCATCACGCGGGATCGCATGTTCATCAAGATGTCGCGTGAAGACTGGGATGCCGTGATCGAGACCAACCTCAACTCCATGTTCAACGTCACCAAACAGGTGGTGGCCGACATGGTCGAGAAGGGTTGGGGCCGGATCATCAACATTTCGTCGGTCAATGGCGCCAAAGGCCAGGCCGGGCAGACCAATTATTCGGCTGCCAAGGCCGGCATGCATGGTTTCACGATGGCCCTGGCGCAGGAACTGGCCAACAAGGGCGTGACCGTCAACACCGTCAGCCCTGGCTATATTGGCACGGACATGGTGAAGGCGATCCGGCAGGATGTGCTTGACAAGATCATCGCCACGGTTCCCGTCAAGCGACTCGGCGAGCCCGGCGAGATCGCCTCCATCATCGCCTGGCTGGCCTCGGACGATGGCAGCTATTCAACGGGGGCGGATTTTTCCGTCAACGGCGGCCTGCACATGGGTTGAGGCTGCCAAACACTGCGCCAAGCGCAGTCAGGCTGACACGGATTCGAGCTGATCGGTCACCGTCAGCCACTGTTCTTCCAGTGCTTGCAGTTCATCGTTGACCAGTTTGAGCCGCATGCCGAGTTCGGCATAGTCGGCCGGTGGTGGCGTTGCGCACAGATGCGCTTCCAGCGATCCGCCTTCGCCTTGCAGCGTGGCCATGCGCGCTTCGATGTCCTGTAGCTGGCGTTTCAGCGTGCCGCGCGCCGCCGGCTTTGCTTTGACGGGTGCGCTTGCAGTGGCCAGCGCTTTGCGCTCGGCCTTGGCAGCGCTGCTGCTGGCTTCCTTGATGGCTTCGCGCTGGCGCCTGGCCTCGTCGAGCAGGTAGCGCTGGTAGTCGTCGAGGTCGCCATCGAAGGGCTCGACACCGCCACGTGACACCATCCAGAACTCGTCACAGACGGCGCGCAAGAGCGCCCGGTCGTGGCTGACCAGCATGACGGTGCCTTCAAATTCGTTAAGCGCCATGGAGAGCGCCTCGCGCGTGGCCAGATCCAGATGGTTGGTTGGCTCATCGAGCAGCAGCAGGTTGGGGCGCTGCCAGACGATCATGCACAGCACCAGACGTGCTTTCTCGCCGCCGCTCATGCTGCCAACGGGCTGCTTCACCATGTCGCCACCGAAGTTGAAGGTGCCCAGAAAACTGCGCAGATCCTGCTCGCGTGTCGCCTGTCCTAGCATTTTCCCGGCGGCGGTCATTTCCCGGACGAGACGGATCATGTGCTCCAGCGGTGTGTCGAGCGGGCGCAGCACATCGAGCTCCTGCTGCGCAAAGTAGCCCACGTTAAGGCCCTTGCCTTCCGTCAGCTCGCCGCCAATCGGCGCCAGGGTGCGGGCTATGGTTTTTACCAACGTCGATTTACCCTGTCCGTTGGCGCCCAGGATACCGATGCGCTGGCCTGCCAACACGGAGCGGCTGACATGGTTGACGATCACTGTCGGACCGGTGCCGGGCGGCGCATCCTCGGCTGCGGGATAGCCAAAACTGACACCTTGCATGGCCAGCATGGGGTTGGGCAGGTTGGCGGGTTCCTTGAATTCGAAGGTGAAATCGGCTTCGGCCAGCAGCGGCGCGATCTTCTCCATTCGGTCGAGTGCCTTGACCCGACTCTGCGCCTGCTTGGCCTTGCTTGCCTTGGCCTTGAAGCGGGCAATGAACTTCTGCAAGTGGGCAATCTTGTCCTGCTGCTTGCTGTAAGCGTTCTGCTGCAACTCCATCTGCTCGGCGCGCATGTCTTCAAACTTGCTGTAATTGCCGCCGTAGCGCATCAGCTTGGTGGCGTCGATGTGCAGCGTCACGTTGCTGACTGCATCGAGAAACTCACGGTCGTGACTGATGACGATGATGGTGCCCTCATAGCGCTTGAGCCAGGCCTCCAGCCAGACCAGGGCGTCCAGGTCCAGGTGATTCGTTGGCTCATCGAGCAGAAGCAGGTCGGAGGGGCACATCAGCGCGCGCGCCAATTGCAGCCGCATGCGCCAGCCGCCGGAAAAACTGTTCACCGGGTTGGCGAGTTCGGTGGTCTTGAAACCCAGACCCAGGATCAGTGCCTGGGCGCGCGCCGGTGCGTCATGGGCGCCGGCGTCCTGCAGTTCCATGTAGGCGTGCGCCATGCGGTCGTAGTCGTCGGTCGCCTCGGCGGCGCTCACTTCCAGTTGCGCGGCCAGCAAGGCGGTGTCGCCTTCGACCACGAAGTCGGTGGCGCTTTGTTCGGTCTCAGGCATGTCCTGCGCGACCTGACCCATGCGCCATTGCGGTGGCACGTAGTACTCGCCGCCGTCTTCATGCAGCGTGCCATTGAGCAGGGCAAAGAGGGAAGACTTGCCGGCGCCGTTGCGTCCGACCAGACCCACCTTCTCACCCGGATTGATGGTGACGCTGGCAGCGTCGAGAAGCACCTTGGCGCCGCGGCGCAAGGTCACATTTTTGAGGGTTATCAAGGGAAACTTTCTGGGACACGGAGCCGTCGACGGCGTCGATCAACTCTGTCCTGCGTATTTTAGTAGTGCGTCGCGCGTCAGCAGCAAGACCTGGTCTTCACCGGCACTGGTCTGGAGCCAAATTGCTTCCAGACTGGCGAAAGCAGCCTCAAAGTGGTCGCGCTCGTTGCCAATCTCCAGGACGAGTATGGCTTGTTCGCTCATCTGGGCGCTCGCATCGGCCAGCAGTTGCCGGACAAAGTCCATGCCGTCGCTGGCACCGCTGCGGTTGCCATCAAGTGCCAGGCTGGGCTCGGCGCGGTACTCGGGCGGCAGGCTTGCCATGCTCTGTGCATTGACGTAGGGCGGATTGCACAGAATCAGGTCGTAGGGACCGTGAACGCCGGCCAGGCCGTCGGATTCAAGCAGCCTGATGCGCTCGCACAACTGGTAGCGGTCAAGGTTGATGCGCGCCACTGCCAGGGCATCAACCGAAATGTCAGCTGCGTCTATGCTCACTTCCGGGTAGGCCAGGGCGGCAAAAATGGCCAGACTCGCGTTACCGGTGCACAGGTCAAGTACCCGGTGTGTCGTGGCGTCAAGCCAGGAATCCAGGGCAGCGTTGACCAGCAATTCTGCAATCAGTGAGCGCGGTACGATGACGCGCTCATCGACGTAAAAAGCCAGGCCCTGCAGCCAGGCTTCATGCGTCAGGTAGGCCGCCGGCTTGCGGCTTTGGATTCTTGAATTCAGCAGGGCCGACACCTGCTCGTGCTGTTCGGCTGTTGGCACCTGGTCGGCGACGCAGTCATCGCCTTGCAGAGCGGAGTCAAGCGGCAAACCCAGTTGCCAAAGGACCAACCAGGCGGCTTCGTCGAATGCATTGGTCGTGCCGTGACCAAAACTGACGCCGGCCTCTTCCAGTGCTTGCGCGGCGGCGGTAATCAGTTCGAAAACCGTCCTCCCTGGCGCGTTCTGTGCTGTCAATGGTTGACGTCCAGCGTGATTTCAGTGAAGGATGGCTCGTCGTCCGGGTCATCCACGGGCTCCTCTGCCTTGGCGCGAGCGCTGAAGTCGTTCTGCAGTCGCCACATCAGGTTGGTTGGTGAATCAGAATTCGCCAGACCCTCCTTGCGATCCACCGTGCCGTCGGTAATGAGGCGGGCAATGTCCTGCTCGAAAGTCTGGCTGCCTTCGGTCATCGACTTTTCCATGGTCTCGCGCAGGCCGGAGAAGTCACCTTTTTCGATCATTTCAGCTACCAGCGTGGTATTGAGCAGTATTTCGACGGCCGGCGTACGCCCGCCCGCCGTTGTGCGCAGCAAGCGCTGCGACACGATGGCACGCAAGGCGGCGCCGAGGTCACCCAGCATGGTGGGGCGGACCTCCACCGGGTAGAAACTGAGGACGCGGTTGAGTGCCTGATAACTGTTATTGGCGTGCATGGTCGCCAGGCATAAGTGCCCCGACTGCGCATAGGCCAGGGCTGCCGACATGGTTTCACGGTCACGAATTTCACCAATCTGGATCACATCGGGAGCCTGTCGCAAGGCGTTTTTCAGCGCCACCTGACCCGAAGCGGTATCGGCACCGACCTCGCGCTGATTGACCACGGAGCGCTTGTTCTTGAACAAAAATTCAACCGGGTCCTCGATCGTCAGGATATGGCCCGCCGAGTTCTCGTTGCGGTGGTCCAGCATGGAAGCCAGGGTGGTGCTCTTGCCGGTGCCTGTCGCACCCACCATCAGCAGCAAGCCTCTTTTCTCCATCACCAGATCGCACAGAATAGGTGGCACCGACAGGGCGGCCAGTGGCGGGATATCCATCAGTATGTATCGGATGACGGCTGCTATCGAGCCGCGCTGACGCATGGCGCTGATGCGAAACCGGCCGACGCCGGCCAAGCCCCAGGCCATGTTGAGTTCGTTGGTTTCGTCCAGTTCCTTCAAATGCTGTGCCGACAGAATTTCAGCCAGCAAATTGCGTGGCCCCTCGGGCGGCAGGGTCTGGCTGTTGATCGGTACGCATTGCCCGTTGATCCGGATCAGTACCGGCGCATGTGCCGATAGATAGAGATCAGAAGCACGCTTCTCTCCCATCAGGCGCAGTATTCGCTCCATCGTGCCTGCGTTGCCCTCAGTTGCCATGCTGTAGTCCCTCCGTCCTGGTGTCGCTGCTGGAAAAATCAATCGCGCAGCAAGTCGTTCAAACTGGTCTTGGCGCGGGTTTGGGCGTCAACCCGCTTGACGATGATGGCTGCGTAGAGACTGTACTGACCGCCGTTCTTTGGCAGAGTGCCGCTGATGACCACCGAACCACTCGGGATGCGGCCATAGCTGACGGTGTCGGTCGCACGCTCGTAAATGGGCGTGCTCTGGCCCAGGTAAACACCCATCGAGAGAACCGAGTTTTCTTCCACAATCACGCCCTCTACCACCTCCGAGCGGGCGCCAATAAAGCAGTTGTCCTCAATGATGGTTGGGCCGGCCTGCATGGGTTCGAGTACACCACCAATGCCGACACCGCCGCTCAAATGCACATTCTTCCCGATCTGCGCGCAGGACCCGACGGTGGCCCAGGTGTCAACCATGGTGCCTTCATCGACGTAGGCGCCGATGTTGACGTAGGAGGGCATCAGGATCACTCCTTTGCCTATGAAACTGCCGCGTCTGGCCACCGCCGGCGGCACGACGCGCACACCGGTCGCGCGCATGCCCGCATCGTCCATATGCGAAAACTTGGTCGCCACCTTGTCATAAAAGCCCAGTTCACCGGCTTTCATGATTTCATTGTCCTTCAGGCGGAAGCTCAGCAACACGGCCTTCTTGATCCATTGGTGTGTTTGCCATTGACCGACCGAGGTGCGGGTAGCGACGCGCAATTGTCCTGTGTTGAGCTGGGCGATGACGTGTTCGACGGCTTCCTTGACATCACTGGGGGCAGTCCTGACAGAAATATTGGCGCGGTCTTCCCACGCGCTGTCAATGATTTGCTGGATTTGTTGGGTCATACAGTGGCGACTTTCAGATCAAGGTAAGGGACTGGGCTCAGAGCCCGGATTTGACAAATTCGACGATGCGCTGTGCGGCCTGCACACACTCGGCCGTCTCGGCTACCAGAGCCATGCGGATGCGTTGCTCGCCTGGATTGATGCCGTCACAGCTGCGCGACAGGTAGGAACCGGGCAAGACCGTGACATTGTAGAGAGCGAACAGGCGGCGGGCAAAATCGACGTCGCTGCCCTGGACTTTGGCCCACAAATAGAAGCCTGCATCCGGCAGGGCGACCTCCAGCACAGCGGCCAGCATGGGTGTGACCTGGGCGAACTTGCTGCGGTACTTGGCACGGTTTTCAATGACATGCTCTTCATCCCGCCATGCCGCGATGCTGGCGGTCTGCACGACCGGACTCATGGCGCAACCGTGGTAGGTTCGATATAAGAGAAATTGCTTGATGATGCTGGCATCGCCGGCACAGAAGCCGCTGCGCATGCCGGGCACGTTGCTGCGTTTGGACAGGCTCGTCATCGAAATCAGATTCCTGAAATCAAGCCGGCCGAGTTTGACCGCGGCCTCCATACCGCCCAGCGGTGGCTCGTCGCGAAAGTAGATTTCGCTGTAACACTCATCGGAGGCGATGACAAAGCCGTAGCGATCGCTCAGTTCAAACAACTTTTTCCATTCCGACAAGGGCATCACGGCGCCGGTCGGGTTGGCTGGTGAACAGACGAACAGCAGTTGCGTGCGCTGCCACACTGCATCAGGAACGCTGTCCCAGTCCTGCGCAAAGTTGCGCGCGGCGTCGGTCGGTACAAAGTAGGGCTCGGCGCCAGCGAGCAGCGCGGCGCCCTCGTAGATCTGGTAGAACGGGTTCGGGCACACGACCACCGGCTTGGCGTCGCTCGCCTTGCGGCTTGGCGCCTGATTGACGATGGTTTGGGCCAGCGCAAACAGAGCTTCGCGCGAGCCGTTGATTGGCAGCAGCTGGGTCGCCGGATCCACCTTCAGGTGGTAACGCCCTTGCAGCCATTGGGCGAAGGCGTCGCGCAGGGTGGATTCACCTGCGGTGGCGGGGTAACTGGCCAGACCGCTGGGTGTGCTCGCAATGGCGTCGATCATTGCCTGCTGGATGAAAGCCGGCGTCGGGTGCTTGGGCTCACCCATACCCAGACTGATATGCGCCAAGGCCGGGTTCGGCGTGACATCGGCAAAGAGCTGACGCAAGCGCTCAAAAGGGTAGGGCTGCAGAAGGGAAAGAAGTGAGTTCATGGACACCGATTATCCAGCCTGGCTACTTCTTCTTGCGAGTCGTCGCAGGCTTGGCCGCTGGCGGCTTGGCGGCGTCACCAAGTACGCTCTTCAAGGGACAGACCTTGAGAACCGGGCATTTGCTGCAACCGACGGCGATGGCAACGGGACAAATAGTCATAGCGGACTCCAGTGTAGGGGTAACGGGATGCACAGAGTAGCAGGCTCCGGCACAAGAATCCTGATCAATACAGGAAGCAGTTTCATTTTGCCTGTCGTTGCGAACTTCTGGGAATGTTGAAATCGCGGTAACATAGCCCCGTTTGCGGGAGCATTCCCTTATAGTATTCACTCTATCGGGATAACAGGCCTAATCGACAATGTCCAAAGTGACCAAGGATCCAATCAAAGTACAGCTCATAGACTGTCAGCGAATTGCGCTGGCGGGTCTCAAACTGCTGATAGAGACCGACTCGCGCTTCGTGGTCAGTGGCTTCGCGCTTGACAGGGATGAAGCGTTGCAGCAGATCCGGCGGCAGCCACCCGATGTGATCGTCATGGAACTGGACATGGGGCAGGACAATGGCCTGTATCTGATTCCTCTGCTGCACGCAGAATGCAAAGCGAAGATCGTCGTCCTGACGGGCAACAAGGATCTGGTTCTGCATGACCAGGCTGTCATTACGGGGGCGCGCGGCGTCGTCTTGAAAGATGAGTTGCCCAAGACACTGTTTAATGCGATCGAAAAGATTCATGAGGGGGAACTCTGGCTAAACCGCAGCGCGACCGCGCGCATTTTGCTGGAAGTTGCCCGGGCACACGCGCCCAAGGAAAGCGGACCGGAAGAAAAGAAGCTCGCCAGTCTGACCAAGAAGGAAGAAAAGGTGCTGCAGGCGGTGGTCGCGTCGTCCGGCAAGCAACTCAAGGTGGTGGCCGACGATTTGTGTATCAGTCAGCACACGCTGCGCAATCACCTGGCAGCAATTTACGAAAAATTGGGTGTGACGAGTCGGCTGGAACTTTATGTGTTCTGCAACAAGCACTGGACCGCTGAAGCGCTCTAGTTGACGCTCTTGATCACTTGATCAAGGATCTTGATGCCGATGCCAAAACGGTGATCGACTTTCTCTACCCTTACGACTTCACCCTGACAGCAGAGCTTGAGCTTCCCGCCTGGAGTCTCCAAGTCTACCCAAAAGTCGATCAGTGAGCCGGTTTGACACTGGCTGTCCTGCAGGATATACAGGCCACTGGCGCTGATGTCTCGAGTTGTCCCGTTCACACCCTGGAGGCAGGTTGGCATGGCAGCACCAATGCGCTTGCTTCGGCTGTGTTTGGCGGGCGCTGCATCAGCTAACTTCTTCATGGTGGATCATCCCTTCAAGGTAGCTTGCATGTTGGTCGGTAAGGCTGGAATAAATTCAGTTCAATAATTCTAGCCGGTCGACGTCAATCAGTGGAACCGGCAAAAAGGTCGCCTATTTGGATACGCGACGCCGGCTTGCCGTGAACCCGATCAGACCCAGCCCGGCGAGCAGCATGGCGTAAGTTTCAGGCTCCGGCACCGGAGTGACGGAACCCAGCGTGGCGACCAGGTAGTCCTGCTTGCTGCCATTGGTGTAGAGGTTAAAGGAGTACTGGCTTGAGCCGGCGTTTGCGTGCTGGGCGTTGTAGATCATGCTACTGGCAGCAGCCACCACCGAAGCGTTGGTCACATCGGTGGTGTGGACCCTGCCCGTGGTCAGGACACCGTCATCCTTGGCCAGTTCCCATAAGGCCAGTTGGAACGCTGCGCTGTTGACACTGTTGCCGTTCGTGCCGGCATAGGACTGCGAGTAGAGCTTGGTCACATCGGCTTCCTGGCTTGTTCCCAGCGTGCTGAGGGCCACTGTGCTGTAGGTCAGAGCTGACGACGAACTCCACTGAAAGGGATCGATGCAATAGGCCAGAAACGACGTGCCATTGGTGATCGACCCCTCACGCAGGCCGGTTCCCACCGTGATATTCAGAGAGCCGGTGTCGTAATTGTGTGCGCCGCTTTGAATCGGCAGCACCAGATTGAGAGACTCCATGCTGATGGAATTGTTTTCCTTCACATAGACCGTGCCGCTGGCGAAAGCTTGACTGCCGACGAAAGTGCAGGTCGCCACCAAGGCACTTGCCAGGAAACTGTTCAGACTGCGTTTCACAGGGACTCTCCGATCATTTGTTGTCACTGCCAACTCTTTGGCGATGAAACAATTTTCGGAGCACTGGCCCCCCATGTGAATGATGGCGGGCTACCCTTCGACTAGTAGCTCTGTGTCAGCGTATGGGTGCCCGCGGATGGTATGCAGCTACCAGTCGATCGGTTTGCAGCCGATAAAGCGCCGGCTGCTGCTCAAGCGCCTTTGACTGCAATGCCTTTGAATTCGCCACTGGCGATGCGCTTCTCCCACTCGGCCGGACCGGTAATGTGGGCACTGGTGCCGCCGGCATCCACTGCCACGGTGACCGGCATGTCGACCACGTCAAATTCGTAGATGGCTTCCATCCCGAGATCAGCGAAGCCCAGCACTTTGGCTGTCTTGATCGCCTTGCTGACCAGGTATGCAGCGCCACCAACGGCCATCAGATACGCGCTCTTGTGCTTCTTGATCGCCTCAATCGCTACCGGTCCGCGCTCGGCCTTGCCTATCATGGAGATCAGGCCGGTCTTGCTCAGCATCATCTCGGTAAATCCGTCCATCCGGGTGGCTGTGGTGGGTCCGGCGGGGCCGACCGCTTCGTCCTTGACGGGGTCGACCGGACCAACGTAGTAGATCACCCGGTTGGTAAAGTCCACCGGCAACTGCTCACCCTTGGCCAGCATGTCCTGGATACGCTTGTGCGCGGCGTCGCGGCCCGTCAGCATCTTGCCATTGAGCAGCAGGGTGTCGCCTGGCTTCCAGCTTGCCACCTGTTCCTTGGTAAGCGTATTGAGGTCCACCTTTTTGCTCTTGACATAGTCGGGCGTCCACTGCACATCGGGCCACAAATCGAGCGAGGGTGGCGTCAGATAGACCGGACCGCTGCCGTCCATCACAAAGTGCGCATGCCGTGTTGCCGCGCAGTTGGGAATCATGGCCACCGGTTTGCCAGCCGCGTGGGTCGGGTACATCTTGATTTTGATGTCCAGCACCGTGGTGAGCCCACCCAGACCCTGCGCTCCAATGCCCAG
>Ga0163199_1001345_pt1 | contig 15392 bp, 17 predicted proteins | sample PL_2010_150m_FD_113537 | JGI IMG/M metagenome (GOLD analysis project Ga0163199, IMG submission 113537) | Freshwater microbial communities from Powell Lake, British Columbia, Canada to study Microbial Dark Matter (Phase II) - PL_2010_150m | ecosystem: Environmental > Aquatic > Freshwater > Lake ... | reverse complement strand
CGCTTCACCTTGCTGAAAGCCAGCGTAAATAGCAGTAGGGCAGTTTTCTTCCAACTGCTTTCGCTCAGGCCCGTCTCCGACAAATACCAGTCGGGCAGTCGGCAAGCGATGCGCGATGGCTTTGAAGGCGGCGATCACGACGCCAATATTCTTCTCTTTGGCCATGCGCCCAACATTCATGATGACCAGATCATCGGCACCCACGCCCCAACTCTCCCGCAAGCTCCTGGAGCGCTTATCGCTTGAAAACTGTCTTGTTTCTACGCCCCTGGACAACAGCGTTACATGGTCAAAGCCCAGTGCCTTCAAGTCCTGCAGTATGGCCTTGGTCGGCACCATGGTGGCCAGTGTGCGGTTATGCAGCCTGCGCAGATAGCCTTCGATCAGAGTCCTGAACCAACCAATGCCGTAGTAGCGCGAGTAACTTTGAAAATTGGTATGAAACGAACTGCTGACAGGTAGCTGCAACTGATTTGCGGCGGCGATGGCAGACCGACCCAATGGCCCCTCGGTGACGACATGGACGATATCGGGTCGCTTTTGCCGCCAGAGTTTCAAGAGCCTGCGGCGGGAAGGAAACCCGAAGCGCAATTCCGGGTAGGTCGGAACCGGCATGCCGCAAAACAAGACCTGCTGCAGTGCATCTTGTTCTGTCGGGTCGCATTCCTCAAACTGCCGCGGGCGTATCAGCTCGACGATATGCCCACGTTGCAATAAGCCAGCAACAATCCGCCCCAAGGTCATGGCGACCCCATTGACTTCGGGCGGATAGGTTTCCGTGACTATCGCAACACGAAGGCGTGGCGCTGTACATCCATAGGACCCTGATGTGTTTACATTTAGACCATTCATGCGGGCTAGGCTACCGATCAAAAGCAACAGTTTGATGATCTTTTTTTGACGGTTTCAAGACAGAATGTGCGATCGCGGGCTCAATGAAATTACAGCGCCACTTTGGCTTCTGAAAGGCGGCGTTGCACGAAGCACACGAGCAGCATGATGGATGTGATCAGCAAACCAAAACAAATGATCAGCGCCTGAAGGGATACCTGATGCGCAGTCGCCGCAGCATAGATCGCTAACATCAACAAAATCCCGCCGTTTTCATTGAAGCCCTGCACCGCAATGGAGCGCCCGGCAGTTAGCAGATTGTGTCCGCGGTGTTGCAGCAAGGCGTTCATGGGCACCACAAAATAGCTGGCAAGGGCACCCACGAGGAGGAGCAGAATGCTCGCCCAGATGACCGAACCAATGGCCAACATCAGTGGCACCAGAAGTCCGATCAGAACCCCCATGGGTAGCAACTTGATGGCATCCGCGAGCTTGACATAGCGACTGGCAAGTACGGCGCCGCAAACCACACCCAATGCGGTAACGCCCTGCAAATACGCCGCCTGTGCCAGTGGCAAACCCAGGGTCTCATTGGCCCAGCGCAAGACAATCAGTTGCAGCGTTGCACCGACGCCCCATAGTAATGTCGTAATTGCCATCGAAAGGCCACCCAGCCGGTCTGTCCACAAAATCCTGTTCTCCTGGAAGAAACGGCGAATCATCCATATCGGGTGAATCGAATGGCTGGCATACCGCGCGCCGCTGTCGGCCACCCAAAAATTCAGCATCGTTGCCACCAAGTACAAAGCCAACAAAGTCAACATGCCGGCCAATAGTCCAGTGCTGGCCAGAGGCAGTGGCAGCAGCCACTCTGGCATGACACGCGCTATCAACAAAGGACTGATCAGGAATCCGCCCAGTGCCGTACCCAACACAACGGCCGACACCGTGACCCCTTCGAAGAAACCGTTGGCTCGCACCAGTTGCGAAGCCGGCAACAATTCAGTGATGAGTCCATATTTAGCTGGCGCATAAATGGCAGCCGCCAAACCGGCCAGGGCTAGCGCCAAAGTCGGATCCGTGCCCAGCAACAAACCGCAGACCGCGGCGGTCTTGAGGAGATTGGCAATCAACATGACCCGACCTTTGGGTAGGTAATCGGCAAAGGGGCCAACAAACGGCGCCAACAAGACATAACAGAAAGTCAGGCTAAGTTTGAGTGCCGGAATGATCCAGGCCTGCTCGTGAAGTTCGATTACGCGTGCGATCGCCACGATCAACAATGCGTTGTCAGCCGCAGTGGAAATGAACTGAACCGCTATAACCAGAAAAAAGGTGCGCGACTGCGCCTTGGTACTAATGGTCATGCTGTGTGTCATGCTTGTGCTCATCAGCGGCGTATGTCTGATGCGCGCTTGTACAAGGACTGCTGGCACACCGGGGGAAAGTCTCTCTCCTTGAGCATTAACACTTCCTGTTTGTGACAAATTTATTCCAGAATCATGACTTCCGACTATTGCAGGATGATGACTGTCGTCGTAACGCCTTGCGTCAAAGCAACAAATACAACCGGTCCCGTTCTCGCTTGATCTGAAACATAAGCGTCGCAAGCAAAAGCATTGATAATTGCTTAGCCTTGGCCCACTGCGGGGAGCGGGCAAGTCGTAGCCATGACATCAGTCAGAGTGCAAAAAAATACTTAAAGGTCATCATATGCACGCCATCAAAGTAGCCCGCAAACTCATTCAGCAGCAGTCAGAATCAGATGACTCAAAGACACTCGCCAGGCTGGTACTGGCACTGGAGTCGGAAGCAGACTTCCCGATCTCTGATATTTACAAACTTGATTTCAAGAACTTCGAGTTGGCGCTGAAGATTCTCGCCGAGTGGCGCCTTGACCGTTACGCCAGCGGCAAAGTTCGTTTGTTTGACCTTTCGCTGCAGATGGCGGAGCTTTATCCGCGCGCTTGAATGCGCAACTTCAGCCGAGCCACTGCGTCAGGTCAACGCTGCTGCATTTCCCAACTGACGCGGCGTGCGCTGCCAACCAGTTCTTTGCTTGCGCGCGTCCCTGCTCCATGAGCATCGCGAGAAATGGCGTGTAGGCCAGCACTTTTGTTTCACTTCGCTGCAGGACATTGAGAGTGGAGTCGATCATGTGGAAGCGCGTTTGCTCCATCTCATTTACCCCGCTGCGCCAGCGTATGTTCAAAGACGTTGAAGTAGCCAACTCTCGGGCATACATATTCATCTCGCGCAGAAAATGGGTCTTGAAGCCCAGTTCCTGAATTCTGGACTCAATCGCTTCCATGGTTTGAGGCGTTTCGTCGTGCAGGTGGGGCGCAAGCAGGACCAACAGAACGTCATTGCTTTTGCCATCCTGGACCAGCGGAAATACTGCTGGGTTGGCCGAGAAACCACCGTCCCAATAAGGTTCACCGTTGATCTCCACAGTGTGATGAATTTTTGGCAAGCAAGAGGATGCCAATACCATGTCGACAGTCAGCTCATGTTCCCGAAACAAGCGTAGTTTCCCCGTATTGACGTGGGTGGCGCCGACGAATAACTGGAAGGGGCTCATGCGACGGATTTGTTCAAAGTCGACCTGCTTGTTCAGCAAATCTCGTAGCGGGTTGATGCCCATTGGATTGAGATTGTTTGGTGAAAACAGTCCTACCCAGTTTGCAAGCATCTTCGTGGCCGGCGTGAGGTTGATGGATTCACCGTTACCCCTAGTTATCAGGGGCCAAGGAATCTGCTTACCCACATCTAGCCAGAAGTCCGACAGGGCCTGTCTTGCACCTTGTCGACCGCCCATGATCCAGCCCTGTGTCATCACAACCGCATTGATGGCGCCCGCACTGCTGCCGCTCAGTGCATCAAAGTCCAAGGCTGACTCAGCCAACAACGCGTCCAGAACGCCCCAGGTAAAAGCGCCGTGGGCACCACCTCCTTGCAATGCCAGGCTCAAACGAGGCAGCGGAATCGCCGGTACTGGGTCTCGCCACCAGCGCATCAATGTCGCTAGTTGGTTGCGCAAGGCCTTCTGGGTGACCATTGACGCTATAAGTCGACGAGAAGGCGCTGGGTAACTGCTGGGCATCGCTAAGTATAGGGTTTTCCCTAGTATGACGCTTACAAGTCAATGCAAGGTCCCAACTCAGCCATGTCAATCGGGCGACGGCATTCCTCATTGCAATGCCTCGTGCGTCATCAAAACGGCACAAACACAGTTCACACTGCATGGACATCGCAAAGTTCCTGGCACATAAATGAGCAGTCAAATTTTCCCATTCATACGACTGCCAGTGCCCGTGGTCAGCGCCACCTACATGACTGACGCAATGGTGCGTGAAGGTCGGCGCCATGAAGGGGATTACTTCAGCAGGCATTGTGAGATTCAGGGCGCGCCCGGCACCGGATTTTTTGATTCAGAGGACAGAACAGCCAAGCCCCTGGTTCGGAAAGTCATGAATCAATCGCCGGTCAGCAGCCTGATCGGGACGATGGGAGAAAGCGCTGCGATTCAAGCCATTCAGCGTGAGGTAGAACTCGTGGCACGGACGAACTTCTCGATTTTAGTAACGGGTGAATCCGGCGCCGGCAAAGAGCTGGTATCGCAAGCAATCCACACATTGAGTCTGCGCGCCGACAAACCACTGGTGGCGGTCGATTGCGGTGCCATCGCCGAGTCGCTGATCGAAAGCGAACTGTTTGGGCATGAAAAAGGCGCTTTCACTGGCGCGCATCAGGCCAAGGCAGGTGCCTTTGAATTGGCCAACGGTGGAACCATTTTTCTCGACGAAATTGGCAACCTGCCCCTGGCAATGCAGGGCAAACTGCTCAGGGTGCTAGAAACGCGCAAGATTCATCGCCTTGGTAGTACCACGGTGCAGGCGGTTGATTTCCGGGTCGTTGCAGCCACCAATGCGGACCTGCTGGCGATGGTCGGCAAACACAGCTTTCGTGGTGATCTGTACCACCGGCTCGCTGAGTACACGATCCGCGTCCCCGCGTTGCGCGAGCGCAAGGAAGACATGAACTTTCTGGTCGGGAAGTTCCTGGCGCAGGCCAACAATGAATTGGGCAAGCGGGTCAAAGGCCTGTCAGTCGGCGCTTCGACTGTTCTGCGTCGCCACGACTTGCCCGGCAATGCGCGTGAGCTGCGAAACATGCTGCGCCGGGCGGTCTTGCTGTGCGATGAGCCGACCGGGTTGATCGAGCCTGAGTTGCTAGACCGGCTCATGCCTGCGTCAAAAATTTCACAGATTTCTGTGCAAAAACAGGTGCACTCTGAAAGCAGTCGGCACAAATCCTGCCCAATATGTGCTCCAGAAGAGTTTCAGATTTCCGGGGTTGACGCACCCTTGAAGGATATGGTGGCGCTGGTCACGGCACAAGTTGAGCGTGCGATGTTGATTCGGACCTTGGCGCTTACCCAGGGTAACAAGGCTAAAGCAGCCAGAACACTGAAAATTGACAACAAGACATTGCACAGCAAACTCAAGACCTATGAGATTTCCTCGCTTCAGTATGGTGGATTAAAAGGCTGAAGATCTAAGGGATCGTGCTGCAAGCATGTGTTGTTCAACCATCCGTAGGCAATGCTCTTTTCGACAGTCATATGCGAAACAGTCATTGGCTATCGATCCCCCTCGGATTGAGCAGACTAGATGTGAGCGATGTTTACAGATTCGACATGAAATCTTCACGAAATTCTCTCAAAATTGCGCCAGTAAAAGACATCGGAAATCGGCATAGCGCGAAGATCGCCATTCCTCTCGCCCCCCCCTCATTCCTGCCTCAATGCGTCAACATATATTCGACTTCAAATGTCGGGCAAAGATCGTGGGGGTTTAGTAAATCAAGTCAGCCTGTGAAGGTGCCATGAAACACAACGCCACCAAACTTTCGCCTGAATTGGGCGATGCGTTCGCTGAACCGTTGGCGATTCCCGTTGCGGAGTTGGTTGCTCAAGTTTATGAAACTGCCCCGCCGGAGTTTCGTATCACCTTGCTTGAGCAACTGCTGAAGCCATTGGGGGTTCTATCGCTAATGGTCATTGCAGACGGCATCTTCGCAAAGATACGTCTTCGCAGCGGATGGCCATCCATGACTATCAGAGTTGAAGATGCAAATAAAGTGCAGGCCAAAGATATAGTTGCATTGGTTAGACGATTGCAGCAGGGCAGCATTGAGTCCCTTGATGGGATAGCAAAGTTGATTGCGGCTGCACCCAATTTGGGAGGGGCGGCTGCAGCCGCGCTGGCGTTAACGGTGCTTGTGCAGCACGATCGAACTCGCCGCAGTGGTGACAGGTCCGATTAAAAAAGGGCACTTTCGTGCAGGCCGAAAATGGACGGTCATGCTGCGCAGGGTGGGCCACTCTTTCTCTTCGTCTGGCGTTCACTGTATGGTGCGTTGAGTGATACTGAAAATGATCAAAATGCAAATTCCCTTCGAGGCCTTCCTTTTGACGTAGCACGTGAGAGCTATGCCAAATCAGTTCAAGCGGGGCTCATTGAAGAATCCATGCTTGGCGGAGCCAGATTTGAGCGCAATCTCGCTTCTCTTGAAGGTTTGTCACTTGGCCCCTGGGCGCGGCGGGGTTAACGGCTGGTTGCATTCACTGGTAGAACCGGCTCAGGGCGAATTTCTGCTTGGTCGAAGCGCTTACAGCAGCGACCAATAACCCGCCGATTAGATCCTGTTAGTTGTTACTCATTTAAATTGGGGGCTGAGGAGTCGTATCCTTTCAATCGGCGGCGGAGAAAACCGACAAGTGAACAATAGCCCCTGAAAAAATGGAATGGTTTCCCGTTGCAACGACCAAGAAATATGATGCCCACCATTCCTATGCAATTGGACTTGCATTAGGGGTTGGGTCATCCGGCCTCAATCACCCGCGACACATCGCCCCTGCATTCCGCGCATCTGCCGACCAACAGCAACACACCTCCACGCACTACACCAGTGAAGTTGCTAATGGTGACTTCATGCCGGCAAGCACTGCACCAGACATTAGTCAACAGACGTTTGCGAACATCTGCACCAATGGCATTCCAACGCTCGGCTGCGGGCGTCGAGAAGCCGGGGGAAGATTCAAAAGTCATTGGCAAAATTTTATTGCAATTTTTGTTTGGGAATCAATTGTTAAGTGGTGACCACGCTAACCTATTTGCATGTCGCCGATGCAGGTTTTTTTTTGTGCACTGAGCAGAGGATCGACGCAGACGGACTCGGCGAACATTAGGGCAGTAGCTGGTTCCGGATCGCCGGTTCGGCCTCGGCGCGGGTCTCGAAAATGTGCGGCGCCAGTCCACGAGCGTGGATCGTTTCGCCCAGCTTGTTGCGCAGGAAAGCGCTGGTGCTGATGCTGGTGACGCTGCGGTAATAGTGTTGTGTCATGTGTTCATCGTCTCCAGAGGCAGACTGACGACAAAGGTTGTTCCCTGTCCTTCGGCGCTGCTTTCGACCACAATAGTGCCGACATGCTGCTTGACCAGCGTGTGGCATATCGAGAGGCCCAGACCCGTACCCTGGCCGACCGGCCGCGTTGTAAAGAAGGGGTCGAAAATCCGGGTCAGATGGGCGGATGAAATGCCGCAGCCGTTGTCGCGTACGCAGATCAGCGCCTTGTCGTCTTCGCGCCGTGTCATGACGCTGACATCGCCTCCGTCCGAGATCGCCTGAAAGGCGTTGAGAACCAGATTCATGATCACCTGTTGCAGCAGATTGGCGTTGCCCGAGACCGGCAGAAATGTTTCACCGTAATGTTCGACCAGTTTGATCTTTTGAAGCTTGGCCTGCGGTGTCAGCACGTTCAGGGTTTCGCGCACCAAGTTAACCAGATTCAACGATTCATGTTGGTTGCCCGATGAGGGTCGGGCAAAGCGCAACAGGTTCTCTATGATCAGGGATGAGCGCTCGATGCCTTCAATGATCTTGCCAATGCACTCCTGCTGAAACGCTGGATCGTCGCTTGGCTCCAGCAGGAACTGGGCGGCGGAAAAGCTGACCGACAGGGGGTTGCGCAATTCATGTGCGATACCGCTGGCCATCACACCCAGGGCTGCCAGTTTTTCGCTCTGATAGAGATGCTGCTCGAGCGCACGGCGCTCCAGCAGGTCGCGCCCCACCGCCACAATGCCGCTGACCTTGCCCGAGTCATCGCGGATCGGCGAGAACGACCATTCGACCGGGATCAATGCACCTGATAGCGCCACCAGGTTGATTTCACTGAAGAATTCGCCTACGCCACCATCCACCAGTTGTCGGATGATGGCCATCATGTCCTTGCGCTGGGCCGTCTCGGACAGATCGGCCAGCAGCCTTCCGCGTGCCACCTCGCCGTGATAGCCCGAGATGCGCTCGGCCGCCGTATTCCAACTGGTGATGTACCCTTTCGGATCGGTCGAGACCACCAGATCGTGGGCACACTCAACCACGCTGGCCAGATGGCGCTCGGCCATCCTGACCTTCTCACTGAGTTGCAGCTTTTCCGTGATGTCGTCCATCACCAGCATGGCGTGCTCCACGATCGTGCCAGTTTTGATCGGGATGACTGTGTAGAAATAACTACGTATCGGAACGCCCGGTGCACGGTAGGTCATCTGGGCGCCCGGCAGGGCCAGCGCTGTGCTGAAGACATTGCGGATCTTGGCTTCGAGTTGGGTGAACTCCATGATCGTTTCCGGGAACACCTCCCGAATCGGCTTGCCGATGGTGTTTACCTCGGTGCGCCTGGACTTCTCGATGAAGTTGCGATTCGCAGAGACTACACGCAGCGATGGGTCAATCAGGATCAGGGAAAACGGGATGTTTCCCAGTAGCATGTGGTACAGCTTTTCGTACCAACCATCGGATGATAAACGTGACGACGCGTTCATCGCGACGCTGGCCAGGTCGCTTCGTGCGCCGCTTTTTTCCATGGTAGATACTCCCAAGTACCGGGGCGAAGCATAGGGAGAGCATGTCAACTCTACTCGCGAAGTTGCAATGCAGGAGCCCGATCGACGTCTGACCCGACTGAGACAAGTATAGGTCCGTGGAGTGACTGTTTGGTGACTGCATCGTGAGCTGAAAACACACAGTTATCGTCTTGACGGGAACGTCCGTATAGGGCCATCCCTAAATGGAAGAAAAAGATTGGTTCTATTGGGTGTTTCTGCGAGGGCAGATCTAATTGAATCGGCGACATATGTTTTAACAGGCGCAACTTGGCGTTTATGTGGGCCGTCGCTCCTAAACCAAACTACCTGAATTGATGCAGGGGACGTTGCGCTGCATCCGGCCACTGACTGAATGGTATCGCGGACAACGTAATAAAACCGATCAGTCTTGGATGATCAAGCGAACCCAGCCAATTCAGGAATAAATAAGCGCGATATTTCATGTCAGACTCCTACGCAAAAATCAATGTATATTGTTTATACTATTATCCTCGTGGGTTGTGACACTGGCATGTCAGACATCTCATCAATGTAGACATTCACGCAAACTTAACGATCTTGCAAAAAGGTAAACAGCGTCAGGCGCACGTCACTGTGCCGCTGGCGCAAACCGTATCGGTTTGACCCGTGTCAATCATGTAGATTTTGGACCTGATGGTGTCCAAAAGCGCCTTTTCCCCCTTGACCGAAGCCGAGGCGGCAGTCATCAAAGTGCTTCAGTCCCAAAGAGGCGCGTAGTTCACTTCAAACCGGGAAAGCGCTACGTGAGTTAGTTGGTAAGAGCGGGCGGGCACTTCACTCCCGACAGCCCTTTTCATAAGTGGCGTAACCGAGTACGCGCCGGCGGCCCCTTTCAGTAGGCTGTCACCACACTTACATAATGAAGGGCCAGCATGTGTTTTGCGGTGCTTTTTCCGCGATAAACACCTTTGCGAGTCCATCATGAATAGCGACCTTATTCACAAAATGCAAGTCGTCCCAGATAGCAGTCTGGCAGATGAGCATTTGGAGGAAGTCGAATACGACGCGGTTGGTGACTACCATCGGCAAGCCGCACATCACTTTGCTGCCGCCGCCAAGCATCATCTTAAGGCTGCGCAGGCCGATGATGATGGTGATGAAGCGTCACTTATATTGCATGCGCACATGGCCTACCGCCACCAACTCAACGGAATTCAATACGCTGAGATTGCCGCAATCGAAAGTGAATTGGATGCCGACGAAGTCCACTTCGATGTTGTCACTGAATAGAATTGGGCAGACTCCAGGTGCCTCAGCACCGTTAGCCATTGGGGCGACAGCATTTTAGAATTAGACGGTGCGCAGCCTCCGGCGGCAGCCATAGGACTGGAATGGTTGCTGTCGTTAGCGGGCAAGGCCCGTACGACAGCAACCAGCGTCATGCGCGACGTTCAGTGAAAACGGATTGTCAATTTGCATTCCGTGGACCTGTCAGATGGGCCGGCGCAGCGCGTTGCACCTATCATGGCAATCATCAGGTCGGGTATCTCAACACCGCAAAGAAATGGCACCCGGTGCCGGCAGCGACAAACCCGTGCCAGACCGAATGCGCATAGCGAACCCGCGTGTCGAGCACAAAGAATACGACGCCTGCGGTGTAAGCCAGCCCGCCGGCAAGCAGCCACAGCACGCCACGCAAAGGCATATGCTCGACCAGTGGCACTGCTGCAATCAGCACCAGCCAGCCCATCACCAAATATAGGCCGGTGGACAGCCACGGATGCGACAAACGGTCCAACGCTTTGAGCGTGGTGCCAACTGTTGCCAGCGTCCATACCACTACGAACAACGTCCAGCCCCAGGCGCCGTTGAGCGCGCCCAGGGCGAAGGGGGTGTAGCTGCCGGCAATGAACAGGTAGATAGCGCCGTAGTCGAGCTTGAGGAATACTCGCTTGGCCCGCCCCTGTGGCAAGGCGTGGTAAAGCGTTGAGGTCAGGTACAGCAAGACCATCGTGCCACCAAACACAATCGCACCAATGAAACTGGCAACACTAAGGTGGCTGGCCGAGACAATCAGGAACGGCACTGCGGAGATCGCTGCCAGCAGTGCCACACCGTGGCTGATGCTGTTAGCGATTTCCTCGCCCCGGGATTGACTGCGTTCATTCATGGCAGACATTGTGCAGCCGGATTCGCACACATTTATGACGTACGCCTTATGTCACACACTGTCAGTCCAGCACGGCGTCAGTGCGGCAGTATGTCACGCGGCGATTACATCAGGCCTGAAGGCTCACGCGCTCAGCAAGGGGCTTTTCAAATTTACGGTAGCTTCGCAAGCAATGGCGCCGGCCTTGGGACAACTTCACAATTGAAAGGCAATCCACCGTACCATACCCTCGACCAGCCCTTGTGCCAATCCGGATGGGTGTTGCCGGTAGCGCGTCGCGCCCGCTTGTTGCCCCTCAATCCAGCTGGCAAAGCTTTGCACAACCGATGGATCGTAGAAAGCGACCATCAACTCGTAGTTAAGGAACAAACTTCTCTCATCCAGATTGGCAGAGCCAACTAAGGCCAAGTCATCGTCCACGAGCATGGCTTTGGCGTGAATCATGTTGGGTGCGAGCCAAACTTTCACGCCCGCCTCAGCCATTTCCCGCAGCGCGGCATGACGTGCGATGTCGGCCAGTCGGTGGTTCGACTGTCCGGGTAACAGCAGGTCGACTGCAACGCCGCGCCGGGCCGCCAGTGTCAACGCCATCAGCAGGGTTGGGTCTGGCACGAAATAAGGCGTGACCAAAAGGATCCGGGTATGCGCCGTGAAGCAGCCCGACACCAGCAGCGTATAGACCGTGTCGTCCGCCTGGTCCGGACCACTGGCGACAAGGCGTGCTTGTAACGCCGCGGTGGTAGATCGGCTGACTGTAGGCTGCGGGGTATTCGGGCTTGCCCCCTTTGTCGCGAAAGTCCAGTCTTGTTCGAACCGGTCCTGAGCTTGCTGTGCCAATGCCCCTCGCAAATCAAAGCTCAGGTCAATCCAAGCACGCTTCTTGCCCAGTGAAGTCGGGTCTCCTTCAAAATATTCAGCGGCCAGATTGCGACCTCCGCACCACAACCACTGGCCGTCCACGACAACCATCTTGCGGTGGTTGCGCAGGTTGGTACGCCCAGGCAAGGGGGACTGCAGCGGCGAAACAAACAAAGCCACTTGTACGCCGGAAGAGGATAAGCGGTTCAAATTCGGATGGCCACCCAGGTAGAAGCCGAGGCCATCGACCAGCAGGCGTATGCGCACCCCTTCCCGAGCGCGTTTCATCAAGAGCATGGCGATTTCGTCACCGAGCACATCACGCCCGAACAGGAAACTGCACAGGTCCAGAGAGCGATTAGCACCGGCAATCATGTTGCGCAAGCATTGCAGCGCCTGACTACCATCCTGATGGATCGCGAGTTTCTCAAAGGTGACGATGTTGGGAAGACCCATTGCAGCCGCAAGTTGGCCGGACTTCGCCACCACCGCATCAGGTTCGACCTGTGCGTTCAAAGCCGGGCGATAGCTCACAACTTTTCGATTGCCAACCATCAGGTAAAGCGGTAAAGCCAGGTAGGGCAGCAATATCAATGAGATGACCCATGCGATGGCCGCAGACGGATGGCGACGTTGCCTGAGGGTATGAGAGGCGATCGCGTAAATGGCCAGTCCCAGAAGCACAACCAAACTGTGCAGCGTTACCCAACGGAACGAGAAAAGTTCATTCAACAATTGAGGTCAAACCAGTCATAAGATGAGCCCTGAAAATTGGCTTGATGTTACAAGCAGTTATGGACTTAAATTGATGCTGTGCGTGCCAAGACCGGATAAGCAAACTACCCGAATGGGTGCATGGGACATTGGTCAGCGTCCGATCATCGCGAAGATCCGATCGGCAATCAGCTGGCATGAAGCTCTGCTGTACCAGATCCAATGTAAACCGGACTAAACGCGTTTTCACTTTGATGCCAGACGTGACATTGATCATCATCATGTTGCAATAGTCGGCAGTCATAGTTCTGCAAGGGCAAGCCCGGTGAAAGCCGGTGACGCAAAACTTCCGAGCTTCGACACCATTCAATGGAGTCATGCTAGCGGGGTTGCTGTGATCACACTTTCTAAAGGATCTACCCTATGTCGACTTATCAAATGCCTCATGACGAAGCCCCGAGTAGTCTTTACAGGCCCTCCTTGGTAGCAGCGCTGTTGGTTGCAATGACCGTCGCTAGCGCAGTTTTTCTGCTTCCTTCCTTTGCAGCGTCCACGCCACGGGTCAGCGCAGCAATGCCGACTGCACAGGCAACAAGTGCCTGCAGCTTTGCCGCCACGGGCGAAGCCGATGTTTCGGGAATATGCAATTGACCAGCAAAGGTCGATGCCTTAGAAACTGGCGCAGAACAAACATGAAAAACAAATGGATACGCGTGTAATGTCGTGACACCCTAATCGGGTAGCTTTCATTTTCGCCATTGTTTGTGTGGAATTTGTAGCAAGTCGGTGAACTTGCCATGGAAGACTTATCCGACTACTTGAATTCCCCGGACCACGAAGAGGAGTAGACCACCGGGAATGTCCATGCGTTGGCTTCACGCTTGGCACTTGGGCCCTCATGGGTTACAAAAATCTGAACAGGGGGATGCCTGTGGCAGTTCCCAAGCACCGGTTCATCAGTCACATGGGCTTCGAATGAATGCCAGTAGTGGCACTTGTCACATTTCACTGATGGATCCTTTGAATTGAGTAATTGACGCAATATAACCTGCTGGTTATTTGTCCGCCTCGGCCACCATCAGTTCGCAGTTGTTTCAGAACTTGATTTTGTTCACGAGTCAAGCGCCATCCGACAGGTTGCATTTGAGGTACACCGCGATGGAGCATCTTCATACAGTATTCTCATATTGAGCCCATTTTGAGTCGCGAATTGTTTCAAATTGATGGCAATTGAGTGTCGATTGGGAGGCATTTCGAAGCAGGTCCGGTACCCATCTCCCTTAATGTCCGCTGACTACAGAACTATGGCTGCCAGATCAAAGAATCCTCAATCACCGGCGAATGACCATTCAAGTGTCACGCAAACTTCATCAAGCTTTGCAAGTCAAGGCATACACTGAAATCGGCGGGATGATGCATCCGCGAAAATCCCGATAAGTGAACAACCTTCTGTAATGTGTTGAAGCTTGACTGAAAACTGACCCACTTATAGAGGTTGGCTGATCCGATCCACTGCAGTATTTTCCAATCCATCAAAGAGGCATATCATGGCAGATCAAAAGTCAAAATTATCATCATCTCAGCTCAGCGCAGTGGAAGGCAGTAGCTATATCTCCGAACAGGCTCCGGACTTTCCAAACTCCATGGCAGAAGCGGTCGATTGCACGCGCGAAGATGTAATTCGCCGAGGCGCGCATGCGCTCTATGAGGCGCGCTGCGGCAATAATGGAACGGCCTTGGATGACTGGCTACAGGCCGAACAGGCGTTGGACCAAGGCGCAATCATGGTGGCCGATAAAGCGTAAGCGATCTGCGGTTGGTGTGGCCGCTATGGGCAACGCCTTCATGCTATGTGCTGAGTGATGCCGTATGCGTCGTTACGCTGCGCAAGAGACCCACCAAGAGAAATTTCACCGGCGCCGCTGACCGTCCGCTTTCTGGAAGTCTCCTACGGCCAACGTCAGCAATGGAGAACAAAGTGCTACTTCCGGTCTTGGTCGGAAGCCGGTATACGTCTTTTTGAATTGCCTGCCCGTTAGCCGTCTTTTGGTACGCGATACCTGAAGATTCGAATTGACTCTAAGCGGCTGGGGTCTGTGAATTTCAATGCATACCGAAAGATTGACAAGGTTTGGCGGCGTCAAACCGCCAACATCACCTCAAAGTTTCAAACAATTAATGATGCCCAGGGCTGCCTTCTCAATTTGAACGTGCAATGCCTTTGACGGCGTCCATGCGCCGCCTTGTGCAATGAACCTTTGGGTGGCATCGACAACATTGGTTGAATTCTTGTCAACTGACAATATGGGTTCGAGCATGGCATCCACCAGCGCCACTTGCTGCTTTTCGAATCTACCAATATCGAGGCAGCCCTGGTGATCAAACTCGAAAACCGCAAACGTTTCCCGACAGACGGAAGTCGGAACTCTGTCAATCAGTTCAATGACTAAATCGGCGCAACGTATGCGCTGGCTCGCAAAATCAGGCAAAGGCTCATCTTCAGGATGACGCAACATGCGGGCGAAGCGCTTGTTCGACATCCGATAGATGACACCATCGTTGTCAATCAAAAGTATTCTGCTGGACAGTCCCATGTTCAGGGCTCAATGTAAAACTGAAGCTGCGCCGCAGCACTTCTTGTACTTCTTGCCGCTGCCACAGGGACAATCTTCATTGCGTCCAACTTTTGTCTGCAAGCTCCTGGCTACATGGCGCTCGTACACCGCACGCCGATACGGTAGCCAATGCTCGTACATCGCCACCACCGCCTGCGGAATTTGCAGCGCGAGTTTGCTTCGCATGATGGGAGTTTTTGTCAACTGATCCTGGTCAGCAGAGTAGTCGTCTTCACCCAGCAAACCTATGGGGCGGTACCAGGCTTGACCTTGCGCTGAGTCCAACAGTGG
>Ga0163199_1001344_pt1 | contig 15394 bp, 3 predicted proteins | sample PL_2010_150m_FD_113537 | JGI IMG/M metagenome (GOLD analysis project Ga0163199, IMG submission 113537) | Freshwater microbial communities from Powell Lake, British Columbia, Canada to study Microbial Dark Matter (Phase II) - PL_2010_150m | ecosystem: Environmental > Aquatic > Freshwater > Lake ... | reverse complement strand
GTCCACGGTCGAGATACTTGTTGCCGCGTTCACATGAGGTTTCCGGCGAGAACATACACGCATGGCAGGCTGCGCCGTGCAGAGACGCCGTACCGTCCTTGCCCGGGTTGTGCTCGCCACAGAGCGGGTCCGATGCGCAAAGTCGAACTTGTTCGAGGGCAAGTTGAATGACGCGTCCCAACCGATGCGGCTCGCCAAGCGATACGAGACCGCCCAGCGTTCCTTCGCTGTCCGGCGCGGCGGTGTATAGGAGCAGGCCCGCCATCGGCGCGAGGTCGTCATCACCTTCGTTGGCGTAGATGCGTTCCCGAATGCTCGCTGAGGTATAGCCCGCCTCCATCGATAGCTGCCGCATCAGCGCGTGCGAGAACGAATGGATCATCGCGTACCGGATACCTGGGTAGCCATCCTCGGGGCTCGGAATTTGACGCGCTTTGCGCCACGCCACGTGGGCCGCGTAGAAATCCTTATCACGCTGCTGGACCGTCTTAGCCCAGGCATGCAGACCTTCTTCTTTGAAATGCAGAAAAATTCCTTCCCCTCTGACCTCTGAGACCGGAACCCATAGTGCCTTGCCTCTCGACAAGGGGGCACGCAGCGCCAAAGGAATTTCGGTTGGATCGGAGTAATCCCCCGGCGATTCTATGCGGGTAAAGCCGATCAGGGCGCGCACCTCGCGAAGGCGCTCGACGCGAACCACCTTTTCGAAATACTTCTCGTAGCCCTGTGGCGGCCCGACCGGCGTCAGCTCAAAGTCCTTGGTGTTTGTGGCTGGGTCTGCTGAGGAAAGCATCCCCCACTCTGGAGATTTCAGGTCGGAATGCTTATCTGCGGGCTCGATTTCAGTGCGTTTGGCCTCGATCGCGGCCCACACCTTGTCGTCCGAGTAGTCCTCGAATCCTTTCAGATTACCGACTGCCCTGAACGCGCCTATTACCTCGCGTGTCGGAATGTGCTGAAGCACTACCCACTTGTCCTCGACCAGCTGCGGCAGTTTGTCTACGTGAACGGGAATCGATAGAGCAGACAGCGAAATGCCGAACCAACTGTTCGAAGCGCCAAGCAGTATGGTCTCGGCCTGCTCGGTGCAGCCATTCGGCTCGAAGTCTCGCAGGTGAGGACGCCGGCCGCGACAATCGAACACTGGCTCGTCTTTCGCATCTTCGCCGAAGGCTTCCGACATTCTGCGCAGGTCTCCGCAACTGTCGCATTTCACCAGGAGATCAACAGCTTCGTCCGATGCGCCGACCTTTTTCAGCCGAAGCGGGCCGTTGCAGTTCTTCGCTCCACGGTGCACAAACCGTAGCCAGGGAAAATCGCTGAGATGCCCGTGGCCACAAGCTACCTGGAAGCGCGACGGCAACACCACCGGAGGCTGGCCGGGCTTGCTGCAAGTGGCGTGAACGTAACGTGCACGATCTGGCCGGTACGGATCGGTCTTCAGTGTGAACAGTCCAGAACTCACCGGCGCGAGCAGATCACACCAGGGACAGCGAAACCATTGCGGGAAAGCCACGACGGGGACACCGATTTTTGGACCACCCAGCGGATCGGCGGTCGATGAATCCGGCTCAATCGGGGGCAACAGAAGGCGGTCGACCTGGGTACCCAGTTGCATTCGAACGGCACGCAAAAGCCGTTCCTCCCCGACCGGCGTCGCGTGCGCCGTTTCCCAATCGTCCAGTCCCATGACCATGCTAGCGATGTTTGGCAAGTCGATCGTGGCGCCAACGCCATAGGTGTGCAAAAGCTGGGTTGGCCTGATTTCTCCTACTTTGTGCTTGGTCATGATTGAGCTCCCGAAGCCGCGGCATCCGGCGCGCCCGATTGAGCCGCAATCGGTGCGGGAGCGGTGTATCCCTGATCGGATCCGTCGTCCAGCGGTCGGTCGTCTAGGATGAGCCCTACGCTAGGCTCCACGTCGCGGAGCGACCCCAGACAGGTAAAGTCTTCCCATTCACCCACCCCGGTCCGCTGGAGCAGTGCCAAGGTGGTCCCGTCGCGCTCGCCCTGATAGCCGAGCTTTGCGCCGCCTGGCTTCGGAGTTGCCTCGCGCAACCAGCGGTCGATGCGTGAGTTCAGTAACCGCTCCACCCGTTGACCTTCTGCGGCAGACTGAGTCACTTCGGCGGCGCGACGGGAAATCTCCCGAATGGCGTCTTGAACCAGCGCATGGGAACGGTCTATCCGTCCGGCGGCGATGTTGTCGTTGAACTCGGATGCGGGAAGTCGGATGAGGGATGCCAGCACTGCAGACAGTCCTCGATCCACTGCGCGCGCCGCAAACGGCGTGACGGACAATGCTTCGACGTGCTGATAGAAGGTTGCATGGGAGTGCTCGAAGCGCTCGTAATGTGAAAGGTCGCGTGGCCGCGTCCAGTTGTAAACGGTGCATACCAATCCGGGTGCCATTGCGGTTCTGCCGACGCGACTGCTCGCCTGAATGTACTCGGCCGTGCCCTTGGGCTGTCCGCCAACCACCATCAGTCCAAGGCGCTTGATATCGATGCCTACCGAAATCATATTCGTCGCGAGCACTACGTCCAGCGGGTTTGCCCGAGTCGGTTTGCGTGCAGCCTTCGCATGCGGCGGCATCGCAGGATCGTGAGCGAATTCCAGTCTGTCCAGTAGCACCGCAATATCGCGAGAGTTCTTGCGGGAGGTCAGTTCTTCAAGGACGGGGGCATGTCGCTTTGCGAGTCCACGGCTGTCCATGTCCCGCAAGCGGGAGCGCACGTCGTCATCCACCATCCGCCGCATCCCGCCCAGTTCACGCATCGAGTTGAAGTACCCGATCAATGTCATCCATGGGTCTACCGCCGCCCCGTGGCGCAGGAACAAAGCCTGCGAAGCGGACAGATAGGCGGTGTAGACGCGAATCAGTGCGACCTTCAGGCGTCGGCCGAAGGCGCTGACCCCTAAGTAACGCCGTCCGGGATACTCGTCACCGGGTTCACGCTGGATGCTGAAAAAGTTATCGCGGACATCAAGCCCCTGAGGCGGGAAAACCCGAACATCGCGAAGAAACAGTGAACGCACCTGCTCGCGCGCCTGCCGAATCGTCGCGGTCGAAGCGATGAGCTTCGGGCGTACCGACTTGCCATCCACCTCCCACGTGCACAGCTGGTCGACCGCAGTCTCATATAAGCCGACAAGGCTTCCTAGCGGGCCGGAAATCAGGTGCAACTCATCCTGGATGATCAGATCGGGTGGGCGCAATGGTCCGTGGGAAGTCGCTCTGACCGCGGGGAAACCACTTCTTGCCGGATGTGAACCTGCATCCTCCAGACACGGCGAGGTGAAGCCATGTCGGGGGCAATAGCCGTTCACCTGTCCGAAGAGCATCTGAGTCTTACCGTTCCACGGCATCTGCGCGAACTTGTCAACAGTGGCAATGAGCAGTGCGGGCAACCGGCGATAGATTTCCTCATCAACCGTAATGATGGGCAGACCTTCATCCGGCGATCCGGTGCGGCTGAAATCGCATTGACCCAGCTTGTCGCCACAGAAAGTCAGCACGCGCGCGCGGCCCTGCGCGTAAGTTTCCACTTTCACATCGCGGCCCGGCTCTATGGTTTCGCCGCACCAGCAGCAATTGGTCAGTTGCAGCGGCGAACCGGAGCCGCTCCCCGCACCCATGCCGCGCCCGCCGAGAATCGAGTGATGTGCATCTTCCACGCTGTTCGGCGTGGTCTTCATCCCCACCCATAGTCCAACTCGGAACGGTTCGGCCCCCCAAGTAACTGCATCGGAGCGCCGGATAATTTCGCAGGCGCAAATGAGCGCCGCAGCCCTCTGAAACTGCTGTAGCGTCAGCAGGCGCAGCGTGTATCGCATGATGACTGCGACACCCGCGTGTCCCAGCCGCCCGGACACCACGCCCTGCAGCCGCCGCATCGCCAACGTATAGGCGGTCAGCCCCAAATACGCTTCAGTCTTGCCGCCGCCGGTAGGAAACCAGAGCAAATCGGCGATGGCGGACGCGGCCTCGCTGCGTTCCTCATGGTCAAGGCGCGTCACGCCGGGCAGATTCAGCAGCACGAATGCAAGCTGAAAGGGCCGCCAGGAGCGTTGCTCCGGCTTGTCCCAATCGGACAGTGTGGTCTCATTGCCGGCTCGTCTCGAGCCCGATTGCAGGGCGTGGATGCGCTGCTGCCACATTGCCCGATTGGCGAAACGAAACGCGCTCATGGCCTTCGAATCGCATTCAAGCAACGCGATGCCGGCCGCAATGCGCCGACAAGCCATATCGCAGGCCTGCATCGCGTCCTCGGCTACCTGACGGTATGGTTCCAGCCCCTCACTGGGGTCCACGATCCGGGTGCGTTCACGCACAATCCATTCCCGATATGCATCAGGCAGTGCCTTGAGCGATTTCATCAGTTCCGCATCGGGCAACTCGGCAAGCTGCTGCATATCGAGCACCACTTGAGCGAGCGCCGGAACATCAGCCACCGTTGGTGGCGTCGTTTGCGGCACCTCGTAGGTAGGCATGGTCCGCGTGACGAGACGGCGGCCGAGCGTTGCGTCGGCCGGGTCGGTCTCAGCATGAACCGCCACGCCATGGCCTACGGCAAACTCCACTTGCTTGCGATAAAGCATTTCCAGCGAGCGTTGCTCGGCGTATTGCACCGGATCCAGCTTGCTGCTGTCGCGTAATAGGTTGCGCCGGTGGAACACGGGTGCCTCGTGAGCCCCTGTGACTTCCAGTTCGGGCTGAAACAACCACATTTCATCCTTGAGGCCCTCGCTCTCCTGCTGGCCATTTACCATGAACAGCGAAACCACCCAATCGCCATCGCGCCTGCGAATGCGGCCCTGCAGGTAAACTTCCGGCTGACCTTCATCCAACGCAATCGGACCAAAATTGCCGTCTTTCAGTGGCAAAGTTCGTTCGATATTTCCCATTGGATAGCGCTTCCACACACCGAGCGGATTGCCTTTGTCCGTAACCAGTGTTTCGCTTTTTTCGCGTTTGTAGCGACCCCAGCGGCCGATCACGATGATGGATTCGACACTACCCGCCACGGTGCAGGTCAGCCCAATCGAAGAGGGCGACAGGGAATCCGCCGGCAGCGAACTGTCATCGGTCGCCCCGTCCTCCACCGAACCGGCCCCATCCTCCGCCAACGGGTCCATCTCGGCGGCGCGTATTCGCTTGTTTCGAGGCACCAACATGCCGACCAGATAACGATCCTGTACGCGACCTTCAGTTACTTCCTCATCTGGGCCACCACGGGGGCCTAGAAGTTCTTTCTCGACGAGATCTTCGAGTTCTGCACGTAGCTTCACCGGGGTCGGTAGAACACTGGCGAGCAATCCGGATTGAACGGCTGGCGGGTCTTGCGAATTGGCTGGAGTCATCATTACCTTCCCAAAGTGTCATCCGTTCTGCTGATGTGCAGTCCATGCGAAGAGGGTGTGTCAAACCACGTCAAACATCTAAGCCCTTCAAAAAGCCCAACGGCCAATTGCACACCAAAAATCAAGCCCTCGCTATGCGGTGCAGTCAATTCCAAGAACCTCCAGCCGCAATATGTGGTGATCGCTCGCAACGATCGCTTGCGCCTGCTGTCTGAGGTAGGCGACAAGCGCCTCGAACTCACAGTTGCCCGCGAAACCAGGAATCTGCCAGGTCTTTCTGTCGAGCCGGAAGACCAGCAATACTCCATGGTGGCTGTTCTTGCCGCGCAGATACTGCCCTACGAGTTGTCGATTCAGCGTGTCTTCCGTCAGACTCCTCGCGGAATAGCCCCTGCTTGTATCGAGCGGCTTAATCTCGATACAGACCTTGCCTGCCTTGGTCGAGACCTCGATGTCGGTTCGCTTGTCCGCATCCACAGTCGGTTCGCGAGTGACCGAAAAGCGTGCCGTAAAACGGCGACGCGGGGTATCCTCGAGTCGTGCTGCGAGCCAGAGTTGTAGCTGTTTCTCCAAAATGCCTGCCGGAAACAACCCTCTCTCGCTAAAGGGTCCCTTCTCGACACTCTCGGTGATTTCCGCCAACCGTGCAACGACCTGATCGAATAGCTCGGTTTCGGTATGGGGCTCGCGAGTAAAGGGTTCCCCGATCGCGGGCAAATTACTTGGCGAAACGCGTGCTGCATCCTCCGCGTTCCGGGCTGCCTGCTCTCGTGTCTTGGCCGCTAGCCATTCACCTCGCGAGGTGCCGGCGCGCTCACTGGCGAGGTCGGCCAGCGCTTGATGAGCGTGCCTCCCCGGCAGATTCGAAAGCACCACCGCGATGCGATCCAATAGCTCGCCGGGCGATGATGGGTGCGAAATTTCACCGTTGGAGTGAGTTTCCCTATTGGCATGCGTATCCACGAACCTCCAAAGCCTAACAAGTGCTGAGACCGTTCCCACCTCTCCAGTCAACTTTTTCCAAACCTCGCTGCTTCCATCCAGCGCCTGGGCAACTGACTCGATCAGAGCTTCTCGTTCACTAAGCCATGCTTCATGATCTTTCTCGAACCAAGCCCACGCGGACACAAAATCCGCGCAAACCCAATCGCTGAACCAGCCAACATCGAATGTCTGCGGTGAGGCTGCCAGCCCCTTTAGCAAAGACTCGCGCGCCAGCTTTCCTACGAGATCCTGCCCGGCAAGATTGGCCGCAACAATCTCCGACAGAAGTTTGCGCCGTAGTCGCTCGTTCGGTATCGTCCCACTTTCGATGGATTGAATGGCAATCGGCAACAGTGCCTGCTTCAGCGGCTGCGGACCACCTAGCAGCATATCTGCGGTGCGACGAATAGAATTGTCGTCCGGTCGACTCAGATCAAATGCAAACCAAGGCGCAAGCGCCGTTGTTACTTCAGCGAGCCGTGTATCGACGAGGAGCGCGAACCATGCTTCGACCTGGTCGAGTTCCCATACGCAAAGACGAACGAGCTTTTCGACCTCGTTTTCCGCAAGAGTCGCAACGTCCAGTCCAGTACGGAAGGCGTGATTCGCGCTTGCCAAACCGATCAGTCCGGCCCAGGGCACGCTGTTGTCAAGATACTTTGTGGAGTCCGGCGCGTCGATATGTCGCCACGCTCTTGCGAGACCATCATCGAACGCGCGCCCAATCTCGGGACCAAACTCACGATAGATCACGTCGACACTTACGCTGGTGTAACGGCTGCGCCCGCCGCGCTCCGAGGCTCGCAATACAAGCCAATGAATACTGCCAAACGAAGAACCGAAACGAATCTCCTCAATCTGTTTTAGCAACGTCGTCTTGTTGCTCGCGTCCAGCTCTCGGGCTGCTCTCTTTCTCGCAATTTCCTCATGCTTCCACGCGTGCCGCTGGCGCACGCCCTCGATGCGCTGGGAAGCGATGTCTTGGATCTCTGTGCGTCGCGCGTCAGCATCCGGACCGGCCATGAGCTGGTTGAGCACGACCCTCCGACGCTTTCCGCGCAGGTGCATAAACGCAATATCTCTCGCAGTGCAGTACCAGACGACTCTGTCGGCCGGAACGCAGCCGCTGTCATTTGCGCTTGGCACCAGCCACTCAAGATCATCGCGCCCCAGGTGCACAACACCTGACATCCATGTGAGCGCCGATACGGCGTGAAGGATATCTGACGAATGCGCGATGCGAAGCGCAACGATCTTGCGAATCTTCGGATATCTTGCCAGAGCCGCGCGTAGATTCCGGAAGTCTTCGTCATTGGTATAAACCGTGTGTCGCAGCTTCTCCGCCATGACCGCAGCGTCAATAACGTGTGTCGCTTCGGCTTTCGTAGGCTCAAGTAATGGCGCAAGCTCCAGTACCTTCAGGAGAACATCCGGCAGGACCGAGAGCATCCAAGTTTCGCGTCGTTCCCCTGGTTCGTGACGTTCTATGAGTTCCCTGGCGTTCAGGCTAGGCAAGGCTGAGACAAGTGCCTCCAACAATTTCGTAGCATCCGCAAATGTCGCTTCGGGAAGCAGATAAGCCTTCACCGCGGTACCCAGCGAGCCACCACCATATTCATTTTCCGCTGCTGTTCGGCCGAAGCAGGTTACAAGTTGATCTACCGACAACTGTGCGAGACCGACCGCCTTAATGCCTTCCGCGATCAAGTCGTTGCCCGCCAACTTTCCTGAAAGGAGATCCTCGGTGATGCAGGTTCGATGCTCGGTCGTCGCCACCACGGCCAGGGTATCCAGCAAGTAACGCTGCAATCGATCCGTGGCCCCGGTGCGGCGATACAGGGCGAAAACTTGGTCTGCGCAACTGGTCACACGGCCGTGTGTTACGAGGGTCAGCAGCTTCGGCAACACCTTTGGATCATCGAGATTCGCTTCGATCCATAGCGATAGCGCAGTGGCAGGAATCGCCAACGCCACCCGCCGAAACTCGGACGAGTCGTTCCACCAGTCTGGACGATATCCGGACTTCAGTCGGAGGAGATAAGCCTCAAAACTCTCGACGACATCATCGACGCTCCATTGCTGCGGATCGCCCTCAAAGATGACCATTTCAGGAAATGACCGGATCACGCGCCCTCGCACTCTCGCATCAAGCGCGGCGAGCCAGCACAGGACCGCTCGGCGGGATGGAATCAAGACCTCCTCGCCATAGGGTGCCCGAGCGAACAACGCCCACGCCTCACTGAACGGAAGACCTGCATCAAGCTGCCGCTTCACCCACCAAGCCGCGAGATACTCTCTGACGGCGCGGTGGTGGAACTGGACTCTTCCGTAGGTCGCTTCATCGAACAGCGCGGAACCCAATAGGCGTTGATGTTCGTTCGGTTTCCAGTCAAGCAGTACTTCCCCAGGGGCAATCACTCCCGACGGCGCAGTTCCGGGTTCGACCTGTAAGTACGATGCCCCGGACAATATGCTTGCAACGGCCAAGGATTCGGCGCCGCGGCGTAGTTGGTCCGACGACAGCACCGCGCCGGCGCCGACATATCCGGGGTTCTTCTCCACGAGCCGATTGGTAACGGCGGCCTCTATGATCTCCGCGTACGAGCCCAGCTTGCCGGCGTGTTTCCAGCGCACGGCCATCCACTCCAGGTCAAGTGGTCGAGTCGCCAGAAACCGGTAGTTCCCGTCGTCCACCTCTTGCCAAAATGAGTCGACTGCTTCTACCCCGTAATATCTGGCTAGGCGCTTGGCTGCTTCGACAGACAACGGGTTAATGCTATAGACGGCAAGTGGGACAGGCACGCTGGACGCAGCTGCCACCGTTGTTGTCTCGCTATCAATTGTCGCTGTCGGTGAACTCGGCGGTGTAAGCGGCAATGTGAGTTGCTGCTCGACCAAAATGCGAACGGATGGGAGGTTCCAGTCGCTGATTCGGCTTGAAACAAAGAAGGACACCCTATCCAGTTGACCGGTAAGAGCCTTTTTTACGCAACCAAATGCTCGCTGTAGAGCTGCCGGTTCCGTCAGTCGCGCCTCGTCAACAGAATCAAGGAAGAAAGTGCCTGTGGCCGTGCCGGCTTTCCACTTCTCGAAGCAAGCCGCCTGATCATTGATCGCGACCTCCCAGTCTTCCTGGCCCTTGAGCAAGTTCAGTGCGATAAAGAAAGCGGCAGTGTCTTTGGACTGAAGTCGCTGCACTTGTTGCCGGAACTCATATGTCTTTCCGATTCCTGCCTCGCCCAGCACGACTACAAGCCGTTTCTTCAGAAGATCGTCCCATGTCGGGCGACCCTCGCCTGCCTGCTCGAACCAGAATTCGAAGTCGGTGTCCTGGACTTCGGACTCGCGAAACGGGGAGAAGGTGCGGATGATTTCCGTTGCCGGATTGCGTGGCACACTCGAAAGTCCGGCAGCGTTAATGCGGCTCATGACCATGCACCACCGGAACGCGGGGTGCTCAAAACAGGCCTCTTTGAACAATCGTGAGCGTTGGCTTCTTGCGCGGGCCACGCTTGCGCGGAGCCATGGATGCAGCGTCAACTTCTGCGATCCTCTGTTCTTCCTCCTGTTCAGCTTGCCACCGCTCGCGATTCAATCGCGAGAGGCGACGCAGGATTTCTAGGCGGGCCTCTTCGCAGATGGTGAAGCGGACACGATCATTCTCTGGCAGAGAGGGAACAGTGTGAAACTCGTGGTTTAGTTCAATGTCCTGCCAACCGTAGGCGGTGAGCAAATACTGATCAATCTTGACATGGAGCGCGCGCAATTCAGCGATATTCTGGTGCACGCATCCCGGGTCGTGGAACAGATTGAAAGTCTGCGTGAGGCCAATCCTCCGGCCGTTCGTGATTTTTGAGCGCGATTCGTTGTATTGCTCCCCGAGTATCGCCAAATTGCCATTCATCTCGGGAGGGAACGGAAAACTCTCAAACACATCCGTTGGCGTATAGGAAAGCCGTGTTTCAAGACTTGCGCCCTGCTTTCGAGCCCAAACCTCATGAATTGAACTTTGCAGCAAAGCGAAGACTCCTGGCGAATCAATTGCGAGGGTGACTATTCGCTGGTCGAAGATGAATATGTTACTTAAGAAGACTGGGGCAAGATATTTGGAAACTTGCGTTTGTCCGATTACCCGTTCTATTTTTGGCTGACTTGCGTTCCAGCCATCAGGATGACGCGCAAATGTTCCACCTCGTCCGATTGCGTGGTATAGCCCCGGTCGTTTTTCACCGTGCTGCCACCACCGTTGAGGCATTGGCTTTCTAAGCACGTATTCCCCGCGCTCGTTTTTTCTCTGTCGTTCCGGCTTTACCTTGTCCTCAATTATTGCCAATATCTCTGGGAAGTCGTTCGCCACCCTTCCCGGGTAGTCTTCGGGCACACGCCCTTCCCGCAGCCATTGCTCTTGACGGTGCTCGTCCGAATCGAGCCATGAGCCTTCAGCGCTTCGGTTTAATGGCCAATCCCAGAAGTTGATAACCCAGCGGCTCGCCTGCTGTTCACAATGGGAGTTAAGGTCTTCCCCGTTAATGTAGGGAAACAGCACCTCCGTGTTTTTCGAGTCGCCCTGGATAAGTGCCTGCGCTTCCTCTTCGCACATCGTAAATCCAAGTCCAAGAACGTATGTTCCAGTGAAAGCCTTATCGGCATTGGCTGCAAGGGATTTGGGGCTCCATTCGTCTTCACTCGACAGAAAGGCGGAAATTGTTGGCACCGTCTGTCCGCTCAGTTGATATGCGCCACCCCATTCACCGCGGTGCACATGTATTGCGCTGGCAGCCACTGCAGCGCCGCCAGGCCAGCTGAAATTCGTATTGGCGGCGTAAATCGCAAGGCCATTCTTAAGCATGGATTCCAGCGCGACCTGTCTGGTGTCCCCTTCGGCGATGGTGTTCACGGCCAGCAAACCGAAATTCCCGCCCGCCTTCAGCAATTGGGCGGCGCGCAGGAGGAAGTAGGCGCACAGGTCGGCGCTGCCTCGTCGGCCGTCGGCCTGATATAAGACCTGGAAATCGCGGTAGTCGGTACCAAAGTGGCCGGTGATTTTTTGACCACCGACAAAAGGTGGATTGCCGACAAAGGCGTCAAATCCCGGGTTGTCTGTGTGCAGAAATACTTCCGGAAACTCAATGAGCCAGTGAAACGGGCGCCGCTGCATTGGCGCCGATGTCGGGTTCAGCATTGCATCGGCCTTCCGTCGCAAGAGCCAAAGCGTTTGCGGCTCGGCAGCCATTCGCTCCGGGATGCCACCCAGCGCAGCGCCGACATCGAGCAACAGTTCCTCCAGCTTCACATCAAGCAGATTAAAACTGCGCGAGGCCGTGCCGCCTGCAGTCGAGAGCCCCGCGCCAACCACAAGGTCGGCCAGTACGCGCACGCTTTCGAGAGCAGCCTCCGCTTCACGGTGAAGCCGGGCCTTGAATTCGGCGTCGCGCATGTCCAGCACGGTGAAGCGCTCGATCTGCTCGCGCTTTGTGCGTGCGAGTTCCAGCAGGTCAACGCATTCGCGTTTGATGTAGTCGTACATCCTTTCCGGCGCGCGCGCCGGCAACAGGTGAAAGCCCTCGATCTGCTCGACACTGTGCAGGCCCAGCAGGCTGTCGCCGCATTTGATCGCGTGGTCGAGAAAAGTGAAAGGCCGGTTTTTATGCAAAGTGACCAGCCACAGCGAGAGCTTGGCCATCTCCACCGCCATTGGGTTTACGTCCACGCCGTAGAGGCAGCGCTCGGCCACCAAACGGCGGGCGAGAGCAAGGCGCTCCTCGGCATCGCGGGGCAGAAGTCGCTCGCTATGATGCGCGCCGGAAGGCAAAGCCTCAGGAACTGAGAGCGGAGTATTCGGAGTTTCGGCTTCGGTGCGGTCCCAGGCTTCCACCAACCGCTCCGAAACGTAGCGGCAGGCTTGAACCAGGAAGGCGCCCGAACCGCACGCGAGGTCGCAAACCTTGAGCGCGAGAATCTGCGTCGGGGTCTTGAGCCGCTCGGGTGTGGGCTCTTCCCCTTGTTCCACACCTTCGTAGAGCAGCGGGTCGAGTGTTGTCTTGACCATGGGCTCGGTCAGGCTGCGCGGTGTGTAGTGCGTACCGGTGCTGCGGCGGTCCGCTCCAGCGGTGACATATACGCTGCCCGCGTGAATGATCACTGGATACCCGTTGGTGTCTTCGCGCAGCAGGTGGGCATAGCGCCGGACGCGCTGGTAGAGATCATCGGCCGCGCCGCAAACCAATTGCAGCGTGAGCGCGTTGGGCGGCTCCGGTTGGGCGAGTGCGCGGCGCAGTGCCGCAGGAGAGCGACCGGTTTTCTCCTTGAGGAACTCGACCAGGGGATCGCCGCCCTCGGCAGCTCGCGCTTCAAGCTCGTTCAGGGCGAGCTCGATATCCTCGCCACCGCTCGCACGCAGGCCGAGCACAGGCGAGTTTGCACGCTTGGCGGTATGGTCAAGCAAACCTTCATAGACGTGGCCAATCTGTTCGATGTCGAGCGCACGGAATGACAGACGACGCGGCTCGCTGCCACCACCTGGTACGCGCACCTGTAGGAACTGAAGCGATTCCAGCAGGTGAAGCACGGTGCGGTTATTCACCAGGAGCGGCGCCGCCGGCGCCGATCGCCACGAAGTACCGCGTGCGCGACCTTCGAGGAAAGGGAAGCGGTCGGGATCAAACAATGCGCCGCCGTATGCAGGCAAGCGCAGCGCCTCATGCTCAATCCCGCCGAAAACCACCCGGCAGGTGGCAAGCAGGCGACCCCACGCATCGTGACGATGTTCCAGCAACTGCTCATCCGGAATCTCGCGCAACTGGTCGCGCAGGGTTGAGATGGCGTAGTGCCGGTCATACAGCGCATCGCCTAGCAACAGCAGGCCGCGTTCCTCCGCCGAGAACAGGAACACCAGCCGCATCATGACGGTGAGCGCCGCCTCGTAGAGAGGCTTCTCGCCAATGCCGCCCAACAACCTGCCTTGCTGATCGGTATTGATGCGATCCAGCGCCTGAATGAGAACCTCGACCGCCTTTCGCACCTGATGGCCGAGTTGCTCGGTCACTTCTTGCTGATTCTGCGCGCTCTCGGCCAGCATGGCTGGCAGCCGCTCATTTTCCGGCACACCGAAAAAGCGAGATACGCCAAGCAAGGCGCGAAAGGCGCGGAGTGTCAACGGCTCTTCAGACCACAGCCCGGCGTCCCAGGTGATGTAGCTGCTGGTCTCGCCGGGTCTGGCGGAGACCAGCATCCACTGCTCGCCGTTGGTGATCAAGCCCAGCGGCACGCCGGTGGCGTGCAACAGGGTCATCATCCGCGTGTCGGGGGAGGCAGTTCTCCAAGCTGCGCCACTGACAGGGTGACTCAGCGATTGGTTCGGCGGATAGAGGGTGACCAGAAGGCGTGGGGAGGACTCCTGCGGCACTTTCAAGGCAAAGGTCGGCCGCAGGGTTTCGCCGTGCTCGAGCACGCGGGCTTCCAGGCCACTCGGCAGGGCCTGACCGCCGAGCAGATAATCGCCCGGGTATTCGAGAACTTGCTTCAGGACATATTCGACCCAGGCGGTATGAATCGCAGTGTTTGTGTTGCCGTCCTCCCACTCGCTGAACGCGAGCCGCACATTCCTGGAAACGTCGGCATCCTGTGCCTCCAGTCCCTGCGGTAACACCCGCATAAGGACGGGCAAGGAAAGGAAAGGCCCCGAAATATCGACCAGTTGGAGCCATTCGTTATGGTGACGGGCGATGGACATGCGCTATTTCGTGGACTGCCGCGCCAGCGCTTCGGGGACCAGGTAAGTCACCGAGACCGGAAAAAGACGCGGAGAGGGTTTTGCGTAACGCGCGCGGATGAGTTCTTCCTCACGCTCCATCTCGACCGGTAGTTCGACGAGCCGCCGCTCCAACGCGCCCCGGTCGCGTTCGAACTGTTCTTTCTCGGGCACGGAAAATAGTTCGAGCTGCGGGTTGATGTCGTTCAGTTGCGTCCTGATGCTCGTTTGCAAATCCGAGAGCACCGCCCGCATCGCGGCAGCCTCGCGATTGGCCCGCTCGTCGAGCCGGGTTTGCAGCGTTTCGGTGCGATCCTTCATGCGTGCTTCAAGTGCCCGCAGCAGATTCTCTTTGTGGTTCGGCCAGAGTGCCTTCAATCGTTCCTGAATTCCTGTAGGCGCTGCCTCGCCCGTTGCAGCATCGAGAAGCTGTTCCAAGCGGCTGACTTGTTGAATCCGTATGAAACGTCCTTCACGCAACTCGCCACCGGCGAAAATGATTTCTTCGTGCAGCCTCTGGTTATCTCCACCCAGCACTACCAGTCGACCATGCGCGACCGCGATGGGCTCCTTCGTGGCCTCGTTGGGAATGACACGCGCGGTGACGCGGTGCAAATGCCGCTGACCGCCAAGCGCCCATACCTGACCGCGCAGATGCAGGAGGCAGCCCTGAACCAAACGATGGTTGAGGTGTACAAGCACCACATCATCGCGCCCGTTGGCGAGCGTGTGGTCAAAGACAATCGGCCGAATCTCCTGCGTGTGCGGGTGTTGCAGCCCCTCGGTCGCGAGGCGCCAGGAGCCGGTCAGGAGCGAGACGCGAAACACTGGGCAGCGGGTACGCTTGCCGCTTGGGTCCGGCCATAATCCCGGGACTGTCGTCTCTTCCAGCCGCGGTTGGCCGACCAGGGCGAGTCCGACTTCGACTACCGCCTGGATGCTCTCCGGATCAAGGTGTAGCGCCCGTTGCGTGTCACCGAGTTGATCATGCAGCTTCTTGAGTTGTTCGCGCAGATCGCGCTTGACCCGAAGCAGCCTGCGTGACGGCTCTGACTCGCGTTCGGCCTGTTCGGTGTTCAGGTGCTTGCGGCGGCCAAGCATCGCCTCGGTAACCTGTGCGGAAATGACCGGGCCGACCTTGCCAAGGTCTTCGCGGATGGTTTCAACTTTCTTCACCGCGCGAAGCAGAAATTCTAGATCCCCTTCAAGGTCGCCTGGCTGGTGCTCGATCGCGTTTTTGGCGTTGTGCCGGAAACCCGCGCCGACGAAGTGATAAACCATCACCTTGCTCTGGCG
>Ga0163199_1001342_pt1 | contig 15396 bp, 10 predicted proteins | sample PL_2010_150m_FD_113537 | JGI IMG/M metagenome (GOLD analysis project Ga0163199, IMG submission 113537) | Freshwater microbial communities from Powell Lake, British Columbia, Canada to study Microbial Dark Matter (Phase II) - PL_2010_150m | ecosystem: Environmental > Aquatic > Freshwater > Lake ... | reverse complement strand
TTACATGCTTTTGCGAGTGCAGCGCAACGATCAGGAATCAGATCACTTACAGCCACAACCTCCACATTCGGGTGATTCTGGAAATCAAACACGGCCCCGAACTGGCAATAACCGTATCCAACGATACCCACGCGAATCTTTCGATCCGAAATGGGTAACCAGCCTTTGGAGAGGTCCGCATCCTCCGGTGCCTTCTCGAATCCCTGGATAACCGTTTTCTTTCCTGTGGTACAGGAAAAACCAAGGGCTGCGGCTCCGATGGAGGCCGTTTGCAAAAACCAGCGCCGTGAAATGCTATGGGCTGCTTCCGGGTTGAAGGAAGCTTTCTCCTTATTGCCTTCATCAGAGAGTAAAGAGGATTTAATTATTTCGGATTTCATAATCAAGGAATTAACAATTTTGGTTTGAAAACAGTTCAATAATGGCTATTTATATATAGTATATTTTCCGGCACTGTAATTATCGGTTCTGATAACCAACTTATTATGTTTCTCATCAAACCGGTAATTCACAGAATCTAAAAGAATAGTATCATCGAGTTCAACCTTTTCCGGCTTTGTATTCAGGTTTATCTTCAGGATATGCGATTTATGGATATCTCCTAGAGAGATATTAATCCTGTCCGGTTGATCTTCCATCACGACCAGGGTGCTTCCGCTTTGATCCGGATGACGAACAGTGAATTCATTTTTACCATCCGGATAGATCAGCAGTGTTAAATATCCGGCTGAGTTTTTATCTCCGATTCCGGTATAATCACGCTTAATATCCATTGGCACGATCGCTCCTTCACGGATATACACCGGATATTCATCAAGCGGAAACTCACGTTCAAATGTTACCGGACCTTCAATAACTTCCTTATCATGAAAAAAATATCTCCATTTCCCTTCCGGCAGCGAAATTTTATTCATTAATTGATCTTTGTAAATGGGAGCGACAAGAAAATTATCGCCGAAAAGATAGTGGTATTTACCTTTCACGGGTCGCTGTAGTAGCTTTCCCCCATTATGTGCGTTAACAACATACGTGTACATATATGGGATTAATTCGGTATGCAGCCATGAAAATTTACGGATGATCTCCAGTTCCTGTTGCGACCGTTTCCACAAAGCCCTTTCGCCATGGCCACCATTGAGAAACAATCCGCAAAACGCAGAAAATTGTGCCCACCGGATATACAGCCGGGGTGGGATCACACTTCCCGAGAAACCGGCCACATCGGAACCAATAATGTTGTATCCGACCCTGGCACTGGCCATAATATTACGCATCGCCAATTCAATTCCATCGTTCGACTCCCAGGTGTGCTTTTGGTCTCCAACCCAGGTTACCGGGGCAGCATCGATCGGAGCAAATCCCTCGGGATGGTAACCACGGTCAATCGCCCGGGCCAGCGTAACGAATTCAGCATTCTGCGTTAGTCCGTGTAAATATTCATCCCGGTAATAATGGTCCATGTAGGTGCGTGTGGTCATCAATCCTTTTTGCGTTGTTTTATAGAAAAACGGAACGGGTCCGATTAATGTATAGAAAAGCGTTGCGGTCCCGTCGAGTTTCCATCCGTCGATCCCATAATCGAAAACCTTTTGCTGCAAACCGCGCCACCAATTTACTGCCTCCGGATTGGTGTAATCAATAAAACCTCCTTTCCCTTTCCACCATTTAATCTGGTCACCCTTACCGACTAAATAGCCCTTTGCTCGGGCCTCATTAAACCAGGATTCAGACTCTTTGAGCCTGGTGTCCTTGCTTTTGCTATTGACCATCGAGGTCATCCAAAGCACAACCCGGTAACCTTCTCCCTGCAACTTTCTGAACCACTCTTCCGGATTTGGATACAGCGTTGTATCCACCTGAAAATCATTATAGCACGTACTCCAGGGACTATCCAACAGGATTGTGCGCACAGGAATATCATGTTTCGAATAGGCTTCGAGCAGTGTATCAACCCGTTGGGCAGTATTGGCATCATCTTCCCAGAGCCAGCATTCCAATGCCCACACCGGAGTCAGGGGTGGATTTCCATGTCGCTCAGCATCAAACGGGACCCCACGAAAAGGGAATGCAAAACCGAAATAATAAATCAATGCCAAAATGGTAATCATAATCAAGAAATATTTAATGATTTTCCGGGTTCTTGCTGGCTTTGTCATGATATTCCGGATGATCAGTAAGATTGAATTATGTTAATGCGTTTCTGCTCTATACAAGTTTAATGAATTATCGTATATTATAATATAGATTTGTCAAGTCAAATGAAAAGGTCAACCATGATTAAACGATTCGAAATCATTTTGGGTATTATTCTGCTGAGCGTGATGCTGGTTTCCTGCTTCAGCACTTCCCGGGTTGAACGAACCTCCTATCTTCGCGCCGACTATTATCAAAAATCCGTGGCACGGATCGATAGCCTTAAATCAGCAACGGAAATCGTAATTGGCACGATAAAAGCTGGTTTTGCAAAGGTTAGTATCACTCCGGGCTTGAATAATATTAAAGATATTTATTCGGAAGGGAAATTCATTGAGGTGCCGCTTGCCGGTTATGGGGCACGAAAAGGGAAATCAGCCACCGGTATTCACGACAGCATTTTTGTCAAGGCAGTAGCACTGAAAGTCGATCGGCAAACCCTTGTTTTTGTGAGTGCTGATCTGTTGATCATGCCACCCAATATTATCGATTCAGTAACCATACTTCTTTCCAAACAAGGAATCCGGCGGGAGCAACTGTTTTTTTCAGCAACTCACAGTCATTCAAGCATTGGTGGATGGGCGAATGGTTATGTGGGAAAAGAATTTGCAGGGAACGAGAATAAAAACCTGCAAAGATGGCTTGTTCTGCAGATCTCAAAAGCTGTTACTTCAGCAATTGCAGATTTAAGGCCTGCCCGGATTGGATCCGGATGGTTTAATGCGGATAGCTACACGCGAAATCGTGTCATAGGCGAATCAGGTACAAAAAACAATGATTTCAGTTTTATTGCCCTTGAGCAAATCGGATATAGGAAAGCAATAATAGGTTCATTTTCTGCACATTCAACAACTATGGGATCAGACAATATGGAAATCAGCGCCGATTATCCGGGTTACTGGGAACGTAAAATCGAAGGTACCTCTGCCGATCTGGCCCTCTTTTTTGCTGGGTCCGTGGGAAGTCAAAGCCCTGTTGGAAAGGGAGATGGCTTCGACAGACCCAGATTTATCGGGGAATCTTTGGCCGATAGCCTGAATGAGCACCTGCCCCAGGTGGTTCTTAATGATAAAATAACATTTTCCGCTATTTCATTAAAAGTGCAATTACCGGGTTACCATATTCGGTTGACCACAAAAATCAGCCTTTCCTCTTTTTTAAGTAAGAAATTGATGCCGTTTCCGGAAAATGTTTACCTGCAGGCTTTACGAATAGGAAATATGATATGGATTACCACCCCGTGTGATTTCAGCGGCGAATATGCGCTCCAGATCAAGAATTCTCTGGCTTCAAAAGGGTTTAATGTAATCGTTACCAGTTTCAATGGCAGTTATGTCGGGTATGTTGTTCCCGGCCGTTATTTTTACTACGATCAATACGAATCGAAACTAATGGGTTGGTTTGGGCCCAATATGGGCGAATATACCATGGATTTAATCCGCCAGATCTCAAAAATCGTGACTCATACCGAGAACATTTAACGATGATCTCAAAATGGTAAGAAAAATGTTAAAATATCTGCTCCTTGCTGTTTCCGGATTTTTTCTGATTACACTTTTTGGGCTGTTTACTCCCGCTGTGTGGCATCATTGGGTTACCTATCCCCGACTTGAAAAGCAGGTGAATGAGTTTCAGAAACTGCGAAAAGAACCTGCCCCGCTAACAAAACTCCATACCTACCGTGGAGCCCTTCATGTTCATAGTTACTGGTCGCACGACAGTGAAGGAACTTTATATGACATTATTCCGGCCGCAAAAAGTGCTGGTGTTGAATTTATATTCCTGACGGATCACCCCCGTGGCAATATAGATACCCTGCCAAGGGGATATAAGGGATATTATGATGGGGTTCTGATTGAGCCGGGCAGCGAAAAGCAGGGTTTTGATACCTGGTCACTTGATTCGGTAATCATTAACTGGAATCTGGATAAAGATTCCATAGCAAAAAATATCGTGTCGCAGGGAGGAATAATCTTTTATGCGCATACCGAAGAGCCTCATAATTGGGGCAATCCCGATTTTCAGGGAATGGAAATATATAATTTTCATACGGATACCAAAGATGAATCGTTAACTCCGCAGATCATCAATTTTATCGTTAATGGAAATAAATACCGTCATTGGGCTCTGCGCGAAATGTTTGATGAGCAGACTTCTATCCTTGCTTTGTGGGATTCATTAAATACAAAAAGGAAGATTGTTGGGTTTTCTGCCGAAGATACTCATGAGAACCAGAATATCCGGGCAAGGTATTTAAAAGATGGCCGGGTTGAATGGGTTGGACCCAATGCAAATGTTATTGATACTATGGATGTTAAATTTTGGAACAAGTGGCTTTTTCAACAACCTGATGCAAACGGTTGGGTTTTTAAGTGGATGATCGATACCTATAAGGAAGGGTTCAATTATATCACAAACTATATACTTGCTGACACGTTATCGGTGCCATCACTAACCCATCACTTGCTAAAAGGGCATCTTTATTCAGCTTTTAAAAGCCTTGGCGATGCCAAAGGGTTTATGTATTATTCCGAAAATCAAGTAGATAGTATTAGCGGTATTCTTGGCGATTCCGTTAAAATGGATCAGGTAAAAACTCTCAATGCAGTATCTCCGTTGCCTGGTCAATTCCGACTGATACATGATGGCAAAACCGTTAATGTTACGACCAGTGATAATTATCAATATGCCTGGTCAGAACCGGTAGAAAAAGGTGCCTACCGGATCGAAATGCATATTAAATTGAAAGGGAAATATGTCCCATGGATTTATTCAAATCCGATATATATCTATTAATATTTATTGCCTGACGCGGTTATATTATGAAATTAAAATTATTCTCGCTTGGATTGTTTGCGTTGATATTTTGTGGAAACGTCACTGCACAAACATTTAAAGCCAGTGCAGCCTTAAGGGTTATAACTCCAGAGAATTTAATCCCTATATCCGGTGGAATGGGAACACCTGTAATACCAACAGGCAAAAAGGGTGATCTTTTTGTCCGTGCTTTTGTATTAGAAAAGGGCCAAACAAGAATAGCCATTGTAAGTGTTGATAATCTTGGATGGCCTGCCTATCTGGGCGACCGGTCGCGCAAGTTGATCAAAGGCATAGCTCCTGAAAATGTGCTGATTGGTGCCACTCATGCCCATAGTGCTCCGGATGCTTATGGTTTTCCGGATGAAAAGGGAAATACTGGTGCTGATCTTAAATATCTCGACTGGTGCGTAATCCAGATCGCTGATGCTGTTAACGAAGCTGTAGCCAAACTTGAACCTGCCTCTCTTAAAACGGCTGTTGGTGAGGCGAAAGGAAAGATCGCCTTCAACTATTATGCAGATAAATTGTATGATCCGCGTTGCGGAATTATTCAGGCAATAGCCACTTCAGGAGCAAACAAAGGAAAACCGATTGTCACCCTTGTCAATTATGCCATTCATCCTGAAATACTGGGTACCGACCGTAAATTAATCAGCCCCGATTTATGCGGTCCGCTTTATGACCGGATTGAATCAAAAGTCGGTGGTATCGCAATTTTTATGAATAGTGCCCAGGGTGGAATGGTTACTGCCGACACCAGGCGGGAGAATGGCAAAGAGGCGAACGACTGGGATGAGTGTATTCGAATTGGTAACCTGCTGGCTGATGAAGCTTTACGGATTATTGAACCAGCTCCTGTTCAGGAAAATCCTGAAATTTATTGTGCTTCGAGAATGATCCGCCTTCCTATTGATTCAGAGATTATGCGGTTTGTGTTTAAAAATTCACCTCTCGCGGCTGAAGCGGGTAAAAATAATGATTTCTCTAATGTATCAACACGCCTGAACCTTCTGAATATCGGGAAAGCCCAGGTAATAACCATTCCCGGGGAAGCTTTGCCCAATATCGGGTTCTATTTAAAAAGGAAAATGAAAAGCGATCAACCCTTTCTTTTCGGCCTTACAAACGATGCATTTGGTTATATTTTGACGAAAGAAGATTTTGGGGGATTCGAGCGTTATAACTACATCAGCCGAACATCACTCGGCGAAATGACCGGTAGTATTTATGAGGAAGAGGCACTGAAGTTGATCCATAAAAGCCCGGCTCCTGCGAAGTAATTGTAGCGATAAATCAAGCATTTAATGAAAAGTAAACGAGAAACAATGGCAATCAAAACAATTCCAACGCTAAAAATAGGTGATCTGGAAATTAATCCTCCAATCATTCAGGGAGGGATGGGTGTAAGAGTATCAGGCTCAAGCCTGGCATCGGCGGTTGCCAATGAGGGCTGTGCGGGTATTATTGCCAGTGTTGGCTTAGGTGCTTTTGAGGATGCATCGGCCTCGAAATTTGTTGAGGTAAATAACGATGCATTAAGGTCACAAATAAGAAAAGCAAGGTCGCTTTCCACGGGAATAATCGGTGTGAATGTGATGGTCGTGCTTTCGAACTACGAGGAACTGGTAAAGATTTGTGTGGAAGAAAAAGTTGATATGATCATTTGCGGATCGGGTCTTCCATTAGATCTGCCAAAACAAACCTCAGGTTCAAATATTAAATTAATTCCTATAGTTTCGTCAGCAAGAGCTTTAAATATCATTTACCGGAAGTGGAAACAAAACTATAACCGTGTTCCGGATGCAGTAATCCTCGAAGGTCCGATGGCTGGCGGGCACCTTGGGTTCTCTCACGACGACCTGATCAATGGAAAAACGCGTACGCTTGAGGAACTGGTGAAAGAATTGGTGGATTTCGTGGCCACACTTGAAGAAACCATTCCGGTTATTGCCGCGGGCGGCATATTTGACGGGGGTGATATTGCTAAATTTTTGAAGATTGGAGCATCGGGCGTTCAAATGGCAACCCGGTTTGTTTGTACTACCGAATGCGATGTTCACGATGATTTTAAGCAGGCTTACATTTCTGCAACCAAGGATGATATTGTCATTATCAATAGTCCTGTTGGATTGCCAGGCAGGGTTATCAGGAGTGAGTTTACCGAAAGAGCCATGAAAGGCGAGACAATACCGTTTAAATGTCCCCATCATTGTTTAAGATCATGCAATCCGCGTACAGCACCTTATTGTATAGCCAAGGTATTGGCAGATGCTTCAAAAGGCAGGTTGCTCAACTCGTTTGTATTTGCCGGATCCAATGCATACAGGTGTACCGAAATTGTATCGGTAAAAACACTCATCGATCAGTTGAAGGAGGAGCTAAGTAATTCATTGTAACATTTTCAGCAAGTTCAATATTTAATACAGGCTATATTCGCTCTTTTGGAGTTATTTCAGATATTTCTCAAAAAAATCGTTCATCTTCAACTGACTAAAATCATTTACCCGCTTTACTATGTCCATGGTATGAGGCCACAATGGTACACGGTAATAAGCATTTGGAACACCCAGACTGTCGAGCCGTGCTTTTAACAGATCGGACTGGCTGATTGGAACAAGTTCATCAGATGTTCCGTGAAGGATCATCGTGGGAGGATCATTTTTATCCAAATAATTTATGGGAGAGGCTTCTCTGTAAAGCTCCGGTGCCTCTTCAAAGGAATGCGCAATAAAAGAGGTTACCAACGGTTGGGTTCTGGCATATTCGGTTGTCAGGTCAACAGGGCCGTATATGTCAACAACTGCTTTTATCCTATGATTGTTTTCAGGAACTTCTGTAGTGTCACCGTTTACCGCAGATTTTTTCCACCCATAAGATGCCAGAAGAGCCAGGTGCGCTCCTGCAGAGCCTCCGATCAGGGCAATCCGATCGGGATCATAACCATATTTTTCGCCATTGCTGTAAAACCAACGGACAGCATCGGTAATATCTTCAGCACAGGCAGGATAAGGCGCATCTTCAAGCAGCCGGTATGAAACCGTAGCTGTAATATACCCCCTTTTCGCAAAGTCGACCAGGTATATCAGATAATCCGATCGGTTGCCACCCTTCCATCCGCCTCCGTGAATAAAAACCAATAATGGCGCAGGTTTTCTGATGTTTTTGGGAATATAGATATCTAATTGAAGTGATTTCCCATCAATTCTTTTATATTCAATGTTTTTAATTTCTTCAATATCTTCAGGAATATCAGGGGTTTTATTTACCAGCTCCTCCAGGCCAATCCCGATTGCCAGATAAGCAGGAGCCACAAAATGATAACCCAGCGGAGGTTTATTCGGATTTAATGCCGACCAAATCCGGGGCGTGACCATCAGGAGGCAGCCGAAAATAACGATGATCAGCAGACCCCAGAGACCGCGTTTTAAAAGTTTAGATTTCATAAGTTTATATATCAGTGTTCCATTTTCTTTAATTCAGTCAGCATTTCTTTTAGATTTCTATGCAACACAGGTGCAGTTTCGGGACCTAATGAATTCTTTTCGCCGTAAGGAGCTCCCTCTTTTTTGTAAGTATAAGGGGCCTTAACATCCCACTGACTTTTGGGTATGATATAGCCAATTTCATCGTTGGCAAGACAAAAAATAAATTTGTATTTCCCGGCCATCATCTCCCTGACTGATGGCACTTCAACGGGCTCGATTTTAAAATCCCGGCCTTCAGGTGCTTCTACTCCTCCGTTAATAATTTCGGGATAAGCCTCCCCCGGAATGGTGGCAAACGAAAGCGGCCCAATCTTGAAAACTGAAAGCTCTGAGCGCATTTTCATCCAGCCTGAAGTCCCCCGATCTAAAATGCCAAGAGCTGTTCCCAGTTTAAACATCGTATTGTTAATGGGTAAAGAAAGAGTTCGTACAATGAGCGAAATACATGCGGAATCAACCTCTTCGACCGGGTTATCCATAGAATTCAGCGCAAGCAGCGCCAATTGTTTCCCTTGTGCTGCTGCCTTTTCAAAAGTCGGTTCCTTAAATTCCTGACCTGTAAAAGGGTCTGTAACTGTCAGACTTGGATGGGTAGTCATTAAGCCGCCGATTGCCCCATTAATATAAACTGCAACGCCTCCATTGCCTGGCTTAACCAGACTATCGCCTTTGAAAACCCCCTTTTCAACTCCTTCACGAACGTAATGAGGGAAATCTGAAGTAACGAGCAAATTGTTACTCCATAAGGTTTCCGCGTGATCAGCCCAGGCAATCAATGATCCAAGGATGTTGCCATTTTCTTTGTCGATAGCTTTAATGATTCTCAGACCGGAATCAAAGACTTCCGGTTTTCTGGTATCCTTGACCAATGGAATGGCTCCGGTCAGATCCTCAGATATTGATAAACGTGCCGGACGAATATTCTTTACTGCCGTAACAACAGACTTAGCAATCTGATTTTTCACATATTCCATATATTCCTTATTGATACCGCTTTTAAAAGGAGTTCTACCCCAGAGGCCCAATAAGTCAGGACCTTCGTGTGTATGTGTTGAGGAAATAATCGTATAGGTAACTCCTGCTTCAGTAGGAATCCGTTTCCTGGCATCAATTATATCATCGTTCATAAAACCGATAGCATCGAGCACAACAATGGCCAGACGTGTTTTACCGTCGTCTATCACCATGGTTCTGGCCCAGAGATCATCATGTATCCCATTGGCTGCCCTGCTGTTGCTAAAACCTGCAATCCAAACCGGATCAAAAACACCATTGCCGTTGCCGTCAGTAAAAGTATCGCCGTCTTTTGGGTTATACTCTGCATCCCCGTTTTTATCAATCCAGCGATCGGGGACTTCAGGTGTAATCGGAATAGCGGCAAATCCCGCATTTAATGCTGCAGGATTTCCATTGACAATCTTTAAATCTGCTTTGTATCCGGGATGGCGGTCCTTCAGGTTTGAACAGGTCCAAAAAAATAATCCAATGATTAATACGAGGAATAATAACCCAAGTCCCTTAAATACAGGTTTTATAAGTTTCATATGATTTATTTTTTATAATGTACTTCACGTTCAACATCTTCATTATCTATTGGTTGGCCTTGTTCAATTTTGCGCCAGTCGATGGTGCGATTATATTTTTTCATCGCTTTTTCTGCATCAAATATCCGTGAATCATGCAATTCCATGGTATATGAAGTATAATCGGGCAGAGGAGTGAAGAAATCCTGTAACAACGAAGCTGTAACATCAAACTGGTTTACATAAGGTACATTTAGAATGTTGTATATTGTTTTCAGGATAGATCCGAAATTCGCATGGGTATGAGATACATATCCTTTTTTTACATAAGGACCGGCCATCATTAATACAGAGCGGTGTGCGTCGATATGATCCACTCCTCCCTGGGGATCATCTTCTGTTATGATGACCAGCATATTTTTCCAATATTTTGTTCGTGACAGAAAATGTAAAATCCGGCATAATTATGACTGGTTCTGCCGAACAATGCTTTTTGCATGGGAACCATTACTCCGTGGGCCGCACCGGTATTCGTATCGAACCATTCTTCGCGGACATGCGCTGTTTCATTTGCTTCTCCAAAGTTGTAAAAGGATACTTTCTGCCTGTCGAGGGCCTCCCAAAGACCGCCAATTTCCGCGTAATCTTCAGGGTCAATACTTCCGGTTGTACCCGGGAAGCGCCGTCCGGGAGCCTTTGAAAAAAGACTGGCAGTTTTTGTGACGCTGGAGTTTGTTTCTACCCATTCGTTTGGTATCACACCCATCATCCAATGATGGCCATGGATTGATGCATCACTATCGCAGTAATAATTATCTGAAAATGAGAACTGTTTGGCTACTTTATGATGATTGGGACTAATTCTTAGGTTTGGGAATTTCTTTTTTAGTGAATCAGGCAAGGTGTATTCGTTATTTACACCAAAACGGGCAAGGGTGCTGTCTCCTGCGGCATTTTTGAACTGACCAAAAATCTCATCATAGGTTCGGTTCTCTTTGGTGATATATACAATATATTTTATGGGAGAGTTCCGCAAGCCAGGCAATGCAGGTAAAGGATTTTTTCCATCATCTGTCACGCTTAAACTTTTAAAAGTATTGTTAATTGATTGTTTCGTATAAGTTGCCAATTGATCTGCATCAGGCATGATTACTTTTTGGAAACTACCCAATTGTATATCACCAACATAATATCCTTGAATAGGGGAAACAAAACCATTACCGCCATTAGGGCCTGCACCAAGCCCCCTGCAGGAAATAATATACATTTCCCTTTCATCTTTGGACAATTTAACCCGTGTAGGCCCCCAGCCAGTTGGAATTAATCCGATAGTTTTTCCGGACTGAACATCAATTACTGCAACAGCATTAAATCCTAATAATGCAGCATAAAGCGTTTTTTCATCTTTGCTTAGTGTTAAGCCAAAAGGAAGCAATCCGCGATATTTGTCAATTCGCTTATCAACCAAAATCGGAATATGACCGATGATCTTATGATTTTTGTAGTCGATGATTGAAATATTGTCATTCGTCGCATTCGACACATAAGCAAATTGTTCTCCAACTGCTATCGAATTAGGGCTGGCGCCCCCCACCACTTCTGCATCTTCAATCATATGCCCGATTTGATGGCCTGTTTTGAATTTATCCATTACCTCATTAGTCTGCAAATCGATGGTAAACACGCTCATCGCGTCAGGATGCAGAGGACTGCCAACGCCGGGAATTTTACGTCCTTCAACCACAGTACCATTGATCGACTCACTGGTATTATCTCCGTAAGGATGGTGAGAAATCAATATGGAATCGTAATTGGAAGGAGTAGCTCCCGTGATTAACGGATATTCATACATGCCTACATTCGCAACAAATGCTGTTTTTCTGTCCGGGCTAAGGGTTAAACCAAAAGGCAGTCTGCCGACTCTGATCGATGCTGTAATTCTATTTGTGGCTAAGTTGATGCGTACCATCCTGAAATTGCCTCTGTCTAATACAAGCAACTCATTGTCCGGTTCATTTAGAACCAGGTCTGAAGTAAAACTGTCATTATATTCAGTGCCATCAACCGGACCATTTAATGAAATAGAATCGAGACGAGTTAAACTTTCGATGTCGTATTTTATTATCGCACCATTATCTCCACCACTTAAGTAAACTGTTTTTGAATCTTTTGAAAGGGCAACCCCAAGATAAGATCCCTTGGATAAAGGAGACTTAATCTTATTATCGTAGCTGGGGACCCTGATTGAACCTAATGACTGGATATCAATAATGGTAAAGACCCCATCATGGAGGGTCACTGCTTTTTTGCCATCGGGTGAAATTGCCAATCCGAACGGGTCATCCGTTATTCGAATCAAATTACCAGCCGGTGTTGCAAATCGTCCGCTGGGCAAAATTGCAGTACCTGTACTATTTATTTCCGTAAATTTATTTTCTGCAGGAACAGTCAAGATTTCAACTTTATTTTGGGAAAATCCAAATTTACAAATAGTTGCAAAAATGAAAATGAGTGTAAAGCGCGAAAATCGAATCATAGCTTATTCATTTGAAAACAAATTAATAACAAATATCTGTTTCTTTTGATCATTTTTTCCTTCAACCGGAACTAAACGATTGAAAGCAATTGTTGTTCCATCATTTGACCAAACAAGGTTTGATGGAACTTCGTCTGTTCTTTCTGTTAGTCTTTTATATCTTTTCGCAAAAGGGCGATCAGATATTTCACAAATTACAATACTGTTATCCCAAATGTAGGCAATAGATTTATTTTCATTGCTCCATCTGGCAGCGGATTGAACATCAGAATTATGCACCGTAATCTGGATCGGATCTCCACCTAGCGGGGAAATCAAAAAGATTTGCCGGATGCCATTCTTATCTTTAGATAGATAGGCTATTCGACTACCGTCCGGAGAGGAGCGAACGACTCCGCCGCATCCGGGATATTTGGTGTTTGCCGTAAAGGTCAATCTTCTTTGCACGGTTCCTTTGGGTGGCATCGGAAAAGAACTCTGAGTTCCTTCGAGCGGGCTAAATTCTCCGGGAATATTGATCGAATCGGGAATGTCGACAACAAAAAGTTCGTCAACCGGCTGGCCATCCTTATCGCGTACCTTACCAAGGAAAGCTCTGGCAACCTGCATGGTACCATCAGTTTTATTATAGCCGCCTGTTCCAATCCAACTGTCGGAAGCAGCATTGCTGATTTCATCACTTCCGGGTTCAGGATCGGGAACCACCCTGACAACCACCGCACTATACCAGGTCCCGTCGACATTCTCACCAGCCTCATCTTTGTCGGTCGCGACCGGATGTTGCTGATTTGATACAGCAATTGTCCTCAGGTTCCATTTGATGCCGGTTGAGTCTTCCAATTTCTTCATGATGGCATCATTGTAAGTATATCCAATCCATTTGCCATCGCGGCTCCATTCGTGCCGGTGGGTTCCCCCCCTCAATGCGCCGGGTGTATATGGGAATGTCACATCCCTTGAATCCATATTTATAGGAACATTTGGTTGGTTGTCTCTAACAATCACGCCTGTACGACGCCATTGCTGGTAAGGATTCTTTTCGGTACAAACCGGTAATCCATGAATAAAAATCACCTTGTTTTCTATCGGATGATAACTGGCAGCCCCTGCTCCGGGTCCATAATCATGGTTATCCTGAATTTCAAAAAGAACTTCGGTTTCCCCGGTTTTGATGTTTACCCTTTCTATGGAAGGACTCGCTCCAATTCCGCCGGTACTGGTTCGTGTATCATAAACCAACCATTTTCCGTCAGGAGAAAAATTGTCGTTATTGTCGAGATCATGGTGCTTCGAAGTATCATGCGTCACCTGAATTTCTTTGAGAAAAGATTCAGGGGTGAAACACGATCCTAAAATTAGTATTCCTGCTATAATCAATTTGTGCTTCATGTGTTTATATCGATTTCCCATTTATAAATCTGATTTTACTTTGAAATCATCCAGATAAAACTCAGCTATTGAAACGGGTTCGTCGGCTCCGGTCAGAGGTGGTGCCGGGTCCTGGTTTGGGGTCAGGCGGTTTGGCTGATCACGATACGGACCGGTTCTGAAAGAAATTCTTTCAACAGATTGCACTGCCTCAGCGAGCTTGGCATTTTTCAAAAGCTGCGTTCCATTTACTGAGAGTCTGAAAGAACCAAACGGCTGTGCATCAATGCTTATTTTCAGGTCGTACCAACTACCTGGTTTATATGATTGTATAACTACTTCTTCGCTGCCGTCGACTGCCTTGATTTTTCCATCGGCGTCGAACCTGATCCGCACCGGACGATTTCCATAACGATCGGTTACATCGATTTCCAGTAATCCGCTTTCTGCTTGTTTAGGGAAAACCTTAACCTCAATTACTGCTTTCTTTGATTCTTTAAAAACACGGATAGCCCTGGCATAATCATACGGGTCCTTATCTTGTAAAAGAAGGCTTTTGTTCTTTGCGGCAGGGAATTCAGCCACTTCAACAGGGCACCACTTCGGACTGTATATATTCCAATCGGTAACGGCTCCTCCTGTTTCCAATTGATCGAAATTGTCATCTACATTGCCTTCAACCCTGTAACGAATTGGGAGAGGGACTCTGCTCACCCAAATATCTTCTTTATTCATGCTGTAGGTGAGCCACATATCATTTCCCGGCGGGTTCCCGTTTCCTTCAACAATTCCCCGGGTGTAACATGGTCCGAAATCTTTCCAGCGTCCCATAAAACGGCGGGGAGGCACTTCCCCCTGAAGCAGCAGCATATTGTCATAAATAATGCCATCATCGCTGGATATCACAATCAACGGGTATCGATATTCGTCCAGTTCGATAGGATTGTAACAAATGGCAAAACGGCCGTCTTCAGTTGCCTGCCCCCACATTTTACCTCCGGCCATAATCAGTGTAGGCGATTTTACCGGTTTACTAAAATTTACTCCATCATCGGATATTGCGCATAGTGAACGTTTCCATAAACCGGTTACTTTACCATCTTTCCGATGGTAATAATTAAATGCGCTCCCTGCTTCGGTAATAGAATAAAATCCGTCCAAACCATGATCCTCATCCCACCACTGCATTGTTTTTAGCTTATCAGCAAGCAAAGCATTACAAGCATCTACAAATCCTTTGTCATCTGATTTTGTATAGAACGGATAACTGGTATTGCTTTCATCCCATTTAGTATGGCTACTGTATCGAATAAAATAGATAGGACCGTAAGTTCCGTTGCTATAAGCCTCGCGCACCACACGTCCGATCCCTCCTTCAAGGAAAGGATCTTCAGCATGCCCGTAAAATGCCAGAACCAGCAACCTTCCTTTCGGGGCAATGTAAAAACCCATTCTCTGGTGCATCATGTAT
>Ga0163199_1001341_pt1 | contig 15396 bp, 12 predicted proteins | sample PL_2010_150m_FD_113537 | JGI IMG/M metagenome (GOLD analysis project Ga0163199, IMG submission 113537) | Freshwater microbial communities from Powell Lake, British Columbia, Canada to study Microbial Dark Matter (Phase II) - PL_2010_150m | ecosystem: Environmental > Aquatic > Freshwater > Lake ... | reverse complement strand
CTTCAATGGCTATTGTTGGTAACGGCTGCGGATTTTCAAAATCAGTTATCGTTTCGCCGATTGAGATGTCGTCTATTCCGGCGATGGCCACAATATCACCCGGAATAGCCGCTTCAGATTCCACGCGCGACAAACCGTCGAAGGTCATTACCGAACTTAAAACACCTTTTTTGAGATTCCCGTTGCGGTTTATATGTCCGATTTCCATTCCCTTTTTGAGCACGCCGGAATACAAGCGCCCTATGGCGATTTTTCCTTTGTAATTGTCGTAGGCGAGATTCACGGTAAGCATTTGCAAAGGAGCATCCGGATTAACTTTCGGCTCGGGAATATTTTTTACTATCGATTCGAAAAGAGGCTGGATATCGGTCATTGTGGTAATGTCGTGCTCGTATCCCGCTTTTCCGGCGATTCCCGACGAATAAATAATCGGGAAATCGGCCTGTTCATCCGACGCGCCGAGTTCCATAAAAAGGTCAAAGGTGTGGTCGAGAGCCCAAACAGGACGCGCTCCCGGCTTGTCTATTTTATTTATAACAACGATAACTTTGTGACCTGCCTTAATGGCATTTTTGAGAACGAATTTCGTCTGCGGCATCGGACCTTCTTTGGCGTCTATCAAAAGCAGAACGCCGTCAACCATACGCATAATGCGTTCCACTTCACCGCCGAAATCGGCATGGCCGGGAGTGTCTACGATATTTATTTTTATGTCCTTGTATATAATGGAAGCGTTTTTCGAAAAAATCGTAATACCCCGCTCGCGCTCGAGCTCGTTCGAGTCCATGATGAGTTCGTTGAATTCGGTCTTTCCCGCCCCGGCGGAATCCTGCCCGGAATTATGCTTGCCGCGCGTCGAAAAATTCTCCGATTGCTTCAGGAGTGCGTCAACAAGCGTCGTCTTTCCATGATCGACGTGAGCTATGATAGCGATATTTCTTATTTTTATGTTCATATGTTTTGCCATGCTTGCCCGCCCGAAGCTTTAGCGAAGGAGGGGTCTACGTGCGCTATTATTGCTATGTTTCTTATTTTCATATGATTATTATCTGTTTTCGCATTTATAAAGATTGAGCGAAACCAGATAAAAAATGCCCGGCTAAGGGCTTACTTAATGGTTCGATACTACTCACCATAAAGTGAACAAAGAATAACACAAGAAGTGAAATGTTTCAACTGTAAGTTGTCTTTTTACCGGCTGGAACGGCGAAAAGCCGGCCTTGTCGATGAACCGTGCCCGAATCCCGACTTTCCGCGGAATGACGGCTTAGGACCAAATCCCGGTTTTGTACGAAATCCCGGACGAGAAGAAAAACCTCCGCGGGGCGCGCTTCTGTGTCCGAATGAACGTTCCGGTCTGTCCGGCGAAATGCCTGCGCGGGCAGGCGGAAGTTCGGGAAGCGATTTAAGAGGCAATGTGGCGCGCATAAGGCGTTCAATGGAGCGCACGTCCCCTCTTTGGTCAGGCGTAGCGAAAGAGATAGCGTGTCCGGCTGCTCCGGCGCGCGCCGTACGTCCGATGCGGTGTATGTAATCTTCGGCGTTCTGCGGAAGGTCATAGTTCAATACGAGCTCGATTCCTTTCACGTCGATTCCACGCGCTGCAATATCGGTCGCCACGAGAATGCGATATTTTCCGTTCCTGAACCCATCGAGAGCTTCTCTGCGCTGGTTAAGCGATTTGTTAGAGTGAAGTTCCGTAACGGTATGTCCGAGAGCGCGGACGCCGGAAGCAATTCTTTTCGCGCCGTGTTTAGTGCGAGAAAAAACAAGCACAGAACCGCGGTATTCGTAAAGAAGTTTTTCGAGAAGGCGCGACTTGTCCATTTTCGATATAAAGAAAAGTTCTTGCGTTACTTTTTCGACTGCCGTTCCGGACGGCGCAATTTCTATCCGCAGAGGCAGTTTCATGTAAGAATTGGCGAGTCTCACGATATCCTGGGGCATTGTCGCCGAAAAAAGCATCGTCTGACGTTCGTGCGGCACTTCAACAAGGATGCGCTTAAGTTGCGGAGCAAATCCCATATCAAGCATCCGGTCGGCTTCATCAAGCACAAGAATATTTACTTTTTTTAGAGACAATGTTTTGTGTTCAAGGTGATCGATTATTCTTCCCGGAGTTCCAATGACAATCGTCGGATTACCGCGGAGCGCCGCGAGTTGGCGATACATCGGTTCTCCGCCGATAAGCAACACTGTTCGCACGCCAAGCGGCGTGCCGATTTTTTGCAGCGTTTCTTTTACCTGAAGCGCGAGTTCGCGCGTAGGCAAGACGATAAGACCTTGTTTTCCGTTCAACGCCCCCTGAATCATCGGGACCCCGAACGCAAGTGTCTTTCCCGTTCCCGTCTGGGCAAGGCCTATCAAATCTTTGCCTTCCAGCGCCGGAGGAATCGATTTTCCCTGAATAGGCGTTGGGATTGTGAAATTTAATTTGCCAAGGACAGTGAGGATATTCGGCGCGATGCCGAGACCATAAAAGCTAGAGTTTTCTTGCATATTGTCCATATTCTATCACTAACAAAAGATAAAGTAAAGCCCATACGAATTTCTGTCATTGCGAGCTCCAGCAGGAGCGCGGCAATCTCTATTTTTAAAGAGTGATTTTTAATAACAAGTATGCAATACTGAAACGGATTCTAGGCGTGTATTTTGCTTAGAGGAAATTAGCTGTACATTGAAAATTTTTTGGAGAATGCCACGATGAAATGGTTGACTATAATTTCAGAAAGAATAGTCGGCATTCTTTTTGAAAGAGCAGGAATTAGTGTCGGGGATTCGCCTAAAGATGACATCTGTATAAACGATTCATCTTTTTTCAGCGATCTTTTGTTCAGGGGTTCTCTTGGTTTGGGAGATTCCTACATTGCCGAAAAGTGGGATAGCAATAAAATCGATGAATTGGTATTCAAAATACTATCATCGGGAATTTATCCGGAAATTTCTGACTTTTATGAAATTACAAGAATAATTGCGGGAAAATTCAGCAACCCTCAAAATAGAACGGGCGCAAAAAAGGTAATCGAACAGCATTACGACTTGTCTGCCGGTTTCTTTGCCGCATTTTTAGACCCTTACCTGCAATACACGTGCGGTTTTTTCGACAATACCGAAAGTTTGGACGAAGCACAAATCAAAAAAATGGATTTGGTTTGTCGAAAGCTGAAACTGTCGCGCGGAGCCCGAGTTCTGGACATAGGGTGCGGATGGGGCGGCCTGGCAAGGTTCATGCAAGAAAGATACGGCGCAATACTCACGGGCGTCACTCTTTCAAAAGAACAAGCAGGCTGGATAAAGGAAAGAATGCCGCAAATGGAAATGTGTGTTTGCGATTACAGAGATATGCCAACGATTATGACAAAAAAGTTTGACGCAGTTTCTGCTGTCGGAATCTTTGAACATATAGGACACAGAAATTACTCTGACTTTATGCGCACCGCTAGCATAGTAATGAAAAAAGAGGGGCGCTTTCTTCTGCATACTCTATTCACGCCCTATCCCGCACCGGCCTCTGATCCTTGGCTAAACAAACACATCTTCCCGAACGGCGAGCTGCCTCCGAAAGAGTTTGTTTTGAAGGCGGCAGAAGGATATTTTGACCAATGCGATAGCGACCACTTGGCTTTTCAGGAGCTTACGCCACATTATTTTCCGACTCTTCACGCATGGGACAAAAACCTTGCGAACGCTGTTCGAATGGGTTTGGTGAATATCACAGAACAAGAAAAAAGGAAGTGGCATTTCTATTTTATGTCCTGCGCTGGGGCGATAAGGGCACGGCACATGAAGGTTGGGCAGTTTTTGTTCACGAACAAATAACAATGTGCAATCTCTTCTCATTCCTCTCCAAATAATAAAAAGCTCCGAATTAAAGGGGCTAACCCGAAGGCCGCTATTGTTGTTAAAACAATAAATAAAGCGGCCTTTGTACTTTTTAATAAATTCCTATCCTCAGATAAAATGTTGTATAATGGCCAAAAGGGTCGAATAGAATATAAACCATTAAATAAAAACCAATGAACGAAACCATGAATCAGACAATAAAAAACGTTTTAGGCGGAGTGATCGCGGTAGCGGTTTTGGCGTTCGGATACGCCTCGGTAAGTTATGTAAATTCATACGGAAAGTCGATACAGCCGTCGTCATTCCGAAGTTTCTCCGTAACGGGAAACGGCAAAGCGGTCGGCATCCCCGATATCGCGGAATTCAGCTTTCAGGTAGTCACTGAAGGCGGAAAAGATGTTTCTGCCCTACAGGCGCAAAACACCAACTCGGTTAATAAGGCGATTGCGTTCGTAAAATCCAAAGGAGTTGATGATAAAGACATCAAAACCGAATACTACAATATCAACCCGCGCTACCAGACATACAATTGCGATCCGTTTGCGATACTGCAATCGGGACAGTCGGGAAAAATTCAACCCTGTCCACCGGCTTCTATCGTCGGATACACCGTAACTCAATCGGTTGACGTTAAAATCCGCGCCTTCGAAAAGATCGGTGATATAATGAGCGGTGTTGTCTCGAGCGGAGCAAATCAGGTTGGCGCACTTTCCTTCACTATAGACGACCCGGCAAAAGTCCAGGCCGAAGCGCGCGCCGACGCAATAACGAAAGCGAAAATACAGGCGGAGCAAGTGGCTAAAGCGGGAGGATTCAGATTGGGAAGGCTTCTCGGCATTCAGACAGATTCCGGCTACCGTCCGGTTTATGACTACGGTATGGGCGGAGCAGGAGCTAAAGTAATGTCTGCGGAAATTCCGACGCCGACAATCCAGCCCGGTTCACAAGACGTGAGCGTGTCAGTGACGATGCAATACGAAATAGAATAGCACCTCTTTGTCATTGCGAGCCAAGGGCGAAGTCATCGCTACGCGAGATCTGGCGTAGCCATGACAATCTCATCCAATGTCATCCTGAGCAAGGCGAAGGATCTCAAAGATTCCTCGCTAGCTCGGAATGACACAACGCCAATTATAAAAATGCCGGAACTTCAATAGTCCGGCATTTTGTTTTTTTCACTTTAGCCATTATCCCGGAATTTCATCTTCAACACATTAACTACGCCTCCCAGTGCGAGCATAAAGATTACGAATCGCGCCGCCCAGCCTACTAACGGAATAATCGATATGAAGCTCAAGATAAGAGCCGCAAAAAGGATGTGATACCAGGGAAACTCCGTTTTATTCTTTTTAAGGAAAGTTTCAAGAAGAGATGCCGCCACGAGCACGGCAACGGCTCCCGAAATAATCAGAATCGCCCCGTATACCAGCATTCCCAAAATCGCCGGCACCGCCCCGATAATTGTCATAAATATAATAATCGCAGCGACCGGTACGAGTATCATGAAAGAGAAGCCGCGGAGAAATACTTTCCAGAAATCGGCGTGAGCGCTTTCAATAATCGCGACAATATCCTTCCGGCGGAAATACCAGAGAAGATACGCGATGGCAAGCATCGACAAAAATTTCACTGCCGTTAAAATTCCTAAAATAGCGGCTAAGGCGGCCCATCCGGCTTTATCCTGCCGTGAAGCTTCCGTTTTATGGAAAATTGTCTGACCTATAACAGTAGCACCGCTTTCCATACTCATTTCTGCCGGCGCGGTATATTCCAAGTTGCCCTTAATGACCGCGTGGGGGCCTATGTTAATTTTCTCGGCACGCACGACGAGATTTCCGCCGACAGTGCCGTCAATGCGAACATCTCTGCCGAAAATAGTAAGTGAGCCGTTTTCGACTCCGGCAAAAACAACCGTTCCTCCTGCAATGTATGAATCCAGGATAATATTCGTTCCCGAAATCACGTTTATCTGACCGCCCGCGGCGAGCAGTTCTCCGCTAAACTTTCCGCCGACAGTTACCGTTCCCCCGACAATTCTGATGTCTTCGGCCATGGCACCCAATACGCTGACTGTGCCGCCCGCGGCCATTATATCTTTTTGAATAGCGCTCGAAACTATTACGGTTCCGCCCGCGGCCAAAAGGTCGCCGTTAACCGGATTGACTACGTTGACGATTTTCCCCGCGATATACGCATTTCCCGCGCCGCTCTGCGACTGCGGCGACAAAACGGTGTTCTCCGCAGAAATATAGGCAGCAAAAGAAACCGTAGGCATCAAGGTTAATATAGCTGTAACAATAGTTAGTTTTTTCATAGGTTTATTATACAATATCGGCATGTTAATTTGTAGTTCATCGCCTACCCTTTCATATCAGAACCCATTTCGAAGATAACTTCTGCCGCGATACTGGCCAATTTCAATTGGCACAAGAAGCGACGACGAAAATGTATCGGGATACATTGAGGAGGAGTGACAAAGTGGCGGTTAAAATTGGCCGTATCCCGAAGGGTTCTTGTTATTTATACCGTTCCGCTTTGTTGCGACTCGGTCGGAGTATGTCCTATACACCTTCCTCGCCGCGCCTCGCGGAACGATAAAATCCCTAAGAACGCGGCTTGGAGTTATCTTCGAGATGGGTTCTAAGCTTTATCGAGCCGGCAAACTTCAGTAGGTCGGATTCGAAAGAATTAATAAGCCGTTCTTTCTTTTGATGTTTTTCCTCGGCTGTTTTAATCAATTCTTTTATAAGAGTACCGATTTCAACTCCACTCGCCTTCCATAAGTGATGATAAAGCGTTCCTGGCAAAGTGTTTATTTCGCTGACATAATATTTCCCGCTTTTTCTGTCCAGCAGGAAATCTACCCTCGCGATTCCGGAACAGCCGAACTTTTTGAAAACTTCCACGGATAGCCCCCGAATTTTCTCCGTCAATTCCGTCCCGATTTCAGCCGGAATAACCAATTTCTGTTTTGCATTTCCCAGTTGAGCGCCGCCGTCTTCAAGGTATTTATCTTCGTAAGAAAACAAATCGCTTCCGAAAACCGCTTCTTGTATAAGAGACGCTTTTGGATTTTTTCCATCCATTACGCAACAAGTTATATCGGCGAGATTCTCGACGCCTTTTTCAACCAGCACTTTGTCGTCATACTTCAGCGCAACCTCAATCGCGAATTCGAGTTCTTTTCTGTCTTTTGTTTTGGTGATGCCTATTGAAGAGCCTAGCCGGGCAGGCTTTACGAACATCGGCCAGACCAATTTCTTTTCGGCATTATCGAGAAGCCCGGATTTTTTAGCATCCCATTCGCTTGAGTCGAAATAAATAAAATCAGCAGTCGGAATTCCAAAACGCTCACAAAGAAGTTTTGTCAGCACCTTATCCATCGTAATTGCCGAGGAAGCCACGTCGCAGCCGACATAAGGCACGTTAAAAATCTCGAAAAGTCCCTGAATCGTTCCATCTTCGCCGTTTCTGCCGTGAAACGCCGGAAAGGCAAAGTCAACAATGTATTCTTTGCCTCCGAATCCTTTTTTCTTAAAAACCAGCTTGCCGTTCGATGCTTCAATATCCAAATAAACCTTTCCATATTTTTCCCTCTTCTCTATTCCCCCGCCTGCGCGGACAGGCCCGCTCGTAAAAAACTTGAGCGCGCCCAATTCTTCTGACATAAACCATCGTCCGCCTTTATCGATGTAAACCGGTACGACGGAATGGCCGAGTTTTTTAAGTTCGGAAATAATAAGTTCGCCCGTAATAATGGATACCTCGTGTTCCGGGCTTCTGCTTCCAAAAAATACTCCAATGTTCATTTTAAAAGTAGTTATCCGGCCAGTCGTTCTGGAAAATAACGACGTCGCCAGGCTTCAGTATATCAGCTAAGCGGGCATGCGCTTCTACGGCACTTTCAAAAACAATAGCGTTCTTCATATTAAATCCTGACGATTCAAGCCCCTTCATTATATATTGAGTAACACTGTTTTTAATAAGAATGGCGATATCGGCAAACATTCCCAATCTCCGACCGAGTTCGGTATGCACCCGTTCGGCAGCCGGGCCCATTTCCACAAGGCCCGGGGTTACGTATATCTTCCTCCGTCCTTCAAATTTACTCAAGACCTCCATCGCGGCCAGTGCTCCTGCGGGATTACCGTTGTAGCTGTCGTCGATAACCGTAACGCCGTTTGTTGTTGGTACGGGTTCAAGACGGTGTTTGGATGGTTTTATTTTCCATATGCCCGCTTTTATGTCGGCGATATCCATATTCAAAGCTTGTCCGACAATAATTCCGGCCATCGCCGTTCCGATGGCGTATTCCCCGAGCAAAGAAATATGGAATTCGCCGAGTGACTCGCCGCCCTGTGGTGAGTATATCGAACCATTGCTTTCGGCCACTACTTCGAAATCATATCCGGAACCGTCCTCACTGAAATTTATTCTCTCTATTTTGTATTTGCATAAATCGCTAGTAAGCGCAGTATAAAAAGCAGTTTCTTTTTTTCCAGCGTAGCGCCCATAATTTTTCACTATCAGTTCGTCGTCCGCATTAAGAAAGATTTTGCCGTTTTCCGAAACATTCTCTGCCAATTCGAAAATCGTCTTAACCGTATTTTCCAGCGAACCCATCCTTTCAAGATGCGCCTCGTTAATGCCCGTAATGACGCCCAATTCAGGCCTGACCATTTTGCAAATTTCCTCGATATCGCCCCGTTCGTATTCTCCCATTTCAACTATAAAAATATCCGTGGACCCATCAAGTTTATTCTGAATCAACTCCGCTATTCCGAGGGGCGTATTTATGTTCTCCGGAGTCTTTAAAACCCTGTATTTCTCGTTCAAAACCGCGCCAATAGCCTCTTTCATAGTCGTTTTGCCGTAACTCCCTGCTATCCCGATAACCTTCAAATTCGGGAATTTTTTCATCCTTTCCGTGGCATGAGCCACAATCCGCTTTTTTACAATCGTTTCCGGAAATATTAAAATCAGCGCCGCTATTATAAGAAATATGGGATAGAAAAATAGGCACAGCACAAGGAACATAGCGAAAATAAAAATCGAAAGCAGGTCGCCCTCTATGCCGATGAAAACCACGTAAAAAAGCGATGCCGGAGCGATTAGCAAAAATGCCAAATTGGTCAACGCCAAAAGTTTCGGAGTCCAAACCAATTTCTGCCGCATATCTTTCTTCCGATAAAAGAGCGCTTTTGGAAGCAATCTTAAATATCTTTTGAGATTGTAGTTCTCAAGCTGAAGAAGATAGAGCTGATATGTAATTCTTTTGAGCGGATTCATAATTCTGATAAAAAGCCTGCAAGTGATTTTGAAAATTCTTCTTTCTTGTCAAGAAAAGAAAAATGTCCCGCTCCTTTCAAAATTACAAGTTTGGAATTTTTTATTATGTTTATCATATTATGCGCCCATTTAACCGGTGTGTCTTTATCCTGGGCTCCCCAAATAATCATCGTCGGAATATTGATTCGCTTCATATCTTCGGATAAATCCTCGCCGATAACTTTAAGATAAGTTTCGCGAAGCAACGGTGTTGCTACATAATCCCCTGACCCGATAAGGCGATAAATTGATTTTCTGATTCCGTGAAGCGGCTTCAGTTTAAAAATCGGCCTTAAGGGCTTGGCGATTATTCTTTTCAGCTTATTGGACAGAGTGCGGTCAATAAAGCCGGCGCTGTCAACTAAAATTATTCCGCGCAGAAAGCCCGGCTGTTTTGAGGCAAGCTTTATGGTTACTCTTCCGCCAAAAGAATGTCCGATTATTACGACTTTTTCCAATCCGAGTTTAGTTATGAATCCCGATACTATATCGGAATAGTTCTCCACACCATAAGGCTCGCGCGGAAGCTCCGATTTTCCGAAACCGGGAAGGTCGAGGCAGTATATCGAATTCTCTGCATCGAAATTTTCCAGCGACGAAAACCAAACGGAACTCTCCGACCGCCAGCCATGTAAAAATATAAGTGCCGGGAACTTACCTTCTCGGACGTAATAATTAATCAACAGGCCATTTATAGCGATTTGTTTTTGGGAAAATTTCATTGTGGCAATGCACTAATAATATAGGTTTTTGCTTGATTTTTCACGTTTTTGCACAGTATTGACAAATATTTCAAAATCAAATGTGGTATAATAAAAGCTGTAAATTCAACTGTGCACGGAGGCCTGCCATGATGAACGACGAAATCAAGAGATTGCTCGATAGAGCAATTAACTGCAAGGCCGACAAAGAACTTCGTCAGATGCTTCGAACAATGCTTGAAATCCTGGAAAGAAGAATACAAGCCGATGACGAAAGCAGGGCTTTTCAGGAAAGGACCGCTGAACAGCCATTTGAAGGAGCGAACCCGGTTTTGCGGCATTATCCCCGCCAGAACGGGCTTTAGGGACGCCGCAGCAGCTAACCATGCCGCGCGACGTCCCTTTGCTTTTTACATATCTTTAAAAAATCCTTGATTTATAAATAAACTATTTTTTCAAAGTCCGATTTGCTATAATAAACACATATCCAATGAACAGAAAAGAATTGATATTAATCGTCTTGGTAGCGGCCGTTATCGCCTCGGCGTGGATTATCTATGGGAAAAATATTTCAGGTAATCCGCAGGGCGTTACGCTTCAGCAAGAACAAAAATCAGCCACAGTGGCTACTGCGCAAGCCGGCGGATTTTTCATAGATAAAACTTACGTCGTTATTGTCACTTATACCGATAACGGCTTCTCTCCTTCCGAGGTTACGATACCGAAAGGAGGCGCGGTTATTTTCAGAAATTACTCATCCGGAAAACTCCGCGTGGCTTCCAATCCGCATCCGGCACATAACGGATATCCGACCACCAACGGTTGCGTCGGGAGCACCTTTGATTCCTGCGATAATATTCCTTCAAAAGTTTCCTGGTCATTCGTTTTTGACTCGCCTGGAACCTGGGGCTACCACGACCATCTGAATCCCGACAAAGGCGGAATAATCGTAGTGCAATAAAAAGAAAGGGCCGGTGCGCGTGGCGACCAGCCCTTGGTTTCTTCCCCTTTCTCCGGAGGGGCTTTTGGAATTAGTACGGCAGGAATCCGGTTGCCGAACCATAAGACGGATTCGGTTCGTTCGTTCTGTTCAAGAGGCATCTTACCCGTCCCTCAAACGAGTTGAATCCCGGAATTTTCGGAATCCCCCCTTTGTGGTCTTCGTTGCCGGGGCAGTTTATACCGAGTTCAGTTTGGTCGCCGGTCAGCCGTTCGCCGTGCGATACAAGACAAGCGGCGGCAAGATAAACGTCCAAACCAAACTCTTTCTCGCCGTAATTCGACCTGACTTCTTCCGCCGACGCCTGCCGATGCAGAAAACCAAGCTGGGCCGGGAAAAACCAGAAATCTCCTTCCTGGGCCTCTCCCAATTGCCTTAGGGCGTTTTTCGTACGTTCCAACTGCTGCGGCTTTTCGTAAATCAGCGCTTGCCGTTCCCGAAGAATCACGCCGCGCGCGGAAAGCATGAAGTCCACGGCCTCTTCGTATGCCTTGAACAGGCCGAGTTTCGGAGCTACAAACCAATTCTCCGCCGGACGCCGAATCGCATATGGCAGAAGCCGCATAACGCCGCTGGCGTCAAGCCGCCCATTGAGCAACTTTTCGAAATGCTGGATTTGCTTTTCCGGGCTGACGGGAACATACCTCTTCGGATACCGCAACCTCAAATCTATCTGCATCTGCATCTCCTAAAATATAATGGGTTTGGGAATTGCGGTTTTTGCCGCTTGCCGGCTTAATCGTGTTACGTTTTTGTCTCTGCGGTTGCCGATTCCGAATTGTCGTTTTTATCGATGTGGAAAATTTCTGATACGGCGTTAGGACTATTGAAAACGACTATGTAGTCGTCGTAGCCATGTGCCACCATGCCTCTTTCCCGTATCGCATTCTTGATGATGCTTGACGCTACATCAATTTCGATTCCCCTCAAGGCCAGAAATGAACAAACATCGCCGTGGTACGTTGCAAAAGCTTCATAACGCACAGCAATAACGATTTTCCCGGCGAATGGCGAATTGGATTTGACGGCGTCGAATTCGGGATAACTTCTTATCCGAAACAATTCTTTCGCCCAACCATATTCGCTATTCGGCCAACCAAAGTCAGCCCCAGGACAAGATTCTCCGCCTTTTACCGCGTTTCCTGCGTCCATGCTAATTCCTTTTCTCAAATTGTTAAACTGCTGGTATTTTATTTTGGATCCTGGATCCCAAAACAAAACGAGCTCATCGAGAGCTCGTTTTTGATATCGTGTTGGCTTCTTTTCCTTTACAATAGCAAAAATGAACTCTCGAGAGAGTTTCTAAAGAAAAAGAAACTAAAATACTTGGATTGGCTTATTCGCATATTGCGTATATATTACACAGCCGTTTTAAACTGTCAACCCCCACACCAAAATGCTTGCAGTTTGGTGTGGGGGTCAATAGGCGCGCAGTTATTGCGGCACCGTTTCGTGAATGTCGAAGTTCGTGACCTCCAAAGTTGTCTGGAAATCGGCTTGCGCCTGTATCACGCCGTTGCCCGCGCCGAGACAATGAATTGTATAGGTGGTGGTATTGTCAGGCCTGACTATCTTCGAGCCGCTCGGCAGAATGGCGTTGCCTATATTGTTGTCTATCCAGCAGGAAACCGACTTGGTGCAGTTCCATGAAAGAGTTGATTGCTGGGGAGGAATTATTCTTGAAGGAGACGCGGAGAAGGTACAGACGGGCAGTTCAAAAACTACGATATTCACTCCCGAAGAGCAGCTGCCTCCGGTGTTGCTGCAGGTCAATTGATAGGCGGTTGTGGTGTTTGGAGAAACGGAGGTTGAGCCGCCGTTGGCGTTTACTCCGCCGCCGTTTATTGAACAGGAATTGGCACTGGATGCAGTCCAATTGAGAGTGGCGGGAGTTCCTTGCTGAACTACCTGGCAGGCATTGGTTGCAAGGTTGCAGTTCGGAGGCGGAGGCAGATATGTACAGGAGCCAAGGCTCCCATTGCAATTTGTGGCATTCGGGTCAGTGCATCTTCCTTGCAGGTAGACGCCGCAATCGGCAAGGGATGGCGAGATACAAGCTGTTGCTGCGGCAGCGCTTTGAGTGCTGCAGTTGGTTGAGGTTACTGCAGAGCATGCCGTCAAGGCCGCGGTAGCTGAAGAGCAGGCGGCTGTAGCCGAAGCAGCTTCGGCTGCATTGGAAGCATTGCAATCCGACGTCTGTTGCTGAAGAGACGCTATGACTGCATTACATCCAGGTACGATTGGGTTTGTCGAATTGCCCGTGGAGCAGGAATTGATTACGGGGTTATTCGAGCAAATGCCTCCGTTGCAGCCGCTTGACGCTGCGCAATTACCGGAACTATTGACAGTCATTCCCGCAGGAACGCTGAGCTGGACACCAGCTATGTTCTGGCAAACGTCAATTGGCGGGAGGCCAGTAACGCAATTGCCGGAACTGTTAACAACCATTCCACTCGGAACGCTTGTCTGGACTCCTGCAATATTCGGGCAGGCGTCGACAGGGCCCGAATTGCATGTAAAGCTCTGCCCGGTTGCGGCGAGACCGCAGCCGGTCGCGTTGCAGGCATGCACCCACCAGTTGTAGGAGTCATTCGGTACTGTCGCGCCAGTTAAACTTGTCCCGTTCATATTGCCACAGACATCGAATTGATTTTGGGCACCGTCACAAAGCCCGTTCCAGCCGTTTTTGGTGGTATTGTCCACACGGAGCGCGTAACTTGTCGCCCCGGGCACGGCGTTCCAGGACACGGTTCCTGAATTCCCAGGAACCGGGCACGAAGCCGAAAGTCCGGTCGGAGCGGCGGGGGCAGATCCGACTGTCACGTTTGCAGTACAGGTGCCGGTTCCGCCGGTGCCGGTGACGGTCATCGTGTACGCCGTGCTTGTGGTCGGAGAAACTGTTTTTGTTCCGCTTGGAACAGCCGCATTACCCACGCCCTGGTCAATCGAAGCCGAAGTGGTATTGTTTGTTGTCCAGGATAAAACAGTCGAACTGCCGTTTGTGATTGGATTTGGTGTCGCGGAGATGGAACAGCTCGGAGCAGGTGGAGAAAGAAGAGGCGACCAGGTCCAGTTTCCGACACCGAGGTTATTGGCTGCTTCCACATTGCCGAAAATGCCAGGCGGAGGATTGGCGGCGTTTATAACCGTTCCAATAGTTATGGCTGCCACCTGCTGACCGAGTTGCACCGTTGAAAGTGCGCTGGCAGCTGATATTGCGCTACCACCTAAAGTGCCCGTGAATCCTGCTGATTCTGTAAGTATAGAGCCTAAGCCGAAGTCACCGAAACCACTAGCAATTCCAACGACTGTAATCACAAAACCGGCAAGGCTGAAAAACCATCCCCTGCCAGATTGCTCGTCATGATAATAAGCGACACCGACACGGGCGTCGTCGGAATGCCCGAAAGTGACGCAATCCACCCAGGCCCGACTTTTCCAGAATCCGTCACTTGAACCGGAAGTACAGGCTGGTTTTGATACGTCGGCTATCGCACTATCGCGCGGAACCTCCTCGATTTTAGTGGCAGGTTCTGAATCGTGACTTAGCTGAATCATGGTCGGATGCGAAATCCCCAATGAAGCCCCGTCACTAAAAATACAGCCGTATTCGGGGTCGCATTGCTTTATGCGACCGCCGAAATCGGTTTGCCATGTAATCCAGTACGTTTTTCCGTTGAGATATATCGAATCCCCGGGTATATAACCCGTCCAGTTGCCATTGGACACATTACTTACTTGGCCATATCTTTGGAACCTTATCCCGTAAACTTCAACGGTACCGTTAGCCGTCGTCGTTTTTTTGACACTGATAGCATTCCCTGGGATATCTTCGATTGTCGTTCTTTTGACCAATTCGGTTAGTGTTAATACCGGAACAATTACGGCTTGAATTACCGCGGAGCCGTTATTGACAAACTGGGTGTTCTGGCTGTTGGCTTCTGTTACCACGGGCAGGCAACCGGGCAGGATATAATTGTTGCCACTCTCGTCAGCAGCGCCGCTACCCAATGAAAATTCGTTACTATAATCGTAATAGCTGTTAATTTTGGAACAGTTGTTCAGCCAGGGCACGTCGGGGTTGTAGTATATGGACGCATTGTTGGAAGCCATTACCATACTGTTGACATTGTTGCTTATGGAATAGCTGTAATATTTTTGAAGGAGCGTACGCGGAAGACCGCTGCCTTGCTGGACAAGAGACGGGCCGTTGGAAAAGTATTCGGTACCTCTGTATGCACCTGTCTGACTCAAAGTTTGGTTATAGTTTGCAAGTACGGATGAATTCGGAATCTGAAAAGTTCCCACATAGCCTGCTTGCTGGATAGTGCCAAATTGCTGCGCCGACGCGCGGAAAGGAACCGTTACGACAACAACGGAAAATATCAAAAAAGCGGGTAAAAGGGCTGAGTTTTTGAAAAGTGCAATGCGCATAAAATTATTTAAATAATACTTGATGGTTCGATTCGACTCACCGTAAGTTTAATTATACAAAACAAGGGCTTTTTATGCATATCAACTGTG